>Ga0068856_100000466_pt1 | contig 44689 bp, 47 predicted proteins | sample KBSCornC62_FD_66595 | JGI IMG/M metagenome (GOLD analysis project Ga0068856, IMG submission 66595) | Corn rhizosphere microbial communities from Kellogg Biological Station, Michigan, USA - KBS Corn C6-2 | ecosystem: Host-associated > Plants > Roots > Rhizosphere > Soil ...
TCGCCGGCATTCCCACGCAATTGCATCAGGTGCTGATGAATCTCTGCGTCAACGCCCGCGATGCCATGCCCAAGGGCGGCACCCTCACCTTGAACGCCGCACCGGTGAAGCTCACGGCGGCGGAAGCCGCGCGCCACGCCGGCGCAAAAGCGGGGAACTACGTTTGCTTCAGTGTCGCGGATACCGGCAGCGGCATTCCGCCCGAACAACTCGGCAAAATTTTCCAGCCCTTCTTCACCACCAAGGCGCCCGGCAAGGGCACCGGCCTGGGCCTCTCCGCCTCCAGCAACATCGTCAAGAACCACGGCGGCTTCATGACTGTGGACAGCCAGCCCGGACACGGCTCCGAATTCAAAGTCTTTCTGCCCGTGGCCGGCAAAACGCCCGTGGAACCCGCCGTCGAAAAAGTCCTGCTCCCCGCCGGCGCCGGCGAGCGGATTCTGGTCATTGACGATGAAGCCGCCATTCTCGCCATCATGCGCGCCGCGCTGGAGAACTACGGTTACACCGTCGTCACCGCCACCAGTGGACCGGATGCCATCGCGCAACTGGGGTCCCATTCCGCCACCATCAATCTCGTCATCACCGATCTGGAGATGCCGTTTATGGATGGGCCGGCCACCATCACGACGTTGCGGAAGATTTCCGACAAATTCAAAACCATCATCGTCAGCGGCTCCGAAGTGGCGGCGATCGCGGCCAATAAGCAACTCAAGGCCGATGCCTACGTCATCAAGCCATTCACCAACGAAGCCCTCATTAACACCGTGCATGCGGTGCTCACGGCGAAAGCCCACGCGCCGTAACCGCCTGCGTTTCACTTTCGCCGGGAACGAAATGCCGCGTCAGGTCTTGACACTTATAGTCTGCTGGGTAAACAATCGCCTCAACGGTGAACTGGCCCAGAAAGCACCCGGCGCCATGATCGATCCCGAAAAACTCCACCAGCATACCCATATCCATCTGGTTTATGGCGGTGAGGAACAGCTTGTCGAATTGGAATATTCTCCGGCGGATAATGCGTTCGTGTTGGTGCTGCCCGGCAGCGGCTTGTTCCCGGACGCGCAGGGCATGAGACTGGTCCTGACCCGGCCGATGCTGGAAAAGATCATCCTGCAACCCGACGGCACCATCCAACTGGTCTTTTGAAATAGCGGCCCGGTGGAAAAGCTCACGTCTCACCCGCAGCACTTCGCAAGACCAGCGGCGGTGAAAAAATTTCTTGTGCCCGGCTCACGGCAAATGAAAAACCCTGTATCCGTGAAGATACAGGGTTTGATTGTTTCAACTATCCGGCGGGAGACTGCTCCCGATCTCGATCAATGGATTTGCAGGATGGAGAGGGTGGCGGACGGAACATTCGTCGGCATGCTGTTGCCGTAGGTGAATGAAAAGCCGCTGACATTGTTCAGGGAGATGACATCGCCGGCGGAGCAATTGACGAGGGTTTGTCCGCTCAAGGTGGTGGAGGCGCTGCCGCCGGTGCTGTCGAATTGGAAATAGCCCAGGTCCACGCCGCCTTGCACGAAAGAATTGGGCGTGTTGACGAGGTCCAAGGCAAAGGCATGGCTGGATTTGGCTCCGCTCAACGCGAACCGAATCTGATAAACGCCGTTCGAGGGGATGATGAAGGAGGTGCCGTTGGCGGACCAACTGTCACCGCCGCCGGTGTTCACGCCATAGTTCGCGAAGACAATCGGGCTGGCGGCGGCAATCGTCTGCAGGCCCGTTTGGTAGGCGTAAATGAAACCATTGACGGTCAAACTGCCGTTCTGGCCATTGAGACCGTTCGTGCCGTTAATGCCATTTAGCCCGTTCGTGCCGTTAATGCCATTTAGCCCATTCGTGCCGTTCAGGCCGTCGAGACCATTCAAGCCGTTGGTGCCATTGAGGCCATCAATGCCGTTGATCCCGTTGGTGCCATTCACACCGTCGAGCCCGTTCGTGCCGTTCAGGCCATCAAGACCATTGGTGCCGTTTTGTCCGGGTAAACCTTGCGGGCCTTGTTCGCCCTGGGGACCTTGAGCACCGGGCAATCCCTGAAGGCCTTGAATGCCTTGCAAGCCTTGATCGCCTTGCGGTCCCTGGAGACCTGGATCGCCCTGCGGACCTTGCGCACCCGCCGGACCGGCTGGACCGGAAGTGCCAATGCTGATGGCCAGGGCCGAACGGCCGGGAACCACCAAGTTGTAAACGCCGCTCGGAAGATTGGCGGGCAGATCAACGATGACATTGGTGAGGTCGGCCTGATGCCAGGTGACGGCCTTGCCGCCAAAGGTGATTTTGGATTTTGTGGATAAGGTCTTGTTGACGGGAACGGTGAGGGAGTTGCTGCTGACCAGCACCGAAGGGAGCGGTGCGGCCAACGCCACGGTGGTCCCCAACGTCAGCGCGAGCAGGCTGGTTATGGTTCTGATTTTCATTTGATTTGCTTTCTTTCTTTCGCGGTGGAACAACGCAACCGGCAGGTTATGTATATTATGACTTTAAGTGCGTTCCATTAATTCGCCGGTTGCAACCGCGAGTCGAAAGCCAAGCACTCTCAATACCACAGTTGCTAAAACGGACTTAAAACCGCGCAAATGTGGTAACTGAATGAGCAATGGTGGTAATCGAGTGTTCACCGGTGAAAGTTTTATCAAACGGATTTCCATTTCTAAGACGGAAAGTGCCTCTTCGCTGGACAATGTCGTTTTGTCGGTTTTGAAATTTGGGGAACCATTTCCCGATGTCTGTAGCTGCGGTCAAAGGGACATCGCGGGTGGAGCCGGATTGGCGGAAGAAGTTCGGTTTAAAAAACAGCCGCCGCGACGAATCGCGGCGGCTGAACCCAATGAACCATCAACCAAAAATGTTTCTGGCGGCGTGTCGCCTGCCATAGGAATGACTATCCCACAGGCGGTTGCCGGGGTCAGCTCTAATGCAGCCAGCGCCGTGCTTTCTGCAGTGAGCGCAGGTTCGGTCGCGTCTGCTTTCTCCTTGACGCTTCCGGCAGGCGGACGGAAGCTGGCGGAACACTATGAAAGTCTTCTCCCGCCTTGCGGTCATCGTTTTGGGTTTCCTCCTTTGTCAGAGCTATCCAGCCCTCGCCGCGCCGCCGTCCGGCACGAATGAGCCAGTCAATTACGTCATCAAGGTTTCGTGGAAGGAGGCGAAAGGCGAAGTCAATTCGCTGCAAGTTACGACCATGGAAGGCCAGTTTGAATTGGACACAATCCAGAAGCAAACGGTGAAGATCAATGATTCCAACATCCCGTCCACACTGAAGTTGAGCGGCACATTGAACGTCCTCAGCGAAAAGAAGGGTAAGCTCAACCTGTTTTTGGGCCGCACGGTGCCGTATGTCACGGGCTCGGTGGCCAATAGCACGGGCCGGAACATGTCCAGCTATTCGCAGATGTCGGTGGGGCTGAATTCCAATTTCGTCATCACCTTCGGCAAACCGCTCGTGATCCAGGTGGACGACAGTGGTGAAGTCACCGTGCTGGTGACGCGTGAAGAATGATTTTGTTTCGTTACCCGCTACCACCGCCAACAAACCAACTCTTCATCATCGCCATGAAAAAAGTATTCCTCATCCTCGTCCCCGGATTGCTCTCGATGCTGCTGTTGTCCGGCTGCCTGAACCTGCAGCTCGGCGGCGGCTCCAAAACGGAGACGCAGAAACCGACGGTCGGCGAGCAGTTGATTGATCTACAAAAGGCCAAGGAGGCCGGGGCCATCACGGACGCGGAATATCAGGCGCAAAAGTCGCGGTTGCTCCAGCAGAAGTAAGCCTGACCGCCGCGCCTAATAGCGTTCCCCGATGTAAGGCGTTTTCCAGCGGAGATCTTTTTCGACCACGCCCTTCGTCTTCACGGCTTGGATGCAGGCGGAGATTTGCGACCAGTCCAGTTGCAAATCACTTTTGTCGGGCAAATCCTTATCTGCCGTCAAGCCATCCGCCAGCACAAACTCCAGGCGCACGTTCACGCCGTTCTTCATTTCCGTCGGCGTGATAAGGATGAGCCGGTCCATCGCGAAGGAAAAATCCTTGGCGTTCGCCTTGGCCCAACGCCACAGCACTTCGTCCGTGATGTCCATTGGCAGTGCCGGCGCCTCCACGGCAAAAAGGTGCGGACGGATGGTGACTTCCGGTTCCGTCAACGCCTTGTCGCCGACGAACAGGCAGAGATTGCTGCGGATGATTTCATTCGCCCCGGACAACGCCGGCCAGATGAGGGCGACTTTGCCGGCGTCGTTCCGGTGTTGCAACGAAACGCGCGACGGCGGTGCCTCGACCGGCAGGGCGGAAAATTGGGGATGGAGGACTTCCTCATAGCCGTGGCTCAGCCGCGCGATGTTTTTGTCCGACTGGCAACCGATGAGGGCGAAGCAGAGCAGGGCGAGGGGAGCGCAAATCAATTTCATGGTGTCTAAATGGGAACCGGTATTTCCGTAACGAGATGGTGTTGATGAATGGTGCTGTGGTCAAATGCTGAATTCAAACCAGCTAAAGAACCACGCGGTTCAGACCTCAAGACAACCCAAATGCAAATTAAATTCACTTTACTGGCAGGCGACCTTTGATAAGCTCATCGCTCTTGTTTACGCGGTAAACACAACTTTTTTATTTATGGCCAAACTGTTCATCGAAGATCTGGATCTCAAAGGCAAACGCGCCCTCATCCGCGTGGATTTCAACGTTCCGCAGGACAAAGTCACCGGCGCGATCACCAACACCAAGCGCATTGAAGCCGCTTTGCCGACCATCAAATACGCGCTCGATAAAGGCGCATCCGTCATCCTGATGAGCCATCTCGGCCGTCCCGATGGTAAGCGCATCGAGAAATTTTCCCTCAAGCCCGTCGCTGACGCGTTGGCCAAACTGCTCGGCAAGCCGGTGCAATTTCTCAACGATTGCGTCGGCGCGGAAGTTGAAGCTGCGTGCGCCAAGGCTCAGCCCGGCGATGTGATTTTGCTCGAGAACCTCCGCTTCCACATCGAGGAAGAAGGCAAGGTGAAGCTCGAAGACGGCACCAAGATGAAAGCTGATCCAGAAAAGTTGAAAGCTTTCCGCGCCAGCCTTACGAAGCTCGGCGACGTTTACATCAACGACGCCTTTGGCGCCGCGCATCGCGATCACAGCTCGATGACCGGTGTGCAACTTCCGCAACGCGCGTGCGGTTACCTGATGAAGAAGGAATTGGACGCGTTCGGCGCGGTGCTCGACAACCCGAAGCGCCCGTTGCTCGCCATCCTCGGCGGCTCGAAGGTCGCGGACAAGATTCAACTCATCAACAACCTGCTGGAGAAGGCCGACGAAATCATCATCGGCGGCGGCATGGCCTATACGTTCCGCAAAGTGCAGGACAATATGGAAATCGGAAAATCGCTGTTCGACGCCGAAGGCGCAAAAATTGTTCCCGAACTCCTCGCGAAGGCTAAGGCCAAGGGCAAGAAAATCCATCTGCCCGTGGATTGGATCATCGGCGACAAATATGGTCCCGATGCCAACACTGGCGCTGCGACATTGGCGAGCGGCATTCCCGCCGGCTGGGAAGGCCTCGACGCCGGCCCGGAATCTTCCAAGCAATTTGCGGAAGTCATCGGTCGCGCCAAGACCATCATCTGGAACGGACCTCCCGGCGTGTTTGAATTTCCCATTTTCGAAAAGGCCACCAAGTCCATGGCCGACGCCATCGTGGCCGCAACCTCGGCCGGTGCGACTACCGTTGTTGGCGGCGGCGACACCGCTACGGCGGCGAAGAAGTTCGGCGCGGACAAGAAAGTTTCTCACACTTCCACCGGCGGCGGTGCGTCGCTGGAATTTCTCGAAGGTAAAGTGCTCCCCGGCGTGGCCGCGTTGAGCGAAAAGTAATTTCAGAAAGCAAAATTCAAATGAACAAAGATCGCAAATTAATCATCGCGGGAAACTGGAAATCCAACAAGACCGTGGCCGAAGCGCTGACGCTCGTCGGCGACTTGAAGCGCGAACTCGCAGGCGTGAAGGAAGTGGACATCGTCGTCGCGCCGCCTTACACCGCGTTGAGCGAAGTCTCCAAATCCATCCTCGACTCCAACATCAAGCTCGCGTCGCAGAATATGAGCGAGAATGGTGTGGGCGCGTTCACCGGCGAAATCGCCGCCGTGATGCTCAAGGAATTCTCCGTGCGCTACGTCATCCTCGGCCACAGCGAACGTCGCCAGTTCCAAAAGGAAACCGACGCTCTGATCGCCAAGAAAGCGGCTGCCGTTCATGGCGCTGCACTCAAGCCGATTGTTTGCGTGGGCGAAACCCTTGCCGAACGCGAAGGCGGCCTGATGGAAAAAGTTTTGGAAACGCAGGTCCGTGGCAGCCTCGCCGGTTTGACCAAGGAACAGATGACGGAAACTGTAGTTGCCTACGAACCCGTCTGGGCCATAGGCACCGGCAAGACCGCGACCACGCAGCAGGCGCAGGACTCGCACGCGTTCATCCGCAAGACGCTGGCCGCGATGTTTGACGCCGAAGTCGCCCGCAAGGTGCGCATCCAATACGGCGGCAGCGTCAAGCCGAACAACGCCAAGGAACTCATGAGTCAGCCCGACGTGGACGGCGCGCTCGTCGGCGGCGCTTCACTTGAGGCAAGAAGTTTTGCTGACATCATCAAAAATTCCATCTAACATCTCCCTGATATGAGTTTTATTTCCGGTGTATTGTTGTTTTTTCTGATCGTCAACTGTCTGGTGTTGATTCTGCTCGTCTTGGTGCAACTGCCCAAGAAGGATGCCGGTGCCGGCATCGCGTTTGGCGGCGGCACGGCGGACGCGCTGTTCGGCGCGGGTTCCGGCAACGTCCTGACGAAGATCACCAAGTATGCAACGGTGGCACTTCTCGTCCTGTGCCTGCTGCTCGGCTACATCATGGACAGGGCGCATCATAGCACCAGCGCGGCCACGTTTGAAAAACAGGTCGAGCAAAAGCAGATGCAAACGCCCGCCGCTGCTCCCACGGCTCCGAAGCCTGCCGCGTCCACGCCTCCGGCAGCCGGCCAGTTCGCTCCGCTGTCCACGGCGACCAACGCTCCGGCGACCAAGTAATCTAAACCTATTTCAACAACGCCGATGGCTTCACGCCGTCGGCGTTTTTTATTTGTGGTCAGCGCCTTTGCGGATGGAATCAAAGTTCCCGTTCTCGCAACTGGCGACAAAGCCTTCGGTCACGCTTTTCAATTCCTCCCAGCGCCCGCGGATGTCTTTCGCTTCGGCGGAAGTGATTTTATTGTCCGCCGCCGCCGTGGCGACGACGGCAAGTAGGTCGGCGAATTCCTGGACGATTTGGTTTGTGGCCGGAATCAGGAAATACGGATGTGGCGCGTGTTGGGGATTGGTGATGAAGAATCCGCCCGCGCGCTGGCAGATCCACTGGACGATGCGCTGGTCGCCAGTGCTGTTGATGAGCGCCTCGATGCGGTCGAGCGGGTTGCCGATGCCGCCCTCATTCGCCGCCGGCTGCGCCCATTTATAGACCATCGAAGTGGAGAGTTGGAGATCATCGGAGACCTCTTTGGCTGGTTTCGTTTCAAAAACTTCCCGGAGCAATTCGTGCGATTCCATGGCGCGACGATGAAAAAGTTGACGACGGTTGGCAAGCGTTAAAAGTGGTGCGGTGGATTTGATTGGAATCAGCCTCGCCGTCGAAAAATGAGGACGAGGAGGAGAATGCTTGTGGCACGCAAAAGCTGATTCCAAAAATCTCGCAAAATTATCAATGCGCCGGTCCAGTCGTTTTGTTTTGATAAGCGCATGAGGCCAAATGGCTCCAAACATTTTCCGCTTCCGGCTTGCGCTGGCGGCAGGCTTGGTGCTCTAATCATCGCACAAAACCAGAATAGAGCGGGCTTATGATGATTTACGCGATTTGTCTGATGGCAGGTTTGGTGTTCACCATGGTGAGCGTGCTGGCCGGCCATTTCTTCGGCGGCACTGATGCTCACGTCGCGGGCAGCGGCGGTCATGCGGAGGCCGGCGCTGACAGCAGCGACATGCCGGGCATGTCCATTTTCAGCCCCACGGTCATCGCGTCGTTCATCACGGCGTTCGGCGGTTTCGGTTTGATTTTCTCACAGTTCCACGCGACCAGCAAAACGGTGGTCAGCGCGCCGCTCTCGCTGGTTTGCGCCGCCATGGTGGCGGCGGGCCTCTACAAATTTTTGGGCACGGTATTTCGCCACACGCAAAGTTCCAGCGAGTCGCACGTCGCCAAGCTCGCTGGAACCGAGGCTAGCGTCGTCAGTCCCATTCCGGAAAACGGCGTTGGCGAAATCGCCTACGTCGTCGGTGGCACGCGTTACACCGCCCCGGCCCGCGTGGAAAATGGCACCGCGATTCCCAATGGCCGGCTCGTCAAAATCACCCGCGTCGTCGGCACCCAGTTTTACGTCACGTTAACTTAAAAACCTCCAAACCACATGCAACTAAACCTCCTCGCTCCCATGCTGGCTGAATTGAACCTTGTTCAAGGCGGCATCGCCACCATCGCCACGATTGTCATCGTCGTCGTGGTGTTCCTGCTGCTTTACATGGTGTTCAGCCGTTATACCAAGGTCGGCCCGAACCAAGTGCTGATCGTGTCCGGCAACAAACACAAACTGGAAGACGGCTCGACCGTCGGCTTCCGCATCGTCAAGGGCGGCGGCACCTTCGTCTGGCCGATCTTTGAAAAGGTGGACCTCTTGTCGCTGGAACTCCTGACAATTGATGTCCAGACGCCGGAAGTTTACACCAGCAAAGGTGTGCCGGTGAAGGTGGATGGCGTGGCCCAGATCAAGGTGAAGGGCGACGACGTCTCCATCCGCACGGCGGCGGAACAATTTCTCGGCAAGTCGCAGGACGAAATCCGCAACATCGCCACGCAGACGCTCGAAGGCCATTTGCGCGCCATTCTCGGCACGATGACGGTGGAGGAAATTTACCAGAACCGCGACGCGTTCGCCTCGAAGGTGCAGGAAGTGGCCGCTGGTGACATGGCGAACATGGGCCTCGGCATCGTCAGCTTCACTATCCGCGACATTCGCGATGGTCAGGGCTACCTCGACGCCCTCGGCAAACCGCGTATCGCCCAGGTGAAACGCGACGCACAGATCGCCCAGGCCGAAGCCGACCGCGATGCGATGATTAAATCCTCGCAGGCCACGCAGGCGGGACAGGAAGCGAAGTTCGCCGCCGACTCGAAAATTGCCGAGGCACAACGCGATTACCAGAGCAACGTCGCGGGCTATCAGGCCACGGTGAACCAGAAGAAGGCCGAGGCCGACCTCGCGTATGATTTGCAGAAGTTCAAGACCGGCCAGCTCGTGAAGGCCGAAGAAGTGCAGGTGCAGATCGTCGAGAAGCAGAAGCAGATCGAACTGCAACAGCAGGAAATTCTCCGCAAGCAGCGCGAGCTTGAAGCGAACGTCCAGAAGCCCGCCGACGCCGAGCGCTACAAAGTCGAGACGCTGGCGAATGCGCGAAAATTCCAGCTCGAAACTGAGGCTGCTGGTGCCGCTTCCGCGACCAAGGCGACGGGTTTTGCCTCCGCCGACGTGGCCAAGGCCACCGGTCTCGCCGAAGCCGAGGCCAACAAGGCGCGCGGTTTGGCTGAGGCCACGGTCATTGAAGCGCAGGGCAAAGCTACCGCGTCCGCGATGCAGGCCAAGGCAGATTCCTTTAAGAATTACAACGAGGCCGCCGTCATCGAAATGATCGTGCGCATCCTGCCGGAAGTGGCGGGCAAGGTCAGCGAGCCGCTGGCGAAAATGGAGAAGATGGTCATCATCAATTCCGGCAACGGCCCCGGCGGCGGCGCGAGCAAGCTTACCGGCGATGTGACCCAGATCATCAGCCAGTTGCCGCCGATTATCGAAAGCCTGACCGGCGTGAAGTTTGAGAAATTGCTCGAACAGGTTCCCGCGCTCAAGAAGGCGATGGGCAAAGAAGAAAATTCATCGGACAAAACATGATTGCTGAAGCGTCAATTTTAGTCGGGTTGCTACCTTTGCTAATCATTCTGCCGCTATTGCTGATGGGATTGGCGCTCTTTGTGTTCTGGATCTGGATGCTCGTGGACTGTGCCACCAAAGAGCCCAGCCAAGGCAACGACAAGATTATCTGGATACTCATCATTATCTTTGCGCATTGGATCGGCGCGCTGATTTATTTCCTCGTGCGCCGGCCGGAGCGGAAGAAGCTATTTGGCGCGTAGGAAAACCCTCATGAATATCCGCTGTGATCATGATGATCGTGGTGTTGCCGGCGAAAAGCGGTGGAGGACCACCGCAGTCCAAGACGCTGGCGCGAATGGTAGGGCGCGTCACTCCGTGCGCGCCGTTCTGGTGAATCAGGATGCGTCGGTTCACAGGCGTTCGGCGCGCAGAGGACTGCGCGCCCTACCTGCGCGAAGCGTCTTGGAGTGCGCCAGTCCTCTGGCGCTTTGACCTGGCGCTGGTTAAAGAAATGAAACGAACATGAAACTCTGGCGTTCCAACGATGATTACAGCATAGCCGGCATCTGCGGCGGACTGGCGAAGAATCTTGGCTGGGATTCGGGGCGGCTGCGGATTGTCTGGGTGCTGGCGACGATTTTCACGGCCTTTGCCGGCGTGGTGCTCTATCTGGCGCTCTGGTATCTGATGCCGGAAGAACCAAAACCCGCGTTGCCATTTGACCCGCCGCCGATGCAGCCTTGGAAGAAGTCAGCTTGAAAACTTAATTCAAAAAATGAATGAATTTTTGGCCCAATGTCCGGCGTGTAGTTTTACTTTTTCCACAGAGGAATCGAGCGTAGGACTGGCGACCACTTGCGCCAGTTGTTCCAGTGAATTTACAATCGAAAAACCTGGGTTTGATGAATCTCAAACTAATCAGACCAAGATTCGCCTCCGGCCAGATCAAATCATTGTAACAAGTGGTGATTTAATTTTGCCATATCAAATTAAAGGTATGGTTTGTTTTGCAACGGGAACACGTGGTGGTCTGAAAGATGGCTTTGAAAACTTAAAAGGAATGGTGGGACATCGTTTCGGAAAAGGACAAATTTCCGAATCACGTGGGATGGGGCAGACACTTGGTGGATTAGGTATGGATTCCAATGGAGATTTGTCAGCTTCTGTGCTCTATGCTGGCGCCACTTTCCGTTCGAGTGACATGGAAATTGCATTTCACATTGCAGTAAATCAATTGCAACTTCGTGCAAGTTATCTTCAAGCAGATGCCGTAATTGGATTTCGTTACGACATCGATTTTGATTCAAATGTAAATGTGTTAAATTTTATGGCGACTGCATACGGCACGGCTGTGCGATTGACTAAATAATTTTATGCGCCTCTTCGAAGCCATTATTGACGCGAATCACCGGGCGATTGCCGGAGACGCGAGCGCCGGCCTCCATCCGGCGGAGTTCGCCGAGTCGCTGCCGGTCATCGCGGTGACGTGCATTGATCCGCGCTTGAATGCGCTGTTTCCCAATGTGCTTGGCCTGCCCGGCGACCAGTTCATCTGGCTGCGCAACGCGGGCAACATCATCACCGGCACGACGAGCAGCACGATGCGTTCGCTCGCGCTGGCCTGCGCGGTCAAGGGCGGACGCGAGATCGCCATCATCGGCCACACGGATTGCCAGGTCTGCAAGACGACGGCGATGACGCTGGTGGACCAGTTGAAGGCGCTGGGCGTGGAGCGCAGCCATTTGCCGGATAATGTGAGCGAGTTTTTCGGCATGTTCGGCAGCGAACGGCAGAATGTCATCAAGGCCTGCGATTTCGCGCGGAGCAGTCCGCTCATCGGCCCGAAGATTCCCGTGCATGGCCTGCTCGTGGATATCGAGACGGGCAAACTGGACTGGGTGGTGAATGGCTACGACACGCTGCCGGCCAATACGCTGGCGCAGATGCCCAAAAGCCAGTTCGCGTCCATCGGCGAACTCGGCGCGTTCAAGGATTTCGCGATGGGCGAGATGAAGTTTCCCGAAACGAAAATCGGCGAGGTGGCGGCCAAGGCACACGAGGTGATTGAAGATGTTCGCAAAGCCGCCGGGGCAGTGGAGTCCACGGCTGAAACCATCGTGCAGATTGCCGAGAAGCACTGGCCGAAGTCGCCGCCGTTGCCACCGAAGCGCGTGGCCGGCAAAACGGCCGTGCCCCCGCCCATTCGTCCGCGCCCGACGTTTCCGCGGCAGCCCTGACCGGGAGCGCCGGCTTCCAGCCGGCGAGATTTTGAGGAATCAGCCCGCCGGCAGGATGCCGGCGCTCCAGTTCAGGCAACGAAACCGCGTCGGTAATCGTCCATCCGCCAGCGCAGGAACGGTGAGCAATGTTTGGGCGTGGCTTTGTTGCGTGAAGGCCAGTAGCGATTGATTTTTTTTTCTAATTGCTTCAAAACACGGATTCCTCGTTGGGCAAATCTATTTGCCTTCTCATGCTGTCCGGCAGCGACCGCCTGTTGCCAGAGCATAAAACGGCAAGATTCTGCTGCCATCTTTGCGGCCAGATCTAATTCTGTTACAAGTATCAAAATCCGGCTTTTTCTGAACGAAGTAACCTTATTTGTTGTAGCCAATTGCTGCCGAACGTCTGATAAAATCTTTCTTTGTTTTTCTATCTCCGCCAGTGAGGCGATGATTCTTTTCTTCGGAATCTTCGCAAACCATTTCAATCCGTTGCGGCAAAAGAGTTCGCGGGTTTCCGGTTTCGGCGCGGCGATGACGGTGCCCAGCGGCGTTTCGTTGAGAGCCTTCACGCCGAGCTTTTCATGGGCAATGCCAAGCTTCAATCCGGCTTGGGCGATGCGTCCGGAGTCATCCTCAAACACATCCCGGTTAAGAACGTTGGCGAGAATTTGTTCGTCCAGCGCCGTTGCGTTCCACGCCAGCGCAGCGCCGGCGGCAAACATCGGCCAGCTCACAGCCAGCGGCTGCGGATGACCGCCATCGCCCCAGTCGGTGATGAGATAGCCCAGTGCGCCATGCTTTTTACCAGCCTTGGCGGCGGCGCGAAGATTGAGCAACGCGTTGACGTGTTTGCCAATGAGCGTTTGCCACGTCGAGGTGCCGGGGCAGACGCAGAAGGGAATTTTTGCCTTTGCAAATTGTGCGGCTTCCTTCGCAAAGGGATGATCGGCTTCGTAACCCCAGTTCAAGGCGATGACATTTTTGGGCAGTTCGCGAATGAGCTTGGGATATTTCAAAATGATGTCGCCCCAGAACATCATGGTTTTCTTTCGTCCAGAAACTTCGCGGTGAAGCTTCTTGATGAAATCGAGATAGACGCGGCCTTTGCCTTTGGCTTCACAGAGTTTTTTGCTCCGACCCTTGCCGAGATCCCACGTCTCGTCGCCGCCGATGTTGAAGAGCTGGCTGGAAAAATTCGGGAGCAACTCATCGTAAAGCCCGCGCAGGAAGGGCAGGGTGCCGGGATGATTCGGCGCGAGGGTGGTCGGGCGACGGAGGAAGTCTTTCGTCTCCGCCTCGTAAGGCTTGGACAATTCGCCGAGTTTTTTCAGTTTCGGGTCTTCGAGGAAATAGCGCAGGTGGCCGAAGGAATTCTGGTTTGGGACAAGGTCAATACGTAGTTCGCGGCAGCGCGCGTCTAGCGTTTGGATTTCCTTGGCCGTTAGCGCGCCCCAGCTTTGCCAGATGGATTTGTATTTTTTATAGGCGAACGTGTGCTCGGTGTAGAGCTGCAGCTCGTTGACCTTGAAATCAGAAAGCTTCTCGGCGAGATCGAGCAGGGTTTCCAATTTTGGCACGCGTCCGCGCGAGATGTCGAGCATCACGCCGCGTCGTGCGAAGTCCGGCCAGTCACGGATTTCGACGCATGGCAACTTGCGTCCGTATTCGCGGAGCAATTGCCGCAGCGTCGCCGTGGCCGCGCGCAGGCCGCCGTGCTCGCGAAAAGAAAGCGTCACGCCGGACTTGGAAATGGTCAGCGCGTAGCCTTCAGGATGATTCGGCGCGGAGTTCGTGCGGATAACCTTGATGGCTGAAAGGGTCCGTTGTTTCGGCAAAAGAAAACTCCCCGGACGCCTTTTCAGCGAACGGGGAGTGGGGAGCAGATTCATCTGCGGTTTACTTCGCCGCGATCATGCCGCTGTTGCGGGCGTAATTGAACAAGCCGCCGGCGTCCACCACGGGGCGGACGTCGCCGAGTGGTTTGAATTTATAGACTTTGCCGGTTTCCTTCACCGTCACGGTCGCGGCGTCTAGGTCCACGGTGACGACGTCGCCGGTTTTCAAGATGTCGCAGAGGCGGTCGGCGCATTCGCAAGGATACAATTCGCCGGTGGCGACGCAGTTACGGAAGAAGATGCGCGCGAAGCTTTCGGCGAGAACGATTTCGCAGTTGGCCGAGCCCATGGCGATGGGCGCGTGTTCACGGGAGCTGCCGCAGCCGAAATTTTTGCCAGCAACGACGATCGGATATTCGCTGTCGAGCTGGCCTTCCTTGACGTAGCGGGTTTTGTAGAGCGAGTCCGGCAGACCGGCGAGCGCGTGGCTGCCGAGTTTTTCGTATTCCTCGGCGATGGTGGGCACGAGGTTCAAAAACTGCGCCGAGATGATCTGGTCGGTATCAATGTTGTCGCGCACTACGTAAACGGGGCCGGTGAAAACAGATTTCGTCATGTCCTGAATTTGCCGTTTACCGGCGCGATTTTCAATCAGATTTCAATCACGGGCTTCTCCGGCGGCGTCGGTGGGGTGGCATTTTCCGCCCGTTTGCGCAGGGCGATGACGGCCACGGTGCAACCGGTCCACGTCGGCAGCATGTCGGCCACGGGTATCAATTCAACGACAAACGTCGGCAGCAGGAGGATATGAAAGCCCAGAATCCAGACGGTTAAAACCATCGCGACGATATCAATGGCCTGGTCAACGAATGCCCAGCCAAGCGGGCCGAGCAGCATTTGCAGGCCATCCGCCATGATAGCTACGGCAAGCGCGAGCAGGATGCGCAACCGCGTGAGACGCGGCGGGCGGAAGACGGTGTTCAGTTTCTCCGGCACTTTCACAGGCGCAGCATAAACCCAAAACTTCGAGACGTTGAACCAAATTTTTTCCGGTGGCAGACGGTGTCCAAAAATGTTCCACGCGCTGGAGATTCACGCCTTGATTTCAAAATGAATCTGATTCAATGTGTTTGCCGAGATAGGGAAATTTTTCCGGGACGAAATAATTATGATTCGGGAGCGACAGACGCTGCGGCAGGTGGGAATTTTTTGCCTGCTGGGAACGATCCTGCTGGGGGTTACGTTGTTCACCCCGGATGTGGCGCAGGCTCATGGCACCAACTTCTTCGTCCATGCCCGACGGACGACCTGGCATCATCCGCTCGACTGGCAGGCCGCGTGGTGCAGCGTGAAGATCATCATCTTCAGTGTGGGCTGCTTTTTCATTGTGGATTCCTTGGGCACGATCTTTCTAAAGCTTGAATACCGGCTGCTGGCTGTCTCTGTGTTTATGCTGCACCTATTGGCCGGTCTCGGCGTATTGACTGGCGGCTATTATCTGCTCAAAGCTTTGGTCTGAATCCATCTGGTTTCCCGTTTTGCGGCCAAACGGAATGGCGGTTGCAGACATTTACGCGACCGCCGGCGGCGCTCAGAAGGGGCCAATGCGAACTTGTGGTGTCCCCGGCACACATTGACCAAGCGTGTCTGCTGCACCAACCCTAAAGCCGGAGACACTAAACTTTTAACGGCGATTCAATTATCTGCCAACAGACTTTAAGGGTCATTTTTCACTCGTGTTATCTGGATGGAAATGAAATGGACAAACTCGGGCGGAACCATTATTTCAGTTCGCTCAATCAAGTGGCTGGTGTTCAACCGCACACATGCAATTTTTACCTTTATGAAAATCATCCCCGAACATCGTCGGTTTGTCTTGGTGCTCATCGCCGCGCTCGCCGTTTTAAGTGGTTATTCCGACCGGTTGATCGCTGCCGATTACGAGCCGAAGCCGGACGACGCATATTTCCTAAAGTTCAATCCACGCAAGGCGCCCGCGCCGGGTCCGTTGCTGCTCAAGGAGGGCGACCGGCTGGCGATCATCGGCGATTCGATCACGGAGCAGAAGATGTATTCGCGGATCATCGAGACCTATCTGACGGTATGCGTGCCCGAACTGAAGATTACGACGCGGCAATTCGGCTGGAGCGGCGAAACGGCGGAAGGTTTTCTCGGGCGCATGACGAACGATTGCCTCCGGTTCCAGCCCACGGTTGCCACGTTGTGTTACGGCATGAACGATCATCGCTACCGGCCGTTCGACGTTGAGAATGCCAAATGGTATGCCGACGAGTATTCCGCCGTGGTGAACAGCCTGGAAAATGCCGGTGCCCGCGTGGTGCTCGGCTCGCCGGGGTGCGTCGGTAAGGTGCCTTCATGGACGAAGTCCAGTGCGTTCACTCGGGATGAGTTGAACATCAATCTCTGCGCGTTGCGGGATATTGACATTGAAATTGCCGAAGTCGCGAATGCGCGGTTCGCGGATGTGTTCTGGACGATGTTTAAGGCGGGCCATGAAGGTCAAAAACTTTATGGCACCACCAATGAAGACTACATGATCTCGGGCAAAGATGGCGTGCATCCGGGCTGGGCCGGCCATCTGGTCATGGCCTACGCGTTTTTGCGAGCCATGGGATTGAATGGGGATATCGGGACCTTGACCGTGGATCTCGGCAACCAGACTGCCACAGGCACCGCCGGGCATACGGTCGAAGGTTTTACGAATGATGAATTGACGGTCATCAGCACGAAGTATCCGTTCTGCGTCAGCGGCGAAAAGAATCGCGATTCTTCGCTCCGTTCCGGAGCCACGCTGGTTCCATTTTATCAGGATTTAAGCCGTTTCCGCCTGGTGGTTACCAACGCTGCCGCCGCCAATTATCTTGTCATTTGGGGAACGACCACCAATATCTATTCGGCTGCGCAACTGGCTGACGGCGTGAACCTTGCGGCTGACTTTGTGGTAAATCCGTTTGGCGACGCGTTCAAGCAGGTTGATGAAGCCGTTGCCGCCAAGCAGGCTTACGAGACGAAGCAGATCAAGCAAATCTTCCACGGTGCCGAAGGCAAGACGGATATGGCCAAGGCGGTCGAACGCTCCGAAGCGGAACGCGCTCCGCTGGTCGCCGCCATCGCGAAGGCCATGATTCCCGTCCGGCATACGATCCGGCTACAGCCAGTGCCATAAAAAGCAGGGCGGGGCGGGCGAAAGCGATTTGGGCAAAAAAAGAGTCTGGCCAAAACCTTAAGCCAGACTCTTTCAACCCTAACCCATCCTAAAACTCAAACCAATAACCTAACGATAATTTTGACCGGGTGGGGGAAGATATGTTCAAACAATCTTCATTTTTCTTAATCTCCCGTGGAATCTTCGTAAAAGGCTGCTATTGTGCGGGTGTCTTTGAACGATTTAACCACCCGTGAAAGAGCCAAACCGAATTTCCCCTCGCGAAATCACTCCCGCCGCGACTTACTTCAACCGGCGGACTTTCCTCCAGACGGGCATCCTCGCGGCCAGCGCGGTTGCCACCGGCTTGGTCTATCGCCGGCTCAATCATCCCGCGGCAGGCAAGGTGACCACGGCCAAGATCGAAGGACTCACATCGGTCGCGACAAATGGCAATGAGGGCTTTCGCGTAGTAGGCGAAGCGCAAACGTCGCTGGAGAACATCACGCATTACAATAATTTCTACGAGTTTTCGACGGACAAGGAAGAGGTCGCGGCCAAGGCGGCCAACTTTGAAACCAAAGGCTGGCAGATTTCTGTCGAGGGTTTGGTGCGGAAGCCCAGGATTTTTTCGCTCGCTGATTTCCTCAAAATCAGTCCGCCCGAAGAGCGCATCTATCGGATGCGATGTGTCGAAGCCTGGTCCATGGTCATTCCTTGGGCCGGTTTTCCATTATCCCGGCTGCTGGAAGCCGTCGAGCCGACAAGCGACGCGAAATATGTCGCTTTCGAGACGTTGTTCGATCCCAAGCGCATGCCCGGCCAGCGGAGCGGCGTGCTGGACTGGCCGTATGTCGAGGGTTTGCGGCTGGATGAAGCGATGCATCCGCTCACGTTGCTTGCCAGTGGCTTGTATGGACGGGCGTTGCCGCCACAGGATGGCGCACCCGTCCGGCTGGTTGTGCCGTGGAAATATGGTTTTAAGGGCATCAAATCCATCGTCAAAATCAAACTCGTCGCTGAGCAGCCGCCGACCACTTGGAATCTGGCCGGGCCGAACGAATACGGCTTTTATGCCAATGTGAATCCGCAGGTGGATCATCCGCGCTGGAGCCAGGCCACCGAACAGCGCATCGGCGAATCCGGCCGGCGGCCGACGCTGATGTTCAACGGCTATGAAGAACAAGTCGGCCATCTTTACGCCGGGATGGACCTGCGCGTGAACTTCTGAACCCAACCCCGCGTCATGACCGAATCAAACCTCCGCTTTGCCAAATTGCTGGTGTTGGTCAATGCCGCCGTGCCGGCGACCTTGCTGGCTTGGGACGCGTGGCAGCACAAACTGGGCGCCAACCCCGTCAACTTCGCTATTCGCACGACGGGGATGCTGGCGTTAATTTTTTTGCTGCTGACACTGCTGGTGACGCCTTTGCGAAAACTCAGCGGGTGGAATTGGATCATCTTTTCCCGGCGCACGCTGGGGCTTTACGCATTCTTCTACGCCCTGGCTCATTTTTTGATTTTCTTCGGCTTTGACCGGGCCTTCAGCGTTTCCAGCACGTTGGCGGAGATGGCGAAACGCAATTACCTCATCGTCGGCAGCCTTGGTCTGTTCGTCATGGTGCCGCTCGCCGTCACCTCAACCAACGCCATGATCAAGCGGCTTGGCGGCAAACGCTGGCGCGCCCTGCATCGGCTTGCGTATGTTGCGGCCATCGCCGGGGTGATCCATTACTATATGCAAGTGAAAGCGGACGTGCGCCAGCCCTTGGCGTTTGCGTCCGTGCTGGCCATCCTGCTCGGTTGGAGGCTGATGGAATCCTGGCGGCAGCAGAAATCAGCGAGGACGGAACCGAACCACAAAAGCGAAGTTGTTAAGTAATGCGATGTCGCTGCCAAGGTTAGATGCCGGTTGCGGATGGGTATGGCGCAACCTTGCTCCAGCTGTTGCTGGATGGAACTGTTGCAGAATCAGTCATTGATCCCGTAATGATCGTAACCTTGGATGTTTCTCAGAACGGTAGTCACACGGGTGGCGCGCAGGATGAGTTTTTCCTCGTTTTCATCCGGCAATCCCGGATTGGTGGTGGAGACCGGGGAATCTTGGCGCGTTAACAGGTTCTGGGAAAAAACCATCGCTGCGGGCAGAACTGATGGCAATGAATGTAAAATTTGAAGGCTTTGCACACTCATACCTTCTTATAATGACCCCTGACTAGACTGTCAATTCTTATCTCGTTTTTTCATCGTTCAAACACCTTAAACGCATCAAACAGAGCGCAAAATATTGTCCGTTCGAAATCAACGAGGCTTCCTAAATGGCCGTGGTCGGAACCGCCACCAACTGCCGAACACGGCGAGTCCAAACAAGGTGTAAGCCACCGTAAACACCCAAGGTGGCGCCTGATAATAGAGCAACCGTTGCAGCCAGTGGGCAATGAAGTCGCCGGCATAAGTGGCGTCGCCGGCTTTCTCGCGCAGCTGCATTTCCCATGTGGTCAGCGGACAGATTATTCCCAACCAAGTCTGGACCACGACCACCCCGATCCCCGCCAGATGCAGACTCCGAAACCACGGATTCCGTATCCAGCGCCAGCCGCAGCACCCGCCGATAAATATCAAGAGCAAGCCGACCACCATAAACGCGACGAACGCGATATGAGTGAGTAGCACCAGGTCTGCGAGTATTTGATAAGTGCCGGCTTGGGTCATTTTCCGGATGATTGATCCGTGGTGGGTTGCTAGCTAGCGGTTATCAAAGCGGACATGTCAATGGCTGTCAAAGACTATTCTCCTCGCCAAAACCCTTGGCAACGTGGCGGCTGCGCGCGTCGTCTTTGGGTCTGGTGAACTGGCCCATGTTCTTAAATTTAAATCATCGGTTTGTCTGAATTACGGGATCGTGCCTCTGTTTCTGGGAATTGTCCTATTGGCTCCCGGCAACGCCCGCGCCACTGACAAATTTAACCTTCGCCTCAACAATCAAACCATTGTCATGTGGCGCACGGCTGATCTGGAGGCCGCAAAAAAAACGCCGACGCCGCGCTAAAACGCATCGCGTGGGGCTCCTCCGCCACCAAAATGCTCAATGGCCGGAGCACGATCTCAGCGGATACGTCGCGCGGAGCCGCGCTTCATGCGTTGTATGCCTACCGCAGCCAGACCGTTCTGATCTTCGAAGATGCCTATCAAGAGAACCACAAGGTTCTGCCACTCTTGGAAGAAGCCTTGCATACGCCGGATCCGCACTAAAATCCGCCGAAAGTATTCTTCCTGAATCCCGCAGCAACCGAAGTTCTCGCCAAGGTCGAATACGAAGCGGACTTCATAAAACGCCCCTCTGCCCTGGCTGATGCCTTGAAACAGGCCAAAGCCAAAGGTTGTGGCGAAATGGAACGAATTGCTCACCAGTCTGCGCCGGGAGTAAACGCCGGATGGCGGTTAATCGTAGTTGGACAAATCAAACCCGTGGTTGCTTTTTTCCAGGATGGCCCGCAGTTTCGGGTCCAGAAATTTAGCCCCGTGTTTGACCGCCTTGGCATCCTTGGTTTTTTGCCGGTATCGGCCTCCGCCATCGGTTTCCAGCAGTCCCAGCTCGATCAGTTCAGAGAAGGCATTGTGCGCCCAGTGGGGATCTTTCAAAAAGCGTTCCTTGCCATCCGCCCGCCGGGCAATTTCACGTTCGCTGATAAATTCACCCGGGAAATTGCTGAGATATTGCATCACACAATTTGCTTCCACCCCGATATCTGTTGGATCCGGTTCCATCTTCCCTAGTGTTTCCAGAATAGCCGCAGTCATTCGCAAAGGAAAGCCCACCGACCGGTAAAAATGATTCACATTTGGGACACCCCGGAACGGCGCGGGCAGCCGGTGGTCCGGCACTTGAACCCGGGGACCGTAGGCACTGGCAAATTTCCTTTTCTTCAAGCGGTTTCCCGTTATGTTACTGCGCTCCTGTTCCGCTTAATCTCGGAGCTGGGGATTAAGACACAAATGGACGCCGCACACATACGTAATTTCAGCATCATTGCCCACATTGACCACGGGAAAACCACGCTTTCCGACCGGCTGCTGCACATGACCGGCACGATCGCCACGCGCGACATGTCGGAGCAGTTGCTCGACGCGATGGATCTGGAGAAGGAACGCGGCATCACGATCAAGGCGCATCCGGTGACGATGCTTTACAAGGCCAAGAACGGCGAGACTTACGAGTTGAACCTGATTGATACGCCCGGACACGTGGATTTCGCGTATGAAGTGTCCCGCAGCTTGAGCGCGTGCGAAGGAGCATTGCTGGTCATTGACGCCGCCCAAGGTGTCGAGGCGCAGACGGTGGCCAACTATCATCTCGCGGCGAAGTTGAATCTGACGATCATTCCGGTCATCAACAAGATCGATCTCGGTCACGCGAACGTGCCGCAGGCGAAGCAGCAGCTCGAAGACGTTCTGGCGATCCCCAGCGAATGGGCGATTCCGTGCAGCGCAAAACAGGGCATCGGCATTCAGGATATTCTCGAAGCCATCGTCGAGCGCGTGCCGCCGCCGAAGCCGACGGGCGAAAAGAGTTTGCAGGCGCTGGCGTTCGATTCGTATTTCGATACTTACAAGGGCGTCGTGACGCATGTGCGCGTGTTCAACGGCGAGATCAAGCCGGGCATGATGGTCAAGCTGTTGCATTCCGGCCGGAACGTCGAGGTGAAGGAAGTCGGCAGCTTTAATCCGAAACCTTACCTCCGCGAGAAGCTCGAAGTCGGCGAAACCGGCTACATGACGGCGAACATCAAGAGCGCGGCGGACGTGAAGATGGGCGACACGATCACGGACGCGCGGAATCCCTCGGCGGTGCTACCGGGATTCAAAGAGATTCATCCGATGGTGTTCAGCGGCATTTACCCGATCAACACGGCGGATTATGAACAGTTGAAGCAGTCCATGGGGAAACTGAAGCTGAACGATTCGGCTTTTGTCTATTCATCGGAAACATCCGTGGCGCTGGGCTTCGGCTTTCGCTGCGGCTTCCTCGGCTTGCTCCACTTGGAGATCGTGCAAGAACGGTTGCGGCGCGAATACGACATGGACATCATCGCGACGTATCCGAGCGTGGTATATAAAGTTTACATGTCGGACGGCACGATGAAGGAAGTGGATAATCCGGCGTTCATGCCGGACGTGACGTATATCGCGAAGATCGAGGAGCCGATGGTGAAGGCGTTCGTGATCTGTCCGAACGAAAATATCGGCGACATGATGGCGCTGATCTCGGAGAAGCGCGGCAACGTGGATCACACGGAGACGCTGGACTCGCGCCGAGTGATGTTGACGAGTTTGATTCCGCTGAACGAGATCCTGATTGATTTCCATGACCGCATCAAAAGCATCACGCGCGGTTTTGGTTCGATGGATTACGAGCCGGCGGATTACATGGAGAGCGACATGGTGAAGCTGGACATGCTGGTGAACACCGAACCGATGGACGCGTTTTCCTGCATCGTGCATCGCACGAAGGCGGAGGGCCGTGGCCGCGCGCTGGCGGAGAAGTTGAAAGAAGTCATCCCGCGCCAGCAGTTCCAGGTGAAGATCCAGGCGGCCATCGGCGGCAAGATCGTCGCGTCCGAAGTCATCAGCGCGTTCCGCAAAGACGTGACCGCGAAATGCTACGGCGGCGACGTCTCGCGCAAACGCAAGCTGCTCGAGAAGCAGAAGGAAGGCAAAAAGCGCATGAAATCCATCGGCAACGTGAACATCCCGCAGGAAGCGTTCATTGAAGTGCTCAAGGCGTAAAATCTAACCACGGATGGACACCGATGAACACAGATGGAAAAGGGCAGGGGAATGTCCCGAAAATAATTTGTGTAAATTCGTGAAATCCGTGTCGAAGTCCTAAATTGAATTATGATATTCCGCTGGTTCCTCTCCAAGACCGTGCGCGAGGCGTGCACGGTGCATAAGCATTACCGCCGATTGCTCAAGGCGCAGCGCGATCTTCTGTCGCCGCAAGCCATCGCGGCCGTGCAGGTGAAGCTGGACGAGCTGACAGCGGCAATTCAAGAAGGTCACAAGGGGCGCATCCACATCAAGGCGGAGGAATTGCAATTCGCCGCCGAGAAATGGCTCAAGCCTTATCCCAATGCCGCGTGGCGCGAGAACGTGGAAGTGTTGCTCGTCGCACTCGCCGTAGCGATGGCCATCCGCACGTTCTTCCTGCAACCGTTCAAGATCCCCACCGGCTCTATGCAGCCGACGCTGTTCGGCGTGGTATCGGTGCCGGACTTCACGAAGATTAATGGCTGGACCGGTGACCAGGCCCGGATTCAGGCAGAAGTGAACGAACAATTGAAAGCGCGCGATGCCATCCAGTTTCCGACCGGCTGGGCGCGCGTTAAAGAATTCTTTGAAGGGAATTCTTACGTCCACATCGTGGCGCAAGCGGATGGGGCAATTGATTCCGTCAGCAAGCCGATGAAATTTTTGATCTTCAATATCAAGCAAAGCCTCACCATCGGCGGCGTGGAGCACACGATTTGGTTTCCGCCGGACTTTGGCGAGCAGCCTTTGCAGCGGCGCGCTGGTCTCGACATGTCGCACGTTTTTCACAAGGGCGATGAAGTCGTTAGGATGAAGGTCAGCGCGGGTGATCACCTGTTCGTGGACCGGATGAGCTTTAACTTCCGCAAACCGGAGCGCGGCGAGATCGTGGTCTTCGAGACGCGAGGCATCCAGCATCCACAGATGCCGCAGGATCAATTTTACATCAAGCGCCTCACGGTGTTGCCGCACGAGAAGGTGCAGATCGGCGACGACCGGCATCTGATCATCAACGGCCAGCGCCTCGACGCTTCGACGCCGCATTTTGAGAATGTCTATGGTTTTGATCCGGCCAAGCCGCCGAAGGAAAGCCAGTTCTCGGGTCATGTGAACGGCACCGTCGCGGCAAAATATGGTTTGTATCCGAACCTCGCGCCGAATTTCCCGGATGCCCAGGCCGTCTATGACAACGACAGCGATTCCTACATGGTGATGGGCGATAACACGTGCAACAGCTTTGATTCGCGCGCCTGGGGAAGTTTCCCCGCCAAGAATGTCATCGGGAAGTCGTTCTTCGTCTATTGGCCGCTGACCGAGCGCTTCGGCTGGGGCACCACGGTCAAATAACCTGCCTATGAACCGCGCAACGGTCGAAACGGTTCTCATCACCGGCGCATCTTCCGGTATCGGTTTGGAACTCGCGAAATGTTTCGCGGCGGAGAAATCCAATCTCGTCCTCGTCGCCCGCAGCACGGAAGCGCTGGAAAAACTCGCAGCGGAGCTGCGGGCGCAATTCCAGATTCAAGTCGTCGTCCTGACGGCGGATCTCGCGAAGCCGGAATCGCCACAATGGATTTTCGACGAAGCAGGCCGGGCGGGAATCGCCGTGGACGTGCTGGTGAACAACGCCGGCTTCGGCCTGCAAGGCATGTTCAACGAATTGCCTTTGGCGCGGCAGATGGAAATCCTGCAGGTAAACCAAACCGCCCTTACAGCGCTCACCGGCTTGTTTTTGCCCGGAATGATCCAGCGCAATCGTGGCGGCATTCTGAATGTCGGTTCCATCGCGGGGTTTCAGCCTGGACCGGCCATGGCGCTCTATTTTGCCAGCAAGGCTTATGTCCAGTCGTTCACCGAAGCGCTGGCGGCAGAGTTATCTGATACGCAGCTTCATGTTTCCGTGCTATGCCCGGGCCCGACGTCCACCAATTTTGGCAAAGTCGCTCGCGGGGGCAAAGTTCGTCGTCGTAAACTTCCCGGTATGAGCGCCGAGGCGGTGGCAAAGTATGGTTGCGAGAAATTTCGCAGCAGGCGCGTCGTCATCGTTCCGGGCTGGGGAAATAAAATGAGCGTGTTCATCGTGCGCTTTATCCCGCGCAGCCTGTTGCGCAAGCTGGTCAAATACTTCAACACCCAGATCTACAATCCGGAGTAGCAACCTTTGGAAGCTTAGCCTGGGCTGGTGGTTTTCGTGGCAGCAACGGTTTTGGATTATCCTGAATAACCAGCCGCCTATTCCTTTTGTCGTCCAAAAGAGTAATCCTCATAGCGTATGAGGATGAAAAGGAATGGCTGTCAGAATGTTTCTGGAAACAGGCTGGCAAAAAAAGGGGGCAACCGTTCAAAGACGGGGAGGATACAACCTCCTGTTAAGGGGAATTTGAAATGATGGCATCTTCAAACCAGAACTCCGCAAGAAACAGGCACATGCGGTCGGCTGATTAAACCGGAATTTGTTTTATTAAACGCATCCGGGGATGCTCAAGGGTTCGTGGTCATCTTTTTTACCGCACTGGCAAGTCAGCGAACCTTGATCCACTCGTTCATTGGGTGGCGGGTGCCGCAATCAATGCACTGGATCAGTTCATAGTTCGCACCGCAATGCGGGCAACGGCCTTGCGTGAGGAAGATGTCGAAAGAATTTTGGCACTGGCCACAACGCCAGAGCGTGCCAAGCGGCGGGGCGGTGTGACAGGACGGACAGGCAAAACCTTCCCGGCGCGGAATCTTGGCCACTTTGGCCAGCGCCTTGGCCTGCATCAAGCCGCCCCAGCAATTCATCAAGATGAACGCCGCCATGATGCCGAACCAGACAGAGCCGACATAGATCGCGGCCCCGCCCAAAATCGCCACGCCGACGAAACCAATGACGCTCGCCGCCATCAGGCTGTTCGCGCGGCCGAACAGATACCACAGCACTGAGCGCAGCATTTGCCCGCCATCAAGCGGATACACCGGCAGCAGGTTGAACACGAGCAACACGATATTGATGATGGCGATATTTCGCAGCAGCAAGTAGCCGTCGTGGTGATCCATGTCCCAGCCTTGGTTTCTTGCCCAATAATAGCCCCCCAGAAAAATTGGCGTCAGCACCACGTTCACCAGCGGTCCGGCGGCGATGCTCCACAGTTGTGCGCCCGGCCGTTGTGGCGGGTTGACATAAGCGATGCCACCGAGCGGCCAGAGAACGATGAGATTGGCCTGGCCACCAACCGACCGGCAAGCCAGCGCGTGGCCAAATTCATGCGTCAGCACGATGACGAACAATGCCAGGATTTCCAATGCGCTCCAGCCGTAGTTGGAATACTCATGCGGCCGGCTGGTGAAGTAGAGAAACGCCACGAACCATGCCCAATGCAGATACACATCAATCCCCAGCAGGCGGAAGATGCGGACGGAACCTTTTTGATTTGGCATGGCGCGCCAAGGTAACCATATCGCACCGCCGGCGGCAAATTCGTTTATGACGTGGCATTGAGGAAATCAATCCGGCGGCAGGTTTATCAATTCACACCGCATGGCTTTCATGTGCTATCCCAGAGTTGAGAACACAGCGAAAGGCGCGTTATGAAGACTTCCATCTTTAGAAAGCTGCTGGCCGTTGGGCTGGCCGGACTCATGGCCGGCACCAGCGGCTGCACCTCCGGGCTGACGACCAGCCTCGTTTGGCGGAAAAACCTGTATCACCCCGCGGCCACGCCGCGCTTGTGCCTGATGACTTCACCGCAAAAAGATGATGTGCTGGTGGAATACGATGAATGTTTTGCCCAATCAGAAAATGTGCGTCCGCGCTCGTATTGGCTGCTGGCCTATGCCGCCAGCATCAACAACCCGGCCGATCCGCCGAAGCCAAAATTTGTGAATCCGGCGGATTACGAAAACCTCGCACCCGTTCCACGCGTGTGTTCGGAAGGTGAAGTGCCGACGAACGGCTATTGCTTCAAAGAAGAACCCGGCCTGCGCTCGTTTGTGCTCTGGCACGATGGCGCGATGATGGGCACTTGCAGTCTGCCGGTTTATTCTAATGCGCCGCCGGTCACCGTGGGACGGGTGGTTTTAACCCCGCTGACAGTTACCACGGATGCTGCCATCATCGCGGCGATCCTGTTTTGCCTCGGTGCCGGCGGTGCCGGCGGTGGCGCGCGCTGAAATGTCAGGCCAAGGCGCCTTTGATCAGCTTGAGCAGTTCCGCGTGAGATTCAACGGCTTTGAAGTGTGGAAATTCTTTCTTCACATTCTCCGGCGCATGGATAAGGAAACCAACATTCGCCTCGCCGAGCATCGCGGTGTCGTTGTAGGAATCCCCGGCGGAGATGACGTGGTAATTCAAAGACTTGAGCGCAGCGACGGATTTTTGTTTCTGGTTCGGCTGACGCAACTGGTAGCCGGCAATGCGATCGTTTTCGACGATGAGGCGATGGCAGAAGAGCGTCGGCCAGTTGAGCTGTTTCATCAGCGGCTGCGCGAATTGCTCGAAAGTGTCGGACAAAATGATCACCTGGACGATGGAGCGCAGTTCATCGAGAAATTCTTTGCCGCCGGGCAACGGCCGGAGCGTGCCGATGACTTCCTGAATCTGCGACAGCTTGATGCCGTGCTGGTCGAGGATGCCGATGCGGTAATTCATCAGCTTGTCGTAATCCGGCTCGTCGCGCGTCGTGCGGCGCAGTTCCGGGATGCCGGTTTTCTCGGCGACAGCGATCCAAATTTCCGGCGTCAGCACGCCTTCCATGTCCAAAGTAACGATGGCTTGTTTCATCGGCGCGGAGTTTTTCAAAACGGAGCGGAGGTGTCCAGCTTGCGAAAACTATTTCAACTCGGGATGTGCCGTGAGCAGGCCGTCCCATTCTCTTTTCGCTTCGGGAAAATCCGGTTGCAGACGAAGCGCTTCGTGTATTTGCGAGGCGGCTTCGGGGAGTTTGCCAAGGTGAACCAGTGACTGGCCCAGCCGGAAATGGGCCGGCGCGAAATCTGGTCGCAGTTTCAACGTGGACTCAAAACATTGCGCGGCATCCGTCCAGCGCTCGTTTTGGAGGAAAAACACGCCGAGATTGAACTGCGCATCGGCGTTGCCGGGGTCCAGTCGCGCGGCGGCGGCGAGATGCTCCAACGCCTGCGCCTTCTCGCCGAAAGCGATCAGGATGATGCCGAGATTGTATTGGCTGACGGCGTAACGCGGTTCGATGCGCACGGCGTCGGTGTAGAGCACACGGGCGCGAGCGAGTTGGCCGTTCTTTTCAAACTCCTTGCCCAGCGCGTTCTCGGCCACGTAATTATTTTGCGTTACTTCGAGTGCGTGCAAGAACAGGCTCGTGCTGTTTTGCCAGTAGGAAACTTGCAGCGACGTCGCCAAAATGAATCCCAGCATGGCGCTGCCGCCAATCATCGCGAGAATCAATTTCCCGTTCGGTCGCAACAGGCAAAGCTCCGTGAGCCCCCAGACCAGAACGACGAACAGGCCGATGCTGGGAATGTAGAAATAACGATCTGCCATGGATTGTGCACCAACCTGGACGAAGCCGATGACCGGCACGAGCGTCCCGAGAAACCAAAACCAGCCGACCGCCAGCCACGGCTTGCGGCGGAGCAGCATCACCGCCAGCGCCGAGATCGCGAGCAGCAAGAGCACCGAGCCGGCGATGGCCAGCGCGGGCCAGCGATAGACGTAGGGATACACGATGGCGAGATCCTCCGGCCAGAACGTCTTGGACAGATAGCGCGCGTAAGCTACTGGCACGTTGCCGAGACGACTGGACCATTCCACCGGGCTGACCGCCCCGGCCCCGCGTTGCGCGAGAAACGTCACCATGCAAAACGCGAAGGACAGAAAGAAGAACGGAATCTTTTCCAGCAGTAACCGCCCACAATGTTTAATTTTTAATTTTTCATTTTGAATTCGATTCAGCGGCCACACATCCAGCAGCAGTAGCGTGCATGGCAAAGTCACCGCCATCGCCTTGGACATCAGCGCGGCGGCGCAAAACAGAAGGGCGAGGATGTAGAATAATGCCGCGTGCCGCGTGGCACGCGACGCGGTAACTCCGTCACTTGTCACACTTTTGCTGTAACGCGCATACGCCATCAACGTCAGCAGCCAGAAGAACGTGCTCAACACGTCCTTGCGTTCTGAAATCCACGCGACCGATTCCACGTGCAGCGGATGCCACGCAAACAGCGCGGCCACGGCGGCACTCCGCCAGATCACGCCGGTGGTGGAACGCAAAAACGCGAACAGCAGCAGCGTATTCGCGATATGGAACAGCACATTCGTCAGATGATGCCCGCCCGCATTCATACCGAAGAGCTGGCAGTCCAGCATGTGCGACAGCCATGACATGGGATGCCAATTGCTCACGTGCAGGCCATTGAACGCCCACACGACGCCATGCCACGTCAGCCCGGCTTTCGTTACCGCATTGCCGGTGATGTAATCGTCGTCGTCGAAGTTGATGAAGGGATAGCTCGTGACCGGCCAGTAAAGTGCCGCTGTCACCAGCGCGAGAGCGAGGCAGAGCAGCCGAAATGTTCTCAACGCACGTGCAGTGCTCATATCAGAGCCAGTCAGATTCTCGCTGACGTTGCTGGAACCGGCAGGTTTCCGTATAGCCCACGCTGCGGGCGAGCGCCACGGCTTCGGTGAAATTCATTCCCACCTCCGCCGGCGCATGCGCATCAGAGCCAAACGTGATCGGCACGCCTTTCTGAAATGCCAGTTCCAGCAGCGCGCGGCTCGGGTAAATTTCCTGGCAATCCTTGCGTAGTCCGGCGGTGTTCAGCTCGATGGCGATGTCGGCTTGGGCAACCGCGTTGAGAAATTTGTCGTAGAGCGGCGTGCAATCCTGCTGCGGACGGATGCCAAATTTTTTCGGCAAATCCGCGTGGCCGATGATCTCGAATAATTTCGATTCCGCCGCCAGCGTCAGGCGCTCGAAATATAACTGCCAGACCTCAAACGCATCGCGCTTCTTCCATTCGGACAGCTTGGCCGGATTGTCAATGTCCCACGAGTTGGAGACGTAATGCACGCTGCCGATGAAATAATCCCACGGATGTCGCGCGGCCAGCTTGCGGATCCAATCCTCGTGACCCGGCAGATAATCCACTTCGAGCGCGAGGCGAATGGTAAGTTCGGGAAATTCCTTTTGCGCCAGCCGCACCTTGGCGACGTATTCATCGAGCTGGCGGTCGAACATCCGCCAGTTGTCAAAGTCGTCCTGCGGCATTGGCGAATGGTCCGAGAAACCGATCTCCGTCAGACCAGACTCGACGGCGCAACGCGCATACTCCACCGGTTCGCCGACGGCATGGCGGCAAAGGGGCGTGTGCATGTGCAGATCGGCAGGCAACGACATGGGCGGGAGTTTCAAGTTTCAGGTTTCAACTTTCAAGCGCGGAATGCGGACTGGAAGCCTTTGAATTTTGACACCAGGCCCAGCAAAGGAAACTTTATCTCAAGCGCGCACCGGCTACTGCTATCAGTTGAATCGCCGCATCCCACAGAGGCTGGTAGCGGCAGTCGGATCCGGATGTCTTGTCTTTTTTTGTCCATCAAATGGCAAAATTTTTCATCTATTCCAAAAGCCACAAGTGATTAAATTTAAATATGTGGAAAAATATTGATCTGCAAAAATGTCTTTCCCACATCCAGAGCGAGTTGGGTGCTAAGGAAAGCCGCCCGCCGGAGATGAGACCGTCCATCACGATTTCGCGCATGTGCGGCGCCGGAGGCCGCACCGTGGCTTCCCGGCTCGTCGATCTCTTGCAACCGCACGCCCCATTCGGCTGCCACTGGACAATTTTCGACAAGAAATTGATCGAGAAAGTTCTTGAGGATCATTCACTGTCCTCGCGGCTCGCGGAATATGCGCCGGAATCCGGTCGGTCGATGCTGTTGGAAACCTTCAACCGGCTGCGCGGCAATCGACCGTCCACCTCAAAAATCGTCGAGCAAACGGTCGAAACCATCTGGAAACTGGCGCAGGGCGGCCATGTGATTTTGGTAGGCCGCGCCGCCAACATCATCACGGCCAGATTGAAAAATGTTTTCCATGTGCGGCTGGTCGGTTCGTTGGAACGGCGAATCGAACGGGTGGAGGAAGTTTACGAAATGAGTCGGATTGCCGCACAGGCCTACGTCAGGGCGCAGGACGCCGAAAAGAAGCTTTATGTGAAGGAATATTTCGGGCGGGAGATTGACGACCCCGAGCTGTATCACCTCATCGTCAACACCGACCGAATCTCCTACGAAGACACTGCCCGTTTGATTGCCGATACGTTCCTCAACTGGCGCAAATCAGAACTCGGGGCTAAGACGGCATAACCACACCGTCCGCTAATCGGTTGCGAAGTTTCGGGGCGTGGGGAGAAATTTTATGCGGGATGTCATTCAAAAAGTCATTGCCACCGAGGCGGAAGCCAAACGCATGGTTCAGGCGGCCAAGTCGGAGGCTGAACAAATTCTGTCCGAGACTCGAAACCGAGCGCAGAAATTGACGGCCGACGCCCGAAGTGAAGCTCAACTCGCGGCGCAAAAGATTCTGGCGACTGCCCTGGAGAAGGCCGAACAGGACAAACAAAAACGCCTCGCGTCGTCCGCCATCGAAATTGAAAAGCAGATCGTCCTCAACGCTGCCGAAAGGGAACAGGCGGTAAAAGCCGTCGTGCGTTGTGTGTGCGGTTAAGTCGTTGAAGAACGGCAGACATGGCAACTATAGTGACAAATGATCTGGATTATCTGGCCACCCGCCTTCATGCGCGGCGCAGCCGGATGGCGGAGGCGGAACGCCTCGATGCCTTATGCGCCTTTCGCACCGTCCCCGATCTCGGTCGTGCCGTTCGCCCGGAATGGGATTCTCAAACAGCCGTAAATTTCCAGCGCCGGCTGCTCCAAGACTTGGTCCGGGAATTCTCCTTCTGCCTCCGTCATCTCGATGGCGCGGGCCGTCAACTCGTCGGCTGGATGCAGGCAAGATTTCAAATTGAGAACTTTAAGGTGCTGCTGCGGGGATTGCTAAATCACACGCCGTTCGAGGTCGTGCAGGAACATCTCGTCCCGCTCCCACGCGAACTGACACTGGATGCGCAAGCCCTGCTGGATGCAGAAACTTTGGACTCTTTCATCCAACACCTGCCCGCCGGCTGGCCGCTCAAGCAATTCCAAGCGGCCGTGGCTGCTCAACGTGACGAGCCGCAGGCCTTCTTCTTGGAAGCGGCACTGGACGCTGGATATTTTCAGGAACTGCTGGTCCGAATCGAACGACTTTCGGCGTCGGAGAGGGAATTGATCGGACCGCTTGCGCGCCAGCAGGTGGAAATGTTTCACCTCATGCTGGTCGTGCGCGGGAAATTCAATCACGGCCTGACAGCCGAGTCGCTATCTTCGTTGCTCGTGCCCGGCAGCGGCGCGGCAGCGGCGCGATTCAAGGCCATGCTCGCCGCTCCCGATGTTTCCACGGCGGCAAAGTTGAGCCTCGGCCATGCCTTTGATGAACTTGCCGCCCTCCACACAACCGGCGAAGTTGCCACGCCTCCGGATCCCGCCATCTTGGAAGCCCTCGGCGGGCGCCGTTTTCTGCGGCTGGCGAATGGCGCGTTTCGCCGCAGTCATATGGGCCTTGCTGCCGTCGTTGGCTATCTGGAAATTCGGCGCGTCGAAGTGGCGAACCTCATCACGCTGTCCGAAGGCATCCGCACCGGCGTGAGCACCGAAAAAGTCCGGGCGCGACTAATTCCAAGAACTGATTTGGAGGCGGTTTATGTTTAAGCCCGTGCCCATGTCGCGCGCCAGCATCGTCATTCTCGAACGCGATGAGCGCGCCGTGCTTCGTCTGCTTGGACGGCTGGGCGTGCTCCAACTCACGCGCACTCCCGCGGGCCCGGACAACGCGCCGTTGCCGCCGCCGGACCATAGCCATGAACTGGCGCAATGCGACCACCTCATCGCCCGCGTGCAGGAACTTCGCCGTTCGCTCGAAATGGAAAGCGACTTCAAACCGGCATCATTGCCGGTGGAATTGTCCCTGACTCAAGCCGAAGAAAAAATTGTCGGACTGGAAAAATCCGTCGGCGGACTTCTGAAAAAACGCCAACAGCTTGTCGGGCGGGCAGGGGAATTGGAGTGCGTCAGCCAGCAGTTGTCAGATTATTGCGGATTGGGAATTCCGCTCGATCAACCGGATGAATCGTCATTTCTGCATTTCGTCACTGGCAGTTTGCCGCCGGAAAACTTGGAAAAATTCCAAAGCGAAATTGGCAGCAACGTCGCCCTGCTGCCAATGCCAGCACAGAAAGATCGCCAGCCGTTGATGATTATGACCACGCGTCAGGGCCGACCCGCTTTGGAGAAGGCGCTGCGTCAGGCAGGTTTTCACACCGAGACGCTGCCGGTGGTTGCCGGCAAGACGGTAGATACGATCTCGGATGAAAGCCGGCGCGAACAAGCGAGTCTCGCCGCCAAGCTGGAACGACTGGACGCCGGTCGCCGAATGCTCGCGAAAATATTCTCACAGCCGTTGGCAGAGATTCAATTCGCTGCCGAAACCGAGCGCCACCTGATCGCAGCCGGGCAAAACTTTGCGCACACCGAAAGTGCGGTTCAGCTCACCGGGTGGATTCCCAGTGCCGATTCCATGGTGCTGGAAAACCGTCTGCCTGAAATTACCAAAGGATGCTGCGTGATTGAAATCGCGGATCCGCAAGATGCATCCGACAAAGAAATTCCCGTCATGCTCCGACACCCCCGCTGGCTGCGTCCATTTGAAATGCTCGTCACCGCTTACGGCCTGCCGCAATACTACGAACTCGAGCCGACGTTATTTGTTGCTGCCAGTTACGTGCTGATGTTCGGCATGATGTTTGGCGATGTTGGGCATGGCGCGGTGCTCGCGCTCGGCGGACTGGCGGCGCTGCTGGCCGGGCGTAGCGCCCAGGCGCGCAACGTCGGCCGGCTGCTCCTGTTCGGCGGTGGATCGAGCATGATCTTTGGCGCACTTTACGGTAGTTGCTTCGGCATCGAAGCCTTCAAAAGGTTTGCGCTGTGGCACGATCCGCTGGTGGGCGATCCCATGAGTCTGATGTTTGGCGCGATTGGAATCGGCGTCGCGATGATTAGTCTCGGTCTGGTGCTAAACATCATCAATCGTTTCCGGCGGGGCGATTTTATCGGCGGCTTCCTCGGCAAATGCGGCGTGGCAGGCGCCGTATTTTATTGGGGAACGCTGGCATTGTTAATGAAATTTTCCGCCGTGCAGGCGAGCGGATTGGTCGTTCCAATGATGATCGTGCTTCTGGCACTGCCCATCCTTGGCTGGATGCTCAAGGAACCGCTGGAAATACATTACCGGCGACGCGCCGGGAAATCTGATGAGTCCTGCAGCGGCATGGGCAACGCTTTTGCGGAATCGCTGGTAGGCGCGTTTGAGGGAGTGCTGGGTTATTTCGCCAACACCATCAGCTTCGTGCGTCTGGCCGCTTACGCCATGAGCCACGCGGCGCTGCTGTTGGCTGCGTTTCTCATGGCCGACACGGTGAAACATATATCTCCTGCTGGAAGTTTTCTGAGCCTGCTGATCATTATCGTGGGCAACGCTGTCGCCATTGCGCTAGAAGGCGTCGTTGCCTCGGTGCAGGCGCTGCGTCTCGAATACTACGAGTTCTTTGGCAAGTTTTTTTCCGGCGGCGGACAACCGTTCAAGCCCTTTCGCCTGCAAACCAAAACCGTGGCGGACGCGCCACTTTGAGAATGGAGAGAATATGAGAATAAAAAAAATGTTCGCTTGGACAAGCGGAACACTGCTAGCCGGGGCGTTTCTGTTTGGCTCATCGGCTGGCGCGGCGGAAGCAGTTGCGCAAGCCGCCAGTGCCAGTGATGAAACATCGGTTTTCCGGACAGTCGCCTTGGCTGTTTCAGCGGCGTTTGCCATCGCCGTCAGTGTTCTCGGCGCGGGCTACGCGGTGGGACGGGTGGGCGCAGCCGCGCTGGGGGCGGCGGCGGAAAAACCGGAATTGCTCACGCGCAGCATCATCTTCGTGGCGCTGGCAGAAGGTTTGGCCGTGCTCGGCTTTGCCGTCGCTATGATGCTGCTGCAAAAAATTTAGCACGCTGTGAAATATTTCTGCATCGCCGATGAGGACACGGTGCGCGGATTTCGTCTGGCCGGCATCGCTGGGCAGGCGGTGGCTTCCGCGCCGGAGGCGGCAGCGGCGGTGGAGTCGGCCGTGGCCCAACGCGATTGCGCCGTGATCATTCTCACGGAAACTGTGGCGGACGGCATCCGCCCGAAGGTGGAGCAGATTCGCTTTGAGCAGCAACGACCGCTGATCGTTGAAATTCCCGGACCCGGTGGGCCGATGCCCGGTCGCAAGAGCCTCCGCCAACTGGCGCAGGAAGCCGTCGGCATTCGCATCGAAGAAAAAGGAAACTGATTGATAACTCCGGAACCCAATTCGCCGGACGCCTTGAGCGAAGCAATTCTCGCCGAGGGCGGACGCGAGCGCGACGAAATCATCCGCCGAACGCAGCAGGAGTCTGGATTGACCCTTGCCACCGCGGTGGCAGAAGCGGACAAAATTCGCCGCGAGCAACTGGATTCAGCCCGCGCCGAAGCCGCGCGGCGAGGCGAGTTGATCCTCGCAACGATTCCGGTCGAAACCGGTCGGCTACGATCGGCGCGCATTGAGGCTATGTTGGAAGGTATTCACGAGGAAGCCCGGCGGGAATTGCAGGCGTGCAAACTGGATGGGCACAAAATCGTCGTCACGCTGGCAATCGAAGCCATCCACCGGATGCCAGGAACAGATTTTATTTTGAAAATTTCCACCGCCGATCATGCCGTGTTTGGCGACAAACTGGCCGAAGAAATTTGCCAGCGTGCCGGACGTTCATTGCTGAACATCACCATCGCCGCTGATTCGACAGTGACTGATGCTGGCGTTGTCGTCGAATCTGCCGATGGGTTTCAGATTTGGGACAATCGGCTGTTACCGCGGTTGGAGCGGCTTTGGCCGGAACTGCGCCGGCAAATTGCCGCTCAAACTTCACTCGTCGGAAAAAACGAACGCGCTGGAGGTGCTGTATGAATTCCGGAAATCCAGCCAGCCCGGAGGTGATTCGCGTCAACGGTCCAACCGTGACGGCCGGCGGCATGGCCGGTGCGCAGATGTATGAAGTCGTGCAAGTCGGCGAACTTGGCTTGGTTGGCGAAGTTGTCAGACTCATCGGCGACCGAGCGACGATTCAAGTCTATGAAGACACGACGATGCTGAAACCCGGCGCGCCGATTAAACGCACGGGCCAGCCGTTGTCCGTGTGGGTGGGGCCGGGACTCGTCGGCAACATTTACGATGGTATCCAGCGGCCCTTGCCGGGTATCCAATCGCACAGCGGCGCATGGATTCGTCGGGGTGAAAAGATGCCCGCGCTCGATTTGGAAAAACGATGGACGTTTGAGCCCTGTGTTCAGCCTGGTGATACCTTGGTTGCAGGAAAGGCCATCGGCCACGTCGCTGAAACGCCGCTCGTCAGACATCACGTCATGCTTCCGCCCGATGCGTCGGGCAAGGTGAATTCCATTGTCAGCAAAGGTGATTACAACTTGAGCGAAATTTTGGCCGTGATCGAAACTGCATCTGGACCGCGCGGCGTCACGATGCTTCAGAAATGGCCGGTGCGCGTTCCGCGGCCAATACGGGAGCGGTTGCGCATCGTCGAGCCGCTCATCACTGGGCAGCGCATCATTGACACCTTTTTCCCCATCGGCAAAGGCGGCGCGGCGGCGATTCCCGGCGGGTTTGGCACGGGCAAAACCATCACGCAGCATCAACTCGCAAAATGGTCGGACGCCGAGATCATTGTTTTCATCGGCTGCGGCGAGCGCGGCAACGAAATGACCGAAGTGCTGCGCGAATTTCCCGAATTGAAAGACCCGCGCACCGGCCGGCCGCTGATGGAGCGCACGATTCTCATCGCCAACACGTCAAACATGCCGGTGGCCGCACGCGAGGTTTCTATCTACACCGGCATCACGCTGGCCGAGTATTACCGCGACATGGGCAAGAGCGTGGCCGTGTTCGCCGACTCGACGAGCCGCTGGGCCGAGGCGCTCCGCGAACTCGCCACGCGCCTCGAAGAAATGCCCGCCGAGGAAGGGTTTCCCGCCACGCTGCCGACGCGGCTTGCGCAATTCTACGAACGCGGCGGCGCGGTGACGACGCTTGCTGGCGAACGCGGTTCGGTAAGCATCGTCGGCGCGGTCAGCCCGCCGGGCGGCGATTTTTCCGAGCCGGTCACGCAGCACACGCGCCGATTCATCCGCTGTTTCTGGGCGCTCGACACCGTGCTGGCCAATGCGCGGCATTATCCGTCCATCAATTGGCTCCAATCCTATTCCGAATACGTCGAGGATGTCGGCGCGTGGTGGGGAAAACTTTCGCCCGAATGGAACGAAATGCGCACTGAAGCGTTGACGCTGCTCCAGCGCGAAGACCGCTTGCAACAAATCGTGAAACTCGTTGGTCCGGACGCCTTGCCGGATTCGCAGAAACTGATCTTGTTCATCGCGGAAATTTTCAAGGACGGTTTTCTTGCGCAAAATGCATTTGATGAAAATGACATGTATTGTCCGCCGGAACGACAGGTGGCGCTGCTGCGGATCATTCTAACGCTCTACCGGCGCGGCCGGGATTTGATCCAAGCCGGTGTGCCGCTCGCGCGATTACGCGGAATGGCTTGCGTGCCGCTGGTGATGCGCGCCAAGTCGGCCATCGGCACCACTCAAAAACTGGTCGAACTGGAGAAGCAAATCGGCGAAGAACTTGATGCGCTGGCCAAGGAGTTTTCGGGACCGAAAGCACAACCGGCATGAACGACCTCACACTCAACATCGAAGACCGTGGCTTGCAATATCTCGGCGCGACGCGCATCGAAGGTCCGCTGGTCGTGGTCGAGCGCATCCGCGATGTCGGCTACGACGAGGTGGTGGAGATTCTTGGCCCCGATGGACGACCACGTATCGGCCGCGTGCTCGACATTTCGGAAACGCAGGCCGTGGTGCAGGTTTTGGAAGGGACGACCGGGCTTTCCAACCAAACCTTACGCGTCCGTTTTCTCGGCGAGAGTTTCAAACTACCAGTTTCGCGCCAGATGCTGGGCCGCGTTTTCGACGGACTGGGCCGGCCGGCTGATGGCGGTGCGCCGCCGCTGTCTGCCGACCGACGCGATGTGAACGGACTGCCGATCAACCCATTCGCCCGCCGCTATCCGCGTGAATTTATTCAAACCGGTTTGTCCGCGATTGACGGCATGAACGCGCTGGTGCGCGGCCAGAAGCTGCCGATATTTTCCGGCAACGGCCTGCCGCACGACCGCGTTTCCGCGCAAATCATCCGGCAGGCAAAATTGCTGGAGGAGAAGGTCGAGTTTTCCATCGTGTTCGCCGCGATGGGCATCAAGCACGACGTGGCGGAATTTTTCATCCGCAATTTCCGCGAGTCCGGCGCCCTGGCCCGCGCGGTGATGTTTTTTTCGCTAGCGGATGCGCCGAGCGTGGAACGGTTATTGACGCCGCGCGTGGCGCTGACGCTGGCAGAGCATCTGGCGTTCGACTGCGGCCAGCATGTGCTGGTGCTCTTGACGGACATGACGAATTATTGCGAGAGCCTCCGTGAAGTCGGCACGGCGCGCGGCGAAATTCCCGGCCGCAAAGGTTATCCCGGCTATCTCTATTCCGATCTTGCGAGCATTTACGAGCGCGCCGGCCGCATTGAGAAATCGCCCGGCTCGATCACGCAGATCCCGATTCTTACGATGCCCGCCGACGACATCAGCCATCCCGTGCCTGATCTCACCGGCTACATCACCGAGGGACAGATCGTGTTGGATCGAGACTTGTTTCAACGTGGCGTTTATCCGCCGATCGCGGGGTTGCCGAGTTTGTCGCGATTGATGAAGGACGGCGTGGGCAAAGGTTTCACGCGCGAAGATCATCCGGCGCTGGCAAGCCAGTTGTTCGCCGGCTACGCCTACGTCAAACGCGTTCGCGCACTGGCCGACGTCATCGGCGAGGAGGAATTGAGTGTGCTGGACAAAATTTACCTGAAATTTGGCGACGCGCTGGAGCATCGGTTCTTGAGTCAGGGCGAAATTGAAAATCGTTCCATCGCCGCCACCCTCGACCTCGGCTGGGAAGTTCTCTCGCTATTGCCACGCGACGAACTGCACCGCGTGAGCGACGAGATGCTGAAACAGCATTACCGCGAGCCAGCGGCGACAGCGGCCCCGCCGCCGACTGCACTTTGATTTTATGGCCAAACTGAACATCGCGCCGACGAAATCGAATTTCCTTTCGATGAAGCGCCAGCTTGCCTTTGCCGAGGAAGGCTACGATCTGCTGGAGCAGAAGCGGCAGATTTTGATTTTCGAGTTGATGGGCCGACTCGCCCGGGCCGACGAGGTTGAGCTGAAGGTTGCCGAATCGCTCCATCGCGCCCATGCCGCGCTCGGCGAGGCAACGCTCGACATCGGCTCGGAGGCTTTGGACCGGGCAGCGCTGGGCGCAAATCCGAATTTCGAGTTGAAGCTGGCCGCCCAACATTTGATGGGCTTGACCATTCCCCGGGTGACATTTCGTGCCAACCCGGCCGGCGTTCCGTTCGGAGTCGGCGGAACGTCGGCCAACACGGATCTGGCCAGGCGGCGGTTCGTGGAGCTGCTGCCATTGCTGGCCGAGCTGGCGGAATTACAGAACGCCGTGCTGCAGCTGGCGCGCGAACTCCGCAAGACACAGCGTCGCTGCAATGCGCTGTCGAAGATTTTCATCCCGTCTTACCGCGAAACGCTGGCCTACATTGCCGGCACCTTGGAGGAACGCGAGCGCGAGTCGCTGAACATTCTCAAAATCATCCGGGACCGGCTGGCTGAGCCTGCGGGCCGCTAGCCGATTATTGCGCCCTGTTCCGTTGCGTCATCTGACCATCACTGCCGCCGGTGGCAAGCCCGTTGCACACTCAAGAGGAATGGGCTCTTACAAATTTTGTTCGCGACGATGCAATTCGTGTGTTACTCGTCAGGCATGGCGAGTTTGTTGCCAACAAAAGAGACGGCCGGCCCGGAAAAATTCGGGCGCTTTTATCTGCGCGAGCTGTTGAACAGCGGCGGGATGGCGGACATCTGGATGGTTTCCGATAATCGCGGCAAAATCTACGCGCTGCGCCGGCTGAAACGCGAGTTGCGCTTCAATCTTCTGGCCCGCCGACGCTTCTCGCGCGGAAATAAAATTTTGTCGGAAATTTCCGGGAGTGATTACATCGTCGGCTACGTCGAGCACGGCAGCGATTACCTGCTGATGGATTATGTGGAGGCGGAAAACTTGAAGGTGCTGTTCGCGCGCCATGACCCGGTGCTGACAGAGAACGTGGCGCAAATCATCATAGATATGGCGACGGGCTTGAGCCACGTCCACGAGGGCGGCTACATGCACCTGGATTTCAAGCCGGAGAACATCCTGGTCTCCCGCAACGGCGCGGTGCGGGTCATTGATTTTGACACGGCGCAGCCGATACCAGAACAGCCGGTGAAGTTTTCCAAGAATCCCGGCACGCCTGGATACATGGCGCCGGAGCAGTTGAAGCGCGAGGGGATTGATGCGCGGACGGACATCTTCGCATTCGGCGTGGCGGCGTATGAATTATTGACGAACCAGAAGCCGTTCCCGGGAGATTCGCCCGGCGAAATTCTTGCCGCGCAGATGTCGCCGGATGGACCAATCCCGTTGCGCGAGCATAATCCCGATGTGCCGCCGGCTTTGGAAAAGGCCGTGTTGAAATGTCTCGAGCGCGATCCGAACCGGCGGTATCCGCTGTCCGGCCTGCTGGTGCGCGATCTGCAGCACGCGCTCTACGTTTGATTCATGCCGCGAGGCAGAGATAGACGCCCAGCGCGGCGATGCTTCCACCGGTATAGCGAATCACCGTCGTCGTCGCAAAATGTTTCATGGCCAGTCCCCAGCCGATGCCCGTGAGGTGGAGCAGGGCGGTGGTGCCGGCAAATCCCAGGGCATAGACGAAGCCGGAGGCATTGACGGGCATTTCCGCTCCATGCGCGTGGCCGTGGACCAAAGCAAACACCCCGACAACGGCCGTGCTCACGGCCAGCGGGAGTCGCACGGAGGCGGCGACGAGCACGCCGAGAATCAAGACAGACGCAAGAATGCCGGTTTCGACGAATGGCAAAGCCATTCCAGACATTCCCAAAACTTCGCCGAGCGTCATCACGGACACAAACGTCAGCGGCACGGTCCAAACAGCACGGCCTCCGAGTTGCACGGCCCAAAGTCCGACCGCGACCATCGCCAGCAAATGATCAAAGCCGGTGAGCGGATGAGCAAGGCCGTTGGCAAAGCTCGCCGCGCCATGATTGGGATGTGCCTGTGCCAGCATCGGCGTGAGCGCCAGAGCCGCGAGCAGGACGGTGAAATATTTTGAGGAAGTCTTCATGGGTTCAGTTTTGGATTTATTTGGCTCGCCAGCAAATCGGCATTTGCGAACGAGTTTGCGTTTTTTGTTTCAGCCTCCGACGCCAAGATATTCATCGTCCGTTTTCAAATCAAGCCCAAGCAAAACGTAGTCATGCGTGACGGCTTTCATGTCGAGGACGTAATCCTCGACGTCCATGAGCTTGTTGAAGCCGAGTTGCGAGAGAACTTGCAGAGCAATCTTGCGCTCGCCATTGACCTCGGCTTCCAAGCGGCGCAAGCCGCAGTAGCGGGCAATCTCAATCAATTCAGCCACCAGCAGCTTGGAGACATCGCGACCGCGGTATTCGGGATGCGTGAGCAGGGTGACGAGGCCGATGTGACGTTTCCAACCACCGAAGCGCTGATGCAGCGTGGCTTCGCCAATGACCTTGTTCCCATGCAACATTAGCAGCGGCAGGTTGCGATCGTAATCGCGATGGCGGCACCATTCGCTCACGACCTTGCGTTCGAAGATGGGTTGCTTGATGAAAAGGCGCTCCTCCTCCGGCACCATGAGGAGGAACTTGTGCAGCTTGACCTCGTCACGCTTCCCAAGCGGGCGGATAGTGACGCTGGTGCCGTCACGCAGCTTGTGGGTTTCCGGAAATTTTTCCAGGATGTCATCGGGTAACATAATGGTCTTTTGGTTGTTTATTTTACTGCGACGCCGGAACCGCTGACAAAACTTGCCGTCGCAGTCTTGGTAGTCACGGATTCAGTTTTTTTTTCACCCTTCGCCGGCGGATTGGCACCGGGTGTGTCGGCATTCAAATCTTCCTCGGGAATTCGCATGGCGTAGAACGATCGGTAAATAAACACGAGCGCCACGATGAGGAACAAGCCGCCGATGAGCGTCTTCATGCTTTGATGCGGAATCGTCACGGCGATCTCCACCGCGAGCAGGCCGAACAGCGTTGTGAACTTGATGACAGGATTCAACGCGACGGACGAAGTGTCTTTGAACGGATCGCCCACGGTGTCGCCCACGACAGTCGCCGCGTGCAACGGCGTGCCTTTTTGACGGAGATCCACTTCGACGATCTTCTTGGCGTTGTCCCATGCGCCGCCGGCGTTCGCCATGAAGATGGCCTGGAACAAGCCAAAGAACGCGATGCCGACGAGATAGCCGATGAAGAAATATGGATTAAAAAACGCCAGCGACAACGCGAGGCAGAAGATAACGATGAAGATGTTCCACATCCCTTTCTGCGCATAGACCGTGCAGATGCGGACAACTTCCTTGCTGTCCTCTTCCGAAGCCGTGGTGGCGTCCAGCTTCATGTGGTCTTGTATGTAAACCACCGCGCGATACGAGCCGGTGACGACAGCTTGCGTGCTCGCACCAGTGAACCAATAGATAACGCCGCCGCCCATGAGCAAGCCGAGAATGATTTCCGGTTGCACGAGGCTCAAATGCGCGATGACGTTGCCAAACATGTTTTCCAGCAGAATGATGATGCCGAACACCATCGTCGTCGCGCCGACAACGGCGGTGCCGATGAGCACAGGCTTCGCTGTGGCCTTAAAGGTGTTGCCCGCGCCGTCGTTTTTCTCCAGCAGATGCTTGGCGTTCTCGAAGTCGGGCTTGAAGCCGAAATTCTTTTCGATTTCGCGCGAGATGTTCGGCTGCGCTTCAATACGACTTAATTCGTAAACGGATTGGGCGTTGTCCGTCACCGGGCCATAGCTGTCCACGGCGATCGTCACCGGGCCCATGCCGAGGAAGCCGAACGCCACGAGACCGAACGCAAAGATCGGAGCGGCGAATTTGAATTGCTCCGGCATCAAGCCGAGGATCGGCGAGTCGGTATAGGTCGCCAGCAGACACGCACAGAACATAAGGCCGAGAATCGCAAAGCCTGTCCAGAACGCGGAGAAGTTGCCAGCGACGAAACCGGACAGAATGTTCAACGACGCGCCGCCGTGCTTCGAGCAGGTAGTGACTTCCTTGACGTGCTGCGAATTGGTGCTGGTGAAGATCTTGGTGAATTCCGGAATAACCGCGCCCGCCACCGTGCCGCAGGAAATGATGGACGACAACACCCACCAGAGATTGGCATTGATACCTGTCTGCTTGGAGAGCAGCAGATAGCTCGCGATAAACGTCACCACGATGGAAACCGCCGACGTGATCCAGACTAGGTGGGTCAAGGGGGCTTCAAAGTCGAAATCTTTCTTGCCGCCGAACTTCGCCTTGGTGATGCCTTCGTTCAGGAAATATGAAACGAGCGACGTCACGATCATCAACGCGCGCATTGTGAACAGCCAGATGATGAGCGTCGCGCAAACGATCGGGTTGGACGCCAGCGCCAGCGCCAGAAACGCGATGAGCGCCACGCCGGTTACGCCGTAGGTTTCAAAGCCGTCTGCGGTTGGTCCGACGGAATCGCCGGCGTTGTCGCCTGTGCAGTCGGCGATGACGCCGGGATTCTTCGGGTCATCTTCCGGCAGTTTGAAAACAATTTTCATCAAGTCGGATCCGATGTCCGCAATTTTTGTGAAGATGCCGCCACAAATCCGGAGCACAGACGCGCCGAGCGATTCACCAATGGCGAAGCCGATAAAACAAGGACCGACCAGTTCGCGCGGCAGGAAAATCAGGATGCAGATCATGAAGAACAATTCCACCGCGACGAGCAGCAGCCCGACGCTCATGCCGGAGCGCAGCGGAATGCCGACGGTAAGAACCGGATTGCCCCGCAACGCGGCGAACGAGGTGCGGGAGTTGGCGGTGGTGTTGATGCGGATGCCGAACCACGCCACGCCGTAGCTGCCCAGGATGCCGAGAATGGAGGCGGCCAAAATCACGAGGACACTGCCAAAACTTTTTTCCTCAAGCACCTTGAAGTAGAAGAAAATGCAGCCACCGATCAGCAACCAGAGAATCGCGAGGAATTTTCCCTGCTGAAACAGGTAGGTTTTGCATGTCTCCCAAATCGTTTGCGAAACGTCTGCCATGGATTTGTGGACGGGCAGCGCCTTCGTCTGCTTGTATTGCACGAGGCCGAAGATGCAGCCGATGGCGCACATCAAAATGCCCATATACATCAGTTGAATTCCGGTGACGCCCCAGAGACCGTCAAACTTCACCGTGTCCAATGGTGGGATTTTCAAGTCAGCCTCGCTGGCGTGCAGCGCGGCGGATGAGGCGAGAAAGATGGCCGTCATCGCGGCCGTCCGGAGATGTTTGCTGATGTGC
>Ga0068856_100000470_pt1 | contig 44487 bp, 34 predicted proteins | sample KBSCornC62_FD_66595 | JGI IMG/M metagenome (GOLD analysis project Ga0068856, IMG submission 66595) | Corn rhizosphere microbial communities from Kellogg Biological Station, Michigan, USA - KBS Corn C6-2 | ecosystem: Host-associated > Plants > Roots > Rhizosphere > Soil ...
AGCCGAACAGGACGTGCTCACGACCGAATCGGCTATTGTGCGTTGGCGAAAAACACTGGCAGCCAATGCTCCCCCACCGCCAGCGAACGAAAGCGAAGCCCGACTGCTCGCCAAAAAAGCTACGGAAGAACTAGCGGGACTTGAAAGCGCCGAGCAACGCGCGCGGCAAATCCGAGATCTCGCCGCGCAGCGTGCAGAGCAGAAATTAAAAGCGTTGGGTCAAAGTGAAGAGGCATTTCGCCAGCAGAAAACCGCGCGCGACGTCGCTCAGGGCCAGCTTGACCTGCTGATCCAAACCCACGGAGACGAGGCGAGCCGGGGCTCGCGACTCACCGCCGCGGTTAAAAGCAAACAGCTCGCCGAGCAAAATCTGGCGGAGACGCACAAGTCGATCCGTGATGAACAACCCGATCTTTTAGAGGCTACGATCAAACGGCTGAAGCGCGCGCACGAGGAAGCCCAACGTCGCCAGAGCGAAGCCGAAAAAACGAAAACGATCGCTGAAACCGAATTGCGCACAGATGGCTCGATCGACCCCGAAAACGAACTCGCCGTCGCCACCGCGCAAAAGGAAAACTCCGCCGCCTCCCTCGACCGAATTCGTCGCCACGCACAAGCGCTTCGCCTACTCGACGAGTTATTTCGCGAAGAACAACAGGCACTCGCCACGACATTCACGCGCCCACTGGTCGAGGCCGCGTCGCAATACCTCCGCGCCCTTTATGGGCCCGAGGCAAAGCTGGATGTCTCCTTCGCCGACGGCGCTTTTTCGGACCTCCGCCTAACCCGTCCGCATCTGGGTAACGGCGCGGCGATCGCATTTAAAGATCTGAGCGGCGGCACCAAGGAACAGGTTGCGATCGCGATGCGGCTGGCGATGGCGGAAATTCTCGCCGCGGATCACGGTGGCGCTCTTCCCTTAGTGCTCGACGACGCCTTTGCCAACGCTGACCCAGAGCGCGTCAGCCGTCTGCAGGCCATGCTCGACACCGCAGCGAGTCGCGGCCTTCAAGTGATCGTCGTGACCTGCACCCCCGCCGATTACCATTTGCTCGGCGCGACCCACCTCACGCTCACGGGCAGCCCGCGCGCGAGCGTCTGAGATCATGCCGCTCCATTCGATTTCATTTCCTTGGGATCGGCCTTTTTTGCCGCAATTGGTCGATTTCCTTTTGCGTGAATATCCGGGTTCGCCGATCGACCTGAGCACCGTGGCCATCGTCGTGCCGACGCAGCAAGCGAGTCGCCGTTTGCGCCAAGCACTCGCCGTCGCCGCCGCCGCGCAACACTCGGGTGTCCTCGCGCCGCGCATTTTCACTCCGGACCAGTTGGTTGCGCCGATTTCATTGAGCGACGTGGCGAGCCCTGCCGACGTGGCGGCGGCCTGGACGGCGTTGCTTCAGGAGATTCAGCTCGAGGCGTTCAGCGCGATTTTTCCCCGGGTGCCGGACCGACGCGACGCCCGCTGGGGCACGGCGCTCGCCCATCAATTTTCGTCGCTGCAAACTCAACTGGGCGAACACGGTCTCGATTTCACCGACGTCGCGCGCGTGCTCAGCCACGGCCACATCGAGTCCGACCGCTGGGCCGCGTTGGCGAATTTGGAGAGCGCGTGGAAACAGTTTCTCGCCGCCAAAAAACTTCGCTCGCCCAACGCGGCGAAAGTCCACACGGCGGATGAAGCCCGCCCTCCCGAAGGCATCGCCCGCCTGTTCATCGCCGGCGTGATCGATCCATTGCCCCTGAGTTTACGGGTGCTGGAACGTTGGGCTGAATTCTTGCCGGTCGAAGTTATTTCGTTCGGCGAAGCGGAGCTCTTCGACGAATGGGGTCGCGTTCGGGAAAACGCTGTCGAGGGGCGAACCTTACCGATCGGCGAACGGGCGGCGCTCCATGTCGTCCGCGACTTGAAAACCGGCGCCGAGCTGGCGGCGTCATTGGCCAGCGGATACACATCAGCTCCCACCACGCTCGCCCTCGGAGCGATTCATCCTCGGGCCACACCCGCGCTGCAAGTCGCCCTGCGCGGCCGTCAACTCGAGGGCCATGACCTCGGCGGCATCGCGCTCGCTTCCGCTGGGCTGGGTTTACTCGCGACCTTGCTGTTGGAGCTGTTAACCGATTCGCGACCGATCTTTCTCGCGCAGATTTTTCGCCATCCGGAATTCGCGCGCTTCGCAACGGTGAAGCAAAACTGGGCGAGCGACGAAGCCGACTTGCTCCGGGTTCTCGACGACGTGATCAACCAGCATCTACCGAGCGACCTCGATTCGCTCCTGGATTTCGCGCACACCCATGTTTCGAAAAAGACCTCTTCGGATTCCCAAACGTCGTTCACCCTGGTCGATCTCGAAAGCGCGGTGCGCTGGCTCCTCGACTTTTCCCGCCAGATGCGCCGGCGGGGCGTCCCGCAGACTTTACGCTCGGCCTTGGTCGCCATCAGCGGAGCGAGCGCGTTCAATTTTGCGAACGAGCACGATCGCCAGCGAGCGGAAGAGCTGGAACAGTTGGGAGAAATCCTAGAGCAGTTCGCCGAGGTCGAACGCCGTTTCCCATCCCTCGGCCCGGACGCATCGGCGTTGGTATTGAAAAACACCTTACAACATGCCCGCCGTTTTCCGCCAACCACGGGTCTCGGCTGGGATTTGCAAGGCTGGCTGGAATTGCCGTACGAAGATGCCCCTCAACTTGTCCTCGTAGGAATGAACGAAGGCGCGATTCCCGAGACGATTCGGGGCGACCTTTTTTTGCCCAACTCGCTTCGCGAAACGCTCGGACTGCGAGGAAACGCCGCACGCGCGCGCCGTGACCAAATTTTGCTCGAAGGATATTTGCGTGCACGCCAGCAGCGTGGACGAGTCGACCTCATCGTGCCGCGCGCATCGGACCAGGGCGACCCACTCCAGCCTTCGCGGCTGCTCTTCGCCTGCACCGATCAGGAGCTGGTTGCGCGAGCGAAACAACTTTTCGCCGAACTGCCGCCAACGCACTCGACGCCCGCTCGGCGCGCCGCCTGGAAGCTCGCGCCGTTGCTCTACACGCCTTCCGCTTCGTTCAGCCCCAGCAAACTCAAACAATATTTACTCTGCCCCTATCGTTACTACTTGCGCCACGTTTTGCGAATGGAGGCAGTCGAAACCGAGAAGCACGAGCTAAGCGCCGCTGATTTCGGCAACCTTTGTCACTTCGCGCTCGAACGCCTGGGAAAAGACGAGCGGATGCGGGATCTGCGCGATCCGCAGGTCCTCAGCGACTACCTGATGACCGCGCTCGATGAAGAAGCGGCGGCCATGCTCGGTCCCGTCACGAACTTCACGCTGCAAGTGCAACTCGAGTCGGCCCGCGCGCGCCTCCGCGCGGCGGCGGCGGTTGAAGCAGCGGAGCGCGCCGAAGGCTGGCGGATCGAGGCATGCGAAGAGCCTTGGTCGCTCACCTTCGACCGCATGCTGATCAACGGCCGGATCGACCGCATCGACCGCCACGAAGCGACCGGTGCGTATCGGCTAATCGACTACAAAACGTCGGACAGCGGGCGTCCGCCAGAGGAAGCGCATTGGACGCGCTATCGCGGGACCGAAAAGCATGTGCTGCCAGAATCGGTTTTCACGATGGACGGTAAGCCGTGGCGGTGGCTCGACTTACAGTTGCCACTCTACCTGCTGGCGATGCGGGAAAAATTCGGCAGCAACGTCGCTGCAGGTTATTTCGTTTTGCCGAAAACCAAGGAAAGTACGGCGATCCGACTTTGGACACAGTTGACGCCGGAGCACTTGGTCCACGCCGAAGCAACAGCCCAAGCGATCGGACGTGCGGTGGCGAACGGTCGCTTCTGGCCGCCGGCAGAGGACGCATACGCCGACGACTTCGATTACCTTTTCCCGGATGGGGTCGACGCCGCGGTCGATGGCGCCGCAATGGAAGCGTTGGCAAAGGCGGTGAGCCATGGCTGAGCTGAGACACGAACTGATTCGCGCGAGCGCTGGCACAGGAAAAACGTATCAGTTAACCAATCGGTACCTGCGCATCCTTTTTCTGACCCGCGAGCCGGAAAAAATCATTGCGCTCACTTTCACGCGCAAAGCTGCCGGCGAGTTTTTTGAAAAAATCTTCCGCCGTCTCGCCGACGCCGCAGAAAGTAGCGCGTCCGCGAAACGACTCGGCACCGAACTCGGACTTTCGTTGACCGCGGAGGATTGTCTCGGCGCGTTGCGCCTTCTGCTCGGACGACTGCATCAGCTCCAACTCTCGACATACGACAGCTTTTTCTCACGAGTCGTCCAAACGTTTCCGTTCGAACTGGGTTTAGCGGGGACGCCATCGTTGCTCGACGAGGAGCAACAACTCCGGGCCATCGAGCGCGCTCAGCTAGCCCTGTCGCGGCGAACACAGGAGGAGCCCGAGTTCCTGACCAACTTCTGGCACGCCGTGAAACGCGCGACCATGGGCGTGGAGTTGAAAAGTATCCGGGATCTGGTGACAGGCTTTATTCAAGAGAATCACGCCCTTTTCTTCGATGCCGCCGAAGCTCGTTTGTGGGGCCAAGAAGAAGAAATCTGGCCCGGCGGCAGCCCTTGGCACAGCGCTGAAATCGATTGGTCCGCCGCGGGGCGGGCGCTTGAACAAGCCTTGCGTTGGACTGAGATCGGCCCGCCGCAAACGCAATTCTGGCGCGAGCTGATCCAGGAACTGGATACATGGAAGCCGCCGATCGAGTTGCCTCGCCGAATTGAATACTTCCTGCCACGGATTTTACAGAATTTCGCCGAACTCGGAAGCGGACGCGTTGAAATTCAAGTTAACCGCAAAGCTTTTTTGGTCGCGGCCGACGTGGGCGAAACGCTGAAAACGCTGGGCCGCGCGATTTACTGGTCGATCGTGCAGCCTCGGCTGGAAGCGACCCAAGGCATCTTCGAGCTCGTTCGCCATTTCGAAGCCATTTACCATCGTGAGGTTCGCTTGCTCGGCCAGCTCACGCTGGACGATGCGACGCGTTTTCTCGGCGGCACGGCCGCCTACGGACCAGGCCTCGGCGATCGCGATTTGCGCGCGCAACTCGGTTACCGCCTGGATGGCGCATTCGACCACTGGTTGTTGGACGAATTTCAGGACACGAGCCGCCTACAGTGGAAGGCCATCGCGGACTTGATCGAGGAGGTTCTCTCCGACCCAGAGCGACGTCGCAGTTTCTTCGCTGTTGGTGACACCAAGCAGAGCCTCTATGGTTGGCGCGGCAGCGACGACGCGCTCTTCGATCAACTGCAGCAGAAATATGGCGCGGCGCTCGACGTTCGGCCGATGAATCAATCGTTCCGTTCGGCCCCGGCCGTGCTGAGCTTGGCCAACACCGTTTTTGGTCAAACCGCGGCAATCGCTGAACTCTTCACTCCGGCCCTGGCGAAACGCTGGGCCGGAATGTGGCAGGAGCACGTTGCGGCGCCGTCCGTGTCGTCCGTTTCTGGATACGCCTGCGTCCTGCATTCGCCGGATGAGGACAAAAATAATTTTGAGACGGTGCTTCGGCTTTTACAGGAATTGAAACCGATCGAGCGCGGCCTTTCCGTAGCTGTCCTCACCCAGAAAAATGCGACGGCTGAAGCATTGGTTGACTATCTTCGCGCCCACGACGGCCCGCCCGCTTCCCTCGCCGCAAATGTGCATCCCGGGGCAGATAACACGGTCGCCGCCGGGTTGCGTTCGTTTCTCAACCTGGCGGCGCACCCACAAGACACCCTGGCGTGGCAACACCTACGCATGACGCCGCTCGGCGCGGAGCTGCAAAAGGAGTTCGCGACCGCATCCCGCCTTTCGGCTTTCCTTCGACAAATTTGGAGCGAACACGGTTTGCGCGGCCTGGTGGACGAGTGGGCGCAACGTTGTCAGCAAATTCTGGATACGAGCGATACCTTCAATCGCGGTCGCATCAGCCTTTGCCGAGATGCCGCGGCGGCAGCGGAAGAGCGCGGCGAACGGGATATCGACCTGTTCGTGCGTCAGCTCGCTGGGCTCTTACTGCGCGAACACGACAATCCCGGCCAAGTCGCCGTGATGACAGTGCACAAAGCAAAAGGCCTCGATTGGGATTTGGTCATCCTCACCGATCTCGAGGGCAACACCTTGATGGAGCGCCGCGGCGGACTCGAAGTTCATCGCAACACCGGGGGCGACATTGCGTGGATTCTCGACATGCCGCCTGCGGATTTAGCGGAGTTCGACCCAGCATTGGCAGAACGCATTCGGTTGTCGAAGGAAGCGTCTGCTTTCGAGCGCCTTTGCGTTTTGTATGTTGGCCTGACCCGAGCAAAAACGGCGCTCTACATCGTGACCCATCCGGCAAAGGGGACCTCGAAAAATTTCCAAAGACTTCTCGCCGACACCTTGGGCAGCGAGCCTCAGCCGACAAAAATTGGCGAAGGAGAATTCGTTCGCGCTTGGGAATCTGGAGATCCGGCCTGGATGATGCGGCAAACACCACCGCGAGCCAAGCAGGTTTCGGCTCTCGCGATCCCTGCGCTGCCCCTCGAAGAACAAAAGGTTTCCGCGCATGCCGCCCCCCTGCAACCATCCGCCGAAAAAGCGCGGGAGATTCGCGGCGATGCCTTGCTGACCCAGGATCGTCGTCAACGTGATCTCGGCACGGAGTTGCACGCGGCGTTGAGCCAGATCGCGTGGTGGGACCGAAATGAACCGCCCTCGTTTGCTCGGTCCGGTTTCTCCGCGGAAAACTCCGCGAAGGGAAAAAACAGCGGTGTTCCCGAAACTGATGTTCCGCAAGTCAACGTTTCGGAAATCAACGTGCTCAGCGAAGAGGCGCAGCGAGCCGTGAGTGCGATTTTCGCGGATGAACAGGCCCGCGGTCTTTTCAGGACGCCCGCAGTCGCGACGAAATTGTGGCGCGAGATGCCGTTTGAAATCCTGATCGATCAACACTGGATCAGCGGCCGGTTCGATCGGGTGGTGTTGACCTTGGACCCGAGCGGTCAGGTGACCGCGGCGCGAATCATCGATTTCAAAGTCGTCGGTTCGCTGCGCGACCCTTCCGCTTTTCGGGAGCAACACGACGGGCAGATGAAAACCTACCGTCAAGTCGCCGCCCGCCTCTGGAAACTCCCGGCCAGCGCCGTGAAAACGACGCTGGTTGCGATCAGCACGCAGGGGACTGCGATGGCTTCGATTATCGATACCTGACGATATATTCGAGACTGGCTCCGAATGTGGAGTGCGGCGACTCGTCGCCGCCTTCCAAGGCGAAATTCATTTCGCCTTCGGCCACGCCGAATGCGGATTCAATGCGGGCGGATAAATCCGCCCGTCTAAGGCGGTGACGAGTCACCGCACTCCCAGCGGAGGTGGGATCGCCCCCCATCTGGTGCCCCCGCCGAGACTTGAACTCGGATAACACGTTTAGGAAACGCGGGCTCTATCCAGTTGAGCTACGGGGACGAGACGAGAACACCGGCTAACTTGAGAGATGCGCCGCAACTCGGCGAGCGCGAATCCGCAGCGACGAGTACGCGCTACAGCCAACGCCGCGTTGAAGGGGCTTCGAGAGGACATCGTCTCCCGCCGCTTCGATCGGCGTCAGCACGAGGAAGCCGGCGTGGCTCCGACGCGGCATCCGATTCCCCTGCGGTCAGGTCGACCCCACGCTCTTCCACCGGCAGGTCCAATCCGGGAGCGAGACGCTGCTTTGTAGCGGTTAATTTTGTATCAGTTAAACACGTACAAAAATAAGTACAGGTTTGTGCGATCGAACGGAGCGGTTGAGAAAAGGTTGCGGGCCAGTGCGTGAAGACGTGCGTCTTCCGAAGAAGCGCTGCCCCGTTCACTTCCCTAGTTTGCGCAGGTTCTTATTGATTTTCTCCACATCACACGCCGTCGGATTGTAGTGCGGCCCGAGCCATTCTAGCCACTCGCGCCCGAGGTCGGAGTCGGGTTCCTTGATACACGCGAGCATATCGTGAAAAGCTTCCAGGCCGCCGCAATCCTCCGGTGGTCCAGCTCGCTCGCCTGCCACCACCAGGGGATAAGGATGCCCTTTTTCGACGGCGGTGGTTTTTTCCACTTTGATGTCCACCTGCCAGCCGCTGCCAAAATTGTATTCGTAGACGAAGCGTTCGCGCGACCCGAGATCGAAGTCGGCCAAGGTGATGTCGCGATCGTCCTCGATCGTCAGCTCATCCTTTTGCAACGGATTACCGAAGCGCAGATTATCCAAAAGAAAAGCGTGGGTCTGATAATCGAACCAGTCGAAGGCGATCTGAATGCAGTCATGCAACCGAGTGACCCACATGCTTTCGCGCACGAGAATCCGACGCCAAATTCGGGGCGTACAGCCGAGAACCTGAAGGCGAAGTGAAAAGACTTTTTCAACCGGCTTCTTAGCGGCAGAGCCTTTGCCGTCGTGCAAACCGATCATGGTCGGTCAATCAACGTTCGATTCTTGGGGGAAATCAAGCCCCTCCCTGAATGGCGTCATGTCCCTTTCATCCACCCCCCTAAAAATCATAGGGGCCGCCCCACAAGAGGCGGCCCGCATGACCTAACACCAAGCAAACCGTAAGAACTACAAACAAGTATCGTTCCCTAACGAACGATGCTGACTACAAGGCGATAGACGGGGTCAGCAGAAATTCGCTCAAAAAAAGTTTAACTTTTTTCAGAAAAAAAAGGCGCCGATGAAGGCGCCAAAAAAACCTGGGGAGTTCACCCTAAAGATTGCCGGTTAACCCGTTGCAAGAATCCTCAGGGCATCCATTCTTCATGAGTCACTGGCGCGGGCGTGCCGGCTTTGACCGGCGTGCTCTTGAGTGGATAATGGTAGGTATTCCCTTCGTAGTTGCGGAAAACGATTTCGTCGTCCGTCACTTTTTCAATGTAGTCCGGGTTGATTGGCACTTTTCCGCCGCCGCCCGGCGCATCGATGACGTATTGAGGAATCGCATACCCCGTGGTGTGTCCGCGCAGCGCGCGGATAATCTCGATGCCCTTGCGCACGTCGACTTTGAAGTGCGAACCGCCCGTGATCAGATCCATCTGATAAAGGTAGTACGGACGAACGCGCATCCGCAGCAACCGGTGGACCAGCGCCTTCATCACATCCGCATCGTCGTTCACTCCTCGGAGCAAAACGGACTGGTTGCCCAACGGAACTCCTGAAAACGACAGTCGGTCGCACGCATCTTTCAACTCGGCCGTGCATTCCTTCGGGTGATTGACGTGGATGCTCATCCAAATCGGCCCGTAGTTTTTCAAAATCTGACACAGCTCCGGGGTGATGCGTTGGGGCAGAAAAACCGGGATGCGGGAACCGATCCGGATAAACTCAACGTGCTTGATCGCGCGTAGTCGGCTCAGCAAGTGCTCCAATTTTTTATCGGAGAGCAGCAGTGGATCACCGCCGGAAAGCAGAACGTCACGGATCTCCGGATGAGACTCGATGTAGCGCAACCCTTGCTCGTATTCAGGGTGGAAATTGTAGTCCTGCGCATTGCTGACCAGACGGCTCCGCGTGCAATAACGGCAATAGGAGGCACAGCGGTCCGTAACCAAAAACAGCACCCGGTCGGGATAGCGGTGAACCAAGCCAGGAACCGGCGAATGTTCGTCTTCACCGAGCGAATCCAACATTTCTTCCTGGCTCGTAATCGACTCCCCTTCTCGCGGAATGACCTGCAGACGAATCGGGCACGCCGGATCGTCGCGATCGATCAGATTAAAAAAGTACGGCGTAATGGCGAGGGCCAGCTTCTGGCCGGCAAACGCAATCCCGCGGCGCTCTTCCGTCGTGAGCGGGATCAGGCGCTCTAATTCGTCGAGCGTCGTGATCCGATTTTTCAACTGCCACGTCCAGTCTTTCCAATCCGCCTCTGGGACGTGCTGCCAATGGCCCTGACCCTCGAACCACGAGGAACGATCTTCTGTGTACGGCATGATAGGTGCGGGGCGAAACATGTTTCATGGCGTGAACGTGTCAAATAGCCGCCGCAATTGGAGGCTGAGGCTGCACGACAGAAAAACCCGCTGGTATCGATGATTTCAGCCACGGCCAGAGCTCTTAACTTCGTGAGCTGGCCCGGTTTCGACCGGAACCCAGGCCGGGCCGCCGCCTATCGCTGCGTGCTTCAGTTCGAGCTTAGGGACAGGCTCTTGCGAGAAACTTGGATAAAACCCTTGGCAGAGCTAGTCCGAAGCTTTTTTCTTCATCTTTGATGTCCACATCAAAACCAGGAGTTCTCGCGCTCGAAGATGGTTCTGTGTTTCACGGAATTGCTTTTGGCGCCGACGCCACGGTGGCCGCCGAATGCGTCTTCAATACGTCCATGACGGGCTATCAGGAAATCCTTACGGATCCGTCTTACTTCGGCCAAGTCGTGACCATGACCGCGCCCCAGATTGGCAATTACGGCGTGAACGACGAGGACACCGAGGCGACGATTCCGAAATGCTCTGGACTGATTGTGCGCGAACTCTCGCCGATCGTGAGCAATTGGCGCAGCCGTTCCAATCTCCACGATTACCTGGCAAAGTACGGCATTCCCGGCATCAGCGAAGTGGATACACGGGCGATCACGAAAAAGCTGCGCGTCGCTGGTTCCATGCGGTGCTGCGTCAGCACGCTTCCGATTACCGACGAAGAAGCGGTGAAACGCGCTCGCAACTGGTCGCAGATGGCGGGCTCCGATTACGTCAAAGACGTCACCACGCCAAAGTCATTTGCCTGGAATCTCGCTGATCCGACCAACCAACCCTATTTCCCGATCGGCACGACGATGAACGCGCCGGGCGTTCCGACGAAAAAGTTTCGCGTCGCGGCGTACGATTTCGGCGCGAAGCATTCGATTTTCCGAAAACTAGCTCAACATGGTTTTGAGCCGTACGTCATCCCCGCGACGGCGACGGTTGAGCAAATTCGCGAACTGAATCCCGACGCAGTCTTTCTTTCCAATGGCCCCGGTGATCCGGCGGCGCTGCCGTACATTCACAAGACGGTTTCCGGTTTGCTCGAGGACTATCCGATTTTCGGCATTTGCCTGGGCCACCAACTGATCACTCACGCGATTGGCGGCACCACCTTCAAGTTGAAGTTCGGCCACCGCGGCGGTAATCAGCCGGTGAAAAATCTCGAAACCGGGCGCGTCTCGATCACCGCTCAAAATCACGGCTTCGCGACCGATCCAAAGTCGATCGAAAACCGAGGCGCCAAGGTCACGGAAATCAATTTGAACGACAACACGGTCGAAGGTCTGCGCCACACCCGCCTCCCGGTTTTCTCGGTGCAATATCACCCGGAAGCAGCGCCTGGTCCGAACGACGCCGACCCGCTCTTTGTGGACTTCTACAAAATGGTCGAAGCGCGCAAGGCCGGTAAGGTTTAAGCGCCGTCTCCGCGACATTCGAGATGCAGGGCGGTGATTTGCACGCCCTTCATCTCGAGCTGGCTTTCAGGGGCAAGCGGTTGGTTCAGTCAACGGCGACCCGCGTGGCTCATCTCGGCGGTTAAATTTTCGTTTCGAAGGCAAACTTTAGTTTGTTGGGATGCACCTTCGCGACCCCTTCGACCGGTTTGCCCTTTTCCAGAGCCGGCTCGAACCAGATCGTCCTCAATCCCGAGGCCAGATAGCCATCGTCGACCTTCATCGTGCAGGCTTCGTCCTTGTAAACCTCGCGCACTTTTCCGTCTGCGCCCACTTTGACGTAGTAGGTTCCCAGCACTTCGTCCTGGCTCAGATGATTGAGGAAATCACCGGGAAGCGCAGCCATCGCAGGCGTCGGCGCCGCTTTACCACCCTTATGTCCGGCGACGTATTCCATGACCAAGTACTCGAACGCTTCTTCGCGGGTCAGTGCGACGCGCTTGTGCGCAACGTCGGTGGCGATTTCCTTTCCTTCGTTGTATAAATGGAACTCAGTCGAGATCAGCGTGAACCCGGGGGTCAAACCGCCCTTGAGGAAATGCTCTCTGCGGACGCGCGATCCGATCGGACTGAGTTGTTGAGCGTAAATCCAATTGTGCACGCTGTTCGCGCGGTCATCGGTGGCCCGATAGACGGCAACCACGATGATATAAGGACGCGCCAGCGGCTTTGGCGAAGACACCTTGAAATTAATCTCTATCGCGTCGTATAATTCCTTCGCCAATTCGTCCTCCATCCTACCCGCGAAAGAGCCATTGGTGTATTGCATATCCCGCGCCATCGTTTGAGAAGCAGCCGCGGCAAGCTGGGCCTGTTCGGAGTCCACGGTAGCTTTACCGATCTCAAGCGGCGTGGCATTTGGATTTCTCGAAAGATCCGCCAGGTCTTTCGCCGTCCCATTTACTTTGAGTTGCGTGGCCTGCACGTCGGCCGACATCGCTGCCTCCATATTCTCGCGCATGAATTTTTTCCGAGGATCGCGAGCCGGTGTATACGCACGTTCAGCCGTGAGTTCACTCAATCCGGCTTCCTCCGGCGTAAGCTTCAGGGCTTCGTCGACGCGTATCTTCAATTCTCCACGATCCACCGGCACCAAAACGCGCTCATCCTTCACCTTGATCACAAACGAGTCCCCAACCACGTCCACCACAGGATATAACGTGTGATCACGCTGGACCAAAAAATCAGCCCCCATAAACAACGTATAATCTTTGTGCTCAAGTGGCGGAGGGGCAGCCTTTTTTTCCGCGCGTAATATTCCGCTCAAACACACGCCGACCAACAAAGCGCTCCACCGGAGCGCTGCGCCACCTGAATGAATTTGCGAGAACGTGCTCATTTTTTTTCGGGCTTAAAGACACAATGGGTTTAACGGGACGTGGGTTTTATCCCTTCGCGGCGAGTGGCCTGACCCGTGCGAGAAAATCTTCCACCGCGGGAGATTTCTCGATCTGAACCGCCTTTTCCAAAAATTCGACTGCGCGCGTGTAGTGCTGGCTTTTCACCTCGATGGTGGCCACTTCCAGGCACGCTCGATAAGCGGAATCCGGCAGGTTGGACGCCTCCTCGAAGGCCAACAGAGCGCGTGGCCAGTTTGCATCCAACGCGTACGTTTTCCCGAGATCGAAAACCGCCTCTCCGTTCAACGGCTGGGTCGCGAGCAATCCATTTAACACGACCCTCGCGGGCTCCGATTTTTGCTCGGCGATCAACAACTCCGCTTTTGCGAGCGTGAGCTTGGGCGGAGGCGAAGCGATGTCTTTTTCTGCGGCGCGCAAAGCTTCATCGGCGTCGGAAAACTGGCGCGTGCTCGTGAGCATTTTAACCAGATTGACAAACTTCTGCTCGCCCAAATCCGCCGCGGTCGCGCGCAACTTCTCGTATGCTCCGATCGCCTCGGGCACCAGGCCTTGGTCCGCATATAGATCTGCAAGGACCGTGAGCTCTTGCGCATCGGACGCGCCGATCGCCGTGCAGGTTTCAAGCACACAAAGCGCGTCCGTCTTTTTATCCTGCGCCAGCAACATATTGGCGTAGGTCAGCCAAAAGCGCGTCTCCTTCGGCTCCTGCTTGATCAAATCTTTGACCAACCACTCCGCCCGACCAAATTGTTTTCCTTGGACATAAATCCGAAGCAGACCTTCGAGCCACATCGCATTGCCCGGGTCTCCAGACATCGCCTGCATATAGGCCATCTCCGCCGGCACGATTTTATGCAACTGCTCCAAGCTGTACCCGAGAATCCCGAACGTTTGCGGGTCTCGATCGCCCAGAACAACGGCCCGCGAAAGGCAGCGGACCGCCTCACTATAATTTTTCGTGGAATAATATAGCACACCGAGGTTGATCCAGGCCCGCAGAAAGGTCGGATAGCGCTTCACCGTGCTCAGATAACGCTGCTCCGACTTATCGTTCTGACCGGCCGAATAGTAGGCGTTGCCCAAAATAAATTCGAAGGCCGGGCTCGGTGGCTCTTTGTCCGACATCATCGCTTCCAGCAGCTTCAGCGCGAATGTCGGATTCGATGCCAACATGCCCGTGACCCGCTCGTACAGGGCGTACTCCTCCGCCGTCATCTCCGGTTCGCGCTCCTTCAAAAAGCTGTTCGAATCGTTGATGATCCGCTTTGGATCGAGCTTGGCTTGTCGAGCGAGCCGATCGGGATCCTCGTTCTGCTGCTTCTGTGCCTCGATGAAATCGTTCAGCCCCACCGCTGCCGCCAGCGTGGGTACACATAAGCACAAAAGTAAAGCGACGCGGGTCTTCATTGAAGGTGCAGCAGTGAGCGAGACGGCTTCTTGAAATGAGTGTCTTGGCTGATCAAACACCGGACTTTTTTCCCTTTGCGAATCGCGGGTGCGAAGGTCCACTGCGCGATGGATTCCATCATCAAGCGATCAAACTCATCGTTGCCCGAACTGCGCGCGATGCGCAGATTTCGCGGGGTCCCGTCCAGCTCGATCACCGCGAGAACAACGACGTGTAATGACTCCAAATTACGAAGCAGATCGTGCGATAGATCCGGAACGACGTGATTCAGCACATAGGGGAGCTGATCGACATCGCTCATCTGGTAGATGTGCTGATCGAAGCGCCCGACCGACGTCTTGGGCTTGAACTCTGTATAGAGCTTATTGAGTTCAATTTTGGCTGGCGGAGCCATTGGCGGTGGAGGCAGCAACTTCTCTAAATCGGGTGGTAACACCGTGATTTTTACCGAGCTGTCGGATGGCGCGATGTCGAAGCCGGTTAAATTCAAATCCGGCGTCTCATCTTGCGTTGTCTCTGTCGGTGGAGGGGGCGGCGGGTCGATCGCGGCGTAGACGCGCAAATCCTCCGTCTCGACCGTCGGCTCGTTCATCGTCTTATGCCCAAAATGCGCAACCGACAAAAACAGCGCGAGCGTCGCCACGGCCCCGAAAATCGCGCTGCTCGCCGCGGTCGTGCCCTTGCGCAATCGGGGAGACCTGGGTCGTTTTTGCGAACGCGTTAACATGGCTCAGTCGCCTCGGGCGGTTGCGAATTGCACGTGCTCGATGCCCGCGCGTTTCGCCTCGGTGTAGACTGCGGCGAACGTGCCATGACTCGCCGCGCGATCGGCTCGGATGACTAAAACGGGAGAGCGACCGATCGCCGCCTGTTTCACCAAGGTGGCAACTTGATCGATCTGGACTTGTTGGCCATCGAAGAAGACGCGATTGTCCGCAGCGATGGCGATCAGCAGCGCCGTCTGCGAGGCGGCCTGCACACCGGACACATCGGGACGCTCCACTTCGACGCCGGGGTCGTTGACGAAGCTGCTGCTGATCATGAGGAAAATCAGCAGCACCATGATGCAGTCCACCATCGGCACCATGTCGATGTGCGTGGCCTCGAATTTTCCGTGCGAACGGCGACGCCCAATCATGCGATTCCCTCTAACTGCCGCTCCAGCGTGTTCAGTTTTTGAATACGGCGGTGCATCTGCCAGTGCGCCAGAGCCACCAACATCAGCGCCGGAATCGCCACGGCCAGGCCTGACTCGGTCGCGACCAAAACCTCGGAGATTCCGCTTGCTAAACCGGCCATCGATTTTTGGCCTGTTGTGGACGAGAGGCTTTCGAAGGTCCGCACCATGCCACTCACCGTGCCGAGCAATCCCAGCAGAGGCGCCGCTGCAATCAGCGCGCCCAGTGCGAGACGTTGGCGCCGAAACGTGTCGCGCAGATCTTCGGCTTCACGACGCAAATTTTCTCTGCGTTCGAAGGACTCAGCCGCATCGTCCCGCTCGTGTTGCTGCCACAGGCTGAGCAAAAGATGGAAGCAGCGCGCATAGAGAAAAATCGAAAGCGTGATGATCGCGACCATCACCGGACCTCCGCGCTCAATCAGTTCGAGAATCGCTTTCACGTGGACAAGACTTCTTTCGAGTCCACGTTTTTCGCCTCTCGCTGCGTGACGAATTCGAGCGCGTAACGTTCGAGCAGCGAAAGATTTTTTTGAATTCGTTGGGCCAAGATGCCGTGAGCGATCAGCGTCGGAATCGCCACCAGCAAACCAAGTTCAGTCGTGACCAACACCTCGGAAATGCCGCTCGCGAGCTTCCCCGCGTTGCCCGTTCCGAACACCGTGATCAAGGCGAACGTGCGCACCATGCCGATGACCGTGCCCAACAAACCCATTAGCGGCGCCGCCGTTGCGATAACGGCAAGGAGGGGAAGACGGCGTTCGAAGAAGAGTCGCTCGCGCAGTAAGACCGCTTCCAACCGCTCCTCCAGAATCGGTTTCGGTTCATCGTAGCTGAGCAATGCCACGGTCATCAGTTCTCGCGTCATCGTCTTGAGCCCGTCCAAACGTTTTCGGGCCAGTCCTAAATCACCAACCGATTCAAGGAAACCATTCATCACGTCGGGCCGGTCGATCCGCATGCGAACGAGGTCAAAAATCTTTTGCAGAATCAGGAGTACCGAAATCACACCCACGCCTAAAATCACATATGCGACGGTGCCTCCGCGATCGACCTGAGCCCAAACGTTCCCTCGCGTTTGCTTCAAACGCAGCGCCTTGCCTGAAGTCGCATCCGTCGGAACCGGCGCCGTTTGATGATGGAAAAAGGCGTTCGCATCGTTTTGCGACCAATCGGCAACCGGGGTCGCAATGGGATAAATGCCTTCACCTCGAACTTGGGTCACAAGACCTGCTGCGCCGCCTGCATCCGCCTGAAAATAGGATTCGGGGCCGACAAATGCGAAGGTGCCTTCCACCACTGCGTCTTTATCCGCCCACGTCGCGTGACCCGAAACCGTGTAACCGCCGAGCGAAAGCTGGACGCGATCGAGCAAGAACTCTGCTCCGCGCAACGCGTTTTTCGCGCTTTGCACGTTGGTGTTATCCGCGAAAGCTCCCTGCAGCTCGGTGATTTTATCGCCGACAGCGGTGTTTTCCCCGGGGGCCAACTCGTCCGCATAGGCCTTTAAACCGTCTTGGGTCAGCGTCGAAAAATAGGCCGCGTTGCGATGCAGAAGCTCGGCATCTTTAACCAATTTCCGTCGATGTTCCTGTTCGTTTTCCTGCAGGGTTTCGAGTCGACCGACTTCACTTTCCCCGGCCAGAATGCGGTCCTCCGCGGCGCGCATGCGCTTGAGGTAAGGCGCTTTTTCATGCGCGATCCGTTCCCGCGTCCGAATCAGTTCAGCGTTCGCTTTCTCGAGGCGTAACGAGTAGTCGAGCTCCGACTTTTTCAGCGCGTCATCCAGCGAATCTGCCGCGCGGGCGACACCTGCGACCAGGGCGCATGCGACAAGAACGAAAACCATTTTCCGCTTCATTTGGTCGTCCTCCCCGTCGCGTCGTTTTGGACCTGGGCCGGCAACTCCGCGAGCATCGGCTCTGCTTTGTCGTTGTAAGCCGCGATCAATTGTTCAACGCGTCCGGCAGCTCCGTCCGGCAGGCTTTCCCAATGCCAACCCTGAGCCCCGGAAAGGCCGACCCAGGCTTTGTTCGATTTGCGGTCGAGTGCATAACCGCGACCTAGGCCCCAATAAATGGATTCGTAGATTTGCGGCGCCGCTCCGCCCAGCGTCAGGTTTTCCTCTCCATAGCTGACGGAGTGATTAAATTGCAGACAGCGATTTAAAATGGTGAGCGTTAACTGCATCCGATCGCTGGCCGGCAAATCAGCGTCATGGAGGCTCTTGTACGGAAGCGAAAGAGCGGCGCGCAGCCGCGGCGGGAGGACATTCTCCAACGCCATCACTTTTTGTTGGAGAGCCTTGGCCCGGACATCCGCCTGTGCCAGCGCTTCGGAAGACTCGCGGTTTTTATTTTCCAGCGCAGTCAGCTCCTCACGGATCTCCGCGGTTTTGGCTTTGAGTTCCGCGCTCTTTTCCTCGGCCGTCTTAGCGCGCTGCTCAAGCGCGAGTGCCGTGCCCTCAGCCAAGGGTTGCTCCGCCGCCCAAGCCGTCGCGAGGCGAGAAGTCTCTGCTCGCACATTTACCCACGCGGTGACGGTTTTTTGCACGGCGTCGAGCGTGGGCGTCTCGGGTGCGTCGGCCGCAGACGCGCGTGCAACTGCCAAAAGCGGCAGCAAGATCCAACCGGATCGTGTCGACATAAGCTCGGGGAAACGACTCGCTTAAAGGGGCTTGGTTAAACGAAACCGGCGGGAGCAGCAGTAAGGGGGAATCCGCTCCCTCCGGCGAATTCCACTGGCTCGGCAATCGACCTTTCTGTCAACTCTAAAGCTAGAGCCACCTCCCGCCTTCCGCCACAATCTGCCCAAGCAAAGCGGCTTAGCCCAACCAGCGCTCGAACTTGATCGCGTCTTCCTGCGTATCCACGCCAATCGTGGGATCGTCGGTGATGCCAACCGCGATGTCGTATCCGTTTTCCAATACACGGAGCTGCTCGAGCTTTTCGATCTGTTCGAGTTTACCGACAGGCAGCTTGGCAAACTTTTCCAACAACTCCGCTTTGTAGGCGTAGAGCCCGAGGTGCTTATAACAGGGATTGGCCGCGACCCAGGCGTCGTCGACTTTCCCCCCGCGCTCGCGCGCGAAAGGAATGGATGATCGGGAAAAATAAAGCGCGCGCTTTCCGCCCATCACGACTTTGACCTGATTCGGATTTTCGAAGTCTGCGGCAAAACGGAATGGCGTGCCCAACGTCGCCATCGCCGCGGGCGTTTCGATCAACGCGGCCAACTGACGCAGTTGTGCCGAAGAAACCAGCGGTTCGTCCGCCTGCACATTAATCACATAGTCTGCTTTGACCTTCTGGTTGGCCTCCGCGATGCGATCCGTGCCGCTCTGGTGACTCGGGCTCGTCGGAATGGCTTCGTAACCCTTTTCGCGCAAACACGCGCTCAAAAGGTCGTGATCGACCGCGAAATATAACGGAAACTCGGGCGCCTGCTGCCTAATCCGCTCAGCGACCCAGAGCACCAGAGGCTTCCCTTTGATCTTGTGTAAGAGCTTGCGGGGGAACCGGGTAGACTCGAGGCGGCAGGGTACGATGATAGCGGTAGTGGGCATCGCGAGCAGGAGGGTGAAATCAGTTTTTGAGTTGCAAGCCGAGCACAGCCGGAAACCATATGCGAGACTCACGCATGGACAAAATTGATAGCACGCCCAGCAGCAAGCAGTTCATCAAAGAGCTGGTTGTGCATAACAAAATGGGCATCCATGCCCGTCCGGCCGCCATGATTGTCCGGATCACGAATAAGTTCAAAGCGGATGTATTCGTGGAAAAGGACGACGAGCAGGTAAACGGCAAGAGCATCATGGGCTTGATGATGCTAGCTGCCGGCAAGGGCTCGAAAGTGAAGTTTTTAGCGACGGGCGATGACGCTCCGCAAATGCTGACCGAGCTCGAACAGCTCTTCGTTCGTAAATTCGACGAGGCTTGAGTCAAAGACCGAAGAACCGCCGCGCGCGCTCGGTGGTTGCCTTGGCCAGCGTTTCTAATGGAACGCCAAATAAATTGGCCGCGAACTCAGCGGTGTGTCGGAGAAACGCCGGCTCATTGGGCTTCCCGCGGTGCGGCATGGGCGTGAGGTAAGGCGCGTCGGTCTCAATCATCAGCCGATCCAGTCCCTGTTCTCGCGCCGCCGCGCGCACGTTCTCAGCTGTTTTATAAGTCAAAATTCCAGTGAACGACCCGAACCCGCCGCGAGCGGTGAGTTCGCGGATTTCCGCCGGGCCTTCGGTGAAACAATGAAACACGACCTTGGCCCAATCGACCCCAGCATCGTCGATCATTTGCACGCACTCGGAAAACGCGCCGCGCGAATGCACGACCACCGGGCAACCGAGCCGTTTCGCGATCTTTAACCCTTCGGCAAACGCCGCGCGCTGCCAACTAAAGATGCGTTCCGCTGCGGCCGCGTCGTCCTTCGGCAAACGAAATCGATCGAGTCCAATTTCGCCGAGCGCCACGGGCACCGGATTCGCCTGCCAAAACGCCTCCACCTGGGCGAGCGCTTCCGGCCAGTTTTCTTCGACCGCACAGGGATGCAGTCCAACCGAGTAGTCGACGAATCCGCGATGGTCGGCCGACACCTGGCGATACAACGACCAATCTTCCGGCGAGGTTCCGATCGTGATCATCCGCTCTAGCCCAGCCTCACGCGCACGCGTCAGCGCGGGCGCGAGCGTGCCGGCGCGCACGAAGGTTTCGAGATGGGTGTGAGTGTCGATGATCATACGGTAAGGCAGTCCGACCGCGAAAGCGGATCAACCGCGACGCAAACGATCAAAGGTAAAGCGGGCCGTATCGATCTTTCAAATACCGAATGAGGTACTGTGGTGAAAGAGCCTGGCCGGTGATTTTTTCCACGAGTGGACCGGTCTCGAAGCGTTTGCCCCGGCCGTGGACCTCCGTGCGCAACCAACCCAACAGCCAGTTAAAATCGCCTGCGGCAAAATCTTCTTCGAGCTGCGGACGGAGTTCGAGCGCATGGTACCAGAGCTGCGCGGCCATCATATTTCCGATGCAATAGCTCGGAAAATAGCCAAAGGCGCCGTCGCTCCAATGCACGTCCTGTAAGACGCCCTCGCGATCGTTCTTCGGCCGCAGTCCCAATAGCGCTTCGCTCGCGGTATTCCAGGCGGCAGGCAAATCACGAATCGCCAGCGTTCCGTCGAAGAGCTTCTGCTCGATCTCAAATCGCAAAACGATGTGCAGGTTGTACGTTACTTCGTCGGCGTCGACGCGGATCAAAGTCGGTTCGACGGCATTGATCGCGAGATAAAGATCGGCCGAAGAAATCTCCTTCAACTGCTCGGGAAATTGCTCGCGAAATTTTGGCGCGAAAAACGTCCAGAACCCACGGCTGCGCGCGACTTGATTTTCCCATAAACGGCTTTGCGATTCATGGACGCCCATGCCGACCGATTGACCAAGCGCGGTGTGATGTTGATCGCGCGGCAAACCTTGCTCGTAAAGGCCGTGACCGGTTTCGTGGATCGAGCTGAAGAGCGAATCGAGCGGATTGTCGGCATCGAAGCGCGTCGTCATTCGCACATCCGAACCGGTGCCGGAGCAGAAAGGGTGCAGCGACACATCGAGACGGCCGCGCCGATAATCGAAGCCGATACGCGCGGTCACTTCCCGCAGAAATGCCTCCTGCTTCTTCACGGGAAATCCGCGCAAGCGGTCGGCACGGCCTTTGACCGCGGACTGGGTGATCGATCTCACAAGCGGAACCAAACCTTCGCGCAGTTCGCTGAACAGCCGACTCACCGTGGACGCCGTCATGCCCGGATCATGACGGTCGATCATGTAATCGTATGGTCTGTCTCCAAAATTCAAATACGCCGCTTCTCTCTTGGCCAACTCCAGATTCTTTTCCAGGACGGGAGCGTAGCGGGCAAAATCGGCCGCCGCTCGCGCTTCAGCCCAAGCGTGATAGCCGCGGCTGCCTTGCGCGGCTTTTTCCCGGACAAATTCTGCCGGCAACTTCGTTTCCCGATCGTAATCACGACGCGCCCAGTGAAGCACCACCCGTTCATCGTCGCTCAAGATGCTCGCGTTTTTCTCCAGCCGGGCGAGCAGTTGACCAACCTCGGGATCGCAGAGCAGAGCGTGCTGCGACTCCGCCATGACCGAGCGTTGCTCTGCACGCTGATCGGCGCTGTCAGGCGGCAAGTTGACCTGTTCGTCCCAGCCGAGCAATTCGCTCACGCTGCCGAGTAACTGCGCCCGCTTGAGTTTCGCGGTAAGAAGTTCGAAGTCCGAGCCCATCCGCGGACCTTCGACCAAGGTTTAGGTTTTGGCGAGTCGGTTTCGCGAGGGAAACGTACCGGCTCGATGGCTCATTTCACCGCCGGCACACCGCGGAGCCGCACGTTGCCGCCACTCGCCCGGATTTTCAGCAGCGGTCCTCCGCCGCCGAGCGTGCCCACGACATGCGCATCGCCCGCGTGTCCTGAACTCGTTGCGAGTTGCAGCTCTCTGATCCGAACCTGACCGAAACTCGAAGCATGCACGTCCAAATTGGCTTTGACCGTCGACTCGAACGAAGCCTCCACGTCGCCGCCCGACGCGAAAACGTCCGCGTCACCACGAATCGGATACACGAAACCGACGCGCACATCGGAGCCATCTCCATGAACCGCAAGCGAACCGTGCGATGCCTGAATCTCGATCGTTCCGCCAACCGCATCGATCTTGGCTTCGCCTTGCAGACGACCCACCGAAACGTTGCCCGAGCGCGCATCGATCGCGAGGGAGCCTGTACATGAAGTCACCGTCACGTTGCCCAATCCGGACTTCACTGCGGCGTTCCCCGCGACAGCCCCGAGAAAAACATCTCCATTCTGTGCCCGCACGTCGACGTCGCCGCGCACCGCCGGCACCGTGATCGCGCCTTCGCGCGAAACGATCCTCACCTGGCAACGTGCTGGAATTTCGATTTCGAACGAGAGTCCCAACGGGGGCCATTTCTCCCAACTCCAATGCACACTGCGCCGGTACGCCGAGCGTACGGTTACTTTTTGGGCTCCGCTTTCGGAGACTCCCGCGATCTGAAGATCGAGATCGCGCAATTGCCGATCCGCTTCGGCATCGTTGTCCGCCTCGATTGCCTCGTGCGCGACCACGTGGATCACCGGATCTGCGGTCGTGGTGATCTTGATTGCGCCATAAAACGTTTCGACGTCGATCGATGCCAACGTATGGGCGGGAACGGGAAATTGTCGGTCGACGACGCGATCGACGATGGCGTGGGCCTCGTGCGCTGCAATCAGCGCGCAGAAAATCGCCGCGAAGCTCTCAAACTTTGGCACTATTGTCGCAACGGTAATGAACCAGCGAGCGTCGCATGGCGTGGGCGCGCATGGCGGACTCTTTCGCATTTTCCCGCCGCTGGATGGGCGTTTTCGAAGCATTGAACGCCAGCTCTTCCTGTTCATGCGCCACCGACATGAGAAGCAAACGCTCGGCCGCATCTGGCAAACGCGAAGCAGGAAAGTTCGCCTGGGCGGAAAGCCAGCGAAGAGTCGTCAAAAAAAGTGCAGGATCGGACGCAGTCACCGCGACACAGTTGCCGGTCACGCGCCCGACGTCAAAGCAGGATCTGAGGTGGGGATAACGAGCGGCACGTAAATGACTTCGCCCCTTCTGATACGCCCGCCTAACCCATTCCGTCCGAAGGGTTCTCCGCCGACACGCTCTCCTCCAACGCACTCCCGTCCAACGGGCGTCCCTTCCGACCGGCTTCCCTCCGACGTGCCTCCCTCCGATGTGGAGTGCGGCGACTCGTCGCCGCCTTGGACGGGCCAATTCATTGGCCCGCCATAACCATCATAAACCGTCTGCGTACAATCTCTCTGGAAGGCGAAATGAATTTCGCCTTTGAAGGCGGCGACGAGTCGCCGCACTCCATATCGGAGGCACGTATCGGAGGCGTAAATCGGAGGCGCAAATCGCGGAAAACGGCCGAGGCCTGTCCGCATCATCGCCGACGGAACGTGCGCTCCTCAAAGCGCCCCGCCCCAAACCGCTTCGTCAAATCCCACCAAACCCACCTTCTCTCCAATCAGAAACGGGCGCTTCACCAGATTTCCATTTCCCGACAAAAGTGCCAGCGCCTCCTCTTCGCTCAAATGCGGGAGCTTCGTCTTTAAATCCTGAGCGCGATAGTCCCGGCCCGCGATGTTGAACAATTTCGTAAGCTGTCCGCCTTGAAACGTCAGCATGCGTTTCAATTCCTTCAGCGTCGGCGGCGTTTCCCGAATCGGTTTTTCTACAAACGCGATCTGATGCGCACGCAACCACCGTGTGGCCCGACGGCAGGTGTCGCACGACGCATAGGTGTAGATCACGAAGCCATTAACCTCCCGAGCAACGGCACTGGATTTTGCGCACATAAGGTAGGCATCGGGAAAATGGGTTTGGTCTCGAATCTCGAACCCTCTCTGCAGAAACGAAAAACCCCGGCCAGGAAAGCCGGGGCCAAACCGATTGAGCTACCTTTTAGGCAGGCGAAATCACTTCGACATCGTGTTGGAGTTCGACGTTGAACTCGTGCTCATTGTGTCGGCGCTAATCTGCGTCTGCAAACGCGAGATCGCCGATTCGAAAGCTTGATAGTTCGAAGCGAGTTGCGAACGAGCGGCATCCCAGCGGTCTGCGCTCGCGTTGCGAACTTCGCGCACGCTGTGCTTCAAATCCTTTTCACGCGCCTCAACGTCGTCCCAAGCCGCTTTGAAATCGGACTTCGCTTGGCCGTCGAGGTGTTTGCCCTCTTTCTTCAACGCCTTCAGCGTGTCTTTTTGCGCGTCGATCCGTTGGTCAACTTCTTGAGCGAGCTGGCTGCGATTGCTGTAGTCTGTCGTCTGCAGACTCGTGGCTAACGCATCATTGGTGCCGAGAGCCGCGCTGGATGACATCGTTCCACTCGAATTCATCGAAGAGGATGTGGCATTCGGGCTCGTATTGTTCGAGCTGCCGCTGCTGCCCATCGTATTATCTGAGCGCGGCATCTGGGTGCTCGGCGATTGAACGGTGCTGGCGGAATTGGTCGTCGTGTTGGAAGTGGTATCCGCGGTGCTGTCGGCAAAAAGACCGGCTGTAGCCATGACGCTACATGCGGACAGGATAGAGGCGTAACGGGTAATCGTTTTCATGTAATAATCGTTTTCGTATGTTAACGTTTGGCTGGACTCCGACCGAAGTCCCCGAGGTTGCCATAAACGTGCCAGGTTTTTATGCATCAGCATAAGTATCTCAATTTCAGCAGTTAAGGCTCTTCCTCGCCCCGACAAGGCCCCCCTGAAAAATGCAAAAAGCAGGTGCCCTCGCCTGCCTCCTGTGGCACTATGCACTCACTGCGAAAACGCGTGCATCGAGCGCTCCAGCTCGGGTCGATCATGCTCCGGCAATTGCAAGAACTCGTCCGCCCGATTATTCCGCACGGTCGTGAAATGCGCGACCAGCGGAAAGTGCGTGGAGAATCCGGACCCCGTCCCGTGAAAATTCCAGGCGTAGGGCGTGCCGTCCTCGCGGGCGTTCAGCTTCTCGTAAGCCGCGACTTGAAATGAATTATCCACATATTGGATACCGCGAAAATCGTAGAGACCGCGCGACACGATCATCTGCATGAACGAACCCCACCCTTCCGAGAAAATTTCGCTGCCACGATCAGCCGCGGGAAGCTCGTACCAAAGATTGTACAGATAGTCGGAGCTGTGACGCAAAAGGAGTTCGTCGCCCCGCACCTTCAGCACATCATGGAGAGCGGTGCGCGGCCACGCATACCGAAAGCGCTGGTCGTAGAAGCAGTTGAAATCGCCCGCGAGAATGATGTCCGCGTTTGGATTCACACTAAAAATTTCTTCGAGCCGCGCGCGCAAAATTTCCGCGGCCTTGACCCGCAGGGCTTCGGCATCGCGACTTGTCGGGCCCGGCGCCCAGTCGACGTTGAACAGGTAGAGCGGGTATCCTTCCACTTCGACCTGCACCTCCATCATGGCGGGAGCACCGGGGAGCAAGTAGGTGTGGATGATCCCGACCGGAAAACGGGTGAAGATGACGTTGAGGTGCGTGATCGCATGGCGTGCGTCAGGCAAAATCGCGTCGTCCGCCGAAACCACATGATAGCCTTTTAGGCCGCGGTCCGAAAACGTTTTGAGGAGCATTCCCTCGATCGGGATTTGGCCGATCTCGGGCGTGAATTCTTGCCCCAGCATATCTTCGACGCGGGTGTCGGCGTAACGCCGAAGCATTCCATCGTAGTCGTAGGTGTAGTGTCCGGCTTGAAGATCGCGCTCGAACTCCTGAAACAAAATAATGTCCGGTCCGCGCTCCGGTTCGACCTGCTGGGCAACCTGCACGATGTTGTTCATCTTCGTGATCAGATGCGCACGGGTGTATCGACGCGGCAAATACTCTTCCGATGCGGTGCGTCCATCGACTCCGACCAAATTGTCGGGGTTGTAAACCATCACGGTGAATGCGCGCGTCGCCTGCGCGGCCTGGGCCGCGGCGAAGAAAAAAAGCAAGTAAACGAGACAACGCATTCCGTCTCCTATAACAGCGGCGAATTCGAGCTCGGTCTGAAACAAAAAATCGCCCTTCCCCAAGAAGCGCCCCCGCTCCATTTTCGCTCGGCCGCCGCCAGGGGATTTACCCTAACGAAAGGGAAAAAAATAGCCGGCCCGCAGACGGGGCCGGCCATCAAACAGTATCACCAGTTTGTTGTGGTGCTAGCTGAGCTGGAAGAGCTTCCACCGGAGGAGCGCGTTTTAAGCTCTGCCTTCGGTGGCTTTCGGCTATCGTCAGACGTTATGCCGAAAGGTTTCGCAAAAAAGTTTCAACAAGCTCGGAACAAAAACACGCGAACGCGCACCCCCGAGGTGAAAAAAGAGGTATTCTTGTCCAAAAAGGCGATCTTGGAGGTCAAAGAGCTGAGGTTGGAGCGATTAAAAACCACCATTTTAAACGGGGTGAGTTGGCGGGTGGAACGGGGCCAGCACTGGGTGATTGTCGGTCCCAACGGATGCGGCAAGACCTCGCTGCTGCGCTCGCTGACCGGATATCTCTCGGCGTCGTCCGGCGAAATCTATTTACTTGGTCAACGTTATGGCGAAACGGATTGGCGGGACCTGCGGACGCAGATCGGGATCGTCACGAGCGCGCTTCAGCCGTCCATTCCTCCCGCAGAAAAAGCGTTGGAAACAGTGGTGAGCGGTAAGTTCGCACAGCTCGACCTCTGGGCCAAACCCAGTCGCGCTGACTGGGCTCTCGCGCGCCGCTGGCTCAAGCACGTCAAACTTTCCCACCTTGAAGAACGAGCGTGGATTTATCTTTCCCAAGGGGAACGGCAGCGCGTGTTGATTGCCCGCGCATTGATGACGAAGCCTCGTCTGCTCATTCTGGACGAGCCGTGCGCCGGTCTCGACCCCGTCGCTCGCGAACAGTTTCTGCAGTTTCTCGAAGAGCTCGCGCGCCATCCGCGCAGCCCGGCGCTCGTGCTTGTGACTCATCACGTCGAAGAGATCGTGCCTGCGTTCACGCATACGCTGCTCCTGCGCGCAGGCGAGGTCGTGCAGGCAGGTCCGCGTTCAGCCGTGCTGACCAGCGCAAATCTTTCCCGCACCTTCGGCGAAGAAGTGAAACTCGGACGCGTCGGCTCGCGACTCACCTTAGGCGTTAGGCTGCGGACCCGTTGACCAAGCCGTGATTGTCGACCTGATCAACGCACTCGGTCTAGAGCACCCGGCGACCTTTCTCGCACTCTTTCTTGCCGCTTCGTTCCTCATGATTTGGCGGCTCGAGGCCATGGGCCGTCATGGCATGGAAGGGACCGCACTGGGAACGTTGATCACTCCCTACTGCTCCGGCCTCGGCAACTTGGTTTTCGTCTATCTGATTTTGCGCGATCACCGGCCGGGCCAGGAAGTGATGATCAACTGCTTGGTCAACAACGTGACCAACCTCATGTTGGTACTAGCGGTGCCGGCGCTCTTTTGGGCCATGGAGATTATTCCGTCCGCCAAGCCTAAACCCGCCGCGGGCGAGTCGTCTGGCAAAGGAGGGAAATCGGCCCGTTCCCGCTCTGCTGCCTCCAAAAAAAACGTCGGGAAAATGGAGACCGAGCGCCGTCTCAGCCGTCTTTCGCTTTTGCTCACCATGGGGGCGGTGGCGTTTTTCACGGGCGCGGTATGGGCTCTCGGCGCGGACGGCAAGTTGGGCTTCACCGACGGGTTGGTCTTGGTCGGCCTGTTTCTCTTTTGGCAGAGTTTTCAGGTGTTCGATGTGTTGAAGCACAACATCCGCCAAAACCGAAGCTTCAGCGGTTGGTTTTACCTCGATTTTCTACTCGTGCTGGCGGGCGCGTGGGTCCTCTACGAAAGTCTGGATTGGCTGGTGCATTGGCTCGAAACGCAGCGCACTGGCTTCGTCAGCGTGGCTCATCTTGGGTGGTTAAGCGGTTGGCTCATGGTGCTGCCGAACGCCGTGCTTGCGATCTACTACGCGAAGAAATCGCGCGCCGACATCGTCTACGCCTCGCAGATCGGCGACGGCCATATTTGCATCCCGCTTTGCGTCGGGCTTTATGCGCTGGCGCGGCCGATGAAGCTCGGGGCCAATTTCGAAACAAGTGTCTTGCTCCTCGGCGGAGCGCTCGCAATTCATTTCTTCTGTGTCGCGGTGCTGGGAAGACTGCCGAAACCCGTCGCCGCTCTGCTCATCGCCGGCTACGCGTACTTCGTGTACGATGGGCTGCTGAGCACGTAGGGATCGCGCCGCTTCCGACCGGGAGCGCGGTGACTCGTGACCGCCTTGGACGAGCAAATTCATTTGCTCGCAGATGAAAACCTTCGCCGAGATTTTTCGTCCCGAAGCCGAAATGAATTTCGGCTGGGAAGGCGGTGCCGAGTCACCGCGCTGCATGTTGGCACTCTGAAATCGAGAGCGCACTCCCTCAACTCAGCGGATCGGCGCGAAACTTTTCCGTTAGATCCACGAAGGGCTTCTGCGCTTTTAACCAGCGTGCGTCATGCCGCAGATCGTTGATCGTGCCGTACGTGTTGTTGCAAAGCAGGTAGCTTTTCTCGCCGATGCGGACACAGGCGTCAAAACGTGAGCCGCGAGCCTCGTCGGCAAATTCGAAATCGCCGATCGTGTAAGAGCGATCCTGCATCTCGCGCGCGATCGGCGCGGAATCGGCATGCAGCGTCTTTTTATAGTTCTCAGCCCGCGGGCCTTCATAGGCCAAAATCTGCACGGGCGCGCTCGCGAAGGACACGAGAACCCATTCGTCGAAAACCGGCTTCTGATAAGCAGTATCCATTTTCTCGCGACATTGGGCCACCAGCTTGCGCGCGCTCTCTAAGTTCATCGCCGCCCATGTCGGCGCAAACGGCCCTCTTCATCGAGGTAATTTTCGTCAAGAAGATGCGAAAAACAGACGAACGGTCGTAGTTCGTCGAGCCTGGGCACGGGCATTCTTGTCGCCTCCACCTATCGAACTCAAGGGCGCGCTCGAAATCGATCGATCCAAATGCGCGGCTTTCGGCCGTGCCGTGGAAGGCAGACAAGAATGTTGGCGCTCCCTGGTTGGGTCAGCTTCGACCCAGGCTTCCTCACTTCTTATGATGCCCGAACAACTCGTCGAAAAACGTCTGCATCTCCTGCCAAGAACGGCGCGCCGCGTTTTCGTTGTAACCGATGCCCTTCAATCCGTTTTTCGCGCAAAGGCGATCCGCGTCGGGATTCGTGAACGCGTGGACCGCGCCGGAATACAAGATAAACTGATAATCCACCTTCGCGTCGTCCAACGCTTGTTTGAAACCTCTGATGTCGTCCGGCGAAACCATCGGATCGAGCGCTCCCTGCATGATCAAAAATTTCGGATGCGTTTCCTTCATCGAATCGATCGGCGCGGGAATTAAACCGGCATGAAAGGTAACCACGCCGACGAGCGACGCGCCGCTGTACGCCAGAGCTTGGCAAACCGTGCCGCCAAAGCAGTAGCCGATTGCAACAATGCGATTTTCATCGACCAAACCGGTTTTGATAAACGTGTCCAACGCCGCCTTGGCGCGTGTCGCCATGATCGGTTTGCCGTAAAATTGTCCGGCGAGCTTGCGCGCTTTAGTCGCGTCTTCGGTCGACAGGCCGTCGCCAAACATGTCGCCGACGAATGCCACGTAACCGAGTTTCGCGAGCGCTTCCGCGCGATTTTTCGCGTAGTCGTTTAAACCCCACCACTCCCCGAAAACGAGTACGCCAGCACGACCGCTTTTCCAAGAGTCGTCATACGCGAGATAGCCGTCCAACTTCACGCCATCGTGTTCGTAAGGCACTGTTTTGGTCACGATTTTTCCGTGAGCGACCAAGGCAGCAGCGAAGACAGCGAGAACCGTCAGAAACTTTTTCATTCGCCGAAAAAATAAAAGAAACCGCCCCACGCGTCAAACCAGCGGTGACCGCAAAGCGAGCTTTTCGCGGTAACTTACCTCCGGAAAAGCGAATCAAGTGCATTCAGGCTCTTCAAGGGTGCCCCTTTGTTCTCGATCGCGGAAACCGGACGTTGCGCCAAGTCGCTCTTTGCGGCCGCCGGCTTCGTTTTCAATCCGGCATTCGGACCCGCCGGAGCCGCTTTTCCCGGGCCCCTTGGACCCGCTGCCGATTCTGTTGCAACAGCACGTTCTTGCGCAATCTGCTGATCCACCTCGGCAAACGCGCGGTCCAATTTCACCGCAGAAATCGATTCGCTCGTCCCCAGCTCCTGCGCGAAAAAGCTCACGCGCAGCTCCTCGATCGACCACCGCAAACCAGCAATGGTTTCCGTCAACTCGTCCTGCCCATCGCCGGTCGATCGCATCTTCAAGAGCGCCTCCAACCGCCGCTGATACTGCGCTAATTGGCCCGCGCGCTCGCGATCCTTCGCCGGGTTTTGCCGCCATCGATCCGCCCGTAATTTCATCGCCTTCAAATAGCGCGGCAACGCGTCCAAACGCGCGTAGGGCGTGGTGAGCAGAAAATGTTTGGGCAACAGCGCCGCAAGATCGCTCGCCAATTCCGGGTACGGGGTCGCGTGCACCAGCATCGCCTGTCTCAACTCGAAAATTTGGCGCAACTCATCGGTTAATTTACTCACCGAGGCCCGCAAATCACGTTTTGCTTGCTTGAGCGCATCCTCAAAATGCGCCGCTTTTAACTCCATCCCGGATTCCTGCTCAGTCGAGATTGGCGCGATCGCTTGCAACCCCGCGTTCGCTGACACGGTCGCTCTCGCCGCTTTCTGCGCCTCGAGATCGACCGAACGGGTTGGATCGATCAGCCACCGCCGAATCGCTTCGTACGCGTCCTGTTGCAACTCATCACCCGACACCAGGGTCGACGCCAATGGTCCGACTGAACGGAGCCGTTTCACGTCCTTCTGCAAAAACGTCAGCTCGTGCCGGAGTTCCAGGTCCATCAACTGACTCCACCCTCGCCGACTGGCCGCTCGGGCCGCTTCCGGCGTTTTGTATAAGCGTAAACTGACACCGTGATCTCCCGCGCGCAGAGCCGGATAGGCCCGGATCGGCACCCCGTCCTGTTCGGCGATGATGACCTGCGCCGGCACGTCGCCGAAGGTCCAGGCGGATTGTTCGCTCTTTTCCCAGCGCGCCCGCGCGCGCTGCCACGCTGCCGGATCTTCTCGCGAGGCCGTCTGACTCAACTCGCGCGTGTGCGCCTGCAAGCCTTCTTGCACGGTGCCCAAATCTCGGCCCGCCGCGACTTCCTTGCCTTGATCGTCCACCAAGCGAACCCGGACGCGCAAATGATCCGGCAAAGGCTTCGAAGTCCAGTACGTAGGGTCAATGTGGATACGATGCCGCGCTTCCACGGCAGTCGCCAGCGCTTCGACCAATGTTCGCTGCGGCGGTCTCGACGCCGCTTGCGCGCGCAAATCCATCGTGAGCTGCCGCGCGGTTTCCGTCAGGGGCACGAAGGCCTTGCGCAATTCTTTCGGCGTCGCGCGCAAATAATGTTCCACCTTCGGCTCGAGATGTCCGGGCACCGCCCAATCGAGCGCCGCCGGCGTCAGCGCGGCCGCATCGCGGACGTTGACCTCCAAGGTCACTCCATCATCGGCCTGGCCCGGCTTGTAGGCGTAATTGAGCGGCAGTGCGCGATTTTCCATCGGCAGCGTTTCGGGAAACGCGGTGGTGTCGTGTAACAACTCCTCCGGATCGCGCAGGTCGTCTTCTTCCATGCGCAAAAAATTCGGTTCCGTCGTTTCATGCAGGCGCACGAACGGCGTCAACTCCGCCACCGCGCTGATCGGTTCGAATGCCTCTTCATCGCCCTGGTCGTCGATCAAGCGCTTCGCATAAAATCGAAAGATCGCCTCATCGAGATTCATGTAGCCGCTGTGCCGAGCGCGGGTCAGCAGATTTTCAATCCGTTCGCGCACCGCGCGGTTGTGAGCGAGAAAGGAGTAAGGCCACGTGATCGTGTCATTCACCAAGCCCTCGCGGATGAAAATTTCCGTGGCGGCACGCGGGTCGACGCGCCCATAGCCAACGGCGCGCGATTCCAGTTCGAGTCCATAGAGTCGTGTCCGCCGTTTGACCAATACGCGGCCTCCGTCCACCTGCCAAAATGGATCGCTAAAACTTTCGCGCACGAGGTGTTTTCCGAGATCGAGCGCCCAAGTTGGATCGAGACGAGCGCATGTCCGCGCATAGAGCCTCGACGTTTCCATGATTTCGGCGGCCATGATCCAACGCGCGGGTTTCCCATCGCCTTTGCTTTCGCCGCGACGGGCGTTTTCCCGGCCACCGCTCTCCGGTCGACTAAACAAGGCCGATCCCGGAAACAGGTTCACGCGACGATCGTGCGTTGCTTTGTATCCGCCGTTTTCTTCATCACGGATCGCAATGTTACTCAACAGGCCCGCCAGAATCGCCCGATGAATCGACCGGTACGCTGGGGTGGTCCACGCCAGCAAATGGTTGATCGGTTCTTCGCGTTTCTTCTCCGACATTCCGTCGAACACGGAGCTGTTGCGAAATTCTTCGCGTTCGCCGAGCACATCGACCAACTGCGCATGAATATCCCGCCATTCGCGCAGTCGCGTATAGCTCAGAAAATGATCGCGACAGAAACGCCTCAGCTTCGACTGGGAAAGCGTTTCCAACTGGTCGTGAAACGCCTCCCAGATTTTTAACAGCGCGAGAAAATCCGAATCCGGATGGCTGAAGCGCCGATGCGCTGCATCTGCTTTTTCCCGCGCTTCCATCGGGCGCTCGCGCGGATCCTGAATCGAAAGGCCGGATGCGATCACGAGCACTTCACGCAAGCATTTCTCATCGCGCGCCTGCAAAATCATCCGACCCACCGTGGGATCCACCGGCAAGCGCGCCAGTTCTCGACCGAGAGGCGTCAGCGTGTGCGTGTAACGCGAGACCTCGTCCGACTCCGATGCGTTCGCGGTCTTCGGCTCCGGGAGCGAAGTCGCCTCGATCGCGCCAAGTTCTTCGAGCAGGGCGTAGCCGGCTCGGATCGCCTTGCTCGCCGGCATATTGATGAACGGAAAGCGTTCAATGTCGCCGAGGCCAAACGCCTTCATCCGCAGAATCACGTCGGCCAGATTGGCGCGCTGAATCTCCGGCTGCATGAACCGAGGACGCGCGTTGTAGTCCTGTTCCGAATACAGGCGGATGCAGACGCCATCCGCGACGCGTCCGCACCGGCCTTTGCGCTGATCGGCGCTCGACTGGGCGATTTCCTCGATAGGCAAACGTCGCGTGCGCGCCTGCGCGGCGTACCGGCTGACCCGCGCCAATCCTGTGTCCACCACGTAGTGAATGCCGGGAATAGTGAGCGAGGTCTCCGCGATGTTTGTCGCGAGAATGATCTTGCGGCGCTGACTCGGGGCGAAAACGCGCTGCTGCTCCGCATTGGAAAGCCGGCCGAAGAGCGTGACAATTTCGCAACCGCGCAGACGGCGGCCTTCCAGCAATTCGTGGGTTTCGCGAATGTCTCGCTCCGCCGGCATGAACACGAGGATGTCGCCGGAGGCACTGGCGGTAAGGATTCTTTCCACGGCGGCAACGGCTCCTTCAATGTAATGCAAGGCCTCCGCTTTGGCCGCCGGTTCATCGCTCTCCTCAGCGTCAGACCCCAGCCCATCGAGCGGCTCGTAGATCACTTCAACCGGAAAGGTTCGGCCCGACACTTCGATCACAGGCGCGTCGTCGAAGGCTTTTGAAAATGAAGCGGTGTCGATCGTTGCCGAGGTGATGACGATCTGCAGCTCGGGCCGTTGGTGTCGAAGCTGTCGGAGATGGCCGAGCAGAAAATCGATGTTGAGCGACCGCTCGTGGGCTTCGTCGACGATGATCGTGTCGTAATCGCGCAACTGCGGATCGCTTTGCACTTCGGCCAGCAACATGCCGTCGGTGAGAAATTTCACCACCGTGGCGTTCGACGTGTGATCGTCGAAGCGCACCTTGCAGCCGACCTCACGGCCCCAGTTCACACCGAGTTCCTCGGCCACGCGGCGGGACACGGAAAGTGCGGCCACGCGGCGCGGCTGTGTGCAGGCAATGCGCCCTTTGTGGCCTCCTCCGGCCGCCAAACACATTTTCGGAATTTGCGTCGTTTTTCCCGATCCGGTTTCACCCGCCAGGATCACCACCTGGTTTTGGCGGAGAACCTCAATGATCTCCGAGGCTCGAGCGCTGATCGGCAGCTCGGGAGGGAAATCGATGCGAAAAGGGAACGTAGGCTTCACAGAAGGGCCTAATAGCCTTTTAATTTGTCTTCCCGCTGCAAGCATCCACCGCTTGAGGATTGTCTCCACTCATGCCTCGACTGCCGAAACCGCCACCGCTGCCGACCGAAATATTGTCCAAAGTCATCCGCATCGCGGGTCTCGATGGACGCCTTGTGCTCTGGATTTCCGGCGCCTTTGCGCTGATTTCAGCGGCAGGCCACTTCAGTCTCGGTGCAATCACGGGGCTCGCTGCCGCAGGTACCGGCGCGATGGAAGTGCAAGGCGCGTCGATGCTTTCGCGCACGGACCCGCGCGGGCTCAACTGGGCGATTCGCGCGCAGTTGCTGATGTTGTTAACCATTCTGTCCTACTGTGTCGCCCGCCTCGTCACCTTCGATCCGGCCTTCATTCGCACCCAGATCACTCCTGAGATTCAAACTTACCTTACGCAGAATGGCCTATCGATTGACCAAGGCATCGACTTGCTCCGCCAATTCTGGATTTTCGGCTACATCGTCGTGGCGGTCGTCTCGGTCATTTACCAAGGCGGCATGGCGATTTATTACGCCCGCCGGCGCCGCGCGATCGATCAGGCTTTGCAGGAAATCAAGGCCGCATAATTGATGCCCGCATTAGCTTCGGGCGACGGCATCGAGGCTAATTGACGCCTTTTCTTGATCTGAATCTGGCCGACCTCGGGACCCTGGAGTGTGGCTGCTGCGCCGTCCCGTCGGGCTCTCGGCCTTGCGATTCAAAGGGAAATAGCGGACCATTGAGCATGTCATCGGACCGATTGGTGCTTGCGAAACAGAAGTGGGCCGAGAAGCAAAAAGCCCTCGGCGTCAAACCGCGCACGGAAGCGTCACAGGAGCGGCTTCCCCCCGGGCAGAAGTTGACCAAAGGTTTTCCTGTATTGGATCTGGGGATACAACCGGAAATCCCACTGGAACGCTGGACCCTGACCTTGGATGGTCTGATTGAAAAACCGCAAACCCTCGACTGGTCCGCGTTCAATACGCTGCCGCAGGTCGAGGACGTGAGCGACTTCCACTGCGTCACCACGTGGAGCAAGTACGATTGTCGCTGGAGCGGAGTCGCGTTCACCACGCTGTTTGAAATGGCGGCGCCCAAACCCGAGGCGCGATTTGTTTATTTCACGAGTTACGACGGCTACTCGACCAACGTGCCGCTCGAAGCCTGTTTGGACGACGACGTACTCATCGCAACTCACTTCGACCATGCGCCGCTCCCGCGTGAGCACGGCGGTCCCGCGCGCGTGATCATCCCGAAATTGTACGCTTGGAAAGGCGCCAAGTTCGTCAAAACCATCACGTTTCTGGAGCGGGACAAGATGGGTTTTTGGGAAGTTCGCGGCTACCACAACGTCGGCGATCCGTGGAAGGAAGAGCGGTACGCGTGAGTGGGGGAAAATGCCGTGAAGCGATAACCTAGTATCGGTTAGCCGTCATCAAACCGGGTGCGCGTAGGGAGTGCGGTGGCACGACACCGCTTTCCAAGGCGAGGCACGACTCGCCTTCCGGGGATAAAGTTTGAATCGTGTCCGGCGGGCCGTCGTGCCGGCCCGTCAAAAGCGGTGTCGTGCCACCGCACTCCCCACGCGCCGAACTGCCGACGACAACACCCGTTTCCTAATGTTGTTTTCGACCGAACTCCTTCAAAAACACCCCACATCCTCCGGCGTATTCCAATTTCTAAAAAACCTCGCCTGCTCACTCGTGATCGCCACTTCCGTCAGTTGCCCCTCCGCAACCGCGGAAGCCACAAGCCTCTGCAACGACAAACGCCCCTCCTCCTTCGCTCGCCGCATCGCAGCCAACATCGAACGCGGATAGATTGCGGCCACGGGCTCCCAACTTTCATCGTCGCCAGAACGCCGGCCCACGGCTCCCCGCGTGGCGACGCAAGAGCGCTTGAGTCCTTCCCACCAGGCGACTTCGACGAACGGCAGATCGACCGCCAGCACCGCCAGGTGGGTCGCATCGGCAATCGCATCGAACGCCGCCAAAATCCCCCCTAACGGCCCTGATGCGCCATCGTCGTAGACGTAACGCAAATTTTCCGCCCCCACCCTCCCGTCCGGGCCCGTGCCCGAGCTGCTGATCGCAGCGCCGCTTCTCACCGACACCAACGGCTCATGCCCTACGATCGCTCGAAGGCGGCTCCATTGCCGCAACCACAGTGGTTCGTTCTCGACGATTAAGAACGCCTTGTCGCGGCCCATGCGCGATGAATTCCCTCCGCAGAGCACAACGCCTTCGAGCTTGCCGGGAAAATTTGCATCGGGAGCCACGATGCACAGCATGGAAGCACGCTCCGCCGCCTGACAAGCGTGGCGCCGCATTCCTTCGCTTTTTGCTCACCGCTCTCGCCCATCGGATTCATCGCTCATGTCGCGCTCTCGTCTCGCCTGCCTCGCGCTCGTTATCATCGGCCTCGTCGCTGGCTGCCAAAAGCAAAGCGACGTCGTCCGCGGCGCACGCGACAAGGTGCTGACGATGAGTTTGAGCGACGATGCCGCGACGCTCGATCCGGCGCTGGCGACATCGTCCTATACCAACAAAATTCTCCAGGCTCTCTTTGAAGGCCTCGTTTCGATCAGCAACGACGGCAAAACGATCCTGCCCGGAGTCGCTGAAAAATGGGAAATTTCGAACGACGGGAAATCCTATACGTTTCATCTCCGTTCGAACGCGCGCTGGTCGAATGGCGACCCCATCACCGCTCGCGACTTCGTATTTTCGTTTCGCCGGATTTTTAATCCCAAGCTTGGATCCGAAACGGCCGCATCTGGTTTTGCGATCCGCGGCGCGGAAGACGCGATCACAGGCCGCAATCTGGATACCTCCAATATCGGAGTCGCAGCGCCCGACGACAGCACCTTTGTCATCACGCTCGCGCATCCGGCCGCCTACTTTCTCGAAGCGCTCGTCCAAGCGCCTTTCTACCCCGTGCAAGAAAAAGTGGTCACCCAATTTCACGGCATGGAGCAGCGCGGCAGTGCATGGACGCGGCCCGAAAACATGATCTCGAACGGTCCGTTCAAATTGAAAACCTGGATCGGCAACCAGCTCATCGAAGTCGTCAAAAACGAGCAGTACTGGGATGCCGAGCACGTTTCGCTCAAGGCGATCCGTTTCTTGCCGATCGAAGACGAACTTTCCGAGGAACACGCCTTTCGCGCGGGGCAGGTTCACATCACGTCCAAATTTCCTCCCGATAAAGCCGCGAACTATCTGGCCGAGCATCCCGGTGAATTGCATCTGCCCGCGTTCTTACGCAGCGATTACATTACGTTTAATGTCCACCGCGCCCCGTTCGACAACCCGCTCGTTCGCCGCGCCTTTTCTTTGGCCATCGACCGCGACCGCCTCATTTCCGCCGTTCTGAAGAATGTGGCCGGGCCCACGCACAGCCTCACGCGCGACGGGGCGGGCGGTTACCATCCCCCTCAATCCTCCGCATGCCGCTTCGATCCCGCGGAAGCGAAACGCCTCCTCGCGCAAGCGGGCTACAACGACGTCAACAAATTGCCGCATATCGAATTCATGCTCAACGGTCCGCAAGGCTACACGCTCAAGATCGGCGAAGTTCTGCAAGAGATGTGGGCCCAAAATCTCGGCATTCACGTCGCAGTCTTGCCCGTCGAGTTTAAAATCTACCTCGACTCACTCCGCACCAAACAATTTCAGGTCTTGCTCGACGATTGGATTTATAGCTGGGACGACGCCCTCGATCCGCTCCAGCTCGCCAGCACGGGCAACCCGAACAATGACGCCGGGTATTCGAATCCTCAATACGATCGGATCTTCCGCGATGCCGAAACCAGCAGCGATCGCGCGCAACGTGAACACGATTTCGACGAGATGGAAAATATCGTCGCGCAAGAGGTCCCCTACGCTCCGCTTTTTGCCCGTTTGAACGATCACCTCGTCCATCCGCTCGTGGTCGGCTGGGATGACAACTTGGTCGATGTCACCAACTGGAAGCAGATTTCCCTCCGGGAACCTTAACCGCTCGTCACCTCACTGCGCTCCACCCTCAGCTTTACTGTCAAGTACCCCCGCCCTTTCATCCTTTTCTCGTTTCGCCGACGAATCCCGTTCCACGCTCGATTCACGAGCGAATTGGCTCAACTTTTACCACCCATGAGATCGTTACCCTGGATCTTCGCGCTCACCGCCGCCCTCGCGTTTTCCGCCGGCTGCGCTCGTAAGAACGCCGGCGCAGATGCGTCCGCCAATGCTGGCACAACCGGCGCGGTCAAAATCGGCTTCCTCGTCAAACAGCCGGAAGAGCCTTGGTTTCAATACGAGCAAAAGTCGGCCGAAAAAGTGGGTGAGAAACTCGGTTTCTCCGTGATCAAGCTCGGCACGCAGGACGGCGAGAAGGTCATGGCTGCGATTGACAATATCGCGGTCGATGGAGCCCAGGGCTTCATCATTTGCACCCCGGACGTCCAGCTCGGGCCCACCATCATGACCAAAGCCAAGCAGAAAGGGCTCAAGGTCGTGACGATCGACGATCAATTCACATGGAATGGAAAATTCATGACCGACGTCCCGTATGTTGGCATGTCGGCCAGCCAAATTGGCCAGTCCGTCGGCGAAAATCTTTACGCCGAAATGAAAAAACGGGGTTGGAGCGCCGACGACACGGCGGCCTGCGTGATCACGTTTGAAGAACTCGACACCGCGCGCGAGCGGACCGACCATGCGATCAGCGCGTTGACCGCTGCGGGCTTTCCGTCCGCAAAGATTTTCAAGGCGCCGCAGAAGACAACCGACATCCCGGGCAGCTTCGATGCCGCGAGCGTCCTCTTCACGCAGCATCCGGAAGTGAAGCACTGGCTCATCGCCGGTATGAACGACAACGCCGTGCTCGGCGCCGTTCGCGCCTCTGAAAATCGCGGCTTCAACGCCGATACCGCGATCGGTATCGGCATCAACGGCACCGACTGCATCGACGAATTGCGCAAGCCGAAAGCGACCGCCTTCTTTGGTTCGATGTTCGTTTCTGCTCCCGCCGAGGGCCGCACCGCCGCCGAGATTTTGTATCATTGGATCAAGGACGGCACCCAGCCGCCGCTCGACACTCGCACCAAGGCCGTTCTGATCACGCGCGAGAATTTTCAAGACGTCCTTCATAAAGAAGGCATTCTCTGATGAGCGAAGCGCCGGCCCCGTATTTGGTTTTTGACGACATCGTCAAGGAGTACCCCGGGGTCAAGGCGCTGCGCGGTGTGACATTTGGCGTGCGCGAAGGCAGTGTGCACGCATTGATGGGCGAAAACGGCGCGGGCAAATCCACGTTGTTGAAAACGCTCAGCGGCGCGCATCGCCCGAGTTCCGGCTGTCTTCGCATCGGTGGACAAGAGCGCGTCTTCACGTCGACCTCGGAAGCGCTCGCCGCCGGCGTCGCGGTCATTTATCAGGAACTGCATCTCGTGCCGGAAATGTCCGTCGCGGAAAATATTTTCATCGGTCATTGGCCCGCGCGAGGAGGCGTAATCGATCGCGCAGCTCTGCGCGAGGCCGCGCGCGTCCAACTCGATCGTCTGGGCGAGAAAATCGATCCCGACGAAAAAGTTGCCCGGCTTTCAATCGCACAACGCCAGATGGTCGAGATCGCGAAAGCACTGAGCCACGGTGCGAAGATCATCGCGTTCGATGAACCGACGAGCAGTCTCTCCGCGCAGGAAATTCGCCGGCTCTTCGACGTGATCGGAGATCTCCGCCGTTCCGGTTGCGCGTTGCTCTACGTCACGCATCGGATGGAAGAGGTATTTCAGATTTGCGACGCCTGCACCGTCTTGCGCGATGGCCAGCACGTGCATACGCACGAGCGCATGAGCGAGGTCGATTCGGCTCGACTGGTCCGCGACATGGTGGGCCGCAGCATCGAGAATGTATTCGATTACCGGGTACGCGAACTGGGCGCGACCGCCTTGGAGATGCGCGGGTTGACGGGTCCGGGCGTGATCTCGCCGGTATCGCTATCCGTCGCACGCGGAGAAATCTTGGGGCTGTTCGGACTGATCGGCGCGGGCCGCACGGAATTGCTGAAATTGGTTTTCGGAGCGATGCCCAAAAGCGCCGGTGAAATTCTGGTCGAAGGCGCCGTGCTTTCCGTCGAGCAGCCAAGCGACGCCATTGCCGCAGGCGTCGTTTATTCGACGGAGGATCGCAAACGAGATGGCATCATTCCGGGCGCCAGTGTGCTGGAAAACTGCAACCTCACCGCGCGGCAGCGAAATTGCGGCCGCGGTGGTTTGATCAACGAAACGTGGGAACGCACCAACGTCGACCAGCAGATCGCCGCCCTTCGCGTGAAGACGCCATCGCCTTTTCAGGCGATCAAAAATCTCTCCGGCGGAAACCAGCAAAAAGTCATTCTTGGGCGCTGGCTCTCCCAGCCGCTGAAGGTCTTGATGCTCGATGAGCCGACGCGCGGTGTCGACGTCGGTGCGCGCAGCGAAATTTACCAACTGATGTTCAGTCTCGCCGAGCGAGGCTTGGCGTTGATCGTCGTCTCGAGCGATTTGCCCGAGGTTTTAGGCGTCGCCGATCGCGTCGCCGTCATGCGGCAAGGCCAACTTTCCGCCATTTTCTCTCGCGCCGAGGCCACACCCGAGCGCGTCCTAGCCGCGGCCCTGCCGCAAGAGACCGCTTCCACTTCGTGACCACCTCGCCCTCCAAATTAGGAACGCTTTTTGAACGTGCCGGGATGCTCTTGATCCTGGCCGCGCTGCTGATCCTCTGCGGCATCTTCGTGCCCGGTTTTGCCAGTGCGACGAATGCCATGAACCTGTTGTTGCAGGTTTCCACCGTCGGGCTCGTCGCGTCGACGATGCTATTCTGCTTGGCCTCGGGAAACTTCGATTTGTCCGTCGGCACCTTGATCCCGGCGGGCGGCGTTCTTTGCGCGCTGATCTTACGCCACTCCGACAGTCTTTTTCTCGGAGTCGGCGGAGCCCTGTTTTTCGGTCTGCTCGTGGGCTTGGCCAACGGCGTGATTGTGGCGAAAGCGAAGATCAATCCGCTCATCACCACCTTGTCCACGATGATGATGGTGCGCGGCGCCGCATTCGTGTTCGCCGACGGCAAATCAATCGGTGTGAACAACGATCATCTGCTCGGAATCGCTAACTGGGCATTCCCCGTTTTCTACGAAGGCAACACGTCGCGTGTGCTCTTTCAGATCACTACACCGGTTTGGCTCTGCTTCGCCTGCTTTCTCGGCTTTGGTTTCATTCTGCGTCGAACGATCTTCGGACGCAGCACACTCGCCGTCGGCGGCAACGAGGAAGCGGCCCGTCTCGCCGGCTTACCCGTCGATCGCGTGAAAATCGTGATCTTCGCCGCGCAAGGAATCATCGCCGCGCTCGCCGGTGTGCTGCTCACCGCGCGATTGGGAATCGGTGATCCCAAGGTCGCTCAAGGCAGCGAACTTTCGATTATCGCAGCCTGCGTGCTCGGGGGCGTTTCGCTCAGCGGCGGAGTCGGCAAAATGAGTTTCGTCGTCGCCGGTGTCTTCATCATGGGCATCGTCGAAAACGCGATGAACTTGCTCAGCATCGATTCGTTTTATCAGTACATCGTGCGCGGCGCCATTTTGCTCAGTGCCGTTCTCTTTGATCGGTTCCGCAAACACTGAGGCGGTTGCGTCCCCCCTCTCCTGGGAGCACGGCCATTCTGTCCGCCAACCCATCAACGCGAGCACAGCTCGCTGAAAAATAGAAGTGTGTCAGCTTCGCTGACGACTCGACGAGTTAGCGGACAGAATGTCCGCGCTCCCACGGACGAAAACTGTTCTCCGCTCAGTCATCCCGGCGCTCTTTGAACAAAGCGTCGTCCAACGGGACGTTAAACGCGATCGATTCATAGGTCGTAGACATCGTATTTGTCGGGGTGCGCCAGACCGTTTTAAACGGAATCGTCAAACCGTCGACCGCACGAAAATCGCTCAGATCGATCGTCGACATCACGCTTGTTTTCGGTCCAAGGCTGACAGGGGTTTCGATCCGGACGAGCAGGCCTTTTTCCGCATCGAAATAAAAATAGCCGCCGAACGCTTCGATCGTGGAGAGTGCAATCACCTCCGTTTTTCGCTGGTCGATTTCGCGCACGCCCATGTATTTCCGGAGCGGATACTGACTCTCCAGATCCATTTCCGATTCGATTTTCGTGCGGCGCTTCCACTGCGCGACCTCCTCGGGTTTGAGCAGTCGAAAACCTTGGATCTCGCTGTTAACCCACCCGATTTTTCCGTCGAAGCCCGTCCAAGTCTCACCGAGTCCGGGACTCTGCTCCTCACGCAAAACAAAGTTCGGAGCTTTCTCCGAGATCGTGGTGTGATTCGCGACCCCGCTCGAACTCATTTCAACGACACTGCGCACCACTCGGGAATGCACCGCGTCAATCGCGGCCTGTCCGCCGACGGCATGGAGATAGCGCTGCAAGATGGTCTCGATCGCCGCACCCTGCTCCTCCTCCTGTCGAGGCGGATCATAGTTTTCCACCAGTCCGTGGTTAATCTCGATGTTCAATCGCTCAGCCGAAAAGGTCAGGTACGGCGTTGCCAAAGTGACTTTGAAGGGAACGGTCAGCGACTCGACGGCCCGAAAATCTCCAAAGGTGGCCGTCATGCTGAGGATGCGAGCCGTCGCGGGCCGAACGACCTTGCGCAGATGGCCGGTATTTTTCTCGATCCACCAGCGTTCTTCGAGGCCGTCCACCGTGGTCAGCTTCAACACGTCGCAAGGCAACGTTTCGAACGTCGATTCTTCCGCGTATTCAATTTTTGAATAATACTGATGGAGGTCGTGGGCGACGATGGCATCCGATCGCCAAAGCCAGGTGCGCAAATCCTCCGGCGTGACGTGGCCGAATCCCAACGCGTTGCTGCGATACCAACTCGTCTTTCCGTCGGACCCGCCGCTGATCGAGTCCCCGCCGCTGAATTCGCAGCGAAACCGATTACCCGGCGATTCGTCCGAAGCGAAAAACATCCCCGAAGCGTGACTGCTGCTGGAAATTTTTTGCTCGAGGTGAATGACGCGAAGCGACCCGATCGCCCCCGATCCGCCGAGACCTTGTATCCAGTGTTTGATGACGGGACGCGACCGCTTGTCTTCCACCTCTTCCGACGTTTTTCTTTCGGATGGCCGATGCGGAGCCGAAACAAGCGGCGCGACCGCCGTAGCAAGAGACAGAGAAAAGAAGAAGCAAAAGATCCTTTTCATCGCATCGATGGAGCAGCGGCGGTTTGCATGGGAGGCTGGATAGACGCGTTCAGCGATTGCCGCTCGAGATTCAGCCACGCCGTCGCGGCGGCGATCACCGGGTCGTTTTTTCGCGCGTACTCGTCCCGGGTGGTCGGGACGCTTTGGTCGGGTTTAACCCCGTTGCCTTCGAGCAAATGGTCACCGGGCGTGCGGATGTCACCGATGGCGTATTGAAACAGATCGTCGTTCGGCAATCGTTTGTAAGACGACGGGAGCGCGGCGCCGGCGGAGGTCTCGCCAAAAATTCGCGCCCGCTTCATTTCGCGTAGTCCTCCGGCGAATACTTCGCTGGTGGACGCAGAACTGCCGTCGATCAAAACGGCGATCGGTCCGGTGAAAGCGCGAGACTGCGGATACACGTCGAGCGTCACGCTATTGTCGCGCAAACGCACCGTGCCCATCGAAAACTCCTTGGCGCTCAACCAACCCGTGAGGCCCGAGGCCATGATCAGCGCGCCGCCTGGATTGCCCCGGAGATCGACGATCAATCCATCGCTCGGTTTCAGCGAACGGAAAAACGTTTTTAACGGTTTCACGATGGGTAACGCGAAGATGTTGAAACGAACATAGGCGATCCCGTCGTCCTGTCGGCGCGTTTCCAAATCGATCGGCTCGGACGGAAAATTGCCCACGGGTTCCGACCATTCCCCGGTGAAGGCGGCGCATTTTAGCGTGATAGGGCGTTCTTTCTGATCGGTCCCTTGAACGATTAATTTCAACTCGGTCCCCACTTTTCCACCGAGCTGTCCCTCCAGTGATTCTTTGAGGTAGAGACCGATCCGCGCAACCGACAGGCCGGATGTTTCCAACGATTTCTGGACCGAAGCGAGCGTGACGCCGTTCAAGCTGATAATCGCGTCGCCCGGCCGGAGATCGGCTTTTTCCGCGGCGGAGCCACTCTGCACACTGGCGATCACAACTTGTTCGTTTACGTACGCGAGGCGCGCTCCGACCGTGCCTTGGCGAACGCGCTCTTCGGGACTGAAAACGGCCGAGCTGCGGGGAACGATTGCGAAGTGCGTCCGATGGAGTTCTCCCAACATTCTCTGTAAAACGTCCCGAAGCTGATC
>Ga0068856_100000476_pt1 | contig 44310 bp, 42 predicted proteins | sample KBSCornC62_FD_66595 | JGI IMG/M metagenome (GOLD analysis project Ga0068856, IMG submission 66595) | Corn rhizosphere microbial communities from Kellogg Biological Station, Michigan, USA - KBS Corn C6-2 | ecosystem: Host-associated > Plants > Roots > Rhizosphere > Soil ...
CCGCGCCGATCAGCAATCCCTTCAGCCCGGAATTCGGCCCCAGCGATCGGGAGACCTTCTCGTGCGGCAGGATTTCGGCGATGAAGGCGCCGAGCAGGCAGCCGGCCAGCACGCGCGCCAGATGCCGCCGAACAGTTTTAAGTCGTGGGTCAGGATTTCCAGCACGCCGTCGATACCGTCGCGACGCCAGACCAAAGCGGCCGAGACCACGACCAGCACACCGATGGTGATGATCGACCAGCCGACCGGCCGGTGCGCGCGCCGCGGCCGCGGCTCGGGCTCCGCATCGTCTGACGGCGCCTGATCTTTTACGGGGATTTCTGACAACGGGATCAGTCTATGTCGAAACAACTCACGCCAAATGCCGCATCAGCGCCAGTCCGGCAAACAGGCCGGCGATCGACAACACCACCGAGCCCAGCACGTAAAACAGCGCGAGCCAAAACTCGCCGCGCTCATAGAGCAGCGCGGTGTCGAGCGAGAACGCCGAGAAGGTGGTGTAGCCGCCCAAAATGCCGGTCATCAGAAACAGTCGCCAGGGCTGCGAGGCCTCACCCTTGAAAGCGAGATAGCCCGCGATCAGGCCCATCACGATTGAGCCCGAGATATTGATGATGAAGGTACCCCAGGGGAATGCCGGGCCCATGCAGCGCGCGCAGGTGACGTTGACGGTATGGCGCAGCGACGCGCCGAGGCCGCCGCCGACGAAAACCAGTAGATAATTCATCTTGTTTTTCCCCGATAACCCCGGCCTGCGAGTTTTGCCGCAGGCGAAGCCGCCGGTCAAACCAAAGGGCGGCAGCCCTGGCTGCCGCCCCCTGTCATCTAGCTTTCAGATGGTTTCCGAATCGGGCATCAGGCTTTCGAGAACAGCTGGTCGACATATTCCCAGTTGACGAGGTGATCGACGAACGCCTTGAGATAATCCGGACGGCGGTTGCGATAGTCGATGTAGTAGGAGTGCTCCCAGACGTCGCAGCCGAGGATCGGGGTGGCGCCGTGCACCAGCGGGCTCTCGCCATTGGCGGTCTTGGAAATCTCCAGCTTGCCGTTCTTGACCGACAGCCAGCACCAGCCGGAGCCGAACTGGCCGACGCCGGCGGCGGCGAAGTCGGTCTTGAATTTCTCGAGACCGCCGAGGTCCTCGGTGATCTTCTTTTCCAGCCGGCCGGGCAGCTTGCTGCCGCCGCCATTGGGCTTCATCCAGTTCCAGAAATGCAGATGGTTGTAGTGCTGGCCGGCATTGTTGAAGACGGCCGGATTCTTGCCGAACGAGCCCTTGACGATCTCCTCAAGGGATTTTCCTTCGAATTCAGTCCCCTTGATCGCGTTATTGCCGTTGGTCACGTAGGCCTGATGATGCTTGTCGTGGTGGAATTCCAGCGTTTCCTTCGACATATGGGGCGCCAGGGCGTCATGGGCGTAAGGCAGGTTGGGGAGCGTGAAGGTCATGGGGTGATGTCCGCAAATGATGGAAGACAAAGTTCGGGAGAAATGGGGTAACGGGAACTCTTATAGAAGGTTCCATCGGGCTGAACACCCGCAAATTTGGGACGACGGAGCGCGCGTAACGGCGCCATTGAGGCAAAAATGAGCATCGAGATCGAGGTTTTGAACGGGGACGCCTCCTGGCCGCAGGCCGAACCGCTGTATGAGGCCGTGTGGCCGCCGCATGTGATGGCGACATTGCCCTGGAAGGACGTCATTTTTGCCCATGCCGATTTGCGGGTGTTCGTGCTCGACGATGCCGGCCAGGCGCTTTGTCATGTCGGCATCTACCGCCGCGAGGTCACCTGGAACGGTCGGAAAATCCCGATCGGCGGCATCGGCGGGGTGGCGACGCATGCCGATACGCGCCGCCGCGGCTATGCCTCGATCGCGCTCGATGCGGCGATCCAGACCCTGAAGCACGAAGGCTCGGCGGCGTTCGCGCTGTTGTTTTGCGAGCCGCACAACGCGCCGTTTTACATGGGGCGCGGCTGGAAACCGTTCGACGGCGAAATCCATGCCGAACAACCCCATCTCGGACAGTCGGATGGCCGCGTCCGCTTCACCGCGATCGACCCCTACGTCCATGACCTCAGGGGACGTCCGCCCAAGGACGGAATCATCGACCTCTGCGGTCTTCCCTGGTGAGGCAATAGCGTATTGGAAATGCTGCCATTCCCAAATCGCCTGTACGGCATTGCACAATTTTGCTTTGTTGCTAGATGTTCGCTGCTTCGAAACGGCTCGGGGCATTTCAGGTTCAAGGTTTTTGAATTGATGTCGCTCGCATTGGTTTTTCGAACTCCGGATTTCCGATTGATGCCTGCCCGATGGATGATCGGCGCGTGGATCGCAGGCCTTTTCATCACAAGTCTCACGCTGCTGCTCGGCTCGCCGGCGGCGCGGGCGCAGGCCGGCGGCGAGGTCGGCGGGATCTGGCTGACCCAGGCCGGGGACGCCAAGGTGCGCGTCACGAAATGCGGCGGCGGCATTTGCGGCGTGGTGATCTGGCTGAAAACCCCGATCGATCCCGCCACCGGACAGCCCCAGGCCGACGACAAGAACCCCAATCCCAGCCTGCGCCGGCGCCCGATCATCGGCCTGCCGCTGTTTTCCGGCATGCGCGCCGACGGCGACAACAAATGGTCCGGCCAGATCTACAACGCCGATGACGGCAACAGTTACGTCAGTCATATTTCCGTCGCCGGTCCGGACTCGCTGCGCGTCGAAGGCTGCGTCGGCATGCTCTGCGGCGGCGAGACCTGGAACCGGTCGACGAAGTAGCGGCTCGTCGCGGCGAACGCTGTAGTCCGGATGAGCCAACCGGTCGCGCGGCCGCTACGCCGCCATCGCCTTCAGCGCGGTCGCCGCCGAAGCATAACCGCCGCGGGCGCCGTCGATGAAGTGGACGTGGTCGGCCCGCATCACCGAGGGCGTGAAGCAGGTCATCATTGCGGCGTCCTGCCGGTGCAGGCCGTAGCGCACCACGCCGCTGGCGGCGGCCTCGGCGAGATTGCGCGCCAGCGCGTCCGCCAGTTCGGGCGTGCAGTCGAGGATCATGCGCAGGCCGTCGTCATATTTGCGGAAGTCGGAATTCTCCACCACCTGCTGCAGATAACGCTTCGGCACGAAATTGCCGACGGTGATGCCGAACTTCATGATCACGTAGGCCCACAGGCTGAAGGCCAGCACGACACTACGCCGCTTCATCAACGAGCCGCCGCGCGTGGCGCGCGCCTCGTAATCCACGCCGGCCGGCGGCCATTTCAGCGGCGGGCCCTGCGCCGGCACAGGACGCCCGGCATCCGGCGTTCGCTCGGCCAGCGCCACCACATCCTCGATCACCTTGCGGAAGGCGCGCGGATCGGCGCCCCGCGCCGGCACCACCAGCACCGAGAGGATCAGCCCGCGCGCGTGCGGGATTTCCTCGAACCGGCAGGACAGCCCCGAGAGATCCGGCTGGGTGCCCGGCGGTGCTTTTTCCACCGCGAACTCGCCGCGCTTCATTGCGGCTTCCGCCCAGCCCAACCCTCCGCCGGAAAACATCGCATAGGACAAATTCGCCGACGGCCCGAACCGGGCGACGCGGACGTCAAGCCCCTGCGCCCGAATGGCGGCCACCGGCACCAGCGCCACCCGCATCACGAGGTTAAGGCTTTCCTCGACCCAGATCGCGGTCGCCGCCAACGCCTCGCGCGCCGCATCGAGATCGCCGGGAGCGATCGCAAAACTCGCGCCGTCGCCGCCGAACACGAACGGAAATTCGCGGCCCGCAAGCGCGTTGGTGACGGCGGCGATGACCGAGGCGCCGGCCATGTTGACGGCCTTGTAGCGCGCTTCGGCGATCGCCCTGGTCGATTCCACGACGTCGGCGATGCCGACGATCCAGTCGTCCGGCAACGGCGAATACAACGCCGGGTCCATCAGGCTGGAAAAGCCGCGAAAGACCTTGATGCCGCCGTAGAAACGATCGCTGCCGTCAGACGCGGTCATGACGATGCCAAGCCTCCCGGCCCCCGAAACCTTATGTAGCAGATACGGTTGATTTTGGAATTCGGTTCCAGGAAAGCGGTGAGGCGCGCATCTTTCCGCGCATCTCCAGCGCATCGTTGCACCACGGAGTTAAGCCGCTCCGGCCCATGAGCGCTCAACCCGGGTGCGCGACGTCTAAATCGAATGTACACGCGACCGCCGACCGGATAAGCAGGAAACGGTCCCATCGGACCGGGGGCAAATGGCATGAAACGACGAGCTTTCCTTCGCCTCGCTGGAGGCGGAGCCGCCTGGCCGCTGGCCGTGCGTGCGCAGCAGGCACAACCGACGCGACGCGTCGGCATCTTGATGAGCACGGCCGAAACGGACCCGCTGGAGATTTCCAGCGTCACGGCCTTCACAACGGAACTGGCGAAACTTGGATGGATCCAGGGCAAGAACCTCGATCTGAGCGTGCGTTGGGGAGCCGCCGACCCCCAACGAATGACGGCCAATGCCGAGGAACTGGTGTCGCTCCAGACCGAGGTTATTCTGGCCAAGGGAGCCACTGTCCCTTCGGCCCATAAGGCGACGACAACGATACCTGTCGTATTTGTCAGCCTTCCCGACCCGATCGTCCAGCCGCTGGTCGGCAGCTTCTCGAAGCCCGTCGGCAATATTACGGGCTTCACTACCTACGAGCATGGGCTTGTCGGCAAACGGCTCAGCCTTCTGCGAGACCTGTCCCCGCAGACCGGCCGCGTGTTGTATCTTCGAAGCCGCCAAAGCGGCGTCGCGACACAATCCTTGCTGGAACGCCTGGTGGAAGATGCCCGAGCCGCCAATTTGAACGTGACCGACGCCCCCGCCCAGAGCGCCACGGACGTCGACAACGCGATACAGGCATTCGCCGCTGCCGGTCCGAACGGAGGTTTGCTCGCTGCCTTCGACGCATTCACGCTGATACATCGCGAGGCAATCGTGGGAATGGCCGCGCGTTTCCGACTGCCCGCGGTTTATCCTTCGCGCAACTTCGCCGGAAAAGGCGGCCTGTGCAGTTACGGCTTCGATCAAAACCAGCAATTCCGCGAGGCAGCGTCCTACGTTTCCCGAATATTGTCGGGCGCCAGACCAGGCGACTTGCCGGTGCAGACACCAACAAAATTCGAACTATTGCTCAATCTCAAAACCGCGAAAGCGCTCGATCTCGCAATCTCGCCAACGCTGCTTGCCGCGGCCGACGAGGTCATAGAATAAGGGCGCAATCGGGTGGGTCCGTCATTTGATCGTGCCCGAAATGCTGCGCCCAAATCGGGGACCTGCTTTCGCCTGTTGTCGTCAAATGCCCCGCAACACCAATTGATTGAGCCTGCCGGCAAATCCCGCCGGATCTTCCGGCAATTCGCCGTCGAGGATTTGCGCCTGCTCCAGCAGCAGGAACGCGATATCCTTTTGCGCGTCTTTCGCGATCGCAATCGCCGTGACCAACGGATGGCGCATGTTGATTTCGAGGATCGGCTTTGTCACCGGTCCGCGATTCTGCTGCGCCAGCAGGCGCTCCAGCGTCCGGTCGCGGCCGTCGCCGCCGGCGACCAGGCACGACGCGCTCGAGGTCAGCCGCTGCGAGGCGCGGACGTCGGACACGCGATCGCCAAGGGTGTCCTTGATGACGGCGATGATCGCGCCTTCGTCGGCGGCCGGCTTGTCCTTTTCCTTGCCCTCAGTGGATTTTTCCTCCAGCAGCGGGATGAGCCCAAAATCAATGTCGCCCTGGCTGAGCGATTTCAGCGGCTTGCCGCCGAAATCGAGCGGCGCCGAGGTCCAGAACGCATCCACCGGATCGGTCAACAAAAGCACCTCGATGCCGCGCGCCCTGGCCGATTCGAGTTTTGGATTCGACTTCAGCCGCTCGACGCTCTCGCCGGTGAGATAGTAGATCTCGGTCTGGTTCGGTTTGATGTCCTCGACATATTGCTTCAGCGAGCGCTTCTCGCCCGTGGTCGTGGCGAAGCGCGACAGCGCCAGCAGTTTTTCACGGCGCTCATAATCCTCCCATAGCCCTTCCTTGATCACGGGACCGAACGCGTCCCAGATTTTCGCAAAGGTTTCCGGTTCCTTTTCGCCGAGGCTTTCGAATTCGGAAATCACCCGGCCGGTGACGGCTTTTCGGATCTGCGCGAGCTGCGGATTGTTCTGCAGCATCTCGCGCGAAATGTTCAGCGGCAAATCCTCGCTGTCGATCACGCCGCGGATGAAGCGCAAGTAAGCCGGCAGCAGATCGGCGTCGTCGGCGATGAAGACGCGACGGACGTAGAGCTTCACCCTGCCCTTGCGCTGCGGCTCGAACAGGTCGAACGGCTTTGCCGACGGCGCAAACAGCAATACCGCGTAGGACTGCCGGCCCTCGGCGCGGTAATGCAGCGTCATCGCCGGCTCGTCGAAGGCGCCGGCGATCGATTTATAGGCCTGCTTGTAATCCTCCGGCGTCAGTTCGGATTTCGGCCGCTGCCACAGCGCGCTGGCCGAGTTGATCTGGCGCGGCTCGCCCTCCTCCGGCGCCAGTTCGATCGGGAACTGGATATTGTCGGAATAGGCGCCGACGATCCGCTCGATCTCCCAGGCCTCGAGATATTTTTTCGCGTCCGGTTTCAAATGCAGCGCGATTTCGGTACCGCGGGTCAGGCGTTTTGTCTCTTCCTCGGAAGCCGGCGCGATCTCGAACCCGCTGCCGCCGGACGACGACCAGACCCACGCCGCATCGGTTCCGGCGCGGCGGCTGGTGACGACAATGCGATCGGCCACCATGAAGGCGGCATAGAAGCCGACGCCGAACTGGCCGATCAGGCCGGCGCCATCCTTGGCCTCGGTCAGTTTGGAGAGGAACGACCTGGTGCCGGAGCGCGCGATGGTGCCGAGATTGTCGATCAGCTCCTGCCGGTCCATGCCGATGCCGTTGTCGACAACCGTCAGCGTATCGGCCTTCTTGTCCGGCGCGATGCGGATCTTCGGCAGCTCGCCGTCGGCCATCAAATCGGGCGCGGCGATCGCCTCGTAACGCAGCTTGTCGCAGGCATCCGACGCATTCGAGATCAGCTCGCGCAGAAAGATGTCGGTCTCGGAATAGACCGAATGCACCATCAGGTGCAGCAGTTCGGCAACCTCGGCCTGGAACGGCTGGGACTGGGCTTGCGTCGTGGTATCGGCGGTCATGGTGCTGGGCTCGCTGGAAGGCAGGTCAGGGAGACGGGAAAACCCGGATATAGCGACACTATTCCCGATGGCAAGTTTTGCGACTGAAATCAGAACGGCTGGAGCGGGCCGGGGTCGTCGTGTTGCCACCCTCGCCGCGGATCAATAATAGATAGACAAGCACTTCGCGAAGGGACGGTCGGCTGCCGCCCGTTCATTCCGCGACAAGAAAAATGCAAGAAGAAACAAGAACGAGGATCACGCCGATGGAAGCCCAGGTGAACGCGCAAGGGAAAGCTCACGGGAAAGCTCACGCCAGCACCTCGAACAAATGGTCGCCCGCACCCGATGCCGGCGAGCTGGTGCAGCGTATCCATGCTATGCTGCACCCGCGCAACATCGTGCTGGTGGGCGCGACCGACAAGCCGGGCAATTACGCCGAGCGGATCTGGAACAATCTGATCAAGTATAAATTCGCCGGCGGGCTTTATCCGATCAACGCCAAACGCGACACCGTCTGGGGCGTGACCTGCTACAAGGATTTTGCCAGCCTGCCGGACAAGCCGGATCATGTGCTGGTGCTGGTGCCGGCGCGCGTTGCCGTACAGGTGATCCGCGACGCCGCGGCGGCGGGCGCGCGTTCGGCGACCATCGTCACTTCGGGCTTCAGCGAATTGCAGGACGAAGAGAGTCAGCGGCTCGCGGTCGAACTGAAGCAGGCGATCAAGGAAACCGGGCTCGCGGTGACCGGGCCGAACTGCCTCGGCAATTTGAGCGCCGGCGAAAATCTGTTCACCAATATCGACGACCGCATCGTCACCATGGAGGCAGGCCCGGTGGCGATCGCCGGCCAGTCCGGCGCCATCGTGATGGCGATCCGCCAGGCGCTGGAGGATCGCGGCGTCGGCGTCGGCTACATGGTCACCACCGGTAACGAAGCTGGACTGGAGACGCCGGACCTGATGGCGTATTTCGCCGCCGATCCCTCGGTCCGTGTCATCGTGGTGTATCTGGAGGGGGTGCGTAACACGAAGGTGTTCCGGCAAGCCTGCAAGGCCGCGCGCGCCGCAGGCAAGCCGGTGATTGCGCTAAAACTCGGCGCGTCCGAGGGCGGCCGGGCGGCGGCGATGGCGCATACCGGGGCGCTGGCCGGCTCGATCGAAACCTTCGACGCGATCTCGACCCGCGAGGGTGTCATTCGCGTGCGCGGCCTCGACGAACTGATTGAAACCACCGAATGTTTTGTTCACGCCGACACGCCCAAGGGCAACCGGCTCGCCGCGGTGTCGCTGTCGGGCGGCAAGCGCGGCTTGCTGATCGACGCGTTCTATTCCGCCGGCATGAATTTCGCGCCGCTGAGCCCGGCCGCGACCGAAAAACTGGCAAGGATGCTCGGCCCCGGCAGCATCGTCGGCAACCCGCTCGATGCGGGCTTTGCCGCGGTGGTCGATCCTTCCGTCTACATGCAGTCGATCCAGATCATGATCGACGACCCCGACACCGATATCGTGATCATCGACGCCGAACTGCCGAAGGCGCCGCATGAACTGCGCGAGCGCAATTTGAGGATCGTCAACGAGAAGGCCGCGGCCGCCAGCAAGCCGGTGGTCTATATCTCGACGATGTCGATCGGCTTTACGGAGTTTACAAAAGGCCTGCGCAAGTCGCTGCCGCATATCGCGGTCATGCAGGGTCTCGACCGCGCGGTCGGCGCGATCAAATCGCTGATCGATTATGCGTCCTTGCGCAAGGAAGTGCCGGACGCGGTGTCGAGCTCGAGCGCCTCGGCGCGCGCGACGCTGGAAAAGACCTTGAAGGCCGCCAAGGGAGCCGCGCTCGACGAGGTCTCCTCCAAGAAGCTCTTGAAGGCCTATGGCATTCCGGTGTCGAAGGAGGAGATCGCGCAGACCGCGGCGGACGCGGTAAAGATCGCCAAGAAGATCGGCTTTCCGGTGGTGGCAAAAGTGGTCAGCGCCGACATCCTGCACAAATCCGATATCGGCGGCGTGATGCTGAATCTCAATAGTTCCGCCGACGTGAAGAAGGCATTCGACACCATCACTGCGCGGGTGAAGAAGCTGAAGGGCAAACCGAAGCTCGAAGGTATCTTGATCGCGCAGCAGGTCAAGGCCGACCTCGAGCTCGTGATCGGCGGCTCGCTCGACGCCGAGATGGGCCCGGTGGTGCTGTTCGGCACCGGCGGCGTCGATATCGAATTGATGAAGGACGTCGCGCTGGCCGGCGCTCCGCTCGACGCCGCCGAGGCCAAGGCGCTGATCGCCCGCACCAAGGCCGGCGTGAAAATGAAGGGTTACCGCGGCAAGCCGGCGCTGCACGAGGCCTCCGCGGTCAAGGCGCTGGTCGGCCTCTCCAACCTGATGGCGGACGCGGGTACCCGCATCGCCTCGATCGACGTCAATCCATTCCTGATCAACGCCAGGACCGGCGTCGCGGTCGACGGGCTGATCGTGCTGAACAATGCCGCGGCCAAAAGCGCTGCCGGGCACTGACGCGAAGAATCGCAAGATCGGCTGAACCGGGCTAAGGTGGGACGTCGTTGCGCTGGGCCGGCGACGGAACCGGACCCTGGTGCGTCGCGTTTGTCCGCGTCGAGTTGAGGCGTTTTTAGGGGGACGAGGTGCCTGACCAAGCTGGGTCCGCCGGATCGGGCGGATCATTCCCGGCGGGCGGTGGCGAAGTCGCCGACCTGATAAGAAAGTTTGACTGGACTTCGACCGGCCTCGGACCGCTTTCGGCGTGGCCGCAGAGCCTGATCACCGTCACCGAAACCTTGTTGGGCTCGCCGGTCCCGATCGCACTATTGTGGGGACCGGACGGCATCATGATCTACAATGATGCGTATTCGGTATTCGCCGGCGGTCGCCATCCGAAATTGCTCGGCTCGAAGGTGCGCGAGGGCTGGCCCGAGGTCGCCGACTTCAACGACAATGTGATGAAGACGGGCCTCGCCGGCGGCACGCTCGCCTACAAGGACCAGGAGCTCGTGCTCAACCGGCACGGTCGTCCCGAACAGGTCTGGATGAATCTCGACTATTCGCCGGTGCTCGACGAGGCGGGCGTGCCGGCCGGCGTGATCGCCATCGTGGTGGAGACCACCGAGCGCGTGATGGCCGAACGCAACGTCGCCGAGAGCGAGGAGCGTTTCCGGCTGATCGCCAACAGCGCGCCGGTGCCGATGTGGGTCAGCAAGCTCGACGGCACCCGCGGCTTCGCCAACCAGGCCTATCTGGATTTTCTGGGACTGCCGTACGAGCAGGCGATCGTTTTCGACTGGCGCAAGATCCTGCATGCCGACCATCTGGACCGGATCGTGAAGGAGAGCATCGCGGGCGAGGCCTCGCTAAAACCGTTCGTGCTGGAAGGCCGCTATCGCCGCGGCGACGGCGCGTGGCGCTGGATGCGGTCGGAATCGCAGCCACGCTGGGATGCGCAAGGCAAGCATATCGGCTTCATCGGCGTCGCGCACGACATCACCGCGGCCAAGGAGGCGGAGGACGAACTGCGCCGCCTCAACGAAACGCTGGAGCAGCGCATCACCGAACGCACCTCGCAGCTCGAATCCAGCGAAGCGCAATTGCGCGCCATCCTGGAGACCAGCAACCAGTACCAGGCGCTGCTCGATCTCGACGGCAACGTGCGGTACGCCAACAAGATCGCGTTGAGCGACATCCGCGCCGATGCGCTCGACGTGATCGGCAAGCCGTTCTGGAACGCGCCGTGGTTTGCCGCGACGCCGGGCGCAGGCCAGACCATTTCGAACGCGGTCGCGGCCGTGAAGCGCGGCGAAAGCGTGCGCGCCGAAATGCTGCTGCATCTGCCGGTCGGCGACCGCTACTTCGATTTTGCGATGCGGCCGGTGCTGGACCGCCATGGCTTCGTCACCGGGATATTGCCGGAGGCGGTCGATATCACCGAACGGCATCGGGCCGAGGAAGCGCTGCGTCAATCGCAGAAGATGGAAGCGGTCGGCCAGCTCACCGGCGGCGTGGCGCATGATTTCAACAATCTGCTCACCATCATCCGCTCCGCCACCGACTTCCTGCGCCGCCGCGATTTGCCGGAAGATCGCCGCCGGCGCTATGTCGACGCGATTTCCGACACCGTGGACCGCGGCTCCAAACTGACCGGACAGCTATTGGCGTTCGCGCGCCGGCAACCGCTGACGCCGCAGGTGATCGACGTCGGCGTACAGGTCGACGCCGTCTCGCAACTGATCCGCCCGCTGGTCGGCTCGACGATCCAGATCGGCCTCGATATTTCCGATCCGGATTGTTTCGCGATCGCCGACGTGGCGCAATTCGAGACCACCCTGATCAACCTCGCGGTCAACAGCCGCGACGCCATGAACGGCGAAGGCACCATTTCGATCCGCATCGCCAAGGCTGACGCGATACCGGCTTCCGCGACCGGCGAACGGCGTGACGGCCGCTTCATCGCGGTGGCGGTGACCGATACCGGCGTCGGCATCGCGCCCGATCAGCTCGGCGCGATTTTCGAGCCGTTCTACACCACCAAGGAAGTCGGCAAGGGCACCGGCCTCGGGCTGAGCCAGGCGGTCGGATTCGCCAAGCAGTCCGGCGGCGAGATCGTGGTCGCGAGCGTATTGGGCGAAGGCTCGACCTTCACGATCTATCTGCCGGAGGCCGAAAACCCGCCCGGCCGCAACAGCGTCCCTGAAGCGAAATTCGACCCCGTCAGCGGCGGCCGCGGCCGACGCGTCCTGCTGGTGGAAGACAATGAGCATGTCGGAAAGGTCTCCAGCGAATTGCTGCAGGACCTCGGCTACGCCACCGAATGGGCCGCCGACGCCCGCCAGGCGCTCGACCTGCTCGACCGGGATCAATGGGCGTTCGACCTGGTGTTTTCCGACGTGATCATGCCCGGCATAAACGGCGTCGAGCTCGCCACCATCATCCGCGAGCGCTATCCGCATTTGCCGGTGGTGCTGACCAGCGGCTATTCCAGCGCGCTGGCGGAAAGCGCCCATTACGGCTTTGAGCTGATCCGCAAGCCGTATTCAGTGGAGGCGCTGGCGCGGACGCTGCGCAAGGCCATGCCGGAACGATCGTCGAGCCCGCGATTGTGACAGCGACCCCGGACCGGGCCCGGCATTCCCTAGGCCGAAGGTCGCAGGGATTTGCCGGCCACCCCGTTGGCAAAACAAATCCGGACGGGTTACGCTAACGGCCTGACAAGGCATCGCAAGAATGCCGCCAGCAATAAGCATCATTTGTCTGGGAGGACAGCATGGGACCTTCTAAGAGATCCTGGTCGGTCGATCGTCGTACCGTTTTGAAAACCAGCGCCGCGATTGCTGCGGTGCAATTTACTTCCCCTTTCATCATCAAGGCGCGCGGCGAGACCCCGGTGAAGATCGGGTTTGTCGACCCGCTGACCGGCGTCTATGCCGCAATCGCGCAGAATGAAGTGGTGGGCGCCAAATACGCCACCGAGGAGATCAACAAGAAGGGCGGCATCCTCGGCCGCGAAATCCAGCTATTGGTCGAGGATTCCGCCAACGACGTCGGCACCGGCGTGCAGAAAACCCGCAAGCTGATCGAGCGCGATGAAGTCAGCTTCATCGTCGGCGACGTCAATTCCGGCATCGCGATCGCGATGGCGCAGGTCACCAGTGAAAAGAAGGTGCTGCACATCGTCGGCGGCGGCCACACCGATCCGATCACCGGCTCCAACTGCAATTGGAACGTGTTCAGGGTCTGCAACGCCACCGCGATGGACGCCAATGCCATCGCCTCCACGCTGATGGAGAAGTTCGGCAAGAAATGGTATTTCCTGACGCCGGACTATGCCTATGGCCATTCGGTGCAGGCCGGTTTCGAAAAGCTGCTGAAGGCCGCCGGCGGCACCTCCTCCGGCTCGCTGGTGCCGCTCGGCACCGCCGACTACTCGGCCTATCTGATCCAGGCCAAGGCCTACGGTCCGCAGGTGCTGATCAACGTGATGGGCGGCGGCGACCAGGTCTCCAGCCTGAAGCAGTTCGTGCAGTTCGGTCTCGACAAGCAGATGGCGGTCGGCGGCACCCTGTTCGAACTCGAGAGCATCCGCGCCGTGCCGGATGCCGCGCGGGTCGGCTGGTGGACCATGGAATGGTGGTGGGACCAGCCCGGCGTGCCGCATGTCGCGGAATTCAACGCCGCCATGAAGAAGATCACCGGAGGCGCCGCCACCGCGCGCAACTGGTTCGGCTACGCCTCGATCCAGACGCTGGCGCTGGTCGCCAACCAGGAAAAGACGCTGGATGCGCCGAAGCTCGCGCATGCGCTCTCCGGTTTCAAGCTGCCGCCGGAAGTGGCGCTGCAGCCGGGCGCGCCGGAATACCGCGCCGGCGACCACGAACTGATGAGCACCGTGTTCGTCGGCGAGGCGCACCCGCCGCAGGGCGATCCCGACCGGATGTTCACCGTGAAGAACCCGGTCCCCGGCGAGAAAGCCGCCGGACCGGTCAACGGCTGCACGATCAAGTGGCCGGCCTGATCTTACAAAAGATGCCCGGCGCCGCGAGGCGCCGGGCATTGCCTTGCATAGCCCAAAGCTGATTAATCAAGACTCGCCAAAACCCAGCGCCAACAAAAAAATCAACAACACGATGTCGGAGAGCCCATGAACTCGCCTGTCTTCAACCCGAAATTCAACCGCCGCACCCTGATCAAGGGCACCGCCGCGCTCGGCGCGTTCCAGCTCGCCTCGCCCTTCATCATCCAGGCGCGCGGCGAGACCCCGATCAAGATCGGCATGGTCGATCCCCTGACCGGCGTTTACGCCGCGCCCGCCGGCAACGAGGTGATGGGCGCCAAGCTCGCCGTCGAGCAGATCAACGCCAAGGGCGGCATCCTCGGGCGTCAGGTCGAATTGCTGGTCGAGGATTCCGCCAACGACGTCGGTACCGGCGTGCAGAAGGCCCGCAAGCTGATCGAGCGCGACGGCGTCAACTTCATGATCGGCGACGTCAATTCCGGCATCGCCGCCGCGATCGCGCAGGTCACCGCCGAAAAGAAGATCCTGCACATCGTGTCCGGCGGCCACACCGACTCGATCACCGGCAAGGACTGCAAGTGGAACGTGTTCCGGGTCTGCAACACCACGCGGATGGAAGCCAATTCGGTCTGCAACGTGCTGTTTAGCAAATACGGCAAGAAGTGGCACTTCATCACGCCCGACTACGCCTTCGGCCATACGCTGTATGACGCCTGCACCGACGACCTGAAGAAGCTCGGCGGCACCGTGACCGGCAACGAGCTGACGCCGCTCGGCACCACCGATTTCTCCGCCTATCTGATCAAGGCGCGCGCCGCCAATCCCGACGTGCTGATCCTCTTGGTGCAGGGCTCCGACATGATCAACTGCCTCAAGCAGGTGGTGCAGTTCGGCCTCAACAAGCAGGTCCACGTCGCCGGCACCCAGCAGGAGCTGGAATCGCTCGCCGCGCTGCCGCCGGAGGCCCGCATCGGCGTCTGGATGTTCGAATGGTACTGGAAGCAGCCCGGCGTTGCCGGCGTCGACAAGTTCGTCGCCGACATCCGGAAAGTGAACAACAACAACGTGCCGACCGCGCGGCACTGGTTCGGCTACGTCTCGGCGATGAGCTTTGCGCTGGTCGCCAACAAGGAAAAGACCGTCGATGCGGTCAAGCTCGCGGCGGCGCTGGAGAATTTCGAGCTGCCCGACGACGTCAAGCTGCAGCCGAACAAGTGCTATTACCGCAAGGGCGACCACCAATTGATGACCTCGGCCTTCGTCGGCGAGGCGCAGTCCAAGGGCAAGGACGACCCGGAAGACCTCTATCGCGTCGACGAAGTCATTCCCGGCGACAAGACCGCGCCCGCGGTTGCCGAGACCGGCTGCACTATTCAGTGGCCGAGCTAAGCTGAACCCCATTATGTTTCCGTCCGGGGGCCCACGCCCCCGGTCCGGCCGCAGGCCTCCTCTTCCGGTGAATTATGACAACATTACTGCTGTTCAACGTCACCAACGGGCTGATCATCGGCGCCTTCTATGTGCTGATGGCGCTCGGCCTTTCGCTCATCCTCAATTTGAGCAACACCATCAATTTCGCCCATGGCGGATTTCTCGTCATCGGCGGCTACATTGCGTACGCGATCTCGCCGTATCTGGGCTTCTGGGGCGCGCTATTGGTGGCGCCGCTGCTCACCGCGATCATTGGCCTCGTGGTCGAGCGCGTGCTGATCCGGCCGCTGTACGGCCGCGATCCGCTCTACAGCCTGCTGTTGACCTTCGGCCTCGCGTTCATAATCGAGGACGGCACCCGCTTCATCTTCGGGCCGCAGGGCAAGCCGGTCACCATTCCGTCGTACCTGTCGGAATCACTGAGCAACGATTTGTTTTTCATCACCGGCTATCGGCTGTTCATGGTGGCCGTGGTGATCGTGGCAGTGACGCTGTTGTTCGTGCTGCTGCGCTATACCAGGCTCGGCATCCGCATCCGCGCCGGCGTGCTCGATCTCGAGACGGTCGCCGCACTCGGCATCAACGTGCAGATGCTGCGCTCGCTGAATTTCGCGGTCGGCATTTTCCTCGCGGGCCTCAGCGGCGTGCTGGCGGCCGGCCAGCTCGGGCTTGAACCGACCATGGGCACCGGGCTGTTGATGCCGAGCTTCATCGCCATCATCGTCGGCGGCATCGGCAGCCTGCCGGGCACGCTGGCCGGCGGCCTGCTGATCGGCGTCGCCTCCGGCCTGACCGCGGTGTTTTTCCCGGCCGCCAGCGAGGCGGTGATCTATGTCATGATGGCGGTCGTGCTCCTGATCCGTCCCCGCGGACTCTTCGGCGAAGAAGGAATGATGAGTTGAGTTCCGAGCAAACCCGCAAGCTGATTGTTCTCGCGGCGATCTGGGCCGTCCTGCTGCTGGCTCCCTACTGGATGGTGCCGCTCGGCGGCTATACCGCGCTCGCCACCCGCGTGCTGGTGCTGGGGCTGGCCGCGATGTCGCTGAATTTCCTGCTGGGATTCACCGGCGTGCTGTCGTTCGGCCATGCCGCCTATTTTGGGCTGGGCGCCTATGGCGCCGGGCTGACGCTGAAGTTTCTGGCGCTGTCGACGCCGCTGGCGCTGATCGCCGGCATCCTGCTCGGCGGCATCTGCGGCGGCCTGCTCGGCTTGTTGATCGTGCGTCGCCGCGGCGTCTATTTCGCCATGGTGACGATCGCGTTCGGCCAGGTGTTCTATTACATCGCGTTCCAGTGGAGCTCGCTGACCGGCGGCGACGACGGCCTGCGCGGATTCTCGCGCCAGCCGCTGGATCTCGGCCTGTTCAAGATCGACATCCTCTCCAGCGCCAACAATTTCTATTTCTTCGTGCTGTTCTGCTTCGCGCTGGCGGTCGGCGCGATGGGTTTTATTCTCCGCTCGCCGTTCGGCCGCACCATGATCGCGATCCGCGAGAACGAGCGGCGCTCCCGCTTCCTCGGCATTCCCGTCGAGCGCCACATCTGGATTTCTTTCACGCTGTCCTGCTTCTTCATGGCTTTCGCCGGCGCGCTCTATGCGCTGGTCAACAACTTCGCCGATCCGCGCGGCCTGCATTACAGCCAGTCCGGCGATTTCGTCATGATGGCGGTGATGGGCGGCATGCGCAGCTTCTGGGGACCGCTGTTGGGCGCCTTCGTCTTCGTGGTGCTGCAGGACTATCTGTCGAGCATGACGACCAACTGGATGTCTTTTGTCGGCCTGTTGTTCGTGCTGGTGGTGCTGTTCTTCCCGCGCGGACTGCTCGGGTTCCTGCAACGGAGCAAGGCATGAGCGAGGCAATGAGTTCCCGGGCGAACGTTCTCGAGATCCAGAACGTCACCAAGCGCTTCGGAAATCTGGTGGCGGTGCGCGACGTCTCGCTCAACGTGGCGAAAGGCGAGATGTGCGCAATCATCGGGCCGAACGGCGCCGGCAAGACCACCTTCTTCAACCTGATCAGCGGCTTCTTCCCGCCGACCTCGGGCGCCATCCAGTTCGACGGCCAGGACATCACCAAGCTCGCGACCCATGAGCGCGTCAGCCGCGGCATGGCGCGGACGTTCCAGATCACCGAGATCTTTCCCGAATTGACCGTGTTCGAAAACGTCCGCATCGCGGCCGAAGTCGCCGCCGGCTATCGCTTGAGACCGTGGATCAACCGCACAGAGGTCGCCGAAATCCACCAGCGCGTCGAGGACACCTTGAAACTGGTGTCGCTGGAAACCAAGACCGACCGGCTGGTCGGCGAGCTGTCGCATGGCGACCAGCGTGCCTCCGAAATCGCGATGGCGCTGGCGCTCAAGCCGCATCTGCTGCTGCTCGACGAGCCGACCGCCGGCATGGGCGACCAGGAAACCTACCAGATCACGCAGCTGATCCGCCGGCTGCATCGCGACAGCAACTACACCATCGTGCTGATCGAACACGACATGCGCGTGGTGTTCCACCTCGCCGACCGCATCTGCGTGCTGGACCAGGGCCGCATGCTGGCGCAGGGCACGCCGCAGGAAATCGCCGCCAACGAGACCGTTCAGGCCGCCTATTTGGGTACCGCCGCATGACCGCAGCCCTGACCGCCGAAGGCCTCCACACCTATTACGGCAAGAGCCACATCCTGCATGGCGTCAGCCTGACGGTAGAGGAAGGCAAGATCACCGCTCTGCTCGGGCGCAACGGCGCCGGCAAGAGCACCACGCTGCGCAGCCTGATGGGGCTGACGCCGGCGCGCGAAGGCAAGATCACGGTGTTCGGCCAGGACACCACGCGCTGGCCGACGTTCAAGATCGCGGCCAGCGGCGTCGGCTTCGTGCCGGAGGGCCGAAAAATCTTCGCCAATCTGAGCGTCGAGGAAAATCTCAAGGTGCCGCTGGAGCGCGGCGGGCCCTGGACCATCGAGCGGATCTATCAACTATTCCCGCGGCTCCAGGAGCGCAAGTCCAATCGCGGCCGGCAATTGTCCGGTGGCGAGCAGGAGATGCTGTCGATCGGCCGCGCGCTGTTGCTCAACCCCAGGCTTTTGATCCTCGACGAGCCTTCGCAGGGCCTGGCGCCCTTGATCGTGCGCGAGGTGTTCCGCATCGTGCAGCAGATGAAGGACGAGGGTATCTCGGTGCTTCTGGTCGAGCAGAACGCGCGGATGAGCCTCGAGATCGCTGACAACGCCTATGTGCTGGACGACGGCATCGTGGTCTATTCCGGCACCGCCGCGGCGCTTGCCGCCGACGAATCCCGCGTCCGGTCCCTCGCCGGCGCCAGCGCGGAAGAGTGGACGGTGGCGTGAGGTAGTCACGCCCGATACGCGCTCTGCCCGGTGCCGCGATAGAGCACGCGGACCTGTTCTTCCGAGACCATTTTGTGGAACGCCAGCGCCTCGGGCTCGAGGTCGCGGCGCGGCACATACTCGGGTTCGAAATGGTTGTAGGTGTCCTTGCCGCGCACCAGCGTGGCCCAGTCGCGCTGGCCAACGGCCTGCTTCAGATGGGTCGGGATGTAACGCACCGCCAGGCCAATGCGGCGGTCGTCGGACTGGTTCGGCTCCGAGCCGTGGAACAGCAGCACGTGATGCAGCGAGGCCTGGCCGGGTTTTAGTTCGGCATGAACCGCCTTGGCCTCGTCGACTTCGACCGCGATCTCCTGACCGCGGGTGAGCAGGTTGTTCGCATCAAAAGTGTCGGCGTGCTTGACCTGCTCGCGATGGGTGCCGGCGATGAACTTCATGCAGCCCGACACCTTGTTGGCCGGCGACATCGCGATCCAGGCGGTCGCGACATCGGATGAGCTCAGGCCCCAATAGGTCGCGTCCTGGTGCCAGGAGACAAAACCGGGATCGCGCGCTTCCTTGATGAAGAAGGAGGTGTTCCAGCACAGGATGTTCGGCCCGAGCAGGTCCTCGATCGCGTCGAGGATCTTTGGGTGCCGGATCATCTGGTTGCTCCAGGTGAACAGCACGTGGCTGCGATGGCGCATCTCGCCCTTGATCGGGCCGCCGCTGCGCGCCTCGTAATCCTCGAGTTGCCTGCGGAAATCCGCCACTTCGCTCGCGCTCAAGGCATCGACGGGGAAGTGATAGCCGCGGTCGCGATAGGCGGCGACCTCGCTTTGGCTCAGCACATTCGGCACGGCTTCCTCCGGCATGGTGTCTTGGTTGGGGCGCGAAGCTAAATCCGCACAAGCGTGATCCCGTCACATCCACCTGTCAAGAAGCGCAGCAGCCATGGATTTCCACCAGCGCGCGCGAACAAGATACGCCGCGCTACCTCACATTGCACCGGGCGACATCACGTTTTCGAAACAGAAGACGATGTTGTGAACGGCTTCACAGGCGACTTCATGCCGCCGTGCAATAAGGCCGGCGACCCCGCGCAGCCATTTGAACCGATCATTCATCCTTTCATTGCTTCCGGAGATTTTGCGCCATGCCCAGGACAGAACGAGCAACAGAACGAGCGACAGAACGAGAGACGACCGCCCGGCATCGCCAGTACCTGCATTCACGGATCGATGGTGACGCGCCGCGCCAGAGCGAGCCGAAACGCGACGCCGACCGCAGAGGCCTGCTTGCGGCCCTGCTGGACGCGCTTCACGATTCGCGGCGCCGGCAGGCCGCGCGCGTGATCCATCAATACCGTCACCTGATCGCGGCGCCGCGCAGCGTAAAGCCCCGCGGCACACAGGCCAGCGCCGCGATTTTCGAACAACCGAAAGGCAGGGCCAGGATGACGACAAGCGACGACGCCCCCGGCCGGCCGAACGGCCGTTCGACAAAACTCCTGACATGGACGCTGCTCGCCGTCTGCGTCATCGGTTTCGGCATCCTTCACATCGCGGGCGGCGCAATCATCAACGGCGCCGTCAAGCCGTCGACGGAAACGTCGCCGGTACAGCTGCCCGGCGACTAACCGGCCGCATCCTCGGATCAGCGCGCGCCACCATCGCTCGCCGGCATCCGTCGTGCGGGCGCCAGAGGAGTATTTTCATGATCGATCTATTGCCGTATGTCGTGCTCAGCATCGCCGCGTTTTCCGGCGCGCTGGTTTCCGGCCTCGCCGGCTTCGCATTTTCCGCCGTGGCCGGCGCGATCCTGCTGCACTACTTTGCTCCGATCGAGGCCGTTCCCCTGATGATGGCCTGCAGCATCGCCGTGCAGGGCGCCAATCTGTTCGTGTTGCGCAACACCATGCAGTGGAAAGGAAGCCTGGTCTTCATTGTCGGCGGCGCGGTCGGGATTCCGATTGCGGTCTATCTGCTGCAGAACGCGGACACGCACGTCTTCAGGCTGGGTTTTGGCATGTTCGTGGCGCTTTACGCGACCTACGCCCTGTTTCGGCCAAAACTCGCCAATCCGCAACTGATCGAGAACCACGGCCGCAACGCCCTGGTCGGGTTCGGCGGCGGGTTGGTCGGCGGATTGACCGCGATGCCCGGCGCGCTGCCGACGATCTGGTGCGACATCAACGGCGTTCCTAAACTCCAGCAGCGCGGGCTGGTGCAGCCATTCATCGCCGCGATGCAGGTGTTCGCGCTGGCCTTGATGCTTTCGCACAACAGCGTGTCGTCAAAGGTGCTGATCGATTTCGGCATTTGCCTGCCGGCGCTGATCGCTGGAACGGCCGCGGGCATCATCCTGTTCGGCCGCATCAACGAACTGGCCTTCAAGCGCACCATCCTGTCGGTGCTGCTGTTTTCGGGGCTTTGCCTGGTGGTCTAGGGGAACAGCCGATCGGCGGCTTTCGCGATAGCGGGTTTGCCGGTACAATCGCTACATGGTGATTTGCCGCAATCCCGCTAACCTGACCCTCGCCTGACCATGGCGCGGGCAACCAATTTGACGATCGGCACCGTGACGCTGGCGGCGATCGCGATCGGATTCACCGGTTTTCTCGGTTACCGGAAGATCCATGCCGTGCAGCAGCGCGGCCCGCTTCGCATCGTGTTCGAAGGCGCCGCCACCGGGCTCGCCAAGGGCAACAGCGTCAATTTCGACGGCGTGCAGGTTGGCGAGGTGAATTCGATCAAGCTCGACGGCCCGCGCAAGATCGTGGCGCTGGTCACGCTGGAAAACAGCGCGCCGATCCGCAAGGACACCGTCGTCGGGCTCGAACAACAGGGGCTGACCGGCGTGATGGCAATCTCGCTGGTCGGCGGCTCGGATGCCGCGCCTCCGGTGCCGCTCGACGAGGACGGGGTTCCGACGCTGACGGCGGATCTGAGCGAGGCGCAGTCGATCCGCGACACCCTGCACAACGTCGACAAATTGCTGGTAAACAACCGCGAAGTCATCAAGGACGGGCTGTTGAGCTTCGAGACCTACACCGCGACGCTGGCGGGCAAGGGCGACGACATCGACCGCGTGCTGGGCAAGGCCGATGCCGCGTTCGCCGGCTTCGACAGCATTGTCGGAAAGATCGATGGCGTGCTGCCCGATCTCGACAAGGGCAAGGACGGCGAGCTCTATCAAAAGGTCAAAACCATCCGCGAACTCGCCGACAGCTTCAACAAGCGTTCCGCGGTGTTCATGGAAGAAGGCCGCCGCTCCCTGCTCGATATCAGCGAAGCCGCCAGCAAGGTGACGCGCAAGTTCGACGGGCTGGGGCCGCGGAGATAGTAGCGGCGTTCCCCGGAGGCTGCACAGCTGCTCCCTCGCCCTGCTCTTGCGGGGAGAGGGTTGGGATGAGGGGCAAGCCTATCCACGGATTCCGAAGATGAGTTGAGCGCGCGCCTCGCCCCTCACCCGGCGCTACGCGCCGACCTCTCCCCGCAAAGAGCGGGGCGAGGTTTAAAGCGCAGGCCGGCGTCAGTATTTCGCGACCACCGGGCCGCCGAAGCGGTAGTTGATGCGCGCGGTGACCATGTCGATGTCCTGGCTGATGCGCTCGCTATGGTTCACCGCCGCGATGAAGGCCGGGTCGTAGGCCAAAGCGACATTACACGCGCCCATGAATAGATGATCGTATTCGATCGCCAGCGACAGGTTCTCGGGCAACGCATACTCGCCACCGATCCCGACCGCACCGCCCCAGCGGACCTCGCTGCCGCGGTCGGAGATAAAGCCCGGGGGCAACAATGGACCGATCGGCGCGGTCAGGATACCCTCGTAGCTGTCATGCGCGAGCGCCGCGCCGCCCTTCGCATAAACAGGAAATTGTTCCGTGCAAAGCCGACCTGTCCGGTGAACAGGCCGATCGCATCGATTTTGCTCTGATTGGCGGTACCGGCGAAAATGACAAGCGGCGAAAGATTGGAGCCAGTCAGATTGGCCCAGTCGCCTTGCGCTTCGAAGCCGAATACCCACGCTGCGCGTTGCCAACGATAGCCAGCCTGCCCACCCACCGTGATGCCGCTTGCGGTATGGCATCCCTCGGTGCCTCCCCAATTGATGGGGACGCCGAAAAGGGGAATGATAAGTGGGTTTGCGTCCCAGCAGCCATGGCTCCATGCGCCGCCGTGGTTGGCGCCGATGTAGAAGCCGCTCACAGTCATCGGCGACCGCGATTGGCGGCGCCTTTGTGCCGGGGCGGTGCGAAAGGTCCGTTTGCGCGCCCGCGGCCGGATCACCGAAGCGATAGTTGACGCGCGCGGTGACCATGTCGACGTCCTGGCTGATATGTTCATTGCGATTCACGCCGGGATCGTGGAGCAGGGCAACGTCTCGGGCGCCCATGAACAGATGATCGTACTCGAGCGCCAATGACCAGTTCGGGGTCAACGCATACTCGCCGCCGATCCCAACCACTTCGCCCCAGCGCATCTCGCTGCCGCGGTCCGGGATAAAGCCGGCCGCTAACGGCCCAAGCGACGCCGTCACGACACCCTGGTAGCTGTTATGCGTGACCGCCGCTCCGTCCTTCACATAGAACAGCAAATTGTTCCGGGCATAGCCGATTTGCCCGGTGAACAGACCGATCGCGTCGATATGGGTCTGATTGGCCGTACCGGCAAACAGGGCGAGCTGCGACGGATTGGAGCCGGTCAGATCGGCCCAGTTGCCTTGTCCTTCCAGGCCGAACATCCAGACCGCGCGCTGCCAGCGATAGCCGACCTGACCGCCGACCGTGGCACCGCTCGCGGTATGGCATCCTTCGGGGCCGCTAAAGGTCGTGGGAGCGACGGTGAACGGGTTCGCATCCCAGCAGTTATGGCTCCATGCGCCACCATTGTTGCCGCCGATGTAGAAGCCGCTCCAGTCATAGGCGACAGCCATTGGCAGCGCCTTGGTGTACGGGCGGACCGCAAGGTCCGCCGCTTGCGTGCCCGCGGCGCCCGGACCGCCGAAGCGATAGTTGATGCGCGCCGTCACCATGTCGACGTCCTGGCTGATGTGCTCGCTATGGTTCACCGCCGCGACGAAGGCCGGATCGTAGGTCAGGGCAACATCACGGGCGCCCATGAACAGATGATCGTATTCGAGCGCCAGCGACAGATTTTGGGTTAGCGCATACTCGCCGCCGATCCCGACCGCCCCGCCCCAGCGGGCCTCGCTGCCGCGGTCGGAGATAAAGCCCGTTGGTAGCGACGGACCGAGCGGCGCGGTCAGGACGCCCGTGTAGCTGTCATGCGCGAGCGCCGCGCCGCCTTTCGCGTAGAGCAGGAAATTGTTTCGGGCGTAACCAATCTGTCCGGTGAACAGGCCGATCGCATCGATTTTGGTCTGGTTGGCCGTACCGGCGAAAATGACAAGCGACGACGGATTGGAGCCGGTCAGATCGGCCCAGTTGCCTTGCGCTTCGAGGCCGAACACCCACGCCCCGCTCTGCCAGCGATAGCCGACCTGACCGCCGACCACGGGACCACTCGCGGTTTGGCATCCCTCGGGACCGCCCCAATTGATGGGGACGCCAAGAAGGGGAATGATAAATGGGTTCGCGGTCCAGCAGCCATGGGTCCAGGCGCCGCCATCATTGGCGCCGATGTAGAAACCGCTCCAGTCATAGGCGACCGCCACCGGCGGCGCCGCGGTGTATGGGCGGCCCGTCGCGTCCGCCGCCTGCGCGCCCGCGATGCTGAAAGTCAGAAGCGAAACGGCGATAACTAATCTATTCATGAAAGTGCTTCGTCGCGTCAAACGGCACGGGAATGGCCCCCAATCTAGAGGATTTCCCCGGCCGCAAGCGTCACCCATGGGCAACAGACGCAACCATTTAGTGGCGCGGTCCATCGTCCGAAGGTGGATCGGACTTACGAAATCGCGGCGATATAGCGTCGCACCGAGGCGTCAAAAGCCGCTTTCGCGCCGGTGGCGATATTGCGGCCCCACCACGCGCCGTAGATGCGGTCGAACGCCAGCGGCTCGACGACCTCGGCGATACGGCGAACGGCGACCGCGTTGAGCGGGATGTAGTTCGGGTAGGAATACATAAAACTGACCGAGCGGCGGTCCATCGCCACCATCGCGACGTCGCCGGTCAACAGCGCCCCGCGCCCGTCGCCCGCCGCGCGCCAGTGCAAAATGGTGCCGCCGGCGAAATGGCCGCCGGTGCGCAACAGTTCGATGTCGCCGGACAGGCGATGACGATCGCCGGACCATGCCACGATCGAGCGATGCGGCCGCGTCACAAAGGCGCGGTCGTCGCCATGAAGGTAGACCGGCACGCCGCCGAACGCGTCGCTCCAGTCGGCGACCGCGCCATAATAATGCGGATGGGAGACCGCGATCGCCTTCAGCCCGCCGAGCGAGCGGACGTAGCCGATCGCCTCCGATGTCGCGAGCGGAATGCAATCCCACATCACGCAGCCATCGGCCTCGCGCAGCAGCAGCGCGCGCTGGCCGATCGCAAAGGACGGCTCGACGCCGATGCCGGGAATCCCGAAATCGTCGCGCCAGACGAGCTTGCAGCGCTCAGCCATTTGCTCAGGAGTCAACCAGGTCTGGCCCTTCCAGTTGACGTATTGCCGCTCGTCCTCGCAGACCGGGCAGGATCGCGGCGGCGCCGGCGTATCGGGAAACTGGGCGCCGCATTGTTCGCAGGTGAAGATCGACATCGGGTCTCCGGCTTCTCGGTTTGACGGCAGCTTCGCGAAACGCGATCATGGATACAACACGATATTTTGGGACGGGATGGCAGGCATGAGCGGGGCGCAAACATGAAGGGATGGCGCACGAGGATCGGGTTTCTGGTGCCGCCGGGCAATCCGACGCTCGAACCGGAAATGGCGGAACTGACTCCGCCTGGCGTCTCGCTGCATTTTACCCGCATGCATGCGGAGGGGCCGGCCGGCACCCATGCCGGACAGGAGGAACGCAACAAGAGCCAGGTCGCGAGCATCCCGGCCTGCGTCCGGCTGCTGGCGATGGTGCGCCCCAGCGTCATCGCGCTGGCGCACACCGCAACCAGCTACACGCTCGGATCGGCGCGCGAGGCAAAACTGGTAGCCGAGATGGAAACGCTCGGCGGTTGCCGCTTTGTCACGGCGTTCGGCAGCGTGCTGGCGGCGCTCAAGCATCTCGGCGTTGGGCGTATCGCCTATGCGACGCCCTATTCCGCCGAGATGACGGCGCGGGGCACGCGGCATCTGGAGCAATGCGGCATCACGGTCGTCAACTCAGGGCATCTGGCCGATGTCAGGAATATCTACGAGGAGAACAGCGAGCGCGCCTATCTGATCGCACGGCAGGTCGATCGCCCCGAAGCGGAAGCGATTTTTCTGAGCGGCGTTGGCATGCCGACGCTCGATGCGCTGGAAGTGCTCGAACAGGACACCGGCAAGCCGGCGATCTCGGCGGCTTCCGCCATGATGTGGCATGCGCTGCGAACCGCCGGCGTCCAGCACCAATTCAGCGGATACGGACGGCTGCTGGCCGGCTGATCACTTCCCGGGAAGCGGCTACTCGATCACGACCGCGAGCTGGCCGATCAGTTGCGCGACGTTTTCGAGCTCGGCTTCGTCGTGATGATCGACGCTGTAAGCGAGCCGCTCGACGCATTCGTCATAGGTGAAAGGCGCGGCGACCAGATGGTCGTTGATCACAGGCTGCGTGTTGGTCTTCATTGGCGCGCTCCGCTTTACCCGACCCGCGCAGATTAGGATGGACGCGACCAGGCCGCACCTTAAGGATCGGTCATCTTGTTTCCGTGTGATGCTGCGTCACAGCTTGGCCATGACAGACACAAAACCGTCGCGGCAAGGTCATCGAAACGCGCCGGCCCGACTGATCTGAACAGGTGATCCGGATCACGCCCGGCGCCATCAGGCCGAATCGTTCCCGGCCAAAACAGGAAAATTCGCCGTCCGGCCGTGAACTTCGCGGCGTCTCGCGCCTTCTAACGGGTGGAGAGAACCGTCCGCAAAACAAGAACGCCGCAAGACAACGACCAACAACATCTCGGGTAACGACGTGAAATACTGCTGGAAACGCCTTGCGAACCTCGCCGTCCTTGCGATCGCGATCCCCTATTTCCTGCTCGATGCGATCTTCGCCACCGTGGCGATCCCGCTGGCGAAATGGATCGCTGGGCATTGGGCGTTCGCCCGCATCCACCGCTGGGTGTTGTCGCTGAAACCCTACCCCACCTTGCTGCTGTTTCTGGTGCCGCTGATCGTGCTCGAACCGGTCAAGCCGGTCGCGGCCTATCTGGTCGCGCGCCACCACGCCGCGTTCGGACTGTCCATGCTGGTGATCGCCGAGATGCTAAAGCTCGTGTTCATCGAGCGGCTGTTCAGTGTTAGCCGTACCAAATTGCTATCGATCCCGGCGTTCGCCTGGGTTTACGGAAAATATTCGGCGGCGAAAGAGTGCCTGATGTCGACGGAAACGTGGCAACTCGTGCTGCGCTGGAGCCGGATCGCGCGATGCGCGGCAAAGCGGTGGATGCTGGAGGCGCGGCGCGCGGCCGCACGCGATGAAGATCGTGATGAGCGGAGCCGGTGGATTCCGGTCAGGGCCACCGCGGTACGGCAATCGCGCGAGTCAAGATAGCAAGCAGTCATCGCGACAATCGATGTCAGTACTCGGTTAAATTTTTCGCGCCGCCCTGGAACCGAAGCCGCGACAAGGCGTCTTGAACGCCGGGCGCTTCCGCGAACACGAAGGCCGCGGTTATTGGCGCGGCGGAAAATGGATGGCGTGGTAGGTTCTGGTAACGTCCCGCAAGATCGGAGGCCGCCGTTTGGCGGCCTCTTTGTTTTGCGCTCGGTCCTGTTGTCGCGCAGGCGCAGGCCATCCACCGCCAAATGAAAAGGCCCGCCAGAGGCGGGCTGTTTCGTCGGCAAATCGTAAAAGCTTGGTTGCGGGGACAGGATTTGAACCTGTGACCTTCAGGTTATGAGCCTGACGAGCTACCGGGCTGCTCCACCCCGCGATAAGCCTTTGCGACGCCTCACCAAAAAGGTAGTACCGAAACGAGCCGCCAACGCCTGCGCGTCGATCGATCCCGTCCGGAGGCTTCCTGAGAAGGCAAACCCCGGGCACAAGCCCTTGGGCCGCGAGCGGTATGTACCAACGCAAGGCGACTTTGGAAAGGGCCGCGGCCGATCTTTTATCGGTTTTGTGACGCGGAATCCTGCCCTTATCCCGTCAAATCGGTCGATATTTGGGGGTATTGCCAGAGCGGGAACAAAAGCCCAGCTTCGGCCAAATTTGCCCCGGCAAAACCAGCGGGAAACACGAGGGAGGGAGCATGGACCAGCCCGTCAAAAGCCCGGCGCTATCAGCCCTGGAGGACGCCTTCGAGGGGATGTTCGAACTGACGCGCTCCGCGCGCGCGCCGACGCTGGCCGAGCGGCTCGACCGGCTGGCGCGGCTGCGCGCCGCCGTCTCCGAAAACGAGGCCCGCTTCGAAGCGGCGATCTCGGCCGATTTCGGCCACCGCTCAAGAATCGAGACCGCGATCGCCGAGACGCTGTTGGTGCTCGGCGAGATCAAGCACGCGGCCAAACATCTGAAAAAATGGATGGCGCCGCAGCGGATCGCCACCGCGCTGCAATTCGCGCCAGCCAAAAACCGCCTGATGCCGCAGCCGCTCGGCGTGGTCGGCATCATCGCGCCGTGGAACTATCCGCTGCAGTTGACGCTGGCGCCGGCGGTCGGCGCGCTGGCCGCCGGCAACCGGGTGATGATCAAGCCGAGCGAGCTGTCCCCGCGGTTTTCGGCGCTGCTCCAGGAAATCGTCGCGAAAAAATTCGACGCCGCCGAGATGATTGTGACCGGCATCGACGAGGAAGTCGCAAAGGCATTTGCCTCGCTGCCGCTCGACCATCTGATCTTTACCGGTTCGACCCGGGTCGGTCGCCTGGTCGCGGAAGCCGGCGGGCGCAACCTCACTCCCCTGACGCTCGAGCTGGGCGGCAAATCGCCGGTCATCATCGACGCGTCAGCCGATCTCGACCAGGCCGCGGCGCGGATCGCCTATGGCAAGCTGCTCAATGCCGGCCAGACCTGCATCGCGCCGGATTACGTGCTCCTGCCGGAAGCCTCGTTGCAGGAATTCGCCGGAAAACTCGATCAACAGATGCGGGCGATGTACGGCACAAGTGCGGATAATTCCGACTACACCTCGATCGTGTCGGACCGGCATTACGCGCGGCTCGAGCAGCTCGTGGCGGATGCTGCAGCCAAGGGCGCGCGGATCGTGCAGGTGGCAAAACCGGATGATCCCGTCTGGAAGTCAAATCGCAAATTCCCACCGACGCTGGTGATCGGTGCCACACGCGACATGACCATCATGCAGGAAGAGATTTTCGGGCCGCTGCTGCCGATCGTCGGCTACCAACAAGCGCGCGAGCCGATCGACTGGATCAACCGGCATGACCGGCCGCTGGCGCTGTACTGGTTCGGCAAGAACGACGCGGCGCGCGACGAGGTGCTGGCGCGCACGGTGTCCGGCGGCGTCACAATCAATGACTGCCTGTTTCATTTCACGCAAGTGAACCAGCCGATGGGCGGCGTCGGCGCGTCCGGCACCGGCGCCTATCACGGCGAATGGGGATTTAGAAACCTCAGCAAGCTGAAGCCGGTGTTCTACCGCTCGCCGTTCAACCGGCTCGCCGATCTCTATCCGCCCTATGGCGGCAAGATCGCGCGGCTGCAAAAGATGCTGCGGTTTTTGTCTTAGGTGGACAGGCAACAAACACATCGTCATTGCGAGCCAACGGCTCGGGCGAATGCCCGCCCGATGACAGGCTCCGCGAAGCAATCCAGAATCACAAAGAAAGACTGGATTGCTTCGTCGCTTCGCTCCTCGCAATGACGGAAGGAAAACTCCCCTCCCCCTTGCGGGGAGGGGTCGGGGGTGGGGGTCAACACGTACTGAGCTTGTGGCTACCCCCCAACCCCAACCCTCCCCCGCAAGGGGAGAGGGAGAAGAAACAAACTCGGGGGAAACAACGCGTGACGGATACATTCGATTTTGTGGTGGTGGGCGGCGGCTCCGGCGGCTGCGCGGTGGCGGGACGGCTATCGGAGGATCCGCAGACATCCGTCGCGCTGCTCGATGCGGGCGGCAAGAATGACAATTGGGTGGTGACGACACCGTTCGCGCTGGTGCTGATGGTAGCCGGCAACGTCAATAACTGGGCATTCAACACCGTGCCGCAAAAGGGCCTCAACGGCCGCATCGGCTACCAGCCGCGCGGCAAGGGGCTCGGCGGTTCGTCGGCGATCAACGCCATGGTCTATATCCGCGGCCATCGCAGCGATTACGACCGATGGGCCGCACTTGGGAATTCCGGCTGGTCATACGGCGACGTGCTGCCCTACTTCAAGCGTTCCGAAAACAACGCCGATTTCGACGGCGAGTATCACGGCAAGGACGGCCCGCTCAGCGTGAACAAGCTGCGCACCGAAAATCCGGTGCAGCAGATCTTTTTGCAAGCCGCGCAGGAAGCCCAGTTCCGCCTGCGCGAGGACTTCAACGCGGAGGACCATGAAGGCCTCGGCACCTACCAGGTGACGCAGAAGAACGGCGAGCGCTGGAGCGCGGCGCGCGCCTACATTCATCCGTACATGAACAACCGCGCCAATCTGCGCGTCGAGACCAAGGCGCAGGCGACGAAAATCCTGTTCGAGGGCACGCGCGCGGTCGGCGTCGAATACCGGATAGGCAAGCAGCTGAAACAGTTGCGGGCTCGGCGCGAGGTGATCGTCGCGTCCGGCGCATTCCAGACTCCGCAACTGCTGATGCTGTCCGGCGTCGGCGACAGCGCAGCCCTCGGCCAACACGGCATCAGCAGCGTGCATCATCTGCCGGGCGTCGGGCAGAATCTGCAGGACCATCCGGATTTTGTCTTTGGCTATCTCTCCGACAATCCCAACTTCAACGGCCTTTCGCTCGGCGGGATCCCGCGGCTGCTGCGGGCGATCGGCCAGTACCGGCGCGAACGCCGCGGGCCGATGACCTCGAATTTCGCCGAATGCGGCGGCTTCCTGAAGACCCGGCCGGATCTCGACGTCCCCGACGTGCAGTTGCATTTTGGCATGGCGCTGGCCGACGATCACGGCCGCAAGCGCCACCGCGGCACCGGCTTCACCTGCCATGTCTGCCTGCTGCGCCCGAAAAGCCGCGGTACGGTGGCGCTCGGCAGCGCCGATCCGTTTGCTCAGCCCTTGATCGATCCGAATTTTTTCGGCAATCCTGACGATCTCGAAACCATGGTGGGGGGCTTCAAGACCACGCGGCGGCTTCTGGAAACGCCGGCCCTCCGCGCGTTGCAGAAAAAGGACATGTTCACCGAAGGCGTGCGCAGCGACGACGACATCCGCGCCGTGCTGCGCCAACGTGTCGATACCGTCTATCATCCCGTCGGCACCTGCAAGATGGGCGTCAACGACCGCACCGCCGTGGTCGACCCGAAGCTGAAGGTCTACGGCATGGAAGGTCTGCGGGTGGTCGACGCCTCCGTGATGCCGACCCTGATCGGCGGCAACACCAACGCGCCGACCATCATGATCGGCGAGAAAGCCGCGGATATGATCAAGGCGGAGCTGCGGTAGGCTCGTCATTCCGGGGCGCGCGAAGCGCGAGCCCGGAATGACCAGAAAGGACCTCCATGAACAGCTTCGATATCATGGTCTATCTCGCGCTCGTCATTGCCGTGGTCGCGGGCTTCAGGGCCGGCCTGTTGCGCAGCGCGATCACGATCCTGGCCTATCTGATCGCGATGCCGGTCGCGATCTGGATCATGTCGCTGCTCGCGCCCGCGATCGGCAATGCGGATGCGCCGATGACACAGAACTCGGTACTGTTTTTCGGGATTTTCCTGGCCGCCGGCATGACGCTGGGCTGGCTAGCGCGGATGGCGCTCGACGACGCCATCGGATCGGAGACCGGCTTTGGCGATCGCCTTGGCGGCGCGGTACTTGGCGCGGTGCGCGTCGGGCTGGTCGCGGTCACGCTGGTCTTGATCTTCGACCAACTGGTGCCGGCCGACCGGCAGCCGGCCTGGCTCGTGGGTTCGCAGTTGCGGCCATGGTTGTCGATGGCCGGGCAAAGGGGTTTTCAATCGCTGCCGCCGGAGGTCACGGCGTATATCGACCGGCTGAAGCACGACCGGCACATATGAGACATGAAGCGGGCCCCTACTCAGGGCCGCCCGACTTGGCTACAGTGGCGGCATCGGACAACAAAATCATCTGACGTAACGGGAGTGAGACAGTGGATCTTGGAATCAAAGGCCGCCGCGCCATCGTATGCGCCTCGAGCAAGGGTCTGGGCCGCGCCTGCGCGATCGCGCTGGCGGCAGAGGGCGTGCACGTCACGCTGACCGCGCGCGGCGCCGAGGCGCTGGCGAAGACCGCGGCCGAAATCCGCAAAATGAACCCCGGCGTCACCGTGACCGAAGTCGCCGGCGACATCACCACGCCGGCCGGCCGCGAGGCCGCGCTGAAAGCCTGTCCCGATCCGGATATCCTGATCAACAATGCCGGCGGTCCGCCGCCCGGCGATTTCCGCAACTGGACCCGCGACGACTGGATCAAGGCGATCGACGCCAATATGCTGACCCCGATCGAGCTGATCAAGGCGACGGTGGACGGCATGATGGCGCGCAAATTCGGTCGCATCGTCAACATCACCTCGGCCGCCGTGAAGGCGCCGATCGAGGTGCTGGGCCTGTCGAACGGCGCGCGAAGCGGCCTCACCGGATTCGTCGCCGGCATCGCGCGCAAAACCGTGATCAACAACGTCACCATCAACGGCCTCTTGCCCGGCCCGTTCGACACCGACCGCCTGCGCGGCCCGGTCGCCGTGGCCGAGGCTGCGAAGAAGGGCGTCTCGGTGGATCAACTGATCGCCGAGCGCGGCAAGAACAACCCGGCCGGCCGTGTCGGCGATCCCGAGGAGTTTGGGCTGGCCTGCGCGTTTCTGTGCGGCGCCAAATCCGGCTTTATCACCGGCCAGAACCTCCTGCTCGACGGCGGCGCCTATCCCGGCACGATGTGACGCGGCACGGCGTTGATGAAAGTCGTCTGGTACGAACGAACGGGGCCCGCCGCCGAAGTGCTGACCTTCGGCGACATGCCGACGCCAGTCGCGGTTTCAGGTGAAGTGCTTGTTCGCCTGGAGGCATCCGGGGTTAATCCAGCCGATGTCGGCCGCCGCGCCGGCACGTACAGCGCGCTGGAATTCGAGCGCGTGATCCCGAACAGCGACGGCGCCGGCCTGATCGAACAGGTGGGCGCTGGCGTCACGCGTTTTGAGCGGGGACAGCGGGTCTGGCTGTTCAACGGCCAGCGCAACGGGCGCGCGTTGGGCACCGCCGCCGAATATATCGCGCTCGCCGAGCATCTGGTGACGCCGCTGCCGGACAGACTGTCGTTCGCCGAGGGCGCGACGCTCGGCATTCCCGCGATGACCGCCTGGTGCTGCCTGTTCGGCGACGGCCCGATCGCAGGGAAAACCGTGCTGGTGACCGGCGGCGCGGGCGCAGTCGGCCACTACGCCGCGCAACTGGCCAAATGGGGCGGCGCGCGCGTGATCGCCACCGTCAGTTCGGCGATGAAAGCCGAGCAGGCCCGGCTCGCGGGCGCCGATCTCGTCATCGACTACAAGACGGAAGATGTGGTGGCGAAGGCGCTGGCCTTTACCGGGCAGCGCGGGGTCGATCGCGTGGTCGACGTCGATTTCGGCGGCAATATCGCGACCACGCTGAAGCTGATGGCGGTGAATTCCACCATTGCGGTCTATGCCACCAACGGCAACCGCAATCCGGTTGTCCCGATGCGGGAGCTGATGGGAAAATGCATCGCGCTGCGCACGCTGGTGCTGTACGCGCTGCCGCCGGCCATGCTGGCCGCGGCCCAAGTCGACATCTCGAAATGGCTTGCGGCCGGAACTCGCCTGCACAATATCGCCGGACAGTTCGCACTGTCCGACACCGCGCAGGCGCATCTCGCGGTGGAAAAGGGCGACAAGCTCGGCACCGTCATTGTCGACTGCGCACGCTAATTGTTGGAGTTACTGGATCGGCGTGGTTCGCCCGTCACTCCAGGAGATGCCGAACTCGTCGAGACCTTCAGCGAGGAAATCGCCCAGCATCGGCTCGCCCAGCAGATATCTAGCGGTGCGGCCGTTGCGCCCCTCCGCCGCCTCGCGGCGCAGATCCTTCCATTCCTCGATGGTGCCGTCGCCGCGGCCGAGCCGCATCAAGGCGATCAGATCGAGCTGTTCGTCCTCGGTCAGCGCGTTGATGAAGCCGGTGATCTCGCGCACCACGGGGTCGCTGCCGTTGTCTTCCAGCACATCGATCATGCCGTCATCGGCGCCGTTGGAGCCGGAATCCGGATCGGAATCCATTTCCTTGACGTCGAATTCCCTCGCCTTTTCGATCAGAAAGCCGACTTTTTCGGGCGAAATCAGCAGTTCGGGCATCGCGCGCTCCTCCTGTGCTTACCCCGATAACGCCCGATGCCGCCAGATGATCCATTGCGCCGATTGAAGGAAACCAGCATCTTTTGCCGCCAAAAAGAACCGAGAGGGGAACGCCCGATGCACTGGAATGTCGGCAGGGTCAAAATCACCAAGGTGGTCGAACTGGAGACCGTCGGCAGCACGCGGTTCATCCTGCCGCTCGCGACCAATGAGGAAATCCAGAAGCTGCCCTGGCTGATCCCGCATTTCGCGACCGAGGAAGGCCGCCTCAAGATGTCGATCCACTCGCTGGTGGTCGAGACCCCGTCGCGCCGGATCCTGGTCGACACCGGGCTGGGCAACGACAAGGAAGGCCGCAGGGTGCCGACCTGGAATAACCGCAAGGAGCCGTTCCTGGAAAAGCTCACCGCGGCGGGCTTTGCCCCCGAGAGCATCGACACGGTGCTGTGCACCCATCTGCATGTCGATCATGTCGGCTGGAACACCAAACTGGTCGCCGGCAAATGGGTGCCGACCTTTGCCAACGCCCGCTATGTGTTCGGCAAGACCGAATATGAGCACTGGCGCGACCACAGCGACGAGCCGGACAAATCGGCGGTGTTCAACGATTCCGTGAAGCCGATTGCAGACGCAGGCCGGGCCGACCTTGTCGCCAGCGACGCGCGGATCTGCGACGAGATCACCCTGATCTCGACGCCCGGCCACAGCCCGGGCCATGTCAGCCTGCATGTCAAATCATCAGGCGAAGAGGGCTTGCTCACCGGGGACGTTGCCCACCATCCCTGCCAGATGTCCCATCTGGACTGGGCATCAACCGCGGATTCCGATCCCGTCCAGTCCACCGCGACGCGGCGCGAGCTGTTCGGCCGCTTTGCCGACACCCCGACGCTGGTGATCGGCGGCCATTTCAACGCCGGGCGCATCCAGCGCGACGGCAAGGCCTTCAAATACGTCGTTTAGGCCATTGAATTTGTCCCCGCGCTGTTCCATGAAGCCTCCAAGCAAGTAAAACCCTCAAGGGAGTGATCAAAAATGAAGCTTGTTCGTTACGGCGCCAAAGGCCAGGAAAAGCCCGGCCTGATCGACAAATCCGGCCAGTTGCGCGACCTTTCGGCGCACGTAAAGGACCTCGACGGCGCGGCCTATGCGCCGGCCTCGCTGGCCAAGCTCGCCGGGCTCGATGCGTCCAAGCTTCCCGCCATCGACGGCAAGCCGCGGTTCGGCGCGCCGGTCACCGGCATCTCGAAATTCGTCGCAATCGGCCTGAACTATGTCGATCACGCCAAGGAAACCGGCAACCCGATCCCGGCCGAACCGATCTTCTTCCTGAAAGCCAACACCTCGCTGTCCGGCCCGAACGATGCGGTCGAGAAGCCGCGCGGCTCCACAAAACTCGACTGGGAAGTCGAGATCGCGGCCATCATCGGCACCCGCGCCAAATATGTTTCCGAAGCCGACGCGCTCAACCATGTCGCCGGCTATTGTGTCTGCAACGACGTCTCCGAGCGGAACTTCCAGATCGAGCGCCTGGGACAGTGGACCAAGGGCAAGTCGCACGACACGTTCGGCCCGGTCGGCCCGTGGCTGGTGACCAAGGACGAAATCGCTGACGTGCAGAAGCTGTCGCTGTGGCTCGACGTCAACGGCAAGCGCCGCCAGACCGGATCGACCTCGACCATGATCTTCACCATGGCGAAGTGCATTTCCTACGTCTCGCAATTCATGACCTTGCTGCCGGGCGACATCATCACCACCGGCACCCCGCCCGGCGTCGGCACCGGCATGAAGCCGCCGACCTTCCTCAATGTCGGCGACGTCGTCACGCTGGGCATCGAAGGCCTCGGCGAACAGCGCCAGCAAATCATCGCGGCGTGAGGCTGGCGGAAGCCTGCCACACGCACCATCGTCATTGCGAGCCAACGGGTCGGGCGAATGCCCGCCCGATCATAAACTCCGCGAAGCAATCCAGAATTCCAAAACAAGACTGGATTGCTTCGTCGCTTCGCTCCTCGCAATGGCGGGTGCATTCTCCAAGGACATTTCCCATGAAACTCTCATTCTCTCCCGCCTCGCCGTTCGCCCGCAAGGTACGCATCGCCGCGATCGAGCTCGGGCTGATCGACAAGATCGAGTTCGTGCCGGCCACCGTGGCGCCGGGCACGCCGAATGACGAATATTCCAAGATCACGCCGCTGAAGAAATTGCCGGTGCTGATCCTCGACAATGGCGACGTGGTACTGGATTCCTACGTCATCGTCGAATATCTCGACGAACTCGCGGGCGGCGGCAAGCTGATCCCGGCATCGGGACCGACGCGCTGGAAGGTCAAGAGCGACCATTCGCTGCTGCAGGGCATGCTGGATTCCATGCTGCTGTGCCGCTACGAGCGCATGGTGCGGCCGAAGGAGTTGCACTGGAAGGCGTGGTCCGACGATCACTGGAACCGGGCCTGGAGCGGCATGGCGCATTTCGAGAACCATCCGGAGATGCTGGCGCGGCCGTTCGACATTTCGCAGATCGGCCTCGTCTGCGTGCTCGGCTATGCCGATTTCCGCTTCGCCGATTGCGGCTGGCAGAAAGCCTATCCAAAACTCAACGCCTTCCATCAGAAGATGCTGGAGCGGCCCTCGGTCAAGATCTCGGTGCCTCCATCGGCCTAAACCGAAACGTATTGGAGAAATTTGCCATGAGCCTGAAATTCAACGTCGGCGATTTCACCGTCCATCGCATCATCGAGCAGGAGACCACTTTCCTGCAAGCCAACGACGCGCTGCCGACGCTGACGCCGGAGCTTTTGGCGGAGAACCGGGGGTGGCTGCAAAAGACCGGCGCGCTCGACGCCAACGACACGCTGATCCTGTGTTTTCAGTCCTACATCATCAAGACGCCGCATCACACCATCCTGATCGACAGCTGCATCGGCAACGACAAGCCGCGGCCGCTGCGCCCGAAATGGAACATGAAGACCGACGACGCCTACATGCGGGCGCTGGCGGCGAGCGGGTTTTCGGTTGGCGACATCGACTTCGTGATGTGCACGCATCTGCATGTCGATCATGTCGGCTGGAACACAAGGCTGGAGAACGGCCGCTGGGTGCCGACCTTTCCCAAGGCGCGCTACGTGTTCGGCAAAACCGAGTTCGACCACTGGAGCAGGGAAAACGCCAAGGCTGAAGTCGCGCCATTCGTTGACAGCGTGCTGCCGGTAGTCGAGGCGAAAAGGGCCGAGATCGTCACCAACGACTATTCGGTCGGCGATCACATCCGCATCCTGCCGACGCCCGGACATACGCCGGGCCATGTCGCCTTCACGCTCGGCCGAACCAAGGACGAGGCGGTATTCGCGGGCGATCTGATCCATACGCCGCTGCAACTGCGCTATCCGGAACTGTCGCCGAAGTTCGACATCGACCCAAAACAGGCGGCGACCACACGGCGCAGCTTCCTGGAGCGCTATTGCGACACCGACACGCTGTGCTGTACGGCGCATTTCCCCTCGCCCTCGACCGGGAAAATTCGCCGCCACGGCAACGGATTTTCGTGCGAGCCGGTGAGCTGAGTTCCGGTTTAAAATGCGAGGGCGCGCTTCCTTCTCCTCTCCCATCGGGAGCGGTGGGATGAACCCTACCGCTCTTATCGGCAGTCAATCGAACAGGCTGGGCGTGTAATTCACCACCGCGCCTTCGATCTCCAGCATCTTCAGCTTGGTCATCACGCCGCCATTGGCCGAGAAGCCGCCGGGCTTCCCGCCGGCGGCCAGTACGCGGTGGCAGGGCACCACGATCGGACAGGGATTGCGGCCGAGCGCCTGGCCGACATCGCGCGACAGCTCGACGCCGCCGAGCTTTTTGGCGATGTCGCCATAGGTCAGCGTCTTGCCCGGCGGAATCGCCCGCGCGATGTCGTAGACGCCGCGGTTGAATTCCGGAACGTCATCAAGATCGAGTACCACGTTCCGCAAATCGTTCGGCTTGCCCGCGAGCAGTTCGACCATGCCGTCGATCGCCACCTGCACCTCGGCGGTGGGCGGCGCTTCCGGGATCTCGCCATAGCGCTGGCGGATGCGGCCGCGGGTCTTTTCCTCGCTGCCCATCGGCAATTGCACCGCGTGGATGCCGCGATCGCCCCACGCGACGCCGCAGGGGCCGATCGCACTGTCGAAGATGGCAAAACGGTAGCCGGTCATGGCTGGCTCCAAAGCTGGTTTGAAGGGTTTGTTTGGGCTGGAATCTAGGTATCAAAGCGGTTGCGGTCCACCCGGATTCCGGGCCAATTTGGCCGCGATAAACACCTTCTCACCTGGTCGGCCCATCCCGCATGCAAACCTTCTCCGTCAACAGTTGCGACATGGCCTATCTCGATGTCGGGGAAGGGCCACCGCTGGTCTGCGTGCACGGCTCGTTGTGCGACTTCCGGATCTGGCACTGCGTGCTGGGGCCACTGTCGAAAAGGCGCCGCGTCATCGCGCTCAGCCTGCGGCATTTCTTTCCCGGGCAATGGGACGGCAACGGCGATACCTATTCGATCGCACAGCACGTTTCCGACGTGATCGGCTTCATCGAGAAGCTAGATGTCGGCCCCGTCGATCTGATGGGCCATTCCCGCGGCGGGCATGTTTCGTTCCGGGCGGCGCAGCGGCGGCCGGATTTGCTGCGCAGACTGATTCTGGCCGAGCCCGGCGGCGAACTCGACGCCACGCTCGATCCCGGCTTCAAGCCGGGCCCCTCCCCGCTCGCCGCGCGCATCGCGACCGCGGCTGGCAAGATCGCGGCCGGCGACGTCGAGGGCGGCTTGTCGTTCTTCATCGACGCGATCGAAGGCCCCGGCGCCTGGACCCGAACGCCGGCGGCCCCGAAGCAAATGTTGCGCGACAATGCGTTTACCCTGATCGGGCAGGCCCGCGACAACCGCCCGCCGTTTTCCCGGGCCGATGCCGAGGCGATCGCGATGCCGACGCTGTTCATCGGCGGCGCCAGGACCAAGGGATCGCTGCCGCAGGTGCTGCGAGCGCTGGCAGCCCATGTGCCGAATTCGACGACCGCGATGATCCCCAATACCACGCATCCGATGTTCGAGCAGGCGCCGCAAAAATTCTGCGAGGTCGTTCTGGAATTTCTCGGCGCACCATAAAAAGAAAGAAAAGCTTCGATGCAGACACTCGCCGTCAACGGCTACGACATGGCCTATCTCGAAATCGGAAAAGGCCGGCCACTGGTCTGCGTGCACGGCACGCTGGGTGATTTCCGCACCTGGTCGGTGGTGCTCGGGCCGCTGTCGAGAAATCATCGGGTGATCTCCGTGAGCCTGCGGCGCTTCTTTCCCGAACATTGGGACGGCGTCGGCGACGATTATTTGATGGTGCAGCACATCGCCGATATGATCGGCTTCCTCGAGAAACTCGGCGACGGGCCGGTCGACCTGATGGGACATTCGCGCGGCGGCCACATCGCGTTCCGCGTCGCGCAGTTGCGGCCCGATTTGCTGCGCAGGCTGGTGCTGGCCGAGCCGGGCGGCGAGTTCGACGCGACGCTCGACCCTTCGGCCTCCGGTCCAACGCCGTCAGACCGCGCCGCACGGATCTCGGCGTCGGCCGAAAAGACAAAAGCCGGCGACATCGAGGGTGCGCTCGAACTGTTTTTCGATACGATCGATGGCGATGGCGCCTGGCGCCGCCTGCCGGCCGCGCCAAAACAGCAGCTGCGCGATAACGTCTTCACCTTGATCGGACAGGCCAGCGAGAACCGAAAGCCGTTTTCAAAGGCCGAGGCGCAGTCGATCGAGACGCCGACCCTGTTTATCGGCGGCGCCGACACCAAGGGCAGCCTGCCAGCCGTGCTGCACGCGCTGTCCGCCGAGGTACCCGGCGCGAAGACCGTCATGATCCCCGGCTGCCGCCACTGGATGTTCGAGCAGGCGCCGCGGGAATTTTCAGAGATCGTGACGAAATTTCTGGCCGACGCCTAGAGCGGAGCGTCACGTTTGCTGCAGGGCTGCCGGTCCTTCGGGACTGCCTCGCCTGCGAAACGATGGCGAACTGGGCCGCGATGGCGCGCGCATCGCCGAAATTCGCGATCGCGCCCCGCTGCGCCTGGAGCGTGTTGCCGGCCGGATCGGCCGCGACGGCTTCCCACAACGCCAGGGGTCAGGCGTTTATCGCGGCGGACGTCCTTGACCGTCCGCTCGCTTGGCGCTATTTTAGAATACGGAATTCTGTATTCCGACTTGGAGAAGGCTGCATGATCCCGCTGGATCCACTTCCCAACCTGATCGACCAGGTCTACGAGCGGATCCTGACTGCGATCACCGACCGCACGTTGCCGCCGGGACATCGCATCCGGCAGCACGAACTGGCGGAGAAGCTCGGCGTATCGCGCCAGCCGGTGTCCCACGCGCTGCATCTGTTGCACCGGCAGGGCCTGGTGGCAGAGAGCGGTCGCCGGGGTTTTGAGGTGACGCGGCTCGATCCCAAGCGCATCCGCCAACTCTACGAGGTCCGTGGCGCGATCGACGCGCTGGCCGCAAGGCTGGCCGCGCGACGCGCGGGCGCGGATGCCGCCGGACGCGCCCGGCTCGAGACGGCGTTGCGCGCCGGACGGGCGATCGACAAGCGGACGAAGCTCGCCGAACTGATCGCGCTCGACGTCGATTTTCACCGCGCGATCTACCGACTCGCGGACAATCCCGCGATCGAGGAAATGATCGCACCGCAATGGCCGCATATGCGCCGCTCGATGGCGACGGTGCTGGCCGAGCTCGACTATCGCGCCAGCGCCTGGGCCGAGCACGAAACCATTGCCGCAAAGATCCTCGCCGGCGACGCCGGGGCGGCCGACGCCGCGGCGCTGGCGCATGCGCTGGCCGCCGGACGGATGACCGAAGACAGGCTGAAGAAAGTGGACGAGGCGGCGTAGCTGCGAACGCCTCGTAACGGGATTGAAACAGGACCGAAGGAGGAACCATCATGAAGCTGACCCAGCAACAGATCGACGATTTCAATCGCGAAGGCTGGCTGTTCCTGCCGGAATTGTTCAGCATGGAGGAAGTGGCGCTGCTGGCGCGCGAAGCCGAGGGCATCTACGACACCAAGCGACCCGAGGTGTGGCGCGAGAAAAGCGGCGCGCCGCGCACCGCCTTTGCCGCCCATCTCTACAACGAGGCGTTCGGGCTGCTCGGCGCCCATCCGCGCATGATCGACCCGGTGGAGCAGGTGTTCGGCGAGAAGGTCTACATGCACCAGTACAAGATCAACGCCAAATCGGCTTTTACGGGCGACGTCTGGCAATGGCACCAGGACTACGGCACCTGGAAGCGCGACGACGGCATGCCGCAGCCGCGCGCGATGAACATCGCGATCTTCCTCGACGAGGTGATGCCGATCAACGGCCCCTTGATGCTGGTGCCGAGGAGCCAGCATGCCGGCGACCTCAAGGCCTCGCACGATCTGCAAACCACTTCCTATCCGCTGTGGACGCTGGACGAGGAAACCGTGACGCGGCTGGTCCGCGAAGGCGGCATCGTCGCGCCGACCGGCAAGGCCGGCGGCATGCTGATGTTCCACGGCAATCTGGTGCATGGCTCGGCCGGCAACATCACGCCCTATCCGCGCAAGATCGTGTACCTGACGCTGAACGCGGTTTCGAACTACATCCGCACGCCGACGCGGGCGGAATATATCGCGCACCGCGACTTCACGCCGATCCAGACCGTGGACGACGACGCGCTGCTGCGGCTCGCGCGAGCGCACCGGCAGGCCGCGGAATAGCGGTGGGCGTTTACGGCCGCACCTTCGCGCGGCCACCACGAACGAAAACGCCGCTTCCGGAACGAAGCGGCGTTTTGTTTTGAGCGGCAGCCTTCGCTACCCGTCGAACTTACTGCTGGTCGTTCGCCATCGAGGCGGCGAGCTGGTCGTAATTCTTGATCACCAGATCGATATTGCCTTTGTTCTGGATCGCGGGCGCCGGGTTCTTCAGGGACTCGTTGAGGTCGTCGAGCGCTTCCTTCTTGTCCTTGGCCGACATCTTCTTGTCGGCCTGGATCTGGGCGATCTGCGCCTTGAGCACGGCTTCGGGGCCGACATACTTCTTGGTCGCGGGATCGATGCCCTGCATCACGAGGCCGATATTGTCGGTGACGTCGTTGTACTCGTCGGCGCTGGCGAAGCCGTTCTTCTTGGCCACCGCGTTGATCTGCGCCATCATCTTGGCGTCCGGCTGCCCGCTCGGCGGCATCTTGGCGGTGACCGCGTCCATTTCCTTGCTCGCCGCCAGCACGCCCTGGATCTGCTTGTCGGTCAGCGCCATCTGCTTCACCGGCGGGGGCTGCTGCGGCGCGGCCTGCGCCGGCGCCATCTGCTGCTTGGCCTGGGCCAGGGCATCGGTGCTGGAGATCGCGGCGATCGAGGCCGCAAGGCAGGCGATACTCAACGCGGCGGCGACAGGACGAATGAACTCGCGCATGGGAGGTCTCCTCGGGCTAAGGGGCGTTTTGATTCAGGCAGAGTCTTGGGGAAGGATTTTAGGACAGGACTGCGTACGAATTTTGAAATGAACAGGCCATGAACTTGAAGACAAACCGGAGCCAGCAAGACTGACCGGCAATCCCGGCATGCTGGCGGCCAATCATGGCCGAAAATCGCGCGTCCGCCAAAAGCGAAACACACAATCGGGCACAAAATGCCGCGGCCCAGCGCAGTGTCATTTTTGATCAGGACCGGTGAAACTAGGGCTCACTGTCTCCTTGGAAGGCATGTGTGACGACCATCCCGCTCGCGCGCCTAATACAACCACATGATTCTATTTATGAATTTTAATAGATAGGAGTCTGAAACGAATTAGCAACCATTCGGCGGCTATTGTGAGTTCTGTGAGTAAACGGTGATTCTCAGGAGAACAAATGGAACACGATAGTCTGTCTTGGAAAAAAGTTGTTGCCTACCTTTTAGCCGCGGGTATTTCGGCGACCTTGCTGTTGTTAGGCAAGGCACCGGAAATTGCAGCACTGCCCTCATTTCTCGTTTGGATGATGATCAATCGTAAAGCCGACGGTTCTTGGGGATGAACGCGAAAAGCAACGACGGAGGCGGTCGTTCACTGGAGAAAATCCTGCCTTCGCCGAAGATTCTGATCGTAGATGATAATTTAGCGCATGCTTCCGCAGTCAAGCGGGCACTGCGGGATCAATCATCGATACTCGGACGTTTGAGCTGCGAGATCGACGTGGTCGAGGATTTAGCCGGAGCTCGGCAATATCTGCGCGACGATTCTATTGACATCTATTTTCTCGATTTGGAGATATCGGAGAAGGCCGGCGAAGGCCTTTTGGATCCCTCGGTAGGCAGAGCATTTGTAAGCGACGTCGTAAGGACCACTAATGCAGGAGTCCTCGTCTGCTCGAGTTTGTCACACGAGACAGAAGCAGCGGCGCTGCTCGAGGCTGGCGCTGACGACTACGTGGAAAAAACAAGCAGTCCCGACGTTATTGCTGCCCGAACCCTGTCGGTATGGCGACGCACGCTTCAGAGCAGACCGGAGGCATCACAAGCTTTACGCCTCGCTCATGTTGGTCGAACATTTATCCTAAGTGGATGGTGTTTTATCGTTGGGAACAGAACCCTGATTAATTCAGAAGGCTCTTCGGTCAAAATATCACCGACAGAACATGCGTTCCTAAGATACCTCGCGGCAGTCGATGGGCATATGATCAACAGTGAGATATTCAACGTTGATGTACTCGATAGGGATCAGCACAAGACCCATGTTCGGCTCGATAATTTCATCCATCGCCTGCGCAAGAAGCTTGGAGGCGAACTCGAAATCATCCCTCAAGGCCAAGGATTTTATAAGCTGCTAGACATCAGGGAAATTAAGCCAACCCTCTCGACATAAAAAAACGCCGCTTCCGTGAGGAAGCGGCGTTGTTTTCATCATGACGCGTAAAGAGGAATTCCTTGTCCTTGGCAGGCCTGGCAGCGACCTACTTTCCCAGGGCTTAAGCCATAGTATCATTGGCGCTGAGGAGTTTAACGGCCGAGTTCGGGATGGGATCGGGTTCAAGCTCCTCGCTAAAACCACCAGGCCGGCGAAGGACAAAGAAACGAAGCAAGCGGAATGAGCGCGATGCGCTCGGCGAATGGGGAGCAGCGAATGGCGAACAGAATTCTCTATTCGCCACTCACTATTCGCTATTCGCTGGTCACAGATTTCAAACATTCACGGACCTTGCGGTCCTGTGGACACTGAAAATGAGAGCAATCAAGCCAATCGAACGATTAGTACCGGTAAGCTACATGCGTTGCCGCACTTCCACACCCGGCCTATCAACGTGGTCGTCTTCCACGGTTCTCAAGGGAAT
>Ga0068856_100000477_pt1 | contig 44284 bp, 41 predicted proteins | sample KBSCornC62_FD_66595 | JGI IMG/M metagenome (GOLD analysis project Ga0068856, IMG submission 66595) | Corn rhizosphere microbial communities from Kellogg Biological Station, Michigan, USA - KBS Corn C6-2 | ecosystem: Host-associated > Plants > Roots > Rhizosphere > Soil ...
CGCCATGGCCTACAGCTTCTGCGAGATGCCGAAATAGAAACCGCGGCGCGGCCCGAATTGCGGCGCGAACACGCCGATGCCGGAGCCGTCCCTGATCTGGTAGATCGTATCGAACAGGTTGACGACGTCGAAACGCAGCGTGGTCGGCCTTGTCGCCGACACCCAGTTGAAATCGTGCGACACCCCGACATTGACCTGGGTGTAGGAAGGCAGCGTCGTGGTGTTGGCAAAGCCGTTGCGCAGGCCGCTGCCATAGATCATGTCCGCCGAGAATTTGGTGCCGTTCCACAGATACGATGCGCCGGCCGACGCGGTCAGCAACTGGGCATGGTCGGTGTAGACATAGGCGTTGGCGATGTAGGCGAGTTCGTCGGGCGCGAACAGATACTGGTTCGAGACGATCTGGGTCGCGCGCTGACGGGCCCAGGCGACGTTGCCGTAGAGATGCAGATTGCCGTTGGTGTAGCTGGCCTTGAGTTCGACGCCGACATTCTGGCCGCGGGCGTAGTTGAACGCGGATAGCACGTAGGCCTGGCCGAACTGGCCGTCGTCGAGCAGATCGGTCGCGGTCTTGTAATAGGCGTCGAGCCCCATCTTCAACCCGGGGATGGCGTAGATCTTCTGATCGACACCGATGTCGTAGACGTTGGAGCGTTCCGGCTGCACCGGATCGTTCTGCGAGACCTGAGGCTGCGCCGTCGTGCCCTGCACCAGCGCGAGATTGGTCGGCGAGGCCAGCACCTGCTCCGGCGGCGTGAAGTTGCGGGAATAGCCGGCATGGAAGGTGGTGCCGTCATACGGCTTCCAGGTCGCGTTGATGCGCGGGCTGAGTTGGTTGGCGTCGACGAATTGCCACATCTGGTCGAAGCGCAGGCCGGCATTGACGGTCAGCTGGTTGTTAACCCTCCATTCGTCCTCGAGATAGGTGCTGAAGAGGTAACCGGTCTTGGTGTTGGAATCGAACACCGATGTCGGCGTATTGGTCGGCATGCCGCTGCCGGGATCAAGATTGAGCGATGTCGAGCCGTTGTTGACCAGTGAATTCTCGGTGCTGGCCGAGAAGCCGAATTTCAGGGTGTGGGCGAAGCCGACCCGGTAGGACGTGTCCTCCTGGATGCCATTGATAAAGCTCTGGCGGTAGACGTCGGACGCCACGCCGTTGAAGACGAGATCACCGATCGGGTCGGGCATGAAGTGCAGCGAGCTGTAGCGGTTGAAATAGGAGAGCTGGAAGTCGAAATCCTCGACCGATTTCTGATAGGCCAGCACGTTGAACTGGTTGAACTCCTGCTGCCGTTCGTTGAGCAGCGATGAATCGAAGCTTGTTATCCCGAACGGCGAATATACCGGCGTCTGGCCGGGATTGTTGGGAATCTGGTAGGCGCCGTTCGATACGCCGCTGATGAAGGTCAGCCGGCTGGTCGGATCGATCACCGTGGAGAGATACAGAAATCCCTTTTCCTGCGACGTGTTGTCGTGGATGGCGTTGTAGGCCGGCGTCGGGTTTTCGATGCCGACGCTGCTGCCATAATAGCGTCCCGAGACGTAATACTGGGTTTGTCCGACGGTGCCGCCATATTCGGCCGAGGTCGTGATGTTGCCGTGGCTGCCGCCATAGACGCTGATGCTGCCGGAGTTGTTGAAGGCGTCCGGTTTGGTCTGGATGTCGAGCACCCCGGCGGTGCGCAGGCCGTATTGCGCCGGCAACGCGCCGGTGATCAGCGCCAGGCTGCCGACAATGCCGGTATCGATGATCTGTCCGAACGCGCCGACGCCGTCGGGCAGCATGATGCCGTTGATGCGGTACTGCAAATTGGCGTGTTCGTTGCGCACATGCAGTTGGCCGCTGGCGGCGGAATCCTGCGACACGCCGGGCACCTGCAGCAGCGCCTTGTCGAGCGGCGTGTTGGTGCCTTGCGGCAGCGCTTCCAGCGCCTGCTGATTCAATTGATAGGCGTTCGCGCCGGCGGGCGCCGCCAACGCCCGGCGGGCCTCGTCGAACCTGTCATTGGTATCGGCGACGCGTTTTTCGGGAGATTGCGGCGGCGGCGTGACCGGCGGCTGGCGGCGTCGCTCGGTCGCGACCTCGGTGCGCGGATTACGCAACGGCTGCACCCGCTTCGGCGCGGTGACCTCGACGTTCGGAAGCGCGATGGCGTTGTCGGCGGATGCCGGCGCTTGCGATGATTGGGGCGCGGCAGGCGCGGCCGCCGCCGGCGCGGGTGGTGCTGCCGGCGGTGGCGCGGGGGCAGGCGTCGCGGCCGGCGCGGGTGCAGCCGCCGGGGGCGTTTGCGAGTAGGCCGGCCCACACAGCAGCAGCGAGGCTGCGCTGGAGGCGGCGAACATTTTTTTCCTCAACACGGATTTATTTCCGATCCCTTGCCGCCGTTATCAGGCGGACCGATTTCGATTAATCCCGGAGAACGCGCGCGCGACGACGAACGCGCGAACGCTAATCAATCGAGATCAGGAGATCGGGGGAGCGCGCGGCTGAAACGCGACGCGAAGGGCGTTCAGATGGACGAACTCAGCTTCCGTGGTCCGGTACAGGAATTCCACGGCCTCGGGCAGCCGCAGCAATGGCGGCGTGGCAAACAAGGTGGCGTTCGCCATGGCGATGACGGCGCAGATCGCGCAGCCATCGTTGGCATGGCGGTCGGAATCCTGGTCGGAGGCGGGCGCCGGCTGCGGGACCGCGGCCGGCGCGGTCAGGCTGGCGGCGGACGGGATCGCGGGCGCAGCGTGCGCGACGCCGTGGAAATGGCCGAACGACAGTACAAACTGGATCGCCAGCGCCAGAAGCGCGAGCCTCGATCCGTGTTTGATGTTCGAGCGGAACCACTTCATTCGGACATGCACCCCACATCGAGCGGCCGAGGTGTCCTGGCCGTCCAATGTTATATTATAACATCAGGGATGACGGGTGGATGTCAACCGGTCCGATTGGAGGGGCAGCGAAAACCTTCGGCTGTGTAGTTCGGGCAACGCTTGCGCCCGGTCAGACGACGCTCAGCGCCCCTCGCGCAGCCAGGTCGCGGCAAACGCCCCGAGCAGCAGCAGCAGCCCGATCAATCCGGCGAAGACCGGCAGTACGCCGACGCCCTTGACCACGCTGGCGTCGCGCATCCTCACGCCCATCCAGCCGTCGCCGCGGAAAATGCCGGACGAACGCACGGGAACGATGCGCGGCAGTTCGATGCCCGATCCGCTCGCCACGCGCTGCGCATCGCCGCCGGTCGCCCGCACCAGCGGCTCGAGCATGTCGGGCGTCGAGGTGACTTCGGAAAATTCCTTGGGATTGGTCGGGCCGACATTGATCAGGGCCTTTAAGGTGCCGTCGGTGGCCTGCCACAGGCCGAGTTCGCCGGCAGGCATGGTCGCGCTCCAGATGCCGGGCTCGCCCGCCGTCAGTGTCAACTCGCGCGTCGTGCCGGACGGCGAAGTCACCGTCACCGGCGCCACGGTATCGGCCATGGTCTGGCGCTGCACCACCAGATCCCTGCCATGAACCTGCAGCCGCAGCGCTTCCTCGTCGAGATCGGGCTGCTTCATCAGCCAGTGCGAGGTTCGCCGCAGCAGATCGAGATGCGGGCCGCCGCCCTCATAGCCGCGCGCCCACAGCCAGATCTGGTCCGACAGCAGCAGCGCGACGCGGCCCTCGCCATAGCGCGCCAGCAGCAATAGCGGCTTGCCGTCGGCGCCGGTCATCACCGGCGGCGTGGTCGCATTGCGGGTGTCGACGGTGCGGAAGAACCGGCTCCAGTGCGGCGGCTCGGATGCCGAGCCTTCCAGCCCGCGCGTCACCGGATGGCGCTTACCGGCGTCGCTGAGATGCGCGTAGAACGGCTTTTCGGTGACGCCGACCGGCTCGGCCGGCAGCACCGAGTCGAGCGGGGTGCGCCAGATGCTGGTGGTCGAGGCGTAATCCGGGCCGGCCGAGACCAGCACGGCGCCGCCGCCGCGGACATAGCGCGCGATGTTGTCGAAATAGGCGATCGGCAGCACGCCCTGGCGGGCATAGCGGTCGAAGATGATCAGCTGGAAATCGCTGATATGCTGTTGGAACAGTTCACGGGTCGGAAACGCGATCAGCGACAATTCGTTGATCGGCGTGCCGTCCTGCTTCTCCGGCGGGCGCAGAATGGTGAAATGCACCAGATCGACGCTGGGGTCGGATTTCAGCAGGTTACGCCAGGTGCGCTCGCCGGAATGCGGCTCGCCCGAAACCAGCAGCACGCGCAGTTTGTCGCGCACGCCGTCGATTGCGACCACCGCGCGGTTGTTGACCAGCGTCAGCTCGTTTTCGAGCGGCGACGCCTCGATCTCGACGATGTTGGGACCGGCGTGCTTGATGTCGATATCGACATTGACGGTCTGGCCGCTCAAGACCGTGCGCTCGTTGATCACTTCGCCGTCGCGGCGCACGACGACCTTGGCGCGGTTGCCGGTGACGCCCTGATCGTCGAGCCGGTAGGTGATGGTCTGGGTCTGGCCGACGATGCCGAAGCGCGGCGCGGCCGAAATCGCGATGCGCCGGTCGCGCTCGTCCTTGCGCCCGGTAATCAGCGCGTGCACGGGCGCCTGGAACCCGAGCGCCGCGGCATTGGCCGGGATGTCATGCACCCGTCCGTCGGTGATCATGAAAGCGCCGGCGACGCGGTCGACCGGGACGTCCGACAGCGCTGATTGCAGCGCCCCGAACAGCCGCGTGCCGTCGGTTTCGCCGTCGGCCTGGCCGGCCTCGACCACCCGCACCTCGAGCCCCTTGATCGCCTTCAACTCGTTGACCAGCGCCTCGCGCGCCTGCTCGGTCTGTTTGGTGCGGTCGCCGAAATTCTGACTCGGGCTCTTGTCGACCACGACGACGGCGACCGACGACAGCGGCTCGCGATCCTCGCGGGTGAACGACGGGTTGGCCAGCGCCAGCGCGATCAGCGCCAGTGCGGCGACGCGCACCGCGGCGCCACGCGAGCGGCCGAGCAGCAGCAACGCCGCGATCACGGCGATCGCGGCCAGCGCCAGCCACAGCACGATGGTGGGAATCAGGGGGGTGAACGCGATGCCGTAGTTCATGATTCTACTGCCCCAGCCGTTCGATCAGCGCCGGTGCGTGCACCAAATCGGCCTTGTAGTTGCCGGTCAGCGTGTACATCACGATGTTGACGCCGGCGCGGAAGGCGAATTCGCGCTGCCGCGGTTCGCCGGGCGTCAGCGGCAGCATGGCCTGTCCGTCGGGGCGTATCGCCCAGGCGCCGGCGAGGTCGTTCGAGGTGATGATGATCGGCGAGACGCCGTCGCCGCCGCGCGCGGGTTTCGATGCGGACTCGTCATCCTCCTCGCGCGGCAATGCCTCGACCCAGGTCTGCCCTGACGTGAAGCGGCCGGGAAAATCGCGCAGCAGATAAAACGTCTTGGTCAGCACGTGATCGCGCGGCACCGGTTCGAGTTCGGGGATGTCGAGCGAGGACAGCAATTCGCGCAGCGTCTGCATGCCCGGCGTCTGCGATGCGCCGTTGTCGCCGGGTGGCGCCTCGATGGCGTCGCGGGTATCGAACAGCACGGTGCCGCCCTGCTTCATGTAGGCGTCGATCTTGTTCAGCGCGTCCTGCGGCGGCTTGGCCGCGCCCGGCACCACCGGCCAGTAGATCAGCGGGAAGAACGCCAGTTCGTCATGCGCGGGATCGACGCCGACGGGATCGCCGGACTCGAGCGCGGTGCGCTGGGAGAGAAACAGCGTCAACCCGGCCATCCCGGCCTTCACGATGGAATCGACGTCGGCATTGCCGGTGACGACATAGGCGAGCCTCGTCTGCGAGACGGCCTTGATCGCGAAATCGTCCTTCTCGTCGGCATGCGACGGCGCCGGCGCGGTCATCAGCGCGGCCGAGATCACGGCGAACGCCAGCGCCGCCGAGACCGCGCGCCGCCGCAGCAACGCCGCAAGGCCGGCGCCGAGCAGCGCGACGATGACCGCGTCGATCAGGAACAGCAGCAGCGACGATGACAGCAGGATGCCGCGCAGGTCGCGCGGTTCGGAGTTGGTATAGCTGCCGCTTCGCGCTTTCAGCGCGGATATGTCGAGCGGTGCGATGCGGTCGGCGGCCGCCAGCGTGTTGACCGCGAGCGGGCCGTCGGCGGGGCCATAAAATCCCGGCGGATGATCCGACGTCGCGCGATCGCGATAGTCGGCGGGCAACGGCTTGGCGGTCGAGGGCGGCGGGCCGAACGCGCCAAAGCCGTCGAGCGTGCGCAGCGGCGCCACGGTTTCGGTGGCGGCCGCGCCTTCCAGGCCCGCGCCGGGGGTCGACGTATAGCCGGACATGTCAACGATCCGCCTCAGCATCTCGACGAAGGTGCCCGACATCGGCAGATCGGACCAGCGCATATCGGCGCTGACATGGAACAGGGTGACCACGCCCTTGCCGCGGCGTTCGCCGGTGACCAGCGGCGTGCCGTCTTCCAGCGATGCCCAGGTCCTGGTCGCCAGCGACGCATCGGGTTCGGCGAGTACCTGCCGGTTGACGGTGACGTCCTTGGGCACGGCGAGGCCGGCGAAAGGTCCGTCGGCGGTAAAGGACGCGAGATGCGCCGGCTTCTCCCAGGTCAGGCTGCCGCCGAGCGTGCGTCCGCCGCTGCGCAGTTTTACCGGCACCAGACTATCGTCCTCGGCCTGCGCCAGCCGCGGGCCGGCAAACCGCACCAACACGCCGCCTTGCTCGATCCAGGCGCTCAGGCGCTCGCGGATTTCCGGCGACAGGCTGCCGACGTCGGCCAGCACGATCATCGGAAGCTTCTGGTCGAGGAATTGCGTGATGACCTGTTGCGGCGCGCCGCGATCGCCGAGTCGCACGTCGGCGAACGGCGCCAGCGCGCGGGTCAGATAGAACGTCGAGGCCAGCAGCGGCTGCGCGGTGTCGGTGGTCGAGCCGGTCACGACCCCGATCGCGCGCCGCCGCCATCTTTTGTCGAGCAACTGCACCGCGCCGGCGGAACGCTCGCCGGATATTTCGAGCCGCGCGATGTCGTTGCGCAATTCGACCGGCAGGTCGAACGCGGCTTCGGTCTCGCGGTCCTGCGGGGCGAAGCCGAAATGCGCCTCGCCGATCGGCGAGCCCTTGAGGTCGAGCGCGCGGACGACGCCCGCGGCGATGCCGCTATCGGTGCGCAGCACCTTCACCGTCATCTTCGCGGCGGCATTTTCGGCGGCCGCCAGCGCCAGCGTCGAGGGCGTGCCGTCCTTGAAGATCGTCAAATTGCGGTCCCCGATCGTCTTGCCGAGGCCTTCGACAAATTCCGGCCCGCGTCCGGTATCGACGCCGTCCGACAGCCAGGCGAGTTCGCAGTCGCCGGTGGTTTTGAGGAAACGCGCGATCAGCGGCAGGGTTTCGACCCGCTCGACCGAATAGGGCTTTGGCGCGAGCTGCCGCAACGCCACCCGGGCGTTGCCCGCCGGCATCAGCGTGATGTCGCGCGTCGGCTCGGAGAGCGGCACCAGCGCCACGGCGCGGCGCGCGCTGTCGGCCTGGGTGATCAACTCGTCGGCGGCCTTGACCCGGATGTCCCAGCTCGAAGCCGCGCTCCAGCCGTCGTCGAGCAGGATGACGAGCGGCGTGTTGCCGGCGCTGACGCCGGTCTGCGGATTCCAGGTCGGCCCGGCGGCCGCCAGGATGATCAGCGCCGCCGCGGCCAGCCGCAGCGCGGTCAGCCACCACGGCGTCCGCGACGGGGTCTCTTCCTTGGGCGCGATGTCGAACAACAGCCTTGTCGGCGGAAACTCGATGCGCCGCGGCCGTGGCGGCATCACCCGCAGCAGCCACCACAGCAGCGGCAGGCTGAACAGGCCCAGCAGCAGCAGCGGTTCGGCGAATGTCAGCGGCAGGCCTGCGATCATGCGCTGCGCCCCGCCTTGACGGTGGTGGTGCGCGCGGTCGCCTTGCTCACCATCATGCCGCTATGCAGGAACAACAGCAGTTCGGCGGCCGAGCGGTCGGTGGTGTGGGTCGAGAACAGCCAGTCCAGCGTGTCGGTCTCGGCGCGGATCTGGTCGCGATGCAGCGCCACGCGGGTGACGTAGTCGCCGGCCCAGCGCTCGGCGCGGCCGGCGGTGATCACGCCGCCGCCTTCCGGCTCGACGAATTCGACGCGGCCGGAATAGGGAAAGCTCTCTTCGGCGGGATCGACCACCTGGATCAGCGTGCCATGCGCGCCGGACGCCGACAGCCCCGCCAGCATGTTCGTGATTTCGGAGATCGGCGACCAGAAGTCCGACAGCACCACGATCTCGGCCAGCGCCGACGGCACGAACGACGGCGGCAGGCTCAGCCGCGCGGCGTCGTCATGCAGCATCGCCTGCGCCATCTTGTCGATCACGCTGCGGCTCGCGGTCGGGTTCATCAGGCCGGGAATGCCGACGCGCTCGCCGCCCGCCACCAGCAATTCGGCCAGCGCGAAGGTCACGATCAGCCCGCGCTCCAGCTTGCTGTCGCGCGCCTGCTTCGACGCGAACGCCATCGACGGCGAACGGTCCGGCCACAGCCACACGGTATGCGCGGCCTCCCATTCCTGTTCGCGGACATAGAGATGATCGTCGCGCGCCGAGCGGCGCCAGTCGACATTCTGCGACGGTTCGCCAGAATTGAAGCGGCGGTATTGCCAAAAACTCTCGCCGGAGCCGGCGCGCCGCCGGCCGTGCAGGCCGTGGATCACATTGGCGGCGATGCGGCGGGCTTCAAGCACGAGGCGGGGCAGCGATGCGGCGAGCGTTCGGCTTTCGCCATCGGCGCGTCGGATTGCTGTGATCTCTCCGCTTGCGTGCCTGTTCTCAACCGCCATCAACCGATCCGAGCCTTCAATTGCCGGATCACATCGGGAATTGTGCGTCCCTCGGCGCGGGCCGCGAAGGTCAGCGCCATGCGGTGCTTGAGGACCGGTTCAGCCAGATCGAGCACGTCGTCGATCGAGGGCGCCAGGCGCCCGTCGAGCAGCGCACGCGCGCGCACCGCCAGCATCAGCGACTGGCTGGCGCGGGGACCGGGTCCCCAGGCGATCAGCTTGCCGGCCTCGCCGCCTTCCGGCCCCGGGCGCGCCGAGCGCACCAGCGACAGGATCGCTTCCACCACGGAGTCGCCGACCGGCAGCCGCCGCACCAGGCGTTGCGCTGATGTCAGGATCTCGGCGTTCATCGCGACCTTGGCCAGCGTCTCCTCGGCGCCGGTGGTTTCGAACAGGATGCGGCGCTCGGCGTCGCGATCGGGATAATCGACGTCGATCTCCATCAGGAAGCGGTCGAGCTGCGCTTCCGGCAGCGGATAGGTGCCTTCCTGCTCCAGCGGGTTTTGCGTCGCCAGCACATGGAACGGCTTTGGCAAATCATGCCGCGCGCCGGCCACCGTGATGTGCTGTTCCTGCATCGCCTGCAGCAGCGCCGATTGCGTGCGCGGGCTGGCGCGGTTGATTTCGTCGGCCATCAGGAGTTGCGCGAACACCGGCCCGGAGATGAAGCGGAACGAGCGCTTGCCGGTCGAGCTCTCGTCCAGCACCTCGGCGCCCAGGATGTCCGACGGCATCAGGTCCGGCGTGAACTGGATGCGCTTGGCATCGAGCCCAAGCGTGATGCCGAGCGTTTCCACCAGCTTGGTCTTGGCCAGGCCGGGCACGCCGATCAGGAGCGCATGACCACCCGACAGGATCGTCACCAGGGTGTTTTCGATCACCCGTTCCTGGCCGAAAATGACGGTCGCGATCGCCTCTTTCGCGGCGCGAATTTGCCCCGCGACCTGTTCGGCAGAGCGGACGATCACGTCTTCGAGTTTTTCGACAGCATTGGCGCCGCCCTGGTCTTGGCCTGCCATTGGGTACTCCTTGCGACATCGCCGCCGGTTGCGTCGTCATGCCATGATCCCCATGCTAAACCTATGCAAAGGGCATGCATTCGTTGAATTAAACTATCCCCATATTATCGGCATTTACGGGTATGAACGGCATCACGAAGTGGCGAGTTCGATTTAGGGATTCCCGTGGAAATCCGGTGCATTGGAACTGACCGACGCTGCATCAATCGTGCCAAATCGAGGCGATCAGATGAGGGCAAACAATGGCGAACCAAGGGCAGACCACGCAGCAGGGCCTTGAAGGCCTGACGGTCGCCGCCCGGGAGGCCGCCAACACCGCGCCGGCCGGCAAGGGCCTGCCGCCGGTCCATCTATGGAATCCGCCGTTCTGCGGCGACCTCGACATGCGAATCGCTACCGACGGCACATGGTTCTACATGGGCACGCCGATCGGGCGGCCGGCGCTGGTGCGGCTGTTTTCGACCATCCTCAAGCGCGAGGACGGCAAGCACTTTCTCGTGACCCCGGTGGAGAAGGTCGGCATCCGCGTCGACGATGCACCGTTCCTCGCCGTCGAGATGCTGAAGGAAACCGGTGAAGGCGGCCGGCTGCTGCGGTTCCGGACCAATGTCGACGACTGGGTGAGTTGCGACGGCGCGCACCGGCTGCGGTTCGAGGCCGCCGCCGACGGCGGGCTGACGCCCTATCTGCACGTCCGCGCCGATCTGTGGGCCAAGGTCACCCGCGCCATCTACTATGATCTGGTTGACATCGGCGAGGAGCGGGTGGTCGATGGTCATCCGATGTTCGGAATCGCGTCTGGCGGCGAGTTCTTTGCCATGGCTGATGCGGAGCAGGTGAGGGGCGCGCTTTGAACGGACCGATGCTGGAGACCAGGCCTGCCATCTTCAGTTCGGCGGAGTTTTTCGCGCGCGCCAGAGCGCGGTTGCGTTTCGACGTGCCCGCGGCGCTGACCGACGCCAGCATCGTGCCGCAAAGCGGTGATCGCGGCACCGACCGGATGCTGGAGATTCTGGCGCGCGAAAAACCGATCCGCCCCGCCGCGGTTCTGATCGGGGTGGTCGATCACGACGAGCCAACCGTGCTGCTGACGCAGCGCTCGGCGCATCTGAACGATCATGCCGGCCAGATCTCCTTTCCCGGCGGCAAGATCGATCCGACCGACGCGTCGCCGCTCGATGCGGCCTTGCGCGAAGCGTGGGAGGAGATCGGGCTGACGCGCGAATTCATCGACCCGATCGGCTATCTCGATCTCTACGGCACCAGCTTCGGCTTCCGCATCCTGCCGACGGTGGCGCGGGTGCGGCCCGGGTTCGAACTGCGCATCAGCGAATCCGAGGTCGACGATGCCTTCGAGGTGCCGCTGTCGTTCCTGATGGACCCGGCCAATCACCAGATCCACAGCAAGGATTTTCGCGGCATCGCGCGTTCCTATTACGCGATGCCGTTCGCGGATCGTTACATCTGGGGCGCGACCGCCGGAATCCTGCGCGTGCTCTATGAGCGGATCTGCGCCCCATGATCCGTCCGGCTTTCACCGAAGTCGGAATTTTCCTGATCCCGTTCGTGGTCTATGCCCTGTTTCTGGTCGCCTCGCGATCGGGGTTGCTCGCCACGCAGTCATGGCCGCTGCATATGATCGCAAAACTCGCGGTCATCGCCATGGTGCTGGTGCTGGCGAGTTTCGTGGTGCTCGCGCATTATTCCATGGTGCCGCCGAATTCGACCTACATTCCGGCGCATACGGAAAACGGCAAATTCGTGCCGGGGACAGACCAATGACGGAAGCGCGCGTGCTCGATGACGCGCCCTGGCTTAGATCGGGCCCGGCTGCGCGCGTGCTCGCTTTGCTGAACGGCGATGGCGAGGAAGCGCGCGTGGTCGGCGGCGCGGTCCGCAACGCGCTGCTCGGCGTTCCCATCGGCGACGTCGACATCGCGACCACGGCATTGCCCACCGAAGTGATCCGCCGCGCCAGGGCCGTTCACATCAAGAGCGTGCCGACCGGGATCGAGCACGGCACCGTGACGCTGGTGGTGGAATCGAAACCCTACGAGGTCACCACGCTGCGTGAGGATGTCGAGACCTTCGGCCGCAAGGCCAAGGTGGCGTTCGGCCGCGACTGGGCGCGCGATGCCGAGCGGCGCGATTTCACCATCAACGGCCTGTCGGTCGATGCCGGCGGCGTCGTGCACGATCATGTCGGGGGGCTTGCGGATATCGCGGCCAGCCGTGTGCGCTTCATCGGCGATCCGGATTCCCGCATCGCCGAGGATTATTTGCGCATTCTCCGGTTTTTCCGCATCCACGCCGCCTATGGCGCGGGCACTCCGGATCGCGCCGGCTATCTCGCCTGCATCAAGGGCCGCGCCGGGCTTGCCGCGCTGTCGGCCGAACGGGTGCGGATGGAACTGATCAAACTGATGATCGCGCCCGGCGCGGTGGATGCCGTCGTGGCGATGGCCGATGGCGGGCTGCTGCTGCCGATCTTCGGCGGCATCGCCTATACCGGACCGTTCGCCGCGATGATCGGAGCCGAGCACGCGCTTGAACTCGAGCCATCGGCGATCCGCAGGCTCGGTGCGCTCGCCGTTGCGGTGACCGAGGACGCAAAACGGCTGTCGGCGCGGCTGCGATTGACCAACCAGGAGACGCGGACGCTGGATTCGATGGGCCATCGCTGGTGGCGGCTCGCCGGGATGAACGAGGCGAGGGCGCGGCGGCGGCTGTACCGGCTCGGCCCCGAGCGCTACCGCGACCGCCTGATGCTGGCCTGGGCGCGCTCCGGCGATGCGCCGGATTGCGCGATCTGGCGCAAGCTTGCGGCTCTGCCGCAACGCTGGAGCGCGCCGAAATTCCCGCTCAAGGCCGCCGATTTCGCCCGCCGCGGCATTGCCGAAGGCCCGGCGCTCGGGCATGTACTCGCGTTGGCCGAAGACGCCTGGCTCGCGGCGGATTTTCCTTCCGACGCGGCCGCGGTGGAAGCCATCGCCGACCACACCGTCTCCCGTTTCAACCGCGATCACAGGCTTTGAATATCCTTTCCGGCTTCGCCGATATTTCCATCGTCCAGATGTTGCTGGTCGCGGGGATGGCGTTGTTCGCTTCGCTGATCGGCGGGCTCGCCGGTTACGGCTCCGGCGCGCTGATGCCGCTGGTGCTGGTGCCGATGATCGGCGCCGAACCGGTGGTGCCGATCATCGCGATCTCCTCGATCTTCACCAATTTCAGCCGCTTCACCGCCTATATCCGCTATGCCGACCGCCGCCGCGCGCTGATCGTGATTGGCTCGGCAGCGCTGACCACCGCGCTCGGCGCCTACGGCTATACCAAGCTGACCGGCAAGGGCGCGGCGGTGGTGATCGGCTCCATGCTGATCCTGAGCGTGCCGTTGCGCCGCAAGGCGAAGCGCCACGATGTGCGGATCGGCGACGCGGGGCTTGCGGCGGGTTCGGTCGGCTATGGCGTGCTGGTCGGCGGCACCTCGGGATCGGGCGTGATCCTGTTGTCGCTGCTGATGGCGGTGGGGCTGGAAGGCGCAGCCGTGATCGCCACCGACGCCGTGGTGTCGCTCGCCACCAGCGTGATCAAGATTTCGGTGTTCGGAATGGCCGGCGTGGTCAGCGCCCAGGTGATCGCGTTCGCGCTGCTGATCGGCCTCGTGGCATTTCCCGGCGCGTTCCTCGCCCGCGCCTTTGTCGAGCGCATGCCGGTGCATATCCACACCGCGATCCTCGACGTCGCTGTCATGATCGGCGGCGTCGTGATGATTTCGTCCGCCCTGCAAGCTTAGATTCTATTTTTGACGCGTTTTCTTCACGCGAACCGGCGTCCACCCACGGATCAAGTCCGAGGGCCTGCTTCGCTCGAAAACGCTCTAATCCGGCAACAGCTCGGTCAGCGAGCGGATGATGCGGTCGGGTTTTATCGGGGAGCCCGGCGGCAGGCCTTCGCCGTGGGTGTCGATCCAGATCGCATAGATGCCGAGGCGTTGCGGCGCCACGACTTCCCATTCCAGATTGTCGCCGATCATCCAGGTATCGCGGGCTTCGACGCCGAGCGCGTTCATCGCATGCAGATAAGCGCGCTCGTCCGGCTTGCCGAACCCGTGCTCGCCCTCGATCTGGATGTGATCGAAGCGGTGGGTCAGCGCGAAGCGCTCGACCTTGGCGCGCTGGATGCCGGCCGCGCCATTGGTCACCAGCGCCAGTTTCACCCCACGTGCCTTGAACGCGTCGATCGCGTCATGCGCGCCGGGAAACACGAACGTTTCCTCTTCGCGATAGGCCGTAAAACGATCGGCGATCCGGATCGCGAGATCGTCGGACAAGCCGGTCTTGCCGGCCGTCCCCAGCGCGGCAAAGCCGTTCTTCACGGTGATCTGCCGGGCCTCGTGCAGCCGCATCCGCCAGATCGGTTCGGCGGTCGACCAGAATTTGCGGGCCTCGGACAGGATCGCGGTCGCGACCTCGTGCGGAGAATGCGGCGCCAGTTCACGCGCGAATTCTGCGGCGACGATGTTCCAGGCGATTTCAGGACGCCCATAGGCCGACAGGATGGTGTCGTCCATATCGATCAGCATCGCGCGCGGCAGTTGCGTCATTTCTCTCAGGGCCATTTCACTTCCGGCGGCATCGACGACAGGATCGAATCCACATTGCCGCCGGTCTTCAGGCCGAAAGTGGTGCCGCGATCATAGAGCAGGTTGAATTCGACATAGCGGCCGCGGCGGATCAACTGCTCGTCGCGATCGGCGGCCGTCCATGGCGTGTTGAAATTCCGCCGCACCAGCGCCGGATAGATTTTTGTAAACGCGCGCCCGACGTCCTGGGTGAAGGCGAAATCGGCGTCCCAGTCGCCGGAATCGTGGTGGTCGTAGAAAATGCCGCCGATGCCGCGGGCTTCCTTGCGATGCGGCAGGTAAAAATATTCGTCGCACCATTGCTTGTATTTCGGATAGGACGCCACGCCGTTGTGGCCGCCGCACGCGCTCTCCATCGCCGCATGAAAGGCGATCGTGTCGGCATCCTCTTGCGTCCGGCGCCGGTCGAGCAGCGGCGTCAAATCGGCGCCGCCGCCGAACCACGCCTTGGCGGTGACGACGAAGCGGGTGTTCATGTGCACGGCAGGGACATGCGGATTGCGCAAATGCGCGATCACCGAGATGCCCGAGGCCCAGAACGCCGGATCATCGGCCGCGCCGGGAATTTGCGTGCGGAATTCCGGCGCGAATTCGCCATGCACGGTCGAGCAGTGCACACCGACCTTTTCGAACAGCCGGCCGTGCATCATCGACATCACGCCGCCGCCGCCGGGCCCGCCGCCATGGTCGGTGCGGTTCCACGGCGTGCGCACGAAGCGGCCGCTGTTGCCGGGATAAAGCGAGCCAGGCGCGTCGTCCTCGAGTTGCTCGAAACGGGCGCAAATCTCGTCGCGCAGCGTTTCGAACCAGTTCCGTGCGCGCGTCTTGCGATCGTCGATGACGGAGGCGTCCATTTTATTAGGCCTGATCCCGCGGCCCGAAATAGCTGCAGCTCTCGTTCAAGCTGTCGCGATGCACGCTGACTTTTGTTAGCTGGCCGGCGTGCTGCACGCGTTCCCAGATGAAGCGCGACAGGTTTTCAAGGGTGGGCGCGCCCAGGGAGGCGACTTTGTCGAGCAGCTTGTGGTCGAGCATCTTCTGCACGTCGGCCATGCTGCGTTCGAGCAGGCCGAGATCGACCACCATGCCGGTTTTCGGATCGGGCGTGCCGCGCACGGTCACCTCGGCGCGGAACGAGTGGCCGTGGATTTCCTCGCTTGCCTCGCCAAACGTCGTTCCCGGCAGCGAATGCGCCGCCTCGAACCGGAACGATTTTGTCAGTTCCCACATCGAAAAATCCAAACCCTCTTTGAAACCAATTCTACCGGATACCAAGCGTCTTGTGTGTCTGCAGGCTGAGCCGCCATTGCGGATGGGCCAGGCAATATTCGACCGCGCGCGCGGTGTTCTCGGCGACGTCGGGCCCGTCCATCGGCTGCAGCGAGAAGCGCTCGAAGGATAGGCCGGTAAAATTCTCCGGCGCCGCCTCCGCTTCCGCCTGCGGATAGACCAGCTTGAGTTCGTGGCCCTGCCGGATCACCAGTTCGGCGCCGGCCTTGGGGCTGACGCAGATCCAGTCCATGCCGTCAGGCGGCGCGATGGTGCCATTGGTCTCGATACCGACGGCAAAACCGCGGGCATGCAGCGCATCGACCAGCGCCGCGTCCACCTGCAGCAACGGCTCGCCCCCGGTCAGGACCACATAGCGGTTGGCGTTGGCCCCTCGCCACTGCGCGGCGATGGTGTCGGCGAGTTCAATGGCCGAGCCGTAGCGGCCGCCGAGCGTGCCGTCCGTGCCGACAAAGTCCGTGTCGCAGAACCGGCAGGTCGCGGAGCTGCGGTCCTGCTCGCGGCCGCTCCAGAGGTTGCAGCCGGAGAATCGACAAAACACGGCCGCGCGCCCGGCATGGGCGCCTTCGCCCTGCAGCGTCAGAAAGATCTCCTTGACCGCGTAACTCAACCTCTCGTCTCCCGGATTCCGGCACCCGTCTGCCGCAATGCCTCGCCGAGCGCCATGGCGGAGGCCATCGCCACATTGAGCGAACGCAGCCCCGGCCGGATCGGAATCACCACCTTCGCATCGGCGGCGGCTGCGACCTCGTCGGGAACCCCGGCGGATTCGCGCCCGAACAACAGGATGTCGGCCGCCTGATAGCGATAATCAAGGTAGGACCCATCAGCCTTGGTCGTGAACAGCACCAGCCGGCAAGCCGCCTCGTTACGCCATAGCTGGAATTTGGACCACGAATCGTGCCGCGTAATCCTCACCTGGTCGAGATAATCCATTCCCGCCCGGCGGAAATGCCGGTCGGACACCGGAAATCCCGCTGGCTCGATGATATGGGCCGCCACATCCAGGCAGGCGCAGAGGCGCAGAATCGTGCCCGTGTTCTGCGGGATATCGGGTTGGAAAAGTGCGATCTGCATTCGATAATTGGCCTTGATGGCGAAGCCTGGCGAGCACGCCTGCGCGGGCCGTCGGTCCCCATGAAATCTCTGAATAAATCGCTACTCCCAGCGGATTTAGTGCATTGCACGCTCCTCAGCCGATAGCGGGCTTGCGCTCTTACGGCAAGGGTGCCAATAGAACGATTCTGGACTGCCTGTTCCGCCCAAATCGGCTGGGACCAAGCGGCTCCAGAGTGCCGCCGCGGGGGTCGCGGGCGCCGGCAGGCCTCCTCCGGGTCGTATGGGCGTTGCCTGGGGCGGTTCCACCGGCTGCAGCTGAGAAAGGGTTTGGAATCGTGACGACAGCGTCTTCGGCGGGCTCACGCCGTGATTTCCTCTTTGTTGCAACAGGAGCCGCAGCCGCGGTTGGCGGTCTCGCCACGGTCTGGCCGCTGGTTTCCCAGATGAATCCGGATGCTTCGACGATCGCGGCCGGCGCGCCGATCGAAGTCGATCTCAAGCCGATCGCCGAAGGCCAGGACATCAAGGTGTTCTGGCGCGGCAAGCCGATCTACATCATGAACCGGACCAAGAAGCAGATCGACGAAGCGCGCCAGGTGCCGGTCGCCGACCTTCGCGATCCGCAAACCGACCAGTCCCGGGTCAAGGAAGGCCATGACAACTGGCTGGTCGTGATCGGCATCTGCACCCATCTCGGCTGCATCCCGATCGCCCATGACGGCAATTACGACGGCTTCTTCTGCCCCTGCCATGGCTCGCAATACGACTCCTCCGGTCGCATTCGCCAGGGGCCCGCGCCGCTGAACCTGCCGGTGCCGCCCTATCAATTCGTTTCCGATACCAAAATCCAGATTGGCTGACGCCCGGGACTCGTGTTCCTGACTTCACGCCTGTCGCTTCGCCTTTAATTCCCCAGGGATCGCATCATGAGCGGACCATCCGACTACCAGCCGACCAATCCAGCCCTGAAGTGGATTGAACGGCGTCTCCCGATTATGGGCCTCGTCCATTCCTCGTTCGTGGCCTATCCGACGCCGCGCAACCTGAACTACTGGTGGACCTTCGGCGCCATCCTTTCGCTGATGCTCGGCGTGCAGATCCTGACCGGCGTGATCCTGGCGATGCACTACACGCCGAACGCCGATCTCGCCTTCAAGTCGGTCGAGGCCCTGGTTCGCGACGTCAACTACGGCTGGCTGCTGCGCAACACCCACGCGGCCGGCGCCTCGATGTTCTTCCTCGCCGTCTACATCCACATGTTCCGCGGCATGTATTACGGATCATACAAGGAGCCGCGCGAAATCCTCTGGATCCTCGGCGTCATCATCTACCTCCTGATGATGGCCACCGGTTTCATGGGCTACGTGCTGCCGTGGGGCCAGATGAGTTTCTGGGGCGCCACCGTCATCACCAATCTGTTCTCCGCCATTCCCTATGTCGGCGACAGCATCGTGACCCTGCTGTGGGGCGGCTATTCGGTCGGCAATCCGACCCTGAACCGCTTCTTCTCGCTGCATTACCTGCTGCCGTTCGTGATCGCCGGCGTCGTGGTGCTGCACATCTGGGCGCTGCATGTCGCGGGCCAGAACAATCCGGCCGGCGTCGAGCCGAAGACCGAAAAGGACACGGTGCCGTTCACGCCCTATGCGACCGTCAAGGACATGTTCGGCATCTCCTGCTTCCTGATCTTCTTCGCCTGGTTCATCTTCTACATGCCGAACTATCTCGGCGACGCCGACAACTACATTCCGGCCAATCCCGGCGTGACCCCGATGCACATCGTGCCGGAATGGTATTACCTGCCGTTCTACGCGATCCTGCGCTCGATCCCGAACAAGCTCGCGGGCGTCACCGCGATGTTCTCGGCGATCGTCGTGCTGGCGTTCCTGCCCTGGCTCGATACCGCGCGGACCCGCTCGTCGAAATATCGCCCACTCGCAAAGCAGTTCTTCTGGATCTTCGTCGTGGTCTGCGTGCTGCTCGGCTATCTCGGCGCGCAGCCGCCGGAAGGCATCTATGTGATCGCCGGCCGCGTCCTGACCGTGTGCTACTTCGCTTACTTCCTGATCGTGCTGCCGCTGCTCAGCCGGATCGAAACGCCGCGGCAATTGCCCAATTCGATCGCCGACGACGTGCTGGCCAAGAGCGGCAGCAAGACCACGCCGATGGTCTCGACCGTGATTGCGCTGATGGTTGCGGGCGGCCTGCTCGCCGGCAGCATGGGCGATGCCAAGGCGGCCGAGGAATTCGTGCCGCCGTCGCAGAAATGGTCGTTCGCCGGCCCTTTCGGCACCTATGATCGCGGCTCGCTGCAGCGCGGCCTGAAGGTCTACAAGGAAGTCTGCTCGGCCTGTCACTCGCTGAACTATATAGCGTTCCGCAACCTCGCCGATCCCGGCGGCCCCGGCTATTCCGAGGCGCAGGCGGCAGCGCTGGCGTCGGAATATAAAATCAAGGACGGCCCGAACGACCAGGGCGAGATGTTCGAGCGGCCGGGCCGGCCGGCGGATTATTTCCCGGCGCCGTTCCCGAACGAGCAGGCGGCGCGCGCCGCCAATGGCGGCGGCCTGCCGCCGGACCTGTCGCTGATCACCAAGGCGCGGTCCTATGAGCGCGGCTTTCCGCAGTTCATCTTCGACTTCTTCACCCAGTTCCAGGAACAGGGCCCGAACTATGTGAGCGCTATCCTGCAGGGCTTTGAAGACAAGCCGCCGGCCGGCGTCACGATCCCGGACGGCTCGTACTACAACAAGTATTTCCCCGGCCACGCCATCAAGATGCCGAAGCCGCTCAGCGACGGTCAGGTGACCTTCGACGACGGCTCGCCGGCCACCGTGGCGCAATACGCCCATGACGTGTCGACCTTCCTGATGTGGGCCGCCGAGCCGCATATGGAAGCGCGCAAGCGGATCGGTCTGCAGGTGTTCGTGTTCCTGATCATCTTCGCCTTCCTGATGTATTTTACGAAGAAGAAGGTCTGGGCCAACGCGCACTGAGCGCGGGCAGGTCACTCCGGATTGCGAGGAAGCCCCCTGACGGGGGCTTTTTTGTTTACCCGTCATTGCAAGGAGCGCAGCGACGAAGCAATCTAGGGTTCCACGTGCGGCCCCTGGATTGCTTCGCGGAGCCTGTCATCGGGCGGGCATTCGCCCGACCCGTTGGCTCGCAATGACGATTGCGTAGCGCTTGCTCCGGGGACAAAATAGCTGCCAATCGGTCAAGAAATCACGGGAGGACCCCATGGGCACCAGCATTACGTTCAAGCGTCCGGACGGCAAGGACGCGAGCGGCTATCTCGCCAACGCCGCGCGCGGCAATGCGCCGGGCGTGATCGTGATCCAGGAATGGTGGGGACTGTCCGAGCAGATCAAGGGCCTGTGCGACCGTTTTGCGGTGGCCGGCTTCGACGCGCTGGCGCCCGATCTCTACAAGGGCAAGGTGGTGCCGTATCACGACACCAACGCCGCCGGCGCCGAGATGAACTCGCTGGATTTCATCGACGCCACCACGCAGACCGTGCGCGGCGCCGTGCAATATCTCGCCAGGAACGGCGCCAAGGTCGGCCTGACCGGCTTCTGCCTCGGCGGCGCGGTGACCATCATCGGCGCTGCCCGGATTCCGGAGCTCGCCGCCGGCGTCGTGTTCTACGGCATCCCGCCGGAGCAGGCGGCAAAGCCCGCCGACATCAAGATTCCCCTGCAGGCGCATTTCGCCAACAAGGACGACTGGTGCACGCCGGAACTGGTCGGCAAATTCGAGCAGGGCATGAAGGCCGCCGGCAAATCGCTCGAACTGTTTCGCTACGACGCCGAGCACGCCTTTGTTAACGAGCAGCGGCAATCCGTGCACGACCGCGCCGCGGCTGAGTTGGCCTGGGGCCGCGCGACGGAGTTTTTCAAGAAGCATCTGGGGTAGAGGACAAAAACAGTTCGCAGGGACCACGCTTGTAATGACCGAACCGGTTACCCCTTCACCCCGTCCCACCACGGACACGTTCCCGCCAATAGCTTGTAATTGCCGTCCATCACCTGGACCGGCGCGCGCATGCCTTCGGCGGCGGCCTTCATCCGCATCTCGCGCGCGACTTCGCGGTCGGCGGGCGGCAGCCAGACGCGCTCGTGGCCCCACAGGCTGGGGCCGGCTGTCATCTCGAACGGCTTCCAGGTCGCGGGCTCGATGTCGCGCCCGCCCCAGCCGCATTCGACCATGAAGGATGACGGCGTCTTGGCGTAGAACGAGGTCATGAGATCGTTGGTGTGTCGGCCGAGCGTGACGTTGACCCGCTCCGGTTCGCTCATCGCAACGTCGTAGGACTGCCCGACATCGTCGAGCGAAAACATCTCCACCATCAGATGATGCATGCCGTTCTTGCCGGTCTCGATCAGCGCCAGGCTGTGATGCCGCGCATTGATGTGGAAGAAATAGGCGCGGAACGGCTTTTCGATGTAGTCGCTCAGTCCGAAGCCGAGCACATCGACATAGAAGGCCATCATGGGGTCGATATTGTCGACCGTCAGCACGACATGGCCGACGCCGAGCGGGCCGGTGCGAAAACCCGAGATCGAGCGGCCCGGGCTGAACGGCGTGTCGGCGATTTCGGCGCCATGAAAGGCCTCGAGCCGGTTGCCTGCGGGATCGCGGAATGAAATCAGGCCGCGCACGCGCCTGTTGTCGGCCAGCGTCTGCGGCTCGGCGGTGACTTCGATTTTGGCGGATTCGAGCCGGGCCGCGAGCGCGTCGAGCGCTGAGGCATCCGCGACCTCCCAGCCGAAAAAGCGTCCGCCGTCCGGCATTGCCTTGTCGATCACGATGCGCTGTTTGCGATCGTCCATCCGGAACGCAAGCAGCGAGGCGGAGCGCTCGACCGCCTGCAGGCCGACGAGGCCGGTGCCGAATTGCCTCCAGCCGTCGAGATCGGCCGAGCCGAAGCCGACATATCCCAAAGCCCGCAACGCCATCGCACGTCTCCGTCAGTTCTGGATGCCGATCGTTGATCCCGCCGGGCCTGATTAAATTCTACGCATTTTTCATGGAGATCGACAGCAAAACATCAATGGTGGGTCCGTTGAATCCGCTCCAGGTAGGTAGGCCCTCTCCCCCTCGTGGGGGAGAGATGGAGAGAGGGGGAGCCACGGGCTCGGCGCGTGTGGCTCCCCCTCTCCCTAGCCCTGCCCCACGAGGGGGAGGGGACAAGGAACGCACCTTGACATTACTCATCGCGAATGGTGTTTTGCGCCCCATGAGCACCGTTGCCCGCGAAAACCGTCTGTGGTGGCGCACCTTCTGAAGGTGGCCGTGCGATTTCATATTCGTTAAAATCGTCAGAGGCCGTCATCGCAGCGCGACGGCCTTTCGTTTGTCCTGTGTGGCGTTCCCTCCGCAAGTTGCGTAAGAGGATCACATGAACAGGACAGCCTTCTCGCTTCCAGCCCACAGCGAATACCGCACCAGCGGCGGCCTCGTGGTGTCGCGCGCGGTCGAGCAATTCACCGGCGGCGCCGACCGGCTGGACGATCTGATCGATCTTCTGGATCGCCGCCGCGGCGTGGTGCTGTCCTCGGGCACCACGGTGCCGGGGCGCTATGAAAGCTTTGACCTTGGCTTTTCCGATCCGCCGCTGGCGCTGGAAACCGCCGGCGAGAAGTTTTCGCTCACGGCGCTGAACGCGCGGGGCGAGGTGCTGATCGCGTTTCTCGGCGACAGTTTTCGCGATCCCTGCATCGTGATTTCGGAAAAAAGCGCAAAACGCCTCGCCGGTCATATCGTGCGCGGCGAGGCGCCGGTCGATGAGGACCAGCGCACAAGGCGGGCCAGCGCGATGTCGCTGGTGCGCGGTCTGATCGCGGCGCTCGGCGCCAATGACGATCCGATGCTCGGCCTCTACGGTGCGTTCGCCTACGACCTCGTGTTCCAGATCGAGGATATCGTGCAGAAGCGCGCGCGCGAAAAAGACCAGCGCGACATCGTGTTGTATGTGCCTGATCGACTCTTGGCGTATGATCGCGCCACCGGACGCGGCGTGGTGCTGAGTTACGATTTCGCCTGGAACGGCAAGAGCACCCAGGGCCTGCCGCGCGATACCGCCGAAAGTGTCTACGTGAAGACCGGCCGGCAGGGATTTTCCGATCACGCGCCGGGCGAATACCAGGCTACGGTGGAGACCGCGCGCGCCGCGTTCGCGCGCGGCGATCTATTCGAGGCGGTGCCGGGGCAGTTGTTCGCCGAGCCCTGTGAACGCTCGCCTGCGGAAGTGTTCCAGCGCCTGTGCCGGATCAACCCGTCGCCCTATGGCGCGCTGATGAATCTCGGCGACGGCGAATTCCTGGTATCGGCGTCGCCGGAAATGTTCGTACGCTGCGATGGCCGCCGGGTCGAGACCTGCCCGATCTCCGGCACCATCGCGCGCGGCGTCGATGCGATCGGCGATGCCGAGCAGATCCGGCAGTTGCTCAATTCCGAAAAAGACGAATTCGAGCTCAACATGTGCACCGACGTCGACCGCAACGACAAGGCGCGCGTCTGCGTACCCGGCAGCATCAAGGTATTGGCCCGACGCCAGATCGAGACCTACTCAAAGCTGTTCCACACCGTCGATCACGTGGAGGGCATGCTGCGGCCGGGCTTCGACTCGCTCGATGCATTCCTGACCCACGCCTGGGCGGTGACGGTGACCGGCGCTCCAAAATTGTGGGCGATGCAGTTCGTCGAGGACCACGAGCGTTCGCCGCGGCGCTGGTATGCCGGCGCGATCGGCGCGGTCAACTTTGATGGCAGCATCAACACCGGGCTGACCATCCGCACCATCCGAATGAAGGACGGCCTGGCCGAAGTCCGTGTCGGCGCCACCTGCCTCTTTGATTCAGACCCCGCCGCCGAGGACCGCGAATGCCAGGTCAAGGCCGCCGCCTTGTTTCAGGCGCTGCGCGGCGATCCGCCAAAGCGGTTGTCGGCGGTAGCCCCCGACGCCACCGGCTCGGGCAAGCGCGTGCTGCTGATTGATCACGACGACAGCTTTGTGCATATGCTGGCGGATTATTTCCGTCAGGTCGGCGCCGCGGTCACGGTGGTCCGCTATGTGCATGCGCAGCAGATGCTGACGAGCCGCGAGTACGACCTGCTGGTGCTGTCGCCGGGGCCGGGCAGGCCGGAGGATTTTGCCATTGCCAAGACCATTGATACGGCGCTTACCAAGAAGCTACCGATCTTCGGCGTCTGCCTCGGCGTGCAGGCGATCGGCGAGTATTTTGGCGGTCAGCTCGGCCAGCTCACTCAGCCGGCGCATGGCCGTCCCTCGCGGGTCCAGGTGCGCGGCGGGCGGCTGATGCAGAATTTGCCCAATGAGATCGTGATCGGGCGCTATCATTCGCTCCATGTCGAGCGCGACAGCATGCCCGAGGTGCTCAGCGTGACCGCGAGCACCGAGGACGGCGTCGCGATGGCGATCGAACACAAGACGCTCGCGGTCGGCGGCGTGCAATTCCATCCGGAATCGCTGATGTCGCTCGGCGGCGAAGTGGGCTTGCGGATCGTCGAGAATGCGTTCCGGCTTCGCTTGCCGGTTAATTGAGAAGGAGTTCGTCCCTTGGATTTCGAGCACGATTTAAGAGCCAGCGTCCGCACCATCCCGGATTACCCGAAGCCGGGCATCCTGTTCCGCGACATCACCACGCTGCTCGGCGATGCCCGCGCGTTTCGCCGTGCGGTCGACGAGCTGGTGCATCCATGGGCCGGCTCCAAGATCGACAAGGTCGCCGGCATCGAGGCGCGCGGCTTTATTCTCGGCGGCGCCGTGGCGCATCAGGTCTCCGCCGGCTTCGTGCCGATCCGCAAAAAGGGAAAACTGCCGCACACCACGGTGCGGATCGCCTATTCACTGGAATACGGCCTCGATGAGATGGAGATGCACGCCGACGCCATCCATCCCGGCGAGCGCGTGATCCTGGTCGACGACCTCATCGCCACCGGCGGCACCGCGGAGGGCGCCGTAAAATTGCTGCGCCAGATCGGCGCCAACGTGGTCGCGGCATGTTTCATCATCGACCTGCCGGACCTCGGCGGCGCGGCAAAACTGCGCGCCATGGACGTGCCGGTGCGCACGCTGATGATGTTCGAAGGGCATTAGAGCGTTTTCGAGCGAAGTGGACACCGGTTCGCGTGAAGAAAACGCGTCAAAACAAGAATCTAGAGCTCCGTTCCGATTCCATCGGAACGGGAAAAGCTCTAGCCGTCGTCCCCCCCGTGCGCGGGGACGACGGCTGTCAGGACTTCTGCAAGATCAAACTCAGCTCCAGCTCGCGAAAGCTGAGATAGTTCTTCCGCACCCATTGGTGCAGTTCGGTCGATGAATCCTTCTCGTTGCGCAGATAGTCGGTGAACGAGAAGGTCAGCCGGTCGATATAGACCTTCAGGAACGAAGGCAATGCTGCCATGTGCAGCAGACGGCCGTGCGACATCGCCACCGGCAGTTCGCCACGCACCACCCATTCGTTGTCGATGGTGACGAGATTGGCCGGCGGGATCTGCTCCCGCAGCACCTCGTGGCCGCGCGCCGAGACGCGATCGGTATCGGCCATGAACAGGATCACCGGCGCGATCCGGCGTCGCGCGGCTTCCTTCAGGAAGCCGATCTCGTCGCACATCCTGAAAAATTCGTCGAAGACGTGGAAGCCGAGGTCGATCACCTTGGCAACGCCGTCATCGATGATCAGCCGGTCCATCAACTGCATCTTGCCGTAGGTATTGTCGACGTCGGCGGTCTCGGTGATCTTCGGCAGGTATTCCAGCAGCGACGGCTCCTTCAAATTGATGTCGAAGGAGTTCACCGTGCCGTTCTTCAGCAGCAGGAATTCGCTGAGCAGCCGCGCCGTCAGCGTCTTGCCGACCAGCGGGCGGGGCGAGCAGATGATATAGACGGGCGTATGGCTCATCACGGGTCATATCGGGCGGATTTACCGCCCAATCCAGCCTGATCCGGCAAATTCAGCAATTATTTTGCGCGGCAATTATCTCTCGCCGCCGCGGGTGGGCGCTTTGCCGGCGCCGACCAGGTCGGTTAGCTTGATGCGGTCGAACTCGCTCCAGACATTGGCGAGCCAGTGCCGGACATAGCCGCGCAGCACGAAGGAGTAATTCGCGGCCTCGTCCTGGGTGCCCTTGTTGGCGACGAATTTGAGGAACGGCACCGAAGCGACCTCGACCTGCTCATAGGCCATTTCGTTGAGCTTGGGGATGACGAGGTCGGTGGCGTCCTTGATGCGGTGGAAATAGGAATTGTAGGTCGCCTGGTCCCACTGGAAGAACTGGGTGTCATTGATGAAGTTCTTGACCAGGAAATATTTGGCGCCCTGCATGAAGTTCGCGGTCTCGGCGATTTCGTCCAGCGAGGCGATCGAGGGGCCGAGGATGTGGAACACGGCAAAGGTGATCTGGCCGGATTTCGCGGCGTCGAGGAAGCCGATGTCGCGCAACGAGGCGAGCGCCGGCGACAGCAGTCCGGCGCGGACGTCGATCACGGTGACGGAGGGGCTGACCGCGTTCAGCGTGTCGAAGATCTTCATCTGGTCCGAGGTCGTCGTCATGTCGACGATCTCGGTGATGTCGGGGTGGAAGCGTTTCAGGGTACCGCGCGGCGACTCGGTGTCGAAGGCGCGGGTCGGCACGCTGTTGGCGCTGAAATAATCCAGTAGCGTCCGCGAGACGGTGGTCTTGCCGACCCCGCCCTTGTCGGCACCCACCACGATCACAACCGGCTTTGACATGAAATTTCCTTGCGCCCGCGGGCCTTCACCTGTGGCCCGATTGTCCCTACGCCTGCTTTGGGCGCGAACATGGCAGAAACAAGGGAGAATTCAATTCTTTAGACAGCCGTTAAGGATAATCGCTGCCGATGTCGTTAACGCCACGAGGCGTGCCAATCGCTAGTGGCGTCCCCACGGGCCGCCCGGATTACCCCAAGGACCACCGGGAACGTCCGCTTGGGGTGCCGTTTGCGGCGCACTGTCGGGGTTCGCGCCCCAAGGTCCTGATGATGGTCCCGCTGGCACTGGCGGCGGAACCTGATTGGTCTGTTGGCCTTGCTCGGGCGTTTCGCGCTGCTCGTCCGGCGCCGGCAGCGCCAGCGGTCCGGGATCGTGTCCGCCGGCGTATTTCACCAGCGCCTGCACCCGGCTTTCGACCGACGGGTGGGTCGCGAACAGGTCGGTAGGGCCTTCGCGCGGGTTATCGAGGCACAATTCCATCACCGCCGAGGTCGCGCCGGGCAACTCGCCGCGGCCCTCGATCTTGCGCAGCGCCGAGATCATGGCGTCCGGATTTTTGGTCAGTTCGACCGAGCCGGCGTCGGCCAGCAGTTCGCGCGAGCGCGACAGCGCCAGCCGCACCAGTTGCGACAGCAGCCACGCCAGCGCGATCAGCGCGACCGCGATGATGATGACAAAGATCGCGCCGCCGCCCGAGCTTTTCCGGTCGCTGCCGCCGCCTTCCGAGGAATCGGAAGACGATGAAGACGACCACGACGAGCGGCCGCCCGAGCCCCAGCCGCCATAGCCGCCGAAATTGAAAAAGCCGCGGAACAACAGCTCGGCGAAGAAGCCGACCACGCCGGCGATGATCACCGCGATCACCATCATCTGCACGTCGCCGTTGCGGATGTGGGTCAGCTCGTGGCCGAGGACGGATTCGATCTCCGCATCGTTCAGCGCGTTCAACAGCCCGCTTGTGACGGTGACGGCGTATTGCCGCTGGTTCAGCCCGGTCGCATAGGCGTTCAGCGCATCGCTCTCCACGACCTTCAGCCGCGGCATCGGAATGCCGCGCGAGATGCAGAGGTTTTCCAAGAGATTATAGAGCCGCGGCTGCTGCTGCCTTGTGACGTCCTCGCCGCCGGTGACGGCATCGATGATCTTCTGGTGAAAGAAATAGGCGATCACGATCCACAGCAGCGCCGCGCCGGTCGAGAACGGCAGCGTGCGGATCACGTCTGCCAGCGCTACCCGCAGATAATAATCGCCCGGCGCGCCGCCATTGTTCAGCACCTCGATGATCAGCGCGCCGGCATAGACGATGACATAGACCAGCAGGAACAGGCCTGCGAGCAGCAGCATCGAACGAAATTTGTTCGACTGGATGTGCGTATAAAGACCGTAGGCGGCCATGACGCGCTGTCCTTAGTGCAAGACCGTCTTATCTTCACCTCTCCCATCGGGAGAGGTCGGATTGCATCGCAGATGCAATCCGGGTGAGGGGTTAGGGCTGAACGATAGTCCGTACCCCCTCACCCCAACCCTCTCCCCATGGGAGAGGGGGCGCGTTTGCTTTGCGGAAGCGTTGCGGTTCATAAGGACTAAAACTTCACCGCCGGCGCCTGCTCGACCTCGGCGCGGCTGGCGCCAAGATCGAAAAAGTCCTTGCGGCTGAAGCCGAACGCACCGGCGAACAACGCGGCCGGCATTTGCTGGATGCCGGTGTTGTATTCCTGGACCGCGCTGTTGAAGAAGCGGCGGCTGGCGGCGATCTTGTTCTCGAGATCGGAAAGCTCGTTCGCCAGTTGCTGGAAGTTGGCGTTGGCCTTGAGGTCCGGATAGGCCTCCGACAATGCGATCAGCTTGCCGAGCGCGCCGCTCAACTGGTTTTCGGCGGCCGACACCTGCGCCGGTCCCTGCGCCGACATCGCGGCGCCGCGGGCCTTGATCACGTCGTCCAGCGTGCCGCGTTCATGCGCGGCATAGCCCTTCACGGTCTCGACCAGGTTCGGGATCAGGTCGTGGCGCTGCTTGAGCTGCACGTCGATGTCGGCAAAGGCCTGGTTGACGCGCTGGCTCAACGCCACCAGGCGGTTATAGGCGGCGAACGCGAACAGAACGATGATGACGATGACGCCGAGAACGATCCAGCCGGTCGACATGGCAAAAGCTCCTGGTGGGACGAAGAAAGGCAATCCTGACAAAAATAGCGCCGCGCGGGCGGCCCGCACGACGTGGGTACCCCCATTGGTCGGCGCAAGAGGGGATTAGTTCAAGCCCCTCAAACCACCCCGTCGCCCCAGCGCCAGCGGCGGGCGCGGGCATAGGCGCCCTTGTCGCGGCGGCGCACCCGGGCCGTAGTGATGCCATCAGTCATGCAGAGTTTTGCGGTGATCTCGACCTTGCTGACGGCTGGCTGCGCCAGCACGCGGGCGGGGCGGGACGCGACCGGCGCGCGCGTCAGCGCGACGTAGCTGAATTTCTCGTCCTCGAACGGCAACTCGGCGCCCTTGATCTGCTTGTGCGCCTGCGAGCGCGGCAGGCGCTGGGTGAAGTGGCACCAGTCCGGCTGACGCAGCGGGCAAGGGCCGTCATGCGGGCAGGGCGCTGCGACGTGCGCGCCGGCTGCGATCAACTGCGCGCGCAGTGCGATGATCCGCTTATAGCCTGCGGGCGTGCCAGGCTCGATCACCAGCAGCGTGTCGCGGGTCTTGCTCCATATCAGCTCCGTGACTGCTTGCTGTTCGATCGCGTCCATCTCGCCGATCACATAGCTCGCGATCACGACGTCGGTGGCGTCAGCCCTGGCAAGCATGGCGCGGGCGTCGCCGTGCCGGTAATCCATCTCGCGCAGGCGGGCGCTTTCGCTCGAAAACTCCAGCGCCAGATTGCGCAAGGCGGCGTTGGCGTCGAGCAGCGCAAAATCCCGCAGTGAAGACCATGTTTCGGCCGCGGCCCATGTCGCCGTGCCGGGTCCGGCGCCGACATCGAGCAGGCTTTGCGGCGCAAAATCCGGCGTGATCTCGGCGAGCGCGTTCAGGCTTGCGGCGATCGCCGCGTACGTTGCCGGCATCCGCGCCAGCGCATAGGCCAGCGCGTCGGCCTCGTTGCGGATCGCGACCGAATTGCCGCCGCCGCGATAGCTCTGTGAAATCCGCGCCGCGCGCTCGGCGGTGTCGTTGCGCGACAGGCCCTGCAGCTTGGCGTCGAGGGCTGCTTTCAGTTCAGTGGGAAGGGTAGGTGAGGTCGTCATGGTAGCCTCATCCCGACTGTGCTGCAACGATAAGCCCTCATCCTGAGGAGCGCGTCTTCGCGCGTCTCGAAGGATGGCCGCGAGCACCCGGACGGAGCGATGCTATGCAGAACAGTCATGGTTCGAGACGCCGCTTCGCGGCTCCTCACCATGAGGCTGTGCTGCAGGCCGCGGCGGCTGTTTTTGTAGCCTATCCTTCGAGACGCCGCGCAAAAGCGCGGCTCCCTGGGGATGACGCAGTATCACGCCACGTTCTGGTCGAGAATCTTCACTGCGTTTTCGAGATCGACCGAAACCAGTTGCGAGACGCCGCGTTCGGCCATGGTGACGCCGAACAGCCGGTTCATCCGCGCCATGGTGATCGGATTATGCGTGATGATGATGAAACGGGTGTCGGTGCTCGCGGTCATCTCATGCAGCAAATTGCAGAAGCGTTCGACATTGTGGTCGTCGAGCGGCGCGTCGACTTCGTCCAGCACGCAGATCGGCGAGGGGTTGGTGAGGAACACCGCGAAGATCAGCGCCAGCGCGGTCAGCGCCTGCTCGCCGCCCGACAATAGCGACAGCGTCTGCGGCTTCTTGCCGGGCGGCTTGGCAATGATCTCGAGGCCGGCCTCGAGCGGATCGTCGCTTTCGATCAGGTGCAGCGCCGCCTCGCCGCCGCCGAACAGTTCGGTGAACAGCCGCTTGAAATGCGCGTTGACTGTTTCGAACGAGGTCAATAGCCGCTCGCGCGCCTCGCGGTTGAGGCTCTGGATGCCCTGGCGCAGCCGCTTGATCGCTTCGACCAGGTCGTCGCGCTCGGTGGTCAGCGAGGTGTGCTGGGCCTCGACCTCGCGCAGTTCCTCCTCGGCGCGCAGGTTGACCGCGCCGAGCCGGTCGCGGTCGCGGCGCAGCTTTTCCAGGCTTTCCTCGATCTCGGCGAGCGGCGGCAGTTCGGATTCCGGCGTGATCTCGGCGAGGCCGGCCACGGCCTGCGGCTCGACTTCCAGCATGTCGTGGATTTCGCGCTCGACGTCCTGCAGCCGGCGCCTGGCGCCGTCCATGCGCTCCTCGGCGCGCGCGGTGGCCTCGCGGGCGATCGACAACGCCTCCAGCGAAATCTTCGCGGCGCGATCGGTTTCCGCCATCACGTTCTCGGCGGTCTGCAGCGCGTCCGCGGCGACGCGGCGGGCGCTCTCGGCGGCTTCGATTTCGCCGATCAGCGCCCGGCGTTTTTCCGCGAACACCGCCGGCGCATTTTCCAGCTCGGCGCGCTCCGCCTTGACCTCGGTGATGCGCGCTTCGATGGTCGCGATCTGCGAGGCCGCGCTTTCCTTGCGCGCCTGCCACTGGTTCTGCTCGGCGAGGATCGCCTGCAGCCGGCGGTCCGCCAGTTCCGCCTCGCGCGCCAGCGCCTGCGCCTCGGCACGCACTTGCGCCGCGAGCCGGCGATGGCCCTCGATGTCGCTGCGGACGGCTGAAAGCCTTGTCTCGGTGTCGAGGCTCTGCGGCAATTCGTCCAGCGCCGCGACCGCGGTCTCATGCGCGGCCTGCGCCTCGGCGCGGTCGGCGTCGATGCGGCTGTGCGCCTCGGTCAGCGCCGATTTGCGCGCTGCGTGACGGTTGATCTCGCGTTCGGTCGCGGCGTGACCCTCGCGCGCCGCGTCGGCCTCGCGTTGCGCCGTGCGCCACGCGTCGCGCGCCGATGTTTCGGAGGCGGACGCGGCCTTCAATTCGGCTTCGGCGGTCTCCAGCGCGGAACGTTTGGCGGCGGCATCGCTGCGCGCCAGTTCGAGTTCGCTTTCGATATCGACCAGCCGTGCGCGTTCGGCTAAGCGCCGCGCCGCGCCGGTCGGCGCATGGGCCGCGGCGACGAAACCGTCCCAGCGCCAGACGTCGCCTTCCAGCGACACCAGCCGCTGCCCGGTCCTGAGCTGCGACACCAGCTCAGTGCCGCGATCTTTTGCGACCACGCCGATCTGGGCGAGGCGGCGCGAAAGCTCCGCCGGCGCATCGACATGGGCCGCGAGCGACTCGACACCGGCGGGCAGGGCGGGATCGCCCTCGGTGACGCCGGAATTGGTCCAGCGCAGCGGCGCCGACGGATCGACGGGTGCGTCGAGGTCGTCGCCGAGCGCGGCGCCGAGCGCCTTTTCGTAACCCTTGGCGACGGTGATGCCGTCGATGATCGGCGGCCACAGATTCTTGGTTTCGCCGTTGACCAGCTTCGAGATCGTGCGCGCTTCGGTTTCCAGCCGCTGCACGCGCCTGTCGGCCTCGTTGAGCGGTGCACGGGAGGCTTCCAGTCTCTGCCGCGCGGCGACATGGCCGGCTTCGCTGCTTTGCGCGGCGGCTTCCGACTGCGCCAGATGCCCCTGCGCGGTCTCCATGATGCCTGCAAGTTCAGCGAGATCGCCAAGCCCACTGGTTTCCTGCGTGAGTTTGTCCTCGTCGGCGCGGACGCTGGCGATTTCCTGGTCGAGCCGCGCCAGCCGCTCCTGATGGCTACGCACGCCGGCCTCGAACTGGCGGCGTTTTGCGGTGAGGTCGGCGAGCACAGTGGTGAGTTCGGCGAACAGGCGTTCGGCGCCGGCCAGCGTCGCTTCGGCTTCCGACACCCGCTCGTCGACGCCGCTGCGCTTTTCGACCCGCGACTTGATCTCGTCCTTCAACTCGGTGTCTTCGACCCCGAGCCGCTGCAGCGCGGTTTCGGCGTCCATGGTCTGCTGCTGCTCGCGGCCGATGTCGGCGGAAAACTGCGTCAGCCGGCGATCGAGTTCGGCGACGCGCTCCTTGGCGCGCTCTTCCTCGCGGTCGAGCGTCTCGCGCGCATTGGTCAGGCGCTGTAGGCCCGCGGCGGCGCGGGCTTCGGCCTCGCGCAGCGCCGGCAATTCGGAGGCGCGGATCGCCTGGATGCGGGCGGCTTCGGCCTGTTCGCGGGTCTTCTCCGCCATCTCGCGGACGCTGAGGTCGTGGACGCGGCCGGCTTCGGCCACGTCGGAATGCGCTTCCAGCCAGCGCAGATGGAACAGCATGGCCTCGGCCTTGCGCACCTTGGCGGCGACCTCGCGGTAGCGGATCGCCTGCCGCGCCTGCTTCTTCAACCCGTCGATCTGTCCGGCCAGTTGCCCGATCACGTCCTCGACGCGGGTCAGGTTGGTCTCGGCCGCCTTCAGCCGCAACTCGGCCTCATGGCGGCGGGCGTGCAGGCCGGCGACGCCGGCGGCATCCTCCAGCACGCGGCGGCGCTGCTCGGGCTTGGCCTGGATGATCTCGCCGATCTTGCCCTGGTGGACCAGCGCGGGCGAACGCGCGCCGGTGGCGGCGTCGGCGAACAGGATCTGCACGTCGCGGGCGCGCACGTCGCGGCCGTTGATGCGATAGACCGAGCCGGCCTCGCGCTCGATGCGGCGCGAGATTTCCAGAATCTCGCGATCGTTCACCGCCGCCGGCGCGGAGCGGTCGGTGTTGTCGATCGTCATCACCACTTCGGCGTGGTTGCGCGACGGCCGGTTGCCGGAACCGGCAAAGATCACCGCGTCCATGTCAGCGGCGCGCAGCGATTTGTGCGAGGTCTCGCCCATCGCCCAGCGCAGCGCCTCGACCAGGTTGGATTTGCCGCAGCCGTTCGGACCGACCACGCCGGTCAGGCCCGGCTCGATCATGAAATCGGTCGGTTCGACAAACGACTTGAAACCGTGAAGGCGAAGGCGCGTGAGTTTCATGCACGATACTCTGTTGGCAGGGCGCGAATCCCCCAGCCGTGACAATACCATAGAAGGCAATGTCGGTGTGTGGATGAGTCGCCTTTAGCGGCTCTCGGCCCGCGACAATGGCGAGGCCGGGGCCGAAGGGCAACCGCCGCCCGAGGCTTTTCCCAAGGCTTTTGAAGCGCCTTCTGAAGCGGTTTTTGGAGCACTTTCAGATCGCTTTCGCCGCGCCGACCGGCGCGGCTTTCCACAAGCTTTTTAAGCCGTTAGCGGGGCGCCATAACGTGAGGTCGCAGGAAAAGATCAGCTCTTCAGCAGCGATCTGATCCTGGCGTCGGTTTCGTCGAAGCTGAGTTCGCCCGCCACCATCTCGCCGTTGAAGAAGAAGGTCGGCGTTCCCTCGACCTTCAGCACCTCGCTGGCGTATTTCTGGTCCGCCATCAGGTGGTCCATCATGGCCTGGTCCTTCAGGCAGTCCTCGACCGCTTGCGCGCCGAGGCCGGCCTGCTTGCCGATCCGCTGCAGGGTTTCGGTGGTCTTGTCGATCAGCGCGTCCTGCTGCCTGAATTGCATGTCGACGACGGCGAAATATTTGCCGGAATCGTCGCTGGCGATCCGGCGCGCCAGCATCGAGCAGGCGACATCCTTGATGTTGAGCGGGAATTCCCGGAACACATAACGCACCTTGCCGGTGTCGATGTAGGCGGCCTTGATTTTCGGAAACACCTCGCGGCCAAACCGTCCGCAATGCGGGCAGGTCGCCGCCGCATATTCGACGATCGTCACCGGCGCGTTGGCCGCGCCGAGCACCATGTCGGGCAGCGACACCGGCTTTGCGACGTCTGAAGCGCCCTGCGCCATCGCGCGTGTGAACAGCCGCAGCGGCGAAAGTCCGGCTGATACCGCGAGCCCGGTCAGCGACAGAGCGGCGGTGAGAGCGCGTCGCGTCATCCACATGGTCCGCTCTCCCTGACGGATAAAGATCAGCTCTTCAGCAGCGACTTGATTTTGGCGTCGAACACGTCGAACGACGCCTCGCCCTTGATCACGTCGCCATTGATGAAGAAGGTCGGCGTCGAGTTCACCTTCAGGATATCGGTAGCGTATTTCTGGTCGGCGGCGATCTTGTCGAGCAGCGCCTGGTCCTTCAGGCAGGCATCGACCTGTTCCTGGCTGAGGCCGGCCTGCTTGCCGATCCGCGTCAGGCCGTCGGTGGTGGAGGTCTTGCCATAGGCCCAGTCCATCTGCTGCTTGAACAGCACGTCGACCACCGCGAAATATTTCGCGGCGTCGTCCTTGGCGATGCAGCGCGCCAGCATCGAACCGGCGGCGGCTTTGATGTCGAGCGGGAATTCGCGGAAGATGTAACGGATCTTGCCGGTGTCGATGTAGGTCGACTTGATCTTCGGGAACACCTCGGCGTTGAAGGCCGCGCAATGCGGGCAGGTCATCGAGGCGAATTCGATGATGGTCACCGCGGCGTCCTTGGGTCCGAGCGCCATGTCCGGCAACGAGACCGGTTTTGCGACATCGGAGGCGCTTTGCGCCATCGCGCTTGAAATCAGGCGCAGCGGCGAGAAGCCGGTAAGCGCGGCAAGCCCGGTCAACGACAGGGCGGCAGTGAAGGCGCGGCGGGTGATGATCAAGGTTTTGCTCCCGGGATTGGCGCGTTCACGCCTCAAAAGACCTAAACAAGAAGCGCTTCGCTAGCTTGAAACCACAATCGTGGCAATGGCGGGTCACTATAGTGGGGCGTTGGCGGAGGCTCAATTTCGCTTGATCGAGGCCCCGAGCCGCGCCAGCGCGGCGCGCAATTCCTCGTCCTCGATGGCGCTGAGCGTTTCCGCCACTTGCGCCACCGCTTTGGCGTCGGGCGCGCGCGGCGCCCTGGGCTTCTCGCGGCGCGACAGCGGCGCCTGCCGCAGCGCCAGTTTTCCCACCGCGCTCCAGCCGAAGAAGCGGTTGACCCGCTGCAGCAGGGCGTCGGAGGCGTGCTGGATCTCCAGCGCCGCGGGACCCTCCACCCGCAGCACCAGGGTGGCCGGTTCCTGCGGCTGGCCTTCCACCGGCCGCGGCCACTGGATCTTCAGCGGTTCCGAATGCCGGGCGATCTCGGGCCCGGCGATCTCCGCCCAGCGCGTCACCAGCTCGCGCGCGGCAAACCCCTGTTTGGCGTAGGCGTCGGAAAACACGTCGCTGAGCAGGACGGAAAGCGGTTTTGCCGAGATGCGGCCGGGTTTTGCCATGGCCCGCCATATAGCACGGCGCACGGCAGAAGCACGATCAAGCCGCGCGGGGCCTGATTGCCCTGAGATCGCGGTCGATTTCGCGCCGCCGCTGCATCAAATCATAGTCCATCTGCAATCCGAGAAAAAAGCCTTCCGACAGGCCGAAATAGCGGGCCAGCCGGAGATCGGTGTCGGCGGTGATATCCCGCTTGCCCAACACGATCTCGTTGATGCGGCGGGGTGCGACATGAATGGCGCGCGCCAGCCCGTTCTGGCTCAGGTCCATCGGCTTGAGGAACTCCTCCAGCAGGCTTTCCCGGGGTGAGGGTTGCGCAGAAGGCCGCCCTTAGCTGTGGTAGTCGACGATTTCGACATGTGACGGTCCTTGTAGCAAAGGGCCCGTCATCCTGAGGTGCGAGCCGTCTTCGGCGAGCCTCGAAGGATAGCCACGAGTGCCTGCGGCCCATCCTTCGAGGCGCGCAAGAAAGAGCGCGCACCTCAGGATGACGGTGTCGCAGGTTGTAGCGGATAACGCTGAGGTCCACCATCCAGCGCGGCCTGCGCGCTAGTCTTGCAATGATTCTGATATTACGGTGCGCGCCGTGCCCTCCGCAGCAAACAAAAAGCTCCGACATTCCGACGCATCCGCCAGCCGCCCCGCGCTGCTGCTGCAATGGTACGACCGCAATCGCCGCCGGCTGCCATGGCGGCCGCTTGCCGGCGAGCGGGCCGATCCGTACCGGGTCTGGCTGTCGGAGATCATGCTGCAGCAGACCGGGGTCAAGACGGTCGGGCCTTATTTCGAAAAGTTCGTGGCTCGCTGGCCTGATGTCGATGCGCTCGGCAGCGCCACGCTCGACGACGTGCTGCGGATGTGGGCGGGGCTCGGCTACTACTCGCGGGCGCGCAATCTGCACGCCTGCGCGGTCGCGGTGCGCAACGATCACGGCGGAATCTTCCCGGACAGCGAGGAAGGTTTGCGCGCGCTGCCCGGCATCGGGCCCTATACGGCGTCCGCGATCGCCGCGATCGCGTTCGGCCGGCGCACCATGCCGGTCGACGGCAATATCGAGCGCGTGGTGTCGCGGCTGCACGCGGTCGAGGAGCCGCTGCCGCAGGCAAAGCCGCTGATCCAGCAATTGGCCGCGACGCTGCTCGGGCCAGCACGCGCCGGGGATAGCGCGCAGGCGCTGATGGATCTCGGCTCCGCCATCTGCACGCCGAAAAAGCCGGCCTGCGTGTTGTGCCCGCTGAACGAGGATTGCGCAGGCCTCGCCCGCGGCGATCAGGAGACGTTTCCGCGCAAGGCGCCAAAGAAAGCCGGCGAGCTGCGCCGCGGCGCCGCCTTTGTGATGACGCGCGGCAATGAACTATTGGTGCGCAGCCGTCCGGAAAAAGGCCTGCTCGGCGGCATGACCGAGGTGCCGACCTCGGAATGGCTGGCCGGACAGGATGACAAGGCCGCACTACAACAGGCGCCGGTTTTGAAGGGCGCGACGCGCTGGCACCGCAAGGCCGGCGTCGTCACGCACGTCTTTACGCATTTTCCGCTCGAACTGGTGGTCCACACCGCCAGCGTCCCCGCGCGAACCCGCGCGCCCGAAAACATGCGCTGGGTGCCGGTTGCGACGCTGAAGGACGAGGCGCTGCCCAATGTGATGCGCAAGGTGATCGCGCACGGGCTCGGTCTCTAGAGCCACATTCGTCATTGCTGTGCATGTTTACTAATTCGCTGATCGAATCCACCCTGGGTGCGGATCGGCTGCGACGGCAAGCCGGAATTCTGCAACCCGGCCGGCCTTGTTCAGGGCGGCGTCCTCTCCGCGATGCTCGACGACACCATGGGACCGGCGGTGTTCGTCATGACCGAAGGCCGGCTGTTCACGTCGACCATCACCATGACGGTGAATTTTCTGGCGCCCGCGAAACCTGGGCCGATCGTCGGCGAGGCGAGGGTGACGCAGCTCGGCAAGACCATCGCCTTTGCCGAGGGAAAGCTGATCGCCGCCGACGGCGTGACGCTTGCGACCGCCACGACCAGCGCGCGGCTGGTCGAGACGGCGAAGGCCGTTCGATAAAATTCAGCCGACCTGGCGTCCCAACTGCACGATCGGCGGCTTGGCGTTCAGCCCCTCGACCTGAAAACCGGCGACGCGCTTGTAGTTGGCGGCGATGTCTTCCAGCTCCTTCAGCGACAGCACGTCGGTGACGACCTTGTAGCCGTCGGGCGCGCGCTCCTCGACCAGCTGCATCACCTGTTCCGGCCCGTTGCGGCGGTTGAGCATCACGAGGTCTGACGTGGCGGGACGGCGTTCCGCCTCATAGCCAACGAACGCCTTTGGCGTCGGACCATGCGCCAGGATTTCACGTGTCAGCACCCGCGCATCCAAAATCGCCTGCGAGGCGCCATTGGAGCCGATCGGGTACATCGGATGCGCGGCGTCGCCCATCAGCGTCACCGGGCCGAACGACCATTGCGTCAGGGGATCGCGATCGACCAGCGGATATTCATAGGCGTGCGGGCAGTCCTCGATCAGGCCGGGGACGTCGAGCCAGTCGAACTTCCAGTCCTTGAACCACGGCAAAAACTCTTCGAGTTTGGCGGTGCGGTTGTAATCCTCGCGCCGCCATTGATAGGTCGGCGGCATGTGCCGCTCGGCGATCCAGTTGATGGCGAATTTTCCCGCCGCGTCCGGCGCCTTCGAAATCGGATAGCAGACGAATTTCAGGATCTCGTGGCCGGCCATGATCATGGTGCGGCCGGTCAGGAACGCGTCTGCCTTGGTGATGCCGCGCCACAGGATGCGGCCGTTCCAGATCGGCGGGCCTTCCTGCGGATAGAGCTTTTCACGGATCGCCGAATGGATGCCGTCGGCCGCGATCAGGATCGCGCCGTCATGGGCGCCTCGCGATTTGCCGGTCGCCTTGTCGATGAACTCGGCGCGTACGCCGCCCGCCGTTTCGCTCCAGCCGGTCAGATGATGGCTGGTCAGGATGTTTTCCCGGCCCAGCCGTTCGGTCGTGGCGTCCAGCAGGATCTGCTGCAGCGTGCCGCGATGAACCGAGAATTGCGGCCATTTGTATCCGGCCTCCAGCCCGCGCGGCTCGCTCCAGATCGGCTTGCCGTGCTTGGAGAAATAGGCGAGTTCCCGGGTGCGGACGCCGGCGGCGTCGAGCTTTTCCAAAAGGCCGAGCTCGATCAGTTCGCGCACCGCATGCGGCAACACGTTGATGCCGACGCCGAGCGGCTTCAGCTCGGAGACGCTCTCGAACACTCTGGCCGGCACGCCGATCTGGTGCAGGCTCAGCGCCAAAGTCAGCCCGCCGATCCCGCCACCGGCAATCAATACCGTCATCCCGCACTCCCTCGCATCAGGGCGTCATGGCATGGCCGGCGCGGCCGGGCAACCGTTGAAGCCTGGCCGGCGGGGCCGATCGCCGCCCTTCAAACCGTCTTGCGCCTCGCCCCTTCCAGCTCCTTGCCTGTTCGCAGCATCAGTTTCCGCAGCCAGATCGAGCCGGGATCGAACTGCGCCCGGGTCGGATAGAACATGAATTGTTCGTCGATGCCGGGATCGAACGGCGGCGTCACGGCCGCCAGCGATAGCCGCTTGGCCAGCGCCGCGATCAGCCGGCCCGGGACGAAGGCCACGAGGTCGGTGCGCGCCACCACATGCAGCGCCTCGATATAGCCTGCTACGGTCAGTGCGATCGGTCGCTCGACGTTTTTGCTGCGCAGCCAGCCGTCGATCAGATCCTCGCTGGCGCCGCGGATCACGACGGCGATATGCCGCGCTGTAAGGAAGACATCGCGTTTTGCGAGCTTTGGCCCTGCGGGATGTCCGCGCCGCACGGCGAGCGCATCGCGGTCGGTGTAGAGCAACTGGCGGTGAAACCCCTTGAACGCGTTGCCGATGCTGATGACCATGTCGATGGTGCGGGCGAATTCGGCGGTGAAGATCGCGGGTCCACGCCATGGCACGATGTCGAGCCGCACGTGAGGGGCCGATGCGCCGACTTTTTCCATTAGCGGCGGCACCAATAGCTCGACCGCGAGATCCGGCATCATCAGCCGGAACCGGCGCTCGCTGCGCGCGGCGTCGAAATCGTCCGGGATGAATAGCCCGCGCACCTGATCGAGCGCCTGTGCCAGCGGCCCGCGCAGCGCCTGCGCCCGCGGCGTCAATTCCATCCGCGCGCCGGCGCGGACCAGCAAGGGATCGCCGAAGATGTCGCGCAGCCTTTGCAGCGCGTGGCTCATCGCCGGCTGCGACAGGCCGACCCGCATCGCGGCGCGGCTGACATTGGCTTCCAGCAGCAGCGCATCGAGTGCCACCAGCAAATTGAGATCGAGCGAGGCTAAATTCATTAGCCGAATATATATCATATCAACTATCGATTGGAAGAATGCGGCGCGGCGAGCCAGGCTGGCTTCCCGGGATCGATTTGGAGAATTCGTCGTGAGCGCCGCCGAGAATTTAAAACTGATGCGGGACCTGTTCGCGCGGATCGCGGCCGGCGATCGCACGACCTTCCGATTGCCTGGCCGATGACGTCGTGATGCGCGTCACCGGGCAGTATTCCTGGTCGCGGACGTTCCGGGGCAAGCAGGCGTTTCTGCGCGATCTCCACGGCTATCTCGCCACGCTGGTGGCCGAAGGCCGCCGCACCATTCCGCTGCGCTTCATCGCCGGCGACGACCATGTCGTGGTCGAGGCGCGCGGCGAGATGCGGACCAGGTGGGGCCTGCCCTACAACAACGAATACTGCCTGATCTACCGCCTGAAGGACGGCAAGATCGTCGAGATCAGGGAATATTGCGACTCCGCGCTGACCGAAGCGGTGCTCGGGAAATATCCGGTCGCGAGGGCGCAGAATTGAATGCGTGTCCCGGACGCGATGCGGCGCGAAGTGCTGCTTCGCAGAGCCGGGACCCACCCACGCGGATGGACCCCGGATCAGCAGCGCACCACGCCGAAGACGGCGCGTCCGGGGAACGCATCGAATTTCTATCGGCATTCAGGAGAAAATCACATGACCGCATCCGACAACCGAAAAATCGTCGAACACATCTTCAGCGAAACCGCCAACGGCAACTGGCAGCCTTTGCTCGAAAGCCTCGCCGACGATTTCCGCTTCATCGTCACCGGGTCCAGTAAATGGGCGCGTAGCTATGACGGCAAGGCCGAGGTGCTTGCAAAACTGTTCGCGCCGCTGCGGGCAAGACTGCGGCACAAGATCATCAACGCGCCGGTCCGGATCACCGCCGAAGGCGACATTGTCGTGGTCGAGTCCCGCGGCCGCAACACCACCATCGAAGGCAATGCCTACAACAATTTCTATTGCAACGTGCTCCGGCTCGAAGGCGGCAGGCTGAAGGAGTGGACCGAATATGCCGATTCCGCGCTGGTCGATGCCGTGCTGGGCGATCCCGAGATGGCGATGATAAAAGGGGCTGCGGGATGAAACCTGCCGGAGAGGTGTGCCGTTCTGCATTGTCGTGCCAAACAAAAACGGCGCCCGCGAAGGGCGCCGTCTTGCCGTCACGGCAGTCGCGTTCACGCCACCTTGGTCTTGAGATGGCCGAACATGATGTTCCTGGCCTCGTCGTCCATGTCGGCCTTGAAGGTGAACTTGTCCTTCAACGCCAGCGCGCGCGCCGCGGCGGGGCGTGCGCTGATCTCGTCCACCAGCCGCTTGACGTTGGGATATTTCGCATAGACGTCGTCGCCCATCACGTAGGGCGCCATCCGCGCCCAGCCCCAGAACGCCATGTCGACGATGGTGTAGGTGTCACCGGCCATGTATTTGCTCTTGGCCAGGTGATCGTCGAGGATCTTGTAGTGGCGATGCGCCTCGTACTGGTAGCGGTTGTGCGCGTATTCGAGGTCCTTTGGCGCGGCGTGCCGGAAATGCACCGCCTGGCCGGAATAGGGGCCGACGCCGGTGGCGATGAACATCAGCCATGACAGCATTTCGGCGCGGCTCTTCGGATTGTTCGGCGGCATGAACTTGCCGGTCTTCTCGCCGAGGTAAAGCAGGATCGCGTTGCTATCGAACACGAACACGCCGTCATCGTCGATCGCCGGCACCTTGCCGTTCGGATTGACCTTGAGATATTCCGGCTTGAACTGCTCGCCCTTGCGGGTGTCGACCGGGATCAACTCGACCGGCAGGCCGGTCTCTTCCAGGAACAGCGAAACCTTGTTCGGGTTCGGCGCGGCGTTGAAGTAGAATTTAAGCATCAAAACTCTCCCTTGGACTTTGTTGGCCCCGCGAAATGGGGAATTTGGGGGAAATCGGACGCGACGATACGGCCGCGGACGGCCATGTCCATGCCCGAATTTCAGCTGGATGCGCAAGCGACGATTTTGTGAAGGGGGCGGGCGTCGTCGGCGCGGCCAGAAATTCCATCGTCGTCCCGTCCTCCGAGCCGGGACCCATCAACGCCAATGTTGCTGGAAGGCGGCCATCGAAAACACACGCTGTATGGGTCCCGGCTCGGAGGACGGGACGACGGCTGCTTTCGTTATTGCTTCGCCTCGCTCGCCCTCACCAGCTCCGCAATCACGCTCTCCAGCGCCGTTGAGCCCTTCCTCGCAGCCCGTCCGTGTTCGCTGAACTCGATCCATCCTTCATTAAAACCGTCGAGCATCCGGATGCGGGGCAATGGATTTCGCATTCCCTGCGATAGGAACAGCTGTTCCCAGCTCTCGCGCGGCACTGTTTCGACCTGGACAGGGCGCTTCAGCACGGTGGCAAAAACACGGGCGAGATCGTCAGGCGATATTCGCGCGGGCCCCTCCAGTTCGACGACCCGCGTGCCGGGCCAGTCTTCGCGAAGCAACGTCGCCGCCACGCGTCCGACATCCTGCGTCGCGACCATCGGGAACGGTTTGTCGGCCGGCTGCAGGAAGCTCTGCAGCACGCCTTCGCGCGCCGACGGAATGTCCCAGAGCGCGTTCTCCATGAACCAGCCAGGCCTGAGAAAAGTGACGGGAAGGCCGATCTCGCGCAGCGACGCTTCCATCAGTGTGCGCTGGGTCAGCAGGTTTTCGTGCGGCGCATCCGCGCCGATGGTCGACAGGCAAACCACCTTGCCGGGACGCGCGGCCATCAAAGCGGATTTTGCCGCGGTGATGACGCACTTGGCCTCGGGAAAGCCGGGCTCCGGATCGAACTCGGACGGCGGCAGGATGAAGACGCCCGCGCCCTTGAACGCCGACGTCAGGCTTGCGGCATCGTCCATCTTGGCCAGCGCGATGTCGCAGCCTCGTTCTTTCCACGTGGCGGCCTTGGTCGCGTCGCGCAGAACGGCGCGGACGGGCAGCCCTTCGGCGAGCAGACCGCGTGCCAGGGCGCCGCCGACCTGGCCGGTGATTCCGGTGATGGCGTACATGATTGTTCTCCAGAAAGTTGGTCTGGGTCCTTGTATGCCTCGCCATCCCATGACTCACGCGCATTATAATCCGTGCTAAAGTGACTCAAATTCACTATGCTTGAGATGAGGAAATCGGATGGCTTTCGATACGCGGCTTTTGACCGGCGTCGGCGTCCTGGCTGCGGTGACGGAGGCCGGCAATTTCGCGCGCGCTGCGGAGACGCTCGGCCTGACGCCGTCGGCGGTGAGCCGTGCCGTCGCGCGTCTGGAGGCACGGGTCGGCGTGCGGCTGTTCGATCGCAACCCGCGCGAGGTCAGTCTGACCGAGGAAGGCCGCCGCTTCCACACCCAGGTGATGCCACTGCTCGCAGGTCTCGATGAAGCTGCCGCCGCAGCCGCGGGCGCGGCGGCGGTGGTGCGCGGCCGGCTGCGCGTATCGGTGGATCCGTGGTTTGCGCGCATGGTGCTCGCGGCAAAACTTCAGCAGTTTTTGAACCGCTATCCGCAGCTCGCGGTCGATCTCGCCACCAGCAATTATCGCGAAGCGATGATGGCCGGCTTTGACGTCGCGGTGCGGTTCGGCCCTCCGGATGAGTCATCGCTGATCGCGCGCAAATTGCTGGAGACCCGCATCCTGACGGTCGCTTCTCCCGCGTATCTCGAAAAACACGGCACGCCGCGATCGCCTGACGATCTCGTCCGTCACGAAGCGCTGCTGTTCCGCGATCCCCAGACCGGCCTGCCGTTTCCCTGGGAGTACCGGCGCGGCGGCAAGGCGAGCGAGGTCAAGGTCTCCGGACGGCTGGTGATGGATGACTCTTCCGTCGCGATTTCGGCGTGCCTGGCCGGCCAAGGCATTTTCCAGAGTCTTGCGATCGGTCTCGAACCCATGCTGTCGCGGGGCGATCTGATCCGGATCCTGCCAAAATGGTCGGAGGAACGCTTTCCGCTCTACGCCTATTATTCCTCGCGCCGTCTGCCGCCGGCCAAAGTCCGCGCGTTTCTGGATTTTATTCAGGAGATTGCCCGCGTTCCAGGCTGTGTGAAAACCCAGTGAGTTATGGTGTTTTGGATATGGCGTGATTCGAGGTGATGATGGCGCACGTGACGGGACAATCGCGATATCAGACGACGCTTTTTCCGGAGGT
>Ga0068856_100000480_pt1 | contig 44236 bp, 39 predicted proteins | sample KBSCornC62_FD_66595 | JGI IMG/M metagenome (GOLD analysis project Ga0068856, IMG submission 66595) | Corn rhizosphere microbial communities from Kellogg Biological Station, Michigan, USA - KBS Corn C6-2 | ecosystem: Host-associated > Plants > Roots > Rhizosphere > Soil ...
ACAACATCGCTTATACGGTCAACAACATCGCCTTGAGCGGCGCCGACGCCAACAACTACTACCTGAGCAGCAACACGCTCGCCGGTACCGACGGCATCATTACGCCCAAGGCAGTGACGGTGACGGCCTCGACCGACACCAAGGTGTACGACGGCACCACAGCCAGCAACGTGGCGGTGACCAACGTCACGGGCCTGCTGTCGGGCGACAGCCTCGCCGGCCTGTTCCAGACGTACAACAGCACCCACGCGCTGGGTAACGATGGCTCGCTGCTGGTGGTCAACAGCAGCGGGGTTGGCCTGAGCGGCAACCACAGCAGCCTGCTTGGCGACTACGCGGTCAGCTACGTCGACACGGCGGGCACGATCACGCCGGCGGCGGTGACGGTGACGGCATCGACCGACACCAAGGTGTTCGACGGCACGACGGCAAGCACCGGGGCCGTGACCAACGTCACCGGCTTGGTGGCGGGCGACAGCCTCACGGGCCTGTTCCAGTCGTACAACAGCTCGCACGTGCTGGGCACGGACGGCTCCATGCTGATCGTCGACAGCAGCGGCGTGGGTGTGGCCGGCAACGCCGGCAGCACGCTCGCGGACTACCGCTTCACCTATGCCAACGCCAGCGGCACGATCACGCCGGCACCGGTGACGGTGACGGCATCGACCGATACCAAGGTGTACGACGGCACCGCGGCGAGCAACGTGGGCGTGACCAACGTCATGGGCCTGGTCGCGGGCGACAGCCTCACCAGCTTGTTCCAGTCGTACAACAGTTCGCAGGTGCTGGGCACGAACGGCTCCCTGCTGGTGGTCGACGGCAGTGGCGCAGGGTTGGTCAGCAGCGCCGGCAACAGCCTGAGCGACTACGGCATCACCTATGTCGACACCCGTGGCAGCATCACTCCCCGGCCGGTGACGGCGTCGAATGTGACCTTGAACAGCGACGGTACGCTGAATGCCTCGCTGGCCACGCTGTCGGGCGTATTGCCTGGCGAGACCCTGACGCTCGTGCAGGGCGGCACACCCGGTACGCTGGCATTGGCCGGGCCTACGGCCGGCGACTACGTGCTGCTGGATCCGCATGTCGAGCGGGTGCAGCCGTCGTTTGACATGGTCAAGTGGCGGGGTGCGCTGCATGCGGCGCAATACATGGTTGGCTTGATGCCGCCGCCATGGGTCACGGTGACGCAAACCGACGTATCCCCTGTACTGATGGACGTGGCGCAGAGCAGGAAGCTTCCGACCCAGGCATTGTATTGTGTGCAGGGGACTATCCGCGTGCCCGACTATGTGCGTGCCCTGCCAGTGCAAGGCTGCTCCCAGGTGGTCCCAGGGCATGCGGGCGGTTGATGTGGATCGATGCGTCGAAGGCGAGGCGGCAAGCGGCAACAACCCGGGAATTCGACGCTGCGCTGGATCAAAAGCAAACGTCCATCGACCTGTCTTCGCCTGTTCGACAAGGAATCGTAGATGACAAAGACGCACAGAGATGAGCCATCGTTCCATTTCATTTCCGGGCTACCGCGGTCGGGATCGACGCTGCTGGCGGCCATACTGCGGCAGAACCCGCGATTCCATGCCAGCATGACGAGTCCGGTCGGCGAAATGTTCCTGACGCTTCTCGAAGCGATGAGCGACCGGAAGGAAACGTCGACTTTCCTGGACGACGCGACCAGGCAGCGCGTTCTTCGCGGCGTGGTGACGAGTTACTACGCCACCAATGAGGCCCAGGTGATTTTTGATACCAGTCGCCTCTGGTGCAGCAAGCTGCCGGCGCTGAGCGGGTTGTTTCCGCGGACACGGATGATCGCCTGCGTGCGCGACACATCCTGGATCATCGATAGCATCGAGCGCCTTGTGCGCCGCAATGCATATCGCCCGTCGGGCATCTTCAACTTCCAGGCGGGCGGCACCGTGTACTCGCGCGCCACCGCGCTGGCCAGTTCCGACGGCCTGGTGGGGTTTGCCTACGACGCGTTGCGCGAAGCGTGCTTCGGGGAACATGCGCAACGCTTGTTGCTGGTGCAGTACGACACCCTCGTGAGCAGTCCGCGAAAGGCATTGGCGGCGATATACGATTTCGTCGGCGAACCGTGGTTCGAACATGATTTCGAGAACGTGGAATTCGAAGAGGGCAAGGCCTGCGATGAGCGTCTCGGCACTCCCGGCCTGCATGCGGTCAGGCGGCAGGTGCGTACCGAGACGAGAGCCTCTGTCTTGCCTCAGGACCTGTTCCGGCGATTCGAAGGAGACGCCTTCTGGCGCCACTCTGGAGAGGGTATGCCCGGCGTGCGGATCATATGAGCCGACCGGCCTTGGCGAAGTCGCCGTGCGTTAAACCCACATCAGGATTATCTGGTGTCAAGCGCCCCAGAGCACCTGCAACGTACGCGTCATGGAACCCCCGTCGTGGGTGACGGTAGTCAGGCATTCGTGTACGCGGCGTGCGCCAGACACGGGCTTCAGGGGCATATCGATGAATGCTGGATCGTATCGCCAGGTTTCCAACGTGGGCCTGTTGCCCCGTGCTCGCTGAGGACGAGGGTTCAAGGTGGAGCGTCATCCGTATCCGGGCGAAGAGGGAAGAGTCATCAAGCATGAACACTGAAGCAAAGTCAGTTGCAGGCGGCAACCGGTCGCCCGAGGCGGAGCCGGTCTTTTCGCTCGGCCGCTTCGAATCCACCTGTTATGCGCGGAAGCACGAAGAGGCGGCCCGGGAGTTCGTCGCCCTGTTGGCCATGCTCGATCGCAACTATGGCGGGTTCGACGTCGGGTTCCACGCGCAGCCCACCGCAAACATGCTGGGAACGGACCAGGACCCGCACATCATCAACCGCATCTGCTCGGCGCTGTCGACGTTGTTCAGCGACCCGGCTTTCAATCTTTCCTTCGATGGGTACCGGCAGCTTCTGTACTTCCATCGCTGGATCGCCACGCTGTTCGCCGCCAGCTCCTTCAGGAACGCAGACCACATCCTGCGCGCCCTCAATATCAAAGGGCCGAACGCCAGGGCGGTGGAGGTGAACAACCGCGATCTCGCCAAGTTCTGCCTGCTCTACACGCCGAACTCCGAGATTCCCATGAACATGGAGGCGTTGTGGGAGACCGATCGCCACCTCGCCGTTGCGCTTGCGTGCGCCCTGCTTTCACCCCGTTTCCTGGGAACGTCCGCCGCGCACGACAAGCGTGAAGTACTGTTGCAGTGGTTGCCGCCCAAGCTGGACGAGATCGAGGATCTCAACGTGCTGCCGATCGGCGTGCTGCACGACGTTTACATGCATTGCAGCTATGCCGACACGCCGAAGCGGCACGCCATCAAGGCGCCGATCAACCGGCTGGTGCGCAAGAAGCTGGTGGAGCAGGGCATCAAGGACGTCGAAGGCCCGGCGCACACGCGTGCTCCTGGAGAGAAGCCGTTGATGATGGTGATACTGGAATGGTTTTCCGGCTCGCATTCCATCTATCGCACGCACTCGGCCTCGATCGATGCGGCACGCAAGCATTTCCGGGTGGTGGGCCTCGGCCACGCCGGCCAGGTGGACGAGCGGGGCAAGGCCGTGTTCGATGAGTACATCGAAGTCGCCAGTGAGACGGTTTCCTTCGTACGGGCGAAAGCACAGGAGCTGCGGCCGGACATCGTCTATTACCCGGCGTTCGGCATGTTTCCGCACAGCATTTACCTGACCAACCTGCGTCTGGCACCGGTGCAGGTCGTCTCCTATGGGCATCCCGCCACCTCGATGTCGCTGATGATCGACTACTTCGTGCTGCCCGAGGATTGGGTTGGCGACGCGACGTGCTTCAGCGAGAAGCTGCTGCCGGTGCCCAAGGCCGCGATGCCTTTCGTGCCTTCGGCGCAAAGCGAAAGGTATCAGCCGAAGCTGCGGGAACATCCGGACGTGGTGCGCATCGCGATTGCGGCCACAACGATGAAATTGAACCCCGGTTTTGTCGAAGCGCTGGCACGCATCCGGCGCGAGGCAGGGAGGCCGGTGGAGCTCCATTTCTTCATGGGCACGACGCGCGGACTGGTGTATCTCGAGGCACGCGACTTCATTCAGCGTTACCTTCCCGACTCCTTCGTGCATCCGATCCTGCCGTATGCGGCCTACATGGCACTCATCAACAACTGCGACCTGTATCTGAATCCTTTCCCGTTCGGCAACACCAACGGCATTGTCGACGTCACGGCGATGGGCCTGGCGGGTGTCTGCAAGACCGGGCCGGAGGTGCTGGAACACATCGATGAGGCGCTGTTCACGCGTGTCGGCCTGCCTGGCTGGCTCGTCGCCAACACCATTGACGAATACGTGAAGGCTGCCTTGCGCCTGATCAAGGACGATGCGCTGCGCCTGTCGTTGCGACGAGACTTGATTGAGCGAGAAGCCGTCAACGAGCTGTATCGCGGGCAGCCGGAATTGTTTGCACGGTATCTCCAGCGATTGGTCTGACGCCATCGGGGACGTGGGCGCGCGTCGATGGGGTGAGCAAAGGCGTGATCGTCGATGATTAGTCATCACTTATCGCGAGTACGAAACCCAGCGGGCAGGGCGCCGATCGAGGAGACCATTGGGAGACCATTGCATGCCACGCGGCATCAGCCAGGACCAGGTCAACACCGCCGTCGATGCCATCCTCGGCGCCGGCGAGAATCCGACCGTGGAAAAAGTGCGCGCCGAACTCGGTACCGGCTCGCCGAACACCGTCATGCGAATGTTGGACACGTGGCGCAACGGCTTGGCCGACCGCCTGCACAAGGCACTGAAGCTTCCCACCTTCCGCCGGAGGTGGGGCAGGCGATGACAGCGCTATGGCAACTGGCTGTCGGACAGGCCGAACGCCTGCTCCAGGCCCGGATAGCCGAAGACAGGGCTGCCCTTTTGGCGAACGAGGCACGTCTTGAGGAGGAACGCGCGCGTTGGGCGGCGACGCTGGCGGAGGCCGAGACCGCCGTCGCCCAAGCAAGGACACGCCAGGAACTGGCCGAACACGCCTGCGCCAATCTGGACAGCCAGCTCCGCGACAGCCATGCCCTTCGGGAAGATCTGCTCCAGCAGCGGGATCGCTTGCAGACTTTGGCTGATCGGCAAGCCAGCGAGCTCGAAGCGCTTCCGATCGAACGCAGCACTCGTCTCGCTGCAGCGGATCAGGAGCGGGAACGTATCGCGGCACACCTTCGAGCCATCGAGGATCGGGCACACCAGGAAGTCGACCGTGCTAAGCAGGAGACCAAACAGTCGCAGCAGCGCCACGAAGCGGCCGAGCGGAGTCATCGCGACGCCTCACAGGATCAATTGCAGCAGGTCGAGAAGGAGGTCGCACGTCTCTCGGGGCAAGTTTTGGCTCTGGAAATTTCGCTGGCCACGGCCAGCCCGAAAACGAAGCGAGCACCTCGATCCGTCAAGTCTTCGAAGGCCGCCAAGGCCAAGACGAAGTAAGTGATCAATTGACGACCAGCGTTGCGGTGACCTAACGCGACCAAACGCTTACTTTGGTGCGTTCTCCGCCCCCAGTGCCGAAGTTTGTGTGCGCCATTTGCGGAGGTTTACTGCCGTGGAAGTAGAAGTTTCTCTGCGGAGAACACCACCCCCAAGTCGGGAAATAGCCTGGATTCTCGCGTGCAGCCGCCCCCAATGGGGCATTCTTAATTGCGCATAATGTATATTATGTCAAATTACATTAGCCAAGGGCCGAGCCTGTACCTGGTCAAAGGCTAGTGAATCGGTCGGTCCGCCAGAGCGCCCCGACAACGCACGGGATCACCCGGCGCACCCAGCTGGGTAAAGGTAGCCCCGTCCTGCCGGATCACCATGCCGCCCAAGCAACGTTCATTCACGGCAAGGCGGCGATGCTCATCCCAAAGCGCCTGCGCTTCAACAGCGCGGGCATGCGCTTCCTCACGCTCCCCAGCCTCTACGGCAGCTTGCCGTTGAGACGCCTGAATACTTCGCTGCGCATAGTCGGTGAGGCTTTGCATCACCGCACGCTGATGCGCTAATCGCGCCTGTGCCGCCACGAACAGCAGCACCAGAACGAGCACGGCGAAAGCGACCAGGGCGCCGAAGACGCCAAGGAACACACGAAGCTCAAGACTCATCGGCTTGACCGCGCGACGCCCGCGAGAGAGCCGCGGACGCACTACCAACGGAAGCCCCGGTGGAAACGGCGACTCAGGCATTCCCCTGCCCCTTCAAAAGCGGTTCGGCGGAAAGAGGTTATCACCGAAGGGAACGACCGAGCACGAATGCGGCCGGACAGAATGTCCGCTTTGTGTCCCCACCTCAACCGGCCTCGTCACGCCGCTTCCAGCGGCTCGCATATCTCTTCTGGGTTGCGGGGCGTCGATTCTGGGGCGAAATAGGCCGCGTGGGCAACCGCTACGCCGCGTTCCCTGATCAGCCGCACGGCCTCGTGCTTGAACTCGCTACTGAATGTTCGTCGTGTCGCCATGAACCACCTCCGATCAACAGCCTGATAGAGGTAGAGTTACCACGAAATCGCTACCGCAACCTCGGCCGGCGCTGTGCGCAACCACGCTGCCTCCATGTGCCTGCACCAGTTCACGCACCACCGACAGGCCGATCCCGAGGCCACCGTCGGAATGCGGCAATGCGCCGGCATCCTGCACGAACAGGTCGAATATCGTCGGCAGGGCCCCGGAAGAAATGCCGATACCGTTGTCGCGCACGGTGATCACGACACAGGTATCCAGCAACACCAGCTCAAGCGCGATCTCGCCTTTCTCCGGCGTGTACTTGCAGGCATTGTCCAGCAGGTTGCTGAAGATTTGCGCCAACCGAATCGGGTCGCCGAACATGCGGATCGGCTCCGGCCGTATGCACATGCTGAAACGCTGCTGACGGAGCTCCATGCCAGGCCCGTGTGACGCCGCCACCTGGTTGAGGATACTGCCCAGATCGACGTCGCTGCGCTCGATTCGCAGCGTGCTGGTGCTCAGGCGCGAGGCGTCGAGCAAGTCGTCGATCAACCGGGTCATGCAGGTGACCTGGCCGTTGATGATCACCTGAAGCCGCTCGACCGGGATTTCGCCGGTGCTGCTGCGGTTGATCAGCAAGCCGGCGGCGATGCGCAGCGGAGTCAGCGGATTGCGCAGTTCATGCGCCACGATCGCCATGTGCTTCAACTGCTGACGATGCGCTTCGGTTGCATCCGCCGCGGATTCCTGTGCTTTCAATGCGGCCAGCACCAGTTGTGCGTTGGCCTCGCGCAGATCCTGCAGCGATGGGCTTTGCTCCTGGAACCATGCTCCTTGGTGGGGTTGGAAATCGCCCAACCCGGCGTGTTTGCGCCGGTACATGGCGGCATCGGCGTGATTGATGAGGGTAGTCGGGTCTTCGCCGTCATCCGGGTAGATGCTGATGCCCAGGCTTGCCGAAAGCCTCAGTATCTCGCCCCCCACGCTGACAGGCGTGCCGAGCGCCATCAGCATATCGGCGGCGATCCGCTCCGCATCGGCGGGCGCCGCGATCGCCGGCAGCAGCACCAGAAACTCGTCGCCACCATAGCGACACACGGAATCCGATTCGCGCAGCACCGATTGCAACGAGCGCGCCACGATTTGCAGCACTTCGTCGCCGATCGCGTGCCCAAGGCGGTCATTGATGGGCTTGAAATGATCGAGGTCGATAAACACCAGCGCCAGGCGCCGCCCGTCGCGTCGGGCCATGAGCAGGGCGCGTTCCAGCCGATCCAGCATGAAGGCACGGTTGAGCGTCCCGGTCACGACATCGCATTGGAAGGCCGCGGTCAAGGTAGCCAAATCGGCAATGGCCATGGCTGCGATGTCGTCAGCATGCAATGCCGCCAGCACCAGTTCCTGGTTGGCTTCCTGCAATTGAATGGCGTGGCTCTCACTGAGAGCGCGGCGCGCGTGAGAAAGCTTTCGCCGCAATTCCACAAGTTCATGGCGCAGCGCGGCTGCTTTCTTTTCGAGCAGCGGCAGCGCGTGGTTCGCGGCGACCTCGGTCGGTTTGGCCTGGTCGGTCATGGGGTGCTAGTGCAGTGCTCAACCATCGTCTGGACCGCTTCGCTGCCGAGGTCCAAGCTGGCTGCGCGTGGGGCTGCTTCCCAGCAAGCCCTCGTAGTTGGCGAGCATCTGGTCGATCTTGATGCCATCGTCGTCGATGTGGAACAAGCGCAATTCGGTCGAGTGAATGCTGGCACGGACCTTGAGCACCGCCATCATGCGCTGCAGCCGGCTCTCCACCTCGATGTAACGCTGGACGATGATCGCGTCGGTCAGGAAAGCCGTGCCGTAGGGGCTGAAGCGCAGTTCGGTGTAGCGATCTTCAAGCTCGGAGGTCATCAGCACGGTGACGCCGGTGCTGGCCAACGCGGACACCATGCGCGCCAGCGCTTCACGGAAGTCCTCGCGGAAAGTGGGCGCCAACGAGAGCTCGAAGCCCGACAGCGAGTCGATCACCACACGGCTGGCCTTGAGCCGCCGTACTTCGGCGGTGAGCACCATGGCGACCTCGTCCACCGACAGGCCCGGTGCGCTGGTGTCGACCACTCCGATACGGCCGCTTTCGATCAGTTTGGCCACCTTCTGGCCACGCGACCGCGTGGCGCGCTGCTCGAAGGCGGCGATCACGCCGGTTTCGCCCCGGCGCGCGCCTTCGACCAGGAACGCCGCCGCCAGGATGCTTTTGCCCGACCCGGACGGGCCGGCCACCAGCAATGAGTAGCCACGCGGCAGGCCGCCCCCCATCATCGCGTCGAGTCCGGGCACGCCCATCGACAGTCGCTCGGTGGACGGCGAATTTGAAAGATCCGCCGACGCGTCGGCCACCGGTGGCGGCGCAAACACCTGCAGGCCCGCCATACCGATGCGGAACGTATGCAAACCCGCCAGCGTGGACTGGCCGCGCATCTTCGGGATGTCGAGCTTGCGCACCATCGAATTGCGCTGAACGCTCTGGCGCAGCCAGATCAGTCCGTCGGCCACGGTGAATATCGGGCTGGGGTCGCTGTCGCTGAAGTATTCGCCGATGAGGAAGGTGGTCGCTTGCCAGCTGGTCATCAGCATGCCCAGCTGCTGCACGAAATGCTGCAGGCTGATGAAGCCCTTGTCGTCGCCCTGCCCGGCCAGGATCACCGAGCGGAACGAGTCGACAAACACCAGGGCAGGCCCGTGCGCCTGGACCTCGGTGACGATCCGCGCAAGCACCCGGGTCAAGTCGCCGGTGGCGGTCTCTTCGGCAAGGTTCACGAAGTGGACCGTGTGATTGACCTTGTCGTTGTCGAAGAAATCGAACTGCTGCTGGTAGCGCAGCATCTTCAGTGGCGGCTCGCCCAGCACGGTGAAGTACAGTGCCGGACGCTCAGGCGTGGCCAGCGCAAACATCATCTGATGTGCCAGCGTGGTCTTGCCGCAACCGGGTGGCCCGGCGATGACATTGAACGAGAACTCCGGCAGGCCACCGCCAAGCACCTCGTCCAGTCCGGGCACGCCGGTGCGCAGCCGGTTGATGGTGGCTTTGGCAGTGGTCATGTCATGTTTTCCTGCGCGGCATCGCCGCTCGAGGGGCTTCCCATACGGGACGCAGCAGTCGCTCGGTGAGCGATGCGCCAATCAGTGTGATCAGTACTTTGTGGAAGTTCTGCAGCAGCGCGGCATTCACCGCGATCGCTGCGGTACGTTCCTGTTGCTCCAGCACCGCCCGCAATGCCGCCAGGCCATCGGAGGGCAACACGTTCTCGTCGATGCCCTGCAGGCATGGGTGCGCGGTGCGCGTCAGATAAATACTGCGCTTGATCAGCGCGTCGACACCGGACTGGCCGATGATCGGCGCCAATGCGTCGCCCACGTCACTCCAGATCGAAACGGCTAACTCCGCGATCCGTATGGCATCGGCGCTCCCGGTTGCGAGATGCGCAAACATCGGCTGGATCCCTTGCGCTTCAGCTTGCATCGGTGATCCGTGAGCATCCGCAGGTACGGGCTTGCGCAGTCTATATCGTCCTTGTTGGCAACGATGGGCGCCGGCAAACGACGTGAAATGGATTCTGACCTCGCATTGAGTACTCGCTCGGGGTCAAATGGCCAAGCGAACCGGGGATCCATGTCGGTCGCAATTGATCCGCCACGTGCCCAATGTTTCATGTTTCATGCGTCGTCGTGCAGCAGCTCTGCTCCCTGCGCCGCTCGACGAGGCGACGGGCTGCGAGGTGCAACCGCCCTGCTCCGATAAAGCCCTCGAATCGCCTCCTCCGGCACCGCTTCGCGGGGCGTCATGGATCGCACACTGGGCCGGCAGGGCTGGTTGCAGCGCTCCCGTCTCAAGGGTCAGCGTAGCCGGTTGCAGGCTGCGCAGCGCGCCGCAGCCTGCCTCGGAGCTATCGCTTGGACACCATGAACTCGGGTTCTTCGTGTTCCGCCCAATAGCCGTTGCGTCCGTAGTGCTTGTAGATGTCCATCTCCAGCATGCGGTCCAGCTCCGCGGCCGAGTCGTACGGTGGCGCACCTTTCACCGCCTGACGGCGGAGATTGACGGCGACCGTGTTCTCCGCCCAGCTCACGTGCCGGATCCATTCGGGCACGATCAGAACCAGGTGCCCGCTCCACCAATGGCTCGTCTCCACGACGATGTACCGGATGGCCCAGGTGTCTTCCTCGACGAGCAGGCCCTGCACGTGGCCGATGTCGCCGTCGGTCGCCTCGATGCGATAACCCAATATCTCCTGGCAACTGCGCAGGTGCGGATCGTCACGGTCCAGTCCGTGCCCGAGCCCCGCTCCGCCGTGCGGTTCGCGACGACCGGTACCTTGTCTGTCATGAACCATCGTCCTCATCGAGGACGGGTGGGCACCCATGCCCCATAGACCGCTGCCGCCCCAGTAATACGGATAGCCGAAATAGCCGAGATGGTCGATTTCATGCTGCCGCGAAACAGGCTTGTCGGTATCGATGCCGGGGCTGTTCCGCACCTGCTCCTTGGTGATCGACACCGGCAGCACTTTGCCGCCCCAGTCGGGGCGATCGACCGCGATGGGCGAGATCAGCACCTTCCGGTTCGAGAGCCAGTTGCCGGTGTCCACCACCAGATAGCGGATCACCCATGCCTGGTCGTCGAAATAGAAATCCTTGACATGGCCAAGGTCGCCGTCCGTTGCACGGATGGCATAGCTTTCCAGGTCGTTCATGCTGCGCAACATACGTTTCTCCTGCGTGACCGAGCACCGACAGACATCGGCGCCTTCAGGAAGGCGGAGCGTCCGGGCGACGGCGATGTTCCGGTGGAAAACCTTCCCGGCTTGGCGGCTTGCATGGCAGGCCACGGAAACCCGGATCGAGTCGCGATTCCTGCCGGAACGATGGCCTGTCCTTCCAAGCTTCGTCCCAGAGTGACCTGCAACCCCTGCGCGGTCGGTGCGACAGCGCACGCAGGGCCGAGATGAAAGCCTTGTCCGCGCTCTCGCCATTTCTCCGGAAGCTTCGGCGAGGCGGCGGCACGCTTCCTTCCCGGATTCAGCGCGATGCGTGCCGCGCCAGCAACGCCTTGGCGCGCTTGCAGACGTTGTCGACGGTGAAGCCGTATTCGCGCAGCAACACGTCGGCCGGCGCGGAGGCGCCGAAACGCTCCACGCCGAGCATGTCGCCGTACGCGCCGATGTAACGTTCCCAGCCTTGCCGCACACCCAGCTCCACCGCCAGCCGCGCACCGACGGATGGAGGAAGTACCGTGTCGCGTTCGGCCTGCGGCCGCGCCTCGAACAGCTCCCAGCTCGGCATCGACACGCAGCGCACGGCGATGCCTTGAGCCTGCAGTTGCTCCGCCGCGGCCACGATCAGGCTCACCTCGGAACCGCTGGCGATCAGGATCAGGTCCGGCTTACCGTCGGGCGCATCGCTCAGCACGTAGGCGCCATGGCGCAGGCCATCCGCTGCCGCGTAGCGTGTGCGGTCGAGCGTGGGCAGCGCCTGCCGGGTCAGCACCAGCACCACCGGGCGGTCGCGCGTCTCCAGCGCCACCTTCCAGGCCACGGCGGTTTCGTTGGCGTCGCAGGGCCGGATCATGGTGAGGTTGGGTATCGCGCGCAGGTTCGCCAGTTGCTCCACCGGCTGGTGGGTGGGGCCGTCTTCGCCCAGCGCGATGCTGTCGTGGGTGAACACATTGACGACATGCAGGCCCATCAGCGCAGCCAGACGCATCGGCGGGCGCATGTAGTCGGAGAAGATCAGGAAGGTCGCCGTGAACGGGATGAAGCCGCCGTGCGCGGCCAGGCCGTTGGCGATGGCGCCCATCGCGTGCTCGCGCACGCCGAAATGCAGGTTGCGTCCGGCACGGCTCCAACCTCCGCCGTCGGAGCCTTGCCGATCCTCGCCCGGCGTCGGCGGCGGGTTGAAATCGCCCAGCCCCTTAAGCGCGGTCTTGGTGGATGGATCGAGATCGGCCGAGCCGCCGCACAGCGCGGGCAGCGCCGATGCGATCGCATTCATCGCCTTGCCCGAGGCATCGCGCGTGGCCAGCCCTTTGGCGTCAGCGGGGAACACCGGCACCTTCGCGTCCCAACCCGGCGACAGCTCGCCGCGCAGGCGTCCCAGCAGCTCGCGCGCCAGTTCAGGGAAGGCTTCGGCATAGGCGCCCATGCGCTCGTTCCAGGCGGCCTCGGCCTGCGCACCACGCTGCACCGCCTCGCGGAAATGGGCAAGCGCCGCATCGGGAATCAGGAAAGCCGGCTCGGTGGGCCAACCCAGCTTCTGCTTAGTCGCGCGCACGTCGTCCACGCCCAGCGGCGAGCCATGCGCCTCGAAGCTGTCCTGCTCGGGCGAACCGTAACCGAGATGCGTGCGAACCAGGATCAGCGAAGGCCTCGCCGTCTCCGCGCGCGCGGCCTCCAGGGCGGCATCGATCGCGGCCAGGTCGTTGCCGTCCGCCACCATCGCCGTGTGCCAGCCATAAGCCTCGAAGCGCGCGGCGCGATCCTCGGAGAAGGTGATGTCGGTGCCGGCGGACAGGGTGACGCAGTTGTCGTCGTACAGGCAGGTGAGCTTGCCCAGTTGCAGGTGCCCGGCCAATGAGGCTGCTTCGGAAGCCACGCCTTCCATCAGGTCGCCGTCGCTGACAATGGCATAGGTGTGGTGGTCGATCACCACATGACCTGGCCGGTTGTAGCTCGCCGCCAGTTGCGCCTCACCCATCGCCATGCCGACTGCGTTGGCCATGCCCTGCCCCAGCGGCCCGGTAGTGGTTTCCACGCCCGGTGTGTGGCCGCGTTCGGGGTGGCCTGGTGCCTTGCTGCCCCACTGGCGGAACTGCTTGATGTCGTCCAGCGAAAGTTCGTAGCCGGTCAGGTGCAGCAGGCTGTAGAGCAGTGCCGAGCCATGGCCGGCCGAAAGTACGAAGCGGTCGCGGTCGATCCAGTCCGGATTGTGCGGGTTGTATTTCAGCCAGCGCGTCCACAGCGCGTAGGCCATCGGCGCCGCGTCTAGCGGCAGCCCCGGATGACCGCTGTCGGCCTTCTGCACCATGTCCACCGAAAGAAAGCGGATGGTGTTGACGCATTGCTGGTCGAGTTCGTCTGACATGGCTTGCTTCCTGGTGGAGGGGTTCGTCACGGCATCGCCGACAGCGCGCTGCGCCTCCTTGGAGATCGCCTGCAAGATACGCCTGGCAGTGGAATGTCCCGGTGCAGATCCCACGTGTTCCCGATACCGGGCAGCCACTCGCCGAACGTGGCATCGCCCCAACGTTGCGGGGCGGATGTGCCAACACGGCCACGGGCCAAGTCCACCACCGTGCACTCCCATGCAGGGCGGTTTCCGTCCTCTCCTCGGCGACCAAAATTGCGCCGCGCACACTCCGGTCGTCTGTGCGCGAGCGAACGGATAATCCGGCGATTTTCTGCGTTCATAGCCATGGCCAGATATCCCACCCGATCACCGCGGCTCGCTTGAGCCGGTCGAAAACAGCTGCGGCATGTCCATGCCGCGTCATCATCTTGCCCACGCGCATCAGGACGATGCCATGCAATAACCCGCTTACAGTAGCCATGCCTTCGAAACGATCTGCCTCTGGACGGCACGTACGCAGACATATGCCGCTGTCACCGTTTGCGGCATCCCCGCAAACATGGCATTCACGAAGGAGTACGTCATGAAAACGAAATTGGCCATGGCCATTTGCGCGGCCCTGTTGATGACCCATGTGGCAATGGCGGCCCAATCCAACGACCGCGACAACAACGGCCGCAACAACCACAACGGCCACCGCCAGAACAGTTCGGTCACGCATGACCGGGGCAGGCATGAGGGCTGGTACAGGAAAGGCGGCGTCATGCCCAACGACTACCGCGACAATCGTTATGTCGTGTCGGACTGGCGTACCGAGCACCTGCGCGAACCGCCGCGAGGATACCATTGGGTGCGCAGCGACAATGGCGATTTTCTGCTCGTTGCCGTGGCTACCGGTGTGATCAGCAGCATCCTGCTGAGTCATTGATCCCCATGGATGGCGAGCGATCACATGCATGAAAGCGGCGGACCCATGCGTGCCATGGGTCCGCCTGGGCGTAACGTGCCAGACACCTTCGCGGCTGACGCACCGACAACCTTTCTGCAAATGACATTGGACGCCGAGATCGTGCCGGTCATTCAGCGTCGGCCCCCGAGATGAATCGAACCTCGTAAATGGGGCCTGCACCCACGCGCAATGCAGGCAACGGCAGCGCCATGTTCCACCAATGAGGAGTACCGTTTTGAAATCCATGACCATGCACGATGGCGATGCACGTACCGTCATTTCCGGATCCGATCCGCAATCCCGCGCAGCCGCGAACGACCAGTCCTGGCGTTGCGAGAAAACCATGAGCCTGACCGTTGAGGCGCTCGCCTCATGGAGCCTTTCCCAGGCGGCGGGCAGCTTTGTTGACGAAGGCGGAACATGGCGGCATCAGGCATTTCCGTCGAAGAAGCCATGACGGCCGGTCCGGCTTTCGACAAATCCGCCGAAGACCGACACCGGCCGCGGCGCAAAAAACAGAGATGCCTCCGAGCCTGCTCATGATCTCCAAACAGGCTGCGAGGAGGTATTGAACAGGCCCCCATCGAAAGCGACGTCATGGCCGAGCACCCACCCGTAGGGGAAGGCAAATCGAGCCTGCCGCTGTGGCGCCGCTTCAGCGCGGGCCTGATCACGGGAGCCGCCGACGACGACCCCAGCGGCATCGCCACGTATTCGCAGCTAGGCGCCGCGTTCGGCTACGGCACGCTATGGTGCATTTTGCTGACCATCCCGCTGATGATCGCGATTCAAGGCGTCAGCGCCGGCATCGGGCGGGTGACCGGCCACGGCCTGATGGACGGCATCCGCAAGTATTACCCCCGCCCACTGGGCTATGTACTGGTGGCCTCGCTCGTGGCGGCGAACGTGATCAATCTGGCGGCAGACATCGGCGCCATGGGCGCGGCGCTGAAGCTGCTGATCGGCGGCCCGACCCTGCTTTACACGCTGTGCTTTGCCGTGGTGTCGCTGGGGCTGCAGCTGTTCATGCCGTTCTCGCGCTACTCGCCGATCCTGAAAGTGCTCACGTTGAGCCTGTTCGCCTACGTGGGTACGGTGATGGTGATCCATGTGCCGTGGACAGCGGTACTCAGGAGCATCGTGATGCCGCCGATCACCTGGAACGCCAAGTACGCAGTCGGCGTGGTGGCCTTGCTCGGCACCACGATCAGCCCCTACCTGTTCTGCTGGCAGGCGTCGCAGGAGGTGGAGGAAATGGGTGTTGGCAGTGGCCGCAAGGCACTGAAGCGCACGCCCTGGCAAGGCACCGGCGCGCTGCGCCGGATCGGCGTGGATACCACGGTGGGCATGCTGTTCTCGAACCTGATCGCGTTCTTCATCATCCTCACCGCCGCGGTGGTGCTGCACACGCACGGCAAGACCGACATCACTTCCTCCGCCGAGGCGGCCGAGGCGCTGCGGCCGCTGGCAGGCAAGCTGGCGTTCGCGCTGTTCGCGGCGGGCATCATCGGCACCGGCCTGCTGGCGGTGCCGGTGCTGGCCGGCGCCACCGCCTACGCGGCCGCTGGCGCGTTCGGCCAGCGCTCCGGGCTGGAGCACAAGTTGCATCAGGCGAAGTTCTTCTACGCCGTGCTGGTAGTGGCCAGCCTCGCCGGCATGGCGCTCAATCTCACGTCGATCGATCCAGTGAAGGCGCTTTACTGGAGTGCGGTGATCAACGGCGTGGTGGCGGCGCCGCTGATGATCGTGATGATGCTGATGGGCTCGCGGCGCAAGGTGATGGGCACGTTCACCATACACTGGGTGCTCAAGCTGTTCGGCTGGCTGGCCACCGCAGTGATGGCCGCCGCCGCGGTGGTGATGTTCGTTACCTGGGGAAGGTGAACATGCTGTCGCGCCCTCTTGACGGTACCCGGCGCACAGTCGGCTGGCTCGGACGGGATTCCACCATCGGGCCGGCATCCTGATCCGGATGCATTTGAGGGTTTGAACGCGGAACGAGGCAGGCTGCCTGGACTCCGTTGCGCGTCGGCGGCAACAGCATGAATGTCTGGCTGCGATGTACGAACGCCTGCGCGGCGCTGGCGCTGCTCGGGCTGATGCTCGGCGGCTGCTCGGAGCTGCGCACCAACTTCGCGAAGCGCCCGTCGCACGCCTTGCCGCCGGCCACCGGCACGTCCAACGCGCGTTACGTGCATGCCGCGGCGGGCCAGCATCCGCAGCAGTCCGGCTTCCGCCTGATGACCGATGGCACCAATGCACTGATGAGTCGCGTGGCGCTGATCGACGAGGCGAAGCACGCGGTCGACCTGCAGTACTACATCTTCAAGAACGACGCGACCGGCCGGCTGGTGGCGCAGCACCTGCTGACGGCGGCGGACCGCGGCGTGCGCGTGCGCCTGCTGATCGACGACATCAACGTGAGCCACGAGGTCGGCATGCTCGATGCGCTGAACGCGAGCCCCAACATCAAGGTGCGCCTGTTCAATCCGTTCCACACGCGCAAGCCATCGCTGCTGTCCAAGACCGTGCAGCTGCTGTTTTCGCCGAGCCGGCTCAACCATCGCATGCACAACAAGTCGTTCATCGTGGACAACAACGTGGCGATCGTCGGCGGCCGCAACATCGGCGACGACTATTTCAGCGTCGACCGCACCACCGACTTCCGCGACCTCGACCTGATCGCGATCGGGCCGGTGGTGAAGGAGGCATCGCGCGTGTTCGACGCCTACTGGAACTGCCCCGCGGCCTATCCGGTCACGGCGTTCCGTGGCAAGCGCGCCGACCACTACGACCTGGCGCAACTGCGCGCGAACCTCGGCCGGGACGCGCGCCATTTCGCGCAAACGGATTACGCGCAGGCGGCGGCGCAGGATTATCCCGACGGCCCTTCCGGCGACCGCCGTGGCGCGTGGTTCTGGGGGCCGGCGCAGCTGGTCGCCGACCAGCCGGCCAAGATCGAACCTCATCAGGACGACCCGGCGCTGCGCATCGGTCCGCGGATCAGGGCAATGACCGACCAGGCGCAACGGGAACTACTGCTGATCTCGCCGTACTTCGTGCCCGACGAGCGGGACGTGCGCTACCTCGTCGCCCTGGTCGCACGCGGCGTGTCGGTGAAGGTGCTTACCAATTCACTGGCCGCCACCGACGAACCGGCCGTGCACGCGGGATATTCTCGCCATCGTCGCGCGTTGCTCGAAGGCGGCGTGCAACTCTACGAATTGCGTCCGGCCGCCGGCGCGCGCCAGTCCGCCACTGTCGGCGGCACCTCATCCGGTGTCAGCCTGCATGCCAAGGCGATCGTGGTGGATCGGCAACGGGTGTTCATCGGTTCGATGAACATGGACCAGCGTTCGAAGCTGCTGAACACCGAGATGGGCATCATCGTCGACAGCCCGGCATTGGCGGCCGCGGTGAAGCAGTTCTTCGACAACGCGACCCGGCCGACGAACGCCTATCGGGTGATCCTGGTCGCGAGAGGCTTGCCGCACGCGGGCCGGATGCGATGGCTGGCGAGAGACGATGACAAGCCGGTGAGTTACGGCCACGACCCCAGAGTCAACGTCATGCGCCGGCTGGAAGTATGGATGCTCAGGCTGCTGCCGATCGAGGGCATGCTCTGAGGGAGTGAAGGCTGGCAAGAAAGGCTCGAGGGCAGCCAGGCCTCGCCACCGGTATCCGCACTCGGGCCGCCCGTCCCGCCATATTGCGCGTCCGCTCCCGAAAGTGATGTGTGTCGCATCGTACATACAGCCGGTACGGGATGTTCGATGATGCTTGCGCGCGCTTGCTTCTCCCGGCGCGACCTGACGGCAATCCTCAGACGTCTGGCTGTTCGCCCGGGACGGATACCTCCGGTGACCGGCACGCCGCGAAAGGACCGATTCGAACATCCATCAAACGCCCCGTCACCACTTCCGTGCGCTGTGCGTGGCAAAGCGAACACAGGACATATCCCATGAAACGCAGTCTTCTCGCATTGAATTCGATCCTGATCGTCACGGCCATGGCCGTCCATCCAGGGCCGGCCCACGCCCAACATTCCGCCGACCTGGACTGCAGGATGCAGTTCTCTCTTTCAACCTGGTCGCTTGTCTACAAGCAGTCGGAAGGGCACGGCCTCGTCACCTGCCAGGATGGACAGTCCATGCACGTCAAAATTGTCGCAAGGGGCGGCGGCCTGACGGTCGGCAAGTCCCGTATCGACGACGGAACGGGCCGTTTCACCGACGTGCATTCGATATCGGAGATTCTCGGCCACTACGGCGACGCCGAGGCTCATGCGGGAGCCGGCAAGGCAAGCGAGGCACAGGTACTCACCAAGGGAGAGGTTTCCCTTGCGCTGTCCGGCACCGGCAAAGGCATCGATCTTGGCGTCGACGTCGGAGAGGTCACGCTCTCGCGGACAAAGTGACGGGGCGGCGTCGGCTGCGATGGCATGCGGTCATGGTCAAGGCAGCGGCCCTCAGTCCAGGGCTTGGTGCCCCGGGGACAGGCGCGACAATCGGCAACCACCTTGACCGCCTGCCGCTTCCGGCATTCGGTTCGCATGCTTCGCCGTGGCCGCCTGTCCACATCCATGCGGATTATCGGGAAAAGTCATGACTACCACCTGCAACAACGACAACCGTCTCGAGCGGGACTTCGACATTCTTCTGCAACACAACGAACGACTCATGCAGGAAAACGAGTCGCTGCGAGCCGAACTCAGACGCCTCTCCGCCGGTGGCGTGCCGATTCGATCGGTCGAACGCTCGTTGGCGCCGGCTTATGGAACTGCCTATCCCGCCCTGGCGCATATCTCCGTCGGCGATGGCATGGATGGCTCCATGCGCGGATGAAGCCCTTGAAGCGCTGCCCGATCGGATGCAGCGTGCCGCCCTCGACCATGGCCCGCAGGCCGCGAACCCGACCAACGGATGGGCAGCCGACACTTCACGCAAGAGATCACCTGTCGGCATCTCCGTAGCCGGCTTCGCGCTGTCGGCGTATCCGGCGGCTGTGGCGCGGCTGGATGGATCGATCCGACGCAGCCACGCGCCTCCCATGGGATTGCGCTTCCTCCGCGACAGCGGCCAGCGAGGCAGTTCCACGGCGCCCAGTCGCAAGAGCTCCTGCTTGCCACTTCGCGATATCCATGCCGGCACGCACGTGGCGTTTGGAGCGGTCGGCGATCGATACCGCCCCTCGTTGTCTGCGCGCTTGCTGCGCGCATGTATTTCCGGCGGATCTGGCCGATGAAGCCAAGTCCCGGGCCCGTGGGCTAGATTCGCCCCATCAAGATCAATACGACGACGACCAGCACGATGAGACCCAGGCCACCGGTCGGGCCGTAGCCCCATTGCCGGCTGTACGACCAACGCGGGATCGCGCCGATCAGCAGCAGGACGAGTACCACCAGAAGTATGGTGCCAATGGTCATTTCGGTTCTCCTTGGAATCGGTGAAGCAAGCGCTGCACCTCGGAAACCCGGACCCCGGATGGCGGGATTCTTCATGCGCGCCTTGCCGCAAATCACATTAGCCAGGTGGTGGGTCGATATCTGTTCGATAACGAACGCCGGGGACTCCGAAGAAGCCTCGACGATGGGCGCCATGGACTATGTGCGGTCGGGTACAGACGACGTACGCCACCCGCTTCATCATGACCTTGCGCCAGTGCATCGGGATGAAAGCATGGGTCGCTCCGTACACTTCAAGGCCGAGAGCCTTTCGCGCGCGGCCCGATGCAGCCATTGGCTGCGCCGGCTCGTTCGCCATGTGATGGCGCAGCAGAAGACACACCGACCCCATCAGAAAGCCTCATGTTCGATGACTTGCCAGACATGGCTTCGCACGGCCTGCTCCACGCGGGACTGGGGGCCATGCTGCTTTACGTGCTGGTGATGACGCAGCTCACCATATTCACCGTTACCCTGTACCTGCATCGCAGCCAGACGCACCGCTCGGTCGATTTCCATCCCGCGCTCGCGCATTTCTTCCGCTTCTGGATCTGGTTGACCACCGCGATGGTCACCCGCGAATGGGTGGCCGTGCACCGAAAGCACCATGCGCACGCCGATACCGCGCAAGACCCGCACAGCCCCTACATCGTCGGCATCCGCCGATTGCTGTGCGAAGGCACCGAGCTTTATGCCGCGGCACGTCACGATGAAGGGCTGCTGGCCAAGTATGGCCACGGCACGCCGGACGACTGGATCGAACGCCACGTGTACACGCCTCACTGCAATTGGGGTCCGACGCTGCTGGCGTTCATCAGCCTGGCCCTGTTCGGCATCGGTGGCATGGCGATATGGGCAGTCCAGATGATGTGGATTCCCTTCTGGGCCGCCGGCGTGGTCAATGGCATCGGCCATTGGTGGGGTTATCGCAATTTCGAGACCCCGGACAAGTCCGCCAACGTCGTGCCGCTGGGCATCTGGGTCGGTGGCGAGGAGTTGCACAACAACCATCACGCCTTTCCCGGTTCGGCGAAGTTCTCGGTACGCCGCTTCGAATTCGATTTGGGATGGTTCGTCATCCAGGCCCTTTCCGGACTCGGGCTCGCCCACGTCAGGCGCATCGCCGTCATCGAACTGGAACACATGACGAACCACCTGGCCATCCGCATGGCGCAGCCGGTAGCACTGGCGCCACGGGTGAAAGTCATGACGGAATTCTTCCGCAAGGTCACCTTGCCAGCCGTGCGCGAGGAAGTCCGGCACGGGGATCGCCGCACACCGCCACTCTCGATACGCCTGCGCCGCGCGCTGGCCGACGGCGGCCGCTGGCTTTCGACGGACGAGCGGGAGTGCCTCGACGCGTGGATCGATGCCCGACCGCGCCTGCGCACCGTTTGCCGGTTCCGTGCACAGCTTGCTGCCTTGATGGAAAGCCGCCGTGCGGACCGCGCGGCGGGGGCGATGATGCAATGGGTGCGGGCGGCCGGAGCCAGCGGCATCGACGCGCTGCAGGGGTTCGCCCTCTCCATGGGCACCAATATGGCCGTGCCAGGCTCTCGAGCCGGAGTTGCCGACGCCGTTTCCCCGTCTATCCACCGCCCGACGGGCGACGCGGCCGCCCACCGACTGCGGGATCCGCATGTCTGACCCGTTGTGGTCGCTCCTGCTCGGCGTGTTGCTCATTGCCATGGTGCTGACCGGGTCGCTGCTCGCCCGCATCCTGCTCAGCAGCGCGATGGTTTATCTCGTCATCGGCTACGCCATGGGGCCTGCCTGGCTTGGCCTGATAGCCCCCGATCCAGGCAGCAGCCCGAATCTGCTGGGGCGGATTGCCGAGATGGCGCTGCTCATCTCGCTGTTTACCGTCGGCCTGAGGATGGAGGTGCCGCTGTTCGACCGGCAATGGATACTGCCGTTGCGGCTGGCCTTCGTCTCCATGACGATCACGGTCGGGCTCATCGCGGCGGCGGGGGTCTGGGGGCTCGGGCTCTCGTGGGGTGGCGCGGTGTTGCTCGGTGGCATCCTGGCACCTACCGATCCCGTGCTTGCCTCGGGGGTCAAAACGGAGCGAGGAACCCATCCCGACGGCCTCCGCTTCAGCCTCGCCGGCGAAGGCGCCTTGAACGACGGCACTGCCTTCCCCTTCGTGCTGCTTGGCCTCGGCTTGCTGGGCCACCATGCCCTCGGTGCGTACGGATGGCGCTGGTGGGCGATAGACGTGTTGTGGGCCACCGTGGGCGGGCTCGGCATCGGTGCGCTGTTGAGCGCCGTGATCGGCAAGCTGCTCGTGCACCTGCGCACGCGCCATGGACAGGCGACCGGGCTCGACGAGTTCGTGTCGCTGGGTATCGTCGCGGTGACCTATGGCGTGGCACAGCTTTGCCACGCATCGGGGTTCCTGGCCGTGTTCGCCGCAGGCCTGGCGCTGCAGCGGGTGAAGGAACATCCGCGGGCCGGGACGACGTCGCTCGATGCGGCCCCCCAGTTCCACCGGCATGCCTACGGTGCGCTGTCCACGCACTCCCATCACGCGAGCGCGACGATGACGCACGCCGTACGCGGCTTCAACGCCCAGCTGGAAAAGCTCGCCGAGCTGACCATGGTGCTGCTCGTCGGCGCGATGCTCCCCTGCATGACCCCGTGGCGCGACCTGTGGTGGTTCATACCGCTGTTGTTCGTGGCGATACGGCCGGCAGCCGTGTTCGCCGGCACCCTCTGGGGATCCGCAGGCCTGCCCCAACGCGCCATGATCGGCTGGTTCGGCATCCGCGGGATCGGCTCGGTGTTCTATCTGTTGTTCGCGATCCGGCACGGCGTGACCGGCCCGCTCGCACAGGAACTGGTCACGCTCACCCTGGTCTGCGTGGCCGTCTCCATTCTGGTGCACGGCGCTTCGATGCGTCCGTTGATGCGCTGGTATATGGGACCCCCGGGAAGATGATGCCGGGACATAAGCGAAAGCCCCTGGGGTCCATCCCGGGGGCTTCCGTTTGTTACAGCGGACTCATCGGCGGCGGGGGCATGGCCAGCCGCCGTCCATGGCTCACGTGTGCTTCTTGTAGTCGTCGCGGATCTTGCCCACTTCCTTCTGGAACTTGCCAACCTGTTTCTCGGCTTGGCCGGAAGCCTCTTTCACCGGATTGCCGGTGACTTTCCCTGCGGCTTCCTTCACTGCGCCCTTGATCTCGTGCTTGGTGCCTTCGATGCGATTCTTGTCCATGATCATCTCCCGTCGCCGGATTGCAACATCAATGACATGGCACAACCTACGCGCATGGTGCTCGGGCCTCTGTACGCCGGCACACACTTCAACGCCGATATGGATTGGCCCATGCCGGTCCGGCCAGCCACGAATCCTTCTTGCCCGACATGGATCTCGTGCCTTCGGCGGCAAGAACAACCGTAAGGGCGATCCGCAAACATCAGCCGTTCACACCATGGCAACTTGCGGCCATTTACTCTCGACAGGTTAAGTCGTCGGGGATGACACCAGTTGCGCCGTGACTTCTCCCGACAGGGCAGCCACGCCAGGCGATTTTGCGTCAGCCCAGGATAGTGCGCCGATATGCTTTCGTACCAGGCGCAAAACCGTGCAGGAGAGCCGTTCAACAGCCTCTCCCTTTCGGCGAAATACTGGTCACGCCAACATGCACATCGTTGACGGACACTGAAATTCACTTCCGGAGCGTACATGAGGAAAGGCACGACTGCAGTTTCCGATCCGCGGCGGAATCGACTGCTCGCTGCCCTGCCCCCCGCCGAATGGGAACGTTGGTTGCCGCACCTCGAACCCGTGGACATGCCACTCGGCAAGGTGCTCTACGAGTCCGGTAGCCGTTTGAGCCACGTGTACTTTCCGACGACCTCGATCGTCTCGCTGCTGTACGTGATGGAAGACGGCGCCTCCGCCGAAATCGCGGTCGTCGGCAACGAAGGCATCGTCGGCATCTCGCTGTTCATGGGCGGCGAATCGACGCCAAGCCGTGCACTCATACAGAGCGCTGGCCAGGGATTCCGCCTCAAGGCGGACCTGATGCTGCAGGAATTCAACCGCGCAGGCCCCGTGCTCCACCTGCTGCTGCGCTATACCCAGGCCCTGATCACCCAGATGTCCCAGACGGCGGTGTGCAACCGCCATCATTCGCTGGACCAGCAACTCTGCAGGTGGCTGCTGCTGAGCCTGGACCGGCTGGATTCCGAAGAATTGGCGATGACGCAGGAGCTCATCGCCAACATGCTGGGCGTGCGCCGCGAAGGCGTCACCGAGGCCGCCGGCAACCTGCAACAGGCTGGGCTGATCCGCTATCAGCGCGGCCACATCACGGTCATCGATCGCGCCGGGCTCGAACAGCGCACCTGCGAATGCTATGCCGTGGTCAAGAACGAGTACGACCGCCTGCTTCCGATGCCGGCACCATACTGAGCAATCGTCCGGTGTTGAAGCTGTCCTTTCCTGCCTCCGATGACTCCAACTGGCCGCTCTGCTCCAGCACCTGCTTTCCAACCAGAAACAGGCATGGCAATGAAGCGCCTTCGTGACATCGGGACCCCAGGCGCCCCCTGCGTTTCCGCGGGCGGCCGGGTACAGGCTCTGGACTTTCCCAAGTGCCGCAGGCACGCCAAACCCACTTGCCAAACCACTCGACTCAGGCGCTGCAGGCCTGCCGCCGCGCCGTGCAGCGCAGGGCGGCACTCCCGGCCAGCGACGCCGGGAAGCCGCTGGCTATCGTCAGGCATTGCTCCGCCAGCACCGCCACGCCGGGCCGGTGCGACACGACGACCAGGGTGGTCCACGGCAGGCGGCGCTTCAGGGCGTCGAGGACCGCCAGCTCGGCAGTGGCATCGAGCGCGCTGGTGGCCTCGTCCAGCACGGCCAGGCGCGGTTGCCGCAGGATCACCTGGGCCAGCAGCAGCCGTTGCAGTTCGCCGCCGGAAAGCCGGCTGGACGCGCTGTGAAGCGCGGTGTCGAGTCCGTGCGGCGAGTCGGCCAGCCGCCGATCCAGGCCGACGTCTGCCAGCGCGCTGCGCAGCAGCGCATCGGTGGCATCGGGCGCTGCCCAATGCAGGCACTCGCGCACCGAACGCTGCCACGGCCGCACGTTCTGGCTGACATAGGCGCCATGGCGCACCAGCTCGCGATAGGCGTCGAAACCGATGGGCCGGCGGTCGAGGTGCGCCACGAAGACCTCGGGCGTCGCCATGCCGGCCAGCACGTCGACCAGGCTGCTCTTGCCGATCCCGGAGTCGCCGGAAATCAGCGTGAGTTCGCCGGGCGCCAGCACCAGTTCGCCGACTTCGAGGCCCGCCAGCGGCGGCGTCACCCGCATCCGCTCGATGCGCAAGGTCCCCGCGCGCGCCGCTGGTCGAGGCGGCGCCGCAGGCGCGGGCGGGCGGTCCGCGTCCAGGCGCATGTAGCGATGCCACAGCTCGAAGGCCGGGGCGGTCGAACGCAGTTGCTGGAAGCTCTGCCTCGTCGCCACCAGGTAGGGCAGCAGGCGCCCCAGCAACAGGCACACGGCGATCAGCGATGCCCGATCCATGCCGTGCCAGCGGTCGGCGAGCAGGAACAGCGACGTGATGCCGAGCGTGGCCAGCAGTTCAAGCACCAGTCTCCCGGAAGCCACCAGTTCCAGCTGGCGGCGATAGCCCTCGCCCAGGCGGGCCGCGATCGCGCCGCAACTCCCCTTCTCCGCATCCTCGCGTTCGAACGAGCGCACATGGCGCAGACGTCGCGGGAAATCCTCGCTGTGCCAGAACAGCTGCGTCATGTCGGCCACGTAGCGGCGCGCGACCAGCGCCTGCTCGCGGCCGCAGGCGCGCGAAACGGCCAGCCCGAGGCCGACCAGCACCGGCGCGGCCAGCAGCAGCGGCGGCGAGACCCAGAACGCGAAGCCCAGGCTGACCGCCGCGGTGATGCCGACCACCAGCAACTGCTGCAGGGCGCTGAAGCCCTGCACGAGGATCTCGACGTTGTGGGTGAGCACGTTGGCGATTTCCGCGGACGTCGCATCGGCCAGCGACGCCAGCGGCGCATCGATCAGCCGCGCATGCACCCGACGGCGCAGGTTCACGCCGTAACGGCCGACCAGCCGCGCGCCGATCCGTGCCGACTGCCAGCGAAGCAGCGCAAATGCGCCGCTGGCCGCCGCGAAGATCGCCGCCTGCGCGCCGACGCTGCGGCGTGCATCGAACAGGCCACCGCCGAACGGCAAGGCGTGGCCGGGTTGCACCAGCGGCACCAGCAGCAGCGCCGCCACGCTGCCGGCGATGGCTGCGCCCAGCGACAACGCGACGTATGCCGCGGTTTCCACCAGATCCTTGCGCGCGAGCGTGCGCAGCAGTGCGCGCAACAGCTCCGGCGGGCGGACATGCCGGATCGAGGGTTCGTCGGGCACCACCGCCGGATCGCGCGGCCTGTCGGCAGCCGCGGTTCCGAAGGTGCTGCCCGACGATTCGGTGCGGCGTCGCTCCCCGGTCGGATTTCGCATGCCGGTGAGTGCGGACCACCGGACAAGAGGTTGTGCGCGGCAGGCGCGTTCCGCTCGACGAAATCTGCCCGGAACGCTCGCCGCATCACCGACTCAGCGGACCGCCCTGCTCAGTGGCCGCCCGTCGTCGGCATCTTGCCCGTCCGCATGCCCTGCACGATGGCCAGCGACCGCGCCACGTGCTGGTCCGGCCTCAGGTGGTCGGCCTCCGACGACAGCGTGGCGACGATGCGTCCGTCGCTGGCGATCACGAACGTGGTGCGCGAGATGAAGCCATGGTCGATCGCCACGCCACGCACATCGTTGATGCCGGGATGCGCCGCCGTCATCTTGAGACCGTAGGACGTCGCCACCTTGCCGTCGGGGTCGGAAGCCACCGGAAACTTGCCGGCGCAATACTTCGGATCGGACGAGAAGGCATTCAGCCGCTCGATGCTGTCGGCGGACACGCCGATGATGGTGGCGCCGGCCGCGTCGAACCGGGCCTTCTCGGCGGCGAAGGTGTGCGCCTCCAGATCGCAACCGCCGGTGTACGCCGATGGATAGAAGTACACCACTACGGGCCCCTTCTTGAGGGCCTCCTTCAGCGAGAAGCTGAAATCCTTGCCGGCGCGACTGGCTTCGGCCGTGAAGTCCGGCGCCGTGGCACCGGGCTCGAGCGCGGCAAGCGCCGGAAACGCCACCAGCAGCGCCAGCAGCGCAGCCGCGGCCATCGATCCCGCAAGACGTGTTTTCATTTGCGACCCTCGCATGGGGGCATCGGCCTGGCGCGGAACGGCCCGCGCGAAGCCCCCTGCCCGGTTGATGGTGAACCACTTCGGTGGTTCGTCGGTCCTGACCCGAAAGTTACCTGATCCCCAACGGGAAACCGTGGGTGCCGACGACGACGGCAAAGGTTGCTGCCCGCGACCGTGGCGGTCATCGCGGCCCACCGAGCAACCGGTGCAACGCGGCAACGGCATCGCGCAAATGCCGCCCGCGGCGCAACTCGTGCACGCCGCGCCGGATCAGCTTTTGCTCGAAGCAATCCCAACCCGGTTGTGTCGCCGCGTAGGACTGGTCGGCGCGCAGGCGCCCGGCGACGTCGTCGGCGCGGAGCGGACTCAGCAACGCATCCGCGTCGCAGGCGGTCTCGGCGGAGACGAACACCGCGCCGGCCAATGCCAGCGGTGATGCCGCGAGGCGGCCGGGGCCCTGCCGCAAGTCGGCCTCGAACTTCTCCACGCCGCTGCGCCGGTGGATGCGCGGCGAGCGATCGAGCCAGTGCCGGGCGACACGATCGTCCACGTGGCGCAGCGTGTCGGCCTGCACGTGCAGGTAGTTGGCGACGCCGGTGGCGAGCAGGGTCTCCGGCTGCACGAAGACGGCGTCCTCGGCGAGAAAATCCAGGCCGCCCAGCAGGCTGTGCAAGGCCAGCGTCGACTTGCCCGCACCGCTCGCGCCCAGCAGCAGCACGCCGCGCCCGTGCCGGCCCACGCAGGCGCCATGCAGCGGAACCAGGCCCAATCCGCGCGCCGCCAGGGTGAACACGGCGAATTCCACGAGTTCGTAGCGCAGGTGGTAGGGCCGGTCGAGCATCTCCTCCGAAGCCACCACCAGGCCCTGCCGTTGCGCGGGCGCCAGCACCACGTAGTTCGACGCGTCCATCACGCCGCACAGCAGGCCCGCGCCGGACTGCATCCGCACCGGCGGCGGCTCGGCACGCTGCGGCGACGTTTGGCGCGGCAACAGCCGCAGCTCGATGCGGAACTCCGGCGCGGCCACCGGCAGACGATGCGGCGGCAGATCGGCATAGGCAGCCTCGACCACCCGCAGCAGGGCTGCGCTGGCGCTGTCGAACCGGAAGTCACCGCCCAGGATCTGCTTGCGCACGGAAAACGCGGGGCCGTTGCGCTCGCGGAAAGGGTCGGCGTCCGCATCCGGCGCGCCGTGGGAAATCGTCAAGGCCATCCTCGTCGCGCGCGGCTCGGGGCAAGTGCCGAATGAGTGCGGCCGCAACGGAAAAAGGTTGCGCGCGCACGACCGCACCACGCTGCCGCGATTCGTCGCCGCGCAGGCAACCGAAGCTCCGCAACGGAGCACTCACTTCCCGCAAGCGCCGGCTCGAACGCGAACATCACCCGCCGCAGCAGCCCGTCCCCACGGCCCCCGGAGGCCATAGTGATGCTGAAGATCCTGGTCGGCCACGCTTATTACCTGAAGTACGACCGGAAGCAGTGGGAGCGTGGCAAACCGTATCCTCCGCTCGCCACGATCCAGGTGGCCGCCCTGCTGCGGCGGCTGGGGCACGAGGTCGCGCTGTTCGACGCGATGCTGGCCGCGGGCGTCGAGGACTTCGCCGCATCCCTGCACGGCGTGCGGCCGGACCTGGTCGTGCTCTACGAGGACAACTTCAACTTCCTGACCAAGATGTGCCTGGGCCGCATGCGCGAGGCGGCCTGCCGCATGATCGCCGAGGCGCGTGCCGCCGGAGCCCGCGTGATCGTCGCCGGCTCCGACGCTTCCGACCACCCGGAGGCTTTTCTCGCGGCGGGTGCGGAGGCGGTGCTGATCGGCGAGGGCATCGCTGCCCTGGCCGAACTGGTCGGGCGGCTGCAACGTGCCCCGCACGTCGCCACCCCGGCGTGGGTGGCCGGCCTCGCGGGCATTGCCGCGCAGGTGGGCGAGGTGGACGGACAGCTGCAGCCGACGCGCGTCGGCGCGCTGCCGCCGGACCCGCGCCTGGTCGGCCACCCGGCCTGGGACCTGATCGACATCGAACGCTATCGCGCGATCTGGCACGAACGACACGGCTTTTTCAGCCTCAACATGGCTGCGTCGCGGGGCTGCCCGTTCCGCTGCAACTGGTGCGCCAAGCCGATCTGGGGCAACCACTACATGCAGCGCAGTCCGCAGGACGTCGCGGCGGAGATGAGCCACCTGAAACACGCCTTCCAGCCCGACCACATCTGGATGGCGGACGACATCTTCGGCTTCCGCGTCGACTGGGTGACGGAGTTCGCCGAGCACCTGCGCGCCACCGACGGCGCGGTGCCGTTCACCATCCAGACCCGCGCCGACCTGATCAGCGAACGCATGGCCGAGGCGCTGGCGCAGGCCGGCTGCGCCGAGGCGTGGCTCGGCGCCGAGAGCGGCAGCCAGCGCGTGCTCGACGCGATGAACAAGGGCACCAGGGTCCCCGAGCTGATCGTGGCGCGGGAGCGGCTGGGCCGGCACGGCATCCGCGTGGGCTTCTTCATCCAGCTCGGCTATCTGGGCGAGGAACTGGTCGACCTGCTGGCCACCCGCGAACTGGTCGCGCAGGCGGCGCCGGACGACATCGGCGTGAGCGTGTCCTACCCCTTGCCGGGCACGCGGTTCTACGAACTGGTGAAGGCCCAGCTCGGCCGCAAGACGCATTGGCGGGACAGCGGCGACCTGGCCATGATGTTCCGCGGCGCCTACGACTCGGAGTTCTACCGCAGCGTGCGCGACCTGCTGCACGAGCAGGTCGCACTGCAGCAGACGAAGGCCGGCACGCCGCCGAAACGCCATCGTGCGGACAGCGCCGCGCTGGCCGCGCGCTGGGATGCGCTGATCGCGCGCGAACACGCGCACCGCAACCACGACGCCACGCCGCCGCCCGTGCCGCAGCGCATCGCCGTGCAGCTGCGTTGACCGCCGTGCTGCCGCCGCTCGCCATCGTCCGGAGCGGCCTGCGCCGCACCACCGAGGCGCTCGCCGCCGAGCTGGCACTGGCGCGACCGGGCAGCGAGACGCCTGCGTGGAGCGAACTGGAGTGGGCGCTGGCCGCCGCCGCCGCCGTCGCCCACGGCGTAGCGCCGCTGCTCGACCAGTGCTCGACCTGGGACCATCCGGCGTGGCGGCATTTCCTTGCCGACCAGCGTACGCAGGTCGAGCAGCGCCATCGCCGCATCATCGACTTGCTCAAGCGCATCGACGCCGGCGCCCGCGCCGCCGGCTTTCCCGTGGTCGCCCTGAAGGGCGCGGCGCTGCATGCCAATGGCATCTACACGCCCGGCGAGCGGCCGATGGCCGACATCGACCTGCTGGTGCGCGAAACCGACGCCGCGGCTGCGGGCGCGCTGCTGCAGGAGCTCGGCTACGTGGCCTCGTTCGCGCAGTGGAAGCACCGGGTGTTCAAGCCTGCCGGCGGCCAGCCCTATGCCGGACTGGGCGAACATCGCGATGCGCCGGTGAACATCGAACTGCACACGCACATCCGGGAGCGGCTGCCGGTGGCCGCCGTCGACATCACCGCGCGCATCCTGCCGCGCGAGCCGCATGCGGGATTGAACGACTACCCCTCGTGCGGCGCGCTGATGAGCCACCTGCTGCTGCACGCGGCGGGCAACATTTGCGGCCGCAGCCTGCGCCTGATGCATCTCAACGACATCTCGCTGCTGGCCACGCGCATGGTCGCGCACGACTGGAACGAACTGTGGGGCACCCACGGCGACGACGCGCCGTGGTGGGCACTGCCGCCGCTGCGGCTGGTCGCACGCTACTACCGGCATGCCGTGCCCGAAATCGTGCTCGCGCGACTCGAACGCGATTGCCCTCACCTGCTGCGCACGGTCTCGCGGCGGCAGACCCTGACCCGGGTGTCGTGCTCCGAACTGTGGTTGCACGCGCTCGCCGGCATCGAGTGGTCGCGCTCTCTCGGCGAAGCCGTGCGCCACCTTGCGCGCCATGTCCGGCCCACGGACGAAGCCCGCAAGGAACGCGCCGACATGGCGCGCACCCAGCTCTGGCTGCAGGGACAGGATTGGGTCACCTCGACCCGGCGCCGGCGCGCGCTGGCCTGGCTCGTGCGGCCGGTGCCGCGCATGGACACCTTGTACGTGGTGCGCGCGGCGCTGGAGCCGCGCGCCTCATCGGCGAGCGGGTAGCGGACGCGCGCAAGGCCATCGACGACATGCACACCGGCGAGCAGTACCACGAATTCATGCTGGCCTCGCCGCGGGACCGGACCGTGCGCGCCAGGTTCCAGCAACTGGCGCTGGACCTGCTGCCTGCGGGGGCGAACGTGCTCGACTTCGGTGCCGGCACCGGCATCGATGCGAAAACCTATGCCGCCAACGGACATCCGACCTTCGTGTTCGAGCCTTCGGAGGCGATGCGCGATTGCCTGCTGCGGCGCTGCCGCGACGAGATCGAGCGCAGGACCGTCGTGGCGGTCGCCTCGCCGCTTGCCTGCGAGGTGCAGGCGGTCACCGCGAACTTCGCGGTCTTCAATCACTTCGCGGATCATGCCGCGCTGTTCGAGCAACTGTCGCGCGTGGTCCGGCACGGCGGCTTCGTGCTGGCCAGCCTGCTCAACCCCTACTGCCTCGCCGACGCGCGCTACCGCTGGTGGCGGGCGAACCTGGTGAAGCTCGTACGCTGCGGCCACTACGCCATTCCGAGCGAAAGCCGCATCCACCGCTTCGCGCCGTGGATCGTGGCGCGGGCGGCGGCGCCGCATTTCCGGCTGGAGCGCCGGATGCCCCGCGGCCTTGCGCTCGCGAGCCAGCTTTACATGTTCCTGCTGTTCCGGAGGGTCTGACGATGTGGAAGGACTGGGCCAGGCCGTTCGTTCGCCCGTTGCCGCAATGGTCGGTGGTCGCCGTCGCGCCACCGCAGCAAACGGTCGTCGCCAGCTTGCGCTGGGGCAGCGCCGCGGCGGACGTCACCACCGACCACACCGTGGCATCGCTGCGGCCGCTCACCATCGCGACCAGCCTGGACGCCGGCCCGCATCCCGTTATCGAGTACCGCGATCACGCCAGCGGCCGGCTGCTCGGGGTATTGCAGCTGGCGCGCGCGACGACGGTCAGCACCGAAGGCAACACGGTCACCCTCTATCACGTCGCGGCCGGCGGGCATCGCTGCCTGGCCTGGCCGCTGCGCCCGTGGAACGCCTGGCTGCAGAACCGCCTGATGCGGCGGAACACTTCGTCGCCCCACTCCCTCATGGCGCCGGCCGCGACCCAGCAGCTGATGATCGCCTACCTGTGCCCGCGACCGGTCGTACTTGTCTCCGTCGACGCACCGGATCACCACAACATCTTTCCCATGGACCTGATCGGCCCGCTGGGGTGCAGCGGACTGTTCACACTCGCGCTGCGCAGCACCAATGTTTCCGTGCCGACGATGCGCAAATCGCGCCGCGTCGCCCTGTCCTGCATGCCGGCGACGATGAAGGACGCCGTCTACGCGCTCGGCGTGCATCACAAGCAGCCGCTCTCGGACTGGGAAACACTGTCCTTCCCGCTCCGGCGCTCGCGTACCTTCGACATACCCGCGGTGGCCGCGGCGCTGCGCATCCGCGAGCTGGACATCGTGCATAGCGAGGAAGTCGGCTCGCACACGCTGTTCCTCGGTCGCATCGTGTCCGAGGAAACCCAGACGAAGGACGCCCAGCTGCACCACACGGCAGGCTTTCACCAGGCCTGGCGCCGCCGGCGCGGCATGCCGTTCGCGGAAGCGCGATCCGCCTGAGCGCGCGAGTTCACGCCTTCGTCGCCACCGCGATCGTCAGGCTCTGCAGTAAATGGAAGTCCGGCCGCCGCAGCGCGTAGCGCGCGTCGCCCGGATCGCACAGCCGCGCCAGCGTGTCGAAATCCCCTGGCTGCAGGTAGGTCCGCAGGCGCTCGCCCCAGGTGCCGCGGAAGATCGCGTCGCACAGGTAGCGCTCGTCCGCATCCGCGAGCGGCTGGACGCGCTCGATCATCCGCGTGCGCACCGCCACCTGCGGCAGGCCGGCCGCCTGCAGCCAGCCGACGAGCGCGCGGACCGCGGTGAATTCGCGCTCGCTGCGGCCGTAGCGTTCCCGGTAGTACGCACGCACTGCGTCGTTGACGCATCGTTCGAGACGGGCATCCCACGCGAAGACCATGTCCGGCACCAGCGAACTCTGCCCCAGCACGAGGCGACCGCCCGGACGCAGCAGCTTGGCCAGGGCCCGCACGCCGGCGACCGGATCGTGCAGATGGTTGACGGCGTTGACGGCCCAGACCAGGTCGAAGCTGCAGGCCGCCAGCGGCGGCCGCAGCATGTCGGCCTGCAGGATCGACGCCTGCGCCGGCGCACTGCGGCGGGCGGCACGAACGTGCGCGGTCGCCAGGTCCATCCCCACCACCAGTGCGCGATCCCCCGCGGATTCGTGGAACCAGCCGACCGCCTCGCCCGTGCCGCAACCGGCGTCGAGCACGCGCGCATCCGCCAGCATCGCCAGTGCGGCGATCGCCTCGCGCAGCTCCGGCCGCGCGAAGGCGTTGAACAGCCGGAGCTTCTCCGTGTAGTCGCGCTGCGGAGTGTCGCCTAGCAATCCGGCCACGGCCTGCGTCCTGCTCATCGCAGCGGGCTCGTCGCCGTGCGGCATCCGTGCCGCTCCCGCACGATGGCGGGCAGCTCGCTGCCGTGCCGCAGCCGCCGGCGCAGACGGTTGAACGGGCGCTCGACCAGGAACCACGACGACAGCGCCGCGAGCAAAACGAGCATCAGGTTTTGCGGGAATGCATGCATCCACGCATCGGATCGGTGATCCAGGAAAGGCACCTGCCACAGATACAGCGAATAGCTCAGCGCGCCGAGAAACACCGCCGGTTTCCAGTTCAGGATGCGTCCGGCCAGCGAACCCGCATGTCGCGTGCCCGACTCGATCAGCACGGCGAGACACAGGTTCATCAGCGGCGATCCCAGCAGGATCGCCATCGTGTGGCTGCCCATGCGATTGATCAGCAGCACCAGGGGCACCGCGAGCACGAGCCAGCGGCTGGCGGTCAGGCGCAGGTACCACGTGCGGGTCAGCAGCCAGGGCCGCAGCAACGCCAGCGCACAGCCCGCGGCCAGGTAATCGAACATCGCGGGAAAGCTGGTCAGCATGCCGCTGGGAAAACGGGGATCGACATGGAATATCCATTCACGGATGGCGAAGCGCGCCAACGGACCGATGCAGATCGCCGCGACCGCGACGAGCAAGGCGCGGCGCTCGCGCAGCGCCAGCAAGGTCAGCGGCCACAGCAGGTAGAACTGCTCCTCGACCGACAACGACCAGAGATGCCCGATCTGCAGGGAGCGGCCCGGCTCGAAGTTGACCGTGTAGGTCAGGGCGTAGGCAAAGTCGCGGCCGCTCAGCTGCACTACGCCCGCAGCCGTCGCGATCGCCATGACCAGGACGAACGCGTAGAACGCGGGAAAGATGCGCAGGATCCGGCGCAGGTAGAACCGCTTCAGCGAAATCGCCCCCGTCGCCTCGCGCTCGCCCGTCAGCAGCGAGGTGATCAGGAAACCGGAGATCACGAAGAACACCAGCACGCCGAGATGGGCGACGTCGCCGCACCAGCGGCCGTACTCCGCGATCGAGACGGGGAAATGCCGCGTGCCGCAGAGATGCCCGTAGCACACCATCAGGATCGAGATGGCCCGGAGTCCGTCCAGCGAAGGCATGCGGGCGCCCTGCTTGTTCATGCGGCGCGCAGGCGCAGGTAGAGCGCTTCGAACGCGCGCGCGGTGTGGTCGGCGTCCTCGCGCAGCGCGCGGAGCTGCGCGCCCGCGGCCAGGCGCAGCCGCAGTTCCTCGTCGCCGAGCAGGCGACGGATCGCATCCGCGAGCGCGGGCGCGTCGCCGATCGGCACGGCCAGCGCCGCCGCCGGCGCCCACTCCGCGATGTGTCCTACCGCCGTGCCCACCGTGGGTACGCCCGTGGCGGCGGCCTCCAACACCACCAGCGGCCCGGCCTCGTGCAGCGACGACATCACCAGCAGGTCGGCCGACTCCATCAGCAGGCGCAGTTCGCGCTGGGTCCTGAAGCCGAGAAAGCGCACGCGCCCATCCAGCCCGAGCCGGCCGGCAAGCTGCTGCATCTCGCCCTGCAAGGTGTCCACGCCCACGATGTCCATTTCGAAGTCCGACCCTGCCCCGGCCAGGATCGCCAGCGCGCGCAGCAGGGTCGGCTGGTCCTTGACGCGGTTGAGGCTGGCCACGTGGATCAACCGGGCCGGCCCCGCATCGCGACCGCGCGGCGCGCGCGGCGGCCAGGCCATCAGGTCGACCCCCAGCGGCACGCGCCGGGCCTCGAGCCCGAGCGCGTGCAGCGATTCGAGGATCGGCGCGCTGGCGGCGGTGATCGCATCGGCGCCGCGCAGCACCACCGCTTCGCGCAGCCGCGCCTTCCACGTGCGCCTGCCGCCGTAGGCTATCGCGCGCAGCGCGACCAGCTCGCCGCCGGCGACATGCACCAGGCTCGGCCGCCGCAGCAGCTTCGCCGCCGCCACGGCGACCAGGCTGCAGGAGCCCGAGAAGATCGCGTGGATCGCATCGAACGGCGCGCGCCGATGTTCGGCGCGGATCGCGGCGATCGCGCGCAGTCGCGTCCGGCCTTCGCCGATGTTGTGGATGTGAGCGCCGGCGAGTTCCCAGCGATCGGGCGCCGCCTCCTGGTGCAACGCGAAGACGTGCACCTCGTGCGCACGCGCCAGCCGCCCGATCAGCGCCAGCAGGGCCGGGATCACGCGGAACTCGCCGCTGCGGTCCACCCCGCCCGGCACCACCAGCGCGAGCTTCATGGCACGCTCCCGTGGCGATCGTCGAGGACCCGCGCATAGGCCTCGGCCCAGAGCCGCCCCACCGCCCGGAACGAGAGCGTCTCGTCGAAATGTGCGCGCACCTGCTGCAGCGAAGGCCGGTTCGCCGCGGCCTCGACCAGCGCCGCGGCCAGCGCCGGCGCATCGCCGCATGGCCACAGCCGGCCGATGCGGCCGTTGCCGGTCAGTGCGCGGAACGCCGGGATGTCCGTGAGCACGGGCCCGAGGCCGCAGGCGATGGCCTCCATCGCCGCGTAGCCGCTGCCCTCGGCGCGGCTGCCGGAGACGAACAGGTCGGCGGCGCGCATCAGCGTCTCGACCTGCGCATGCGTCACCTTGCCCAGCAGGTGCACGCGCCCGGCTAGCCGCCGGTCGGCATCGATGTGCGCCCGCACCTCGGCCAGCATCGGCGCCTCGCCGAAGGCGCACCACAGCTGCAGGCCGGGCATGCGCTCCGCCGCCAGCGCGACGCCGTCGAGCACCGTGAGCGGATCCTTGCCGCGGTTCAGGCGCCCCACCCACAGCGCGCAAGGTCTGCCATGCACGCCGGTCGCCGCGCGTGCGCGGGCACGATCGCCCGGTGTGAAGCGGCTGCTGGATTCGGGGATCGCGAACAGCCGCGTCGCCGGATCGAACACGCCGGCGGCGACGAAGGGCCGTGCGAGTTCGACCGCCGTGAAGGCCACGCCCGCCGCCGCCGCGAAGCGACGGCGGTGGCGCGGCCGCCGCCACCAGCGGGGCGGCCGGTCGGCATGATCCTGGAAAACCAGCGGCAAGCCCGGCGCCAGGTTGCCGGCGACCGCGAACGCATCGTCGGCGTAGGCCAGGCTGTGCGCATGCAGCAGGTCGACGGCACCGCCGTCCAGGGCATCGGCGAAACGGCGGCCCCGACCTTGCGCCGTCCACGTTCCGCGCAGGTCGACGAGGCGGTAGTCCACGCCGGCACGCATCAGGCGCTCGGCATGCGCGGCCGCCTGCAGCACGGTGACCCGGACGCCGGCGCCCGCCACCAGCTCCGCGATGTCCGCCAGCGAGGGCCAGCGTTCGAGCAGGGCCGCGAGGCCCAGGCCGAGGGGTGCGGGCAGGAAATTGATCTGCACGACGTGCACCGGCACGACCTACAGGCCCGACACCTGCGGCATGCGCAGGCGCACCAGCCGGTTCGCCAGGTTCAGCTCCCATGGCCGGTCGTACCTGCGGAAGCGGTAGCGCCAGCCGGCCATCGCGCTGAGGTTGCGCTTGGCCCACGGCGGCGCGCGCAGGTCCTGCACCGTGGGATAGCGGCAGCGCAGCACGGTGACGAAGTCGTTGATGCGGCGGCGCAACCGGTCGCTGAGCCAGGGCGCATCCATGTGGCAGGCGTAATCGACCCAGCGCGGCTGCGCCCACTCGTCCGGCGTCGCGGGGAACACCACCGGTTCGCCATCGATGTCCAGCAGCGGCGCGCCCGGCCGCCTGGCGCGGTCCTTCTCGTGGCGGCTGTGCTCCGGCAGCGGCGTGTAGATGTAGATGACGATCTCCGTCTGCGGGTTGACCCGCTTCATCTCGCGGATGAACTCGAACGTGCGCTCGGTCTCCTCCTCGGTGTTTTCCGGCGGCGCGACCATGAACGACAGCTCCGGGATCACGCCGTGGCGGCGGCACAGCTCGACCACCTCCAGGGTCTGGTCCGGCCGCGTGCCCTTGCGGATGTCGTGCAGCATCTGGCCGCTGGGCGATTCCGCGCCGATGTAGGCCATGCGCAGCCGGCTCCTGCGCACCAGTTCCCACGCGTGCTCCGAGAGCTTGAGCAGCGCGTCGGAACGGGCGAAGCACCACCACGGCAGCTCGAACCGCGCCATCACCTCGAGCAGCGGCAGCATGTCCGCCTCGCGGTCGAAGAAGTTGTGGTCGAAGTACTGCACCGCATCGGCGCCCAGCGTGTGCTTGAAATAAGCCAGCTCGCGCTCCAGCCGTGCCGCGGCCGGCAGCTGGGTCGCACCGCCGAACATCGCGGCCACGCCGCAGAAGGTGCAGTGGTAGCGGCAGCCGATCGCCGCCTGGGTGGCGACGGTGCGCTGGCCGAGGTAGGTGCGCGCCAGATAGCGGCGCGGATCGCCGAGCTTGTCGTAGGGCAGCAGCCCGGCGGGGTCGTGGCGCATGATGGGGCGGGCCGGGTTGTGCACCACCGTGCCGGCGCGCTTCCAGGACAGGCCGGCGATATGGCCCAGCTCGGGCTCGTCGTCGACGATCGCGGCAACCAGCTCGGGCAGCGCCTGCTCGCCTTGTGCGCGGATCGCGTAGTCCACATACGGCGCGGCCAGCGTGGCGTCCGTGTGCAGGGTCGGGAAATAGCCGCCCCAGACGATGGGCACCCGCGGGAAACGTTCGCGTATCGCCTTGGACACGGCAATCGCCGTGGCCACCTGCGGGCCGCCCATCACGCCGACGCCGACGGCGTCGAAACGCTCCTGCTCCATGGCACGCACGCTGTCGTCGACGAAATCGCGGTCCACGTTGCCGTCGATGATGCGGCTGCTGCCGTTGCGATCCAGCGCCGCCGCCAGCTGCAGCAGCCCGAGCGGGAAGCGCGCGCTGGACCGCGAGGTGACGGTCGGGTTGATCAGCAAGGTGCGCGGAGCGGTCATGGGCAGGCCTGCGTGCAAGCGGGATCGGCGTCGGCGGAACCGGATGCGCGCCGCAAGCGGAATACCAGCGCGACGGGCACCTCCAGCGCCCGGGGATCGAAGTGCGCGCCGGCGGGGATGTCGGCAGGGTCGAGCATGGGTTCCAGCACCTGCTCGATGTGCAGCCCGAGCGCGGCGCAGGCGGCATGCCAATCGCCGTACAGGTGCGGCGTGTGCCGCACGGCGTAGTGCCGGCCTGCGGACTTGAAATCGCGCCGCCAGCCCAGCGCATGCCCGATCGGATGCACGTCGCTGCACAGCACGATGCCGCCGGGCCGGGTCGCCCGTTGCAACTCGGCCAGTGCGCGTTCGAGGCGTTCGAGGTGCCCGACGACCAGGCCGCAGACCGTCAGGTCCGCCCGGGCATCCGGCACCGGCAGGGCCAGCAGGTTTCCCTGCAGCAGGGTGACCCGCACGCCGCTGCGCAAGCTGCCCAGCTCCGCGGCGGCGCGTTCCAGCATCGGCGGCGACAAGTCCACGCCGGTCGCGTGCGCCGCACCGCGGCGCAGCGCGTGCAACAGGTAGCGCCCGCTGCCGCAGCCGGCATCGAGCACCGCCTGTCCGCGCAGCGAGGTCGGCATCAACGCGAGCATCGCGCGCTCCTCGGCACGCATCACCGGGTTGTGGGCGTGCGCCGGATACTCCGCTGCCCACAGCGCGTAGGCCTCGCTCGGTTCGAGCAGCGGCGTGGGCGTCATCATCGTCATCGCGCTTCCACGGCACGCTCGCGCTCGGGCGCGTTGCGCGCGGCGACGAGTTCGAGCCCGGGTTCGAGCGCAAGCAGGTCCGGCTCGGCCAGCGGCGCGGCCAGCAGCTTCGGCCGGCCGTCCAGCAGCGCCGGCACGGTGTCCATGCCGGCGACCGCGAACCATTCGGCGAAATCGGGATCGGCGATGCACGGCACGCCGTCGCGCACCACCGCGCGGATGTCGCTGCGCCCGAGCTCGACCAGGCTGCGCGCCGCGCCGCCACGGTCCTCGACGATCACCAGGTCCGCCCGTGCGCCCGGCGCGAGGTGGCCGCGCCCCGGCAGGCGCAGGATGCGCGCCGCCGCTGTCGTGGACAGCGCCAGGATCTGTGCGGGCGCGAGTTCGCCGCGGGCGGCGATGTCGCGCATTTCTTCGAGCAGGTCGCGCGCGCCGCTGAGCCGCGAATCGCTGCCCAGCGCGAGGCGGCCGGCCGCGCACAGGCGCCGCGGATCGAGCGTGCGCCCGAGCAGCCTGCGGTTGCTGGTCGGGCACCACACCACGGCGGCGCCGCTGGCGATCACGCGGTCGATGTCGCGCTCGCGCAGGCCCACGCCATGCACCAGCACGCTGTTCGCGGCCAGGCAGCCGAGCCGGTCCAGCTGCGCCAGCTCCGCCTGAGCGATCGCATCGGTGCCCTCGGCCAGGTGGATCATCCAGGGCCGTCCCGCGGGCGTGGCGGCGAAGCTCGTCGGCACCGGCGGCCCGTAGCCGGGCCAGCCCAGCGCGTAGCTCCAGCCGTAGTCGCGCAGCAGCGCCACCGGGAAATCCAGCGCGTCGAGCGCCGGGTGCCAGGGGTCGTGATGCGCCACGCACGTGACGCCGGCGAGCAGGTTCTTCAGCGCGCCGTGGCGCAGCCGCAGCGCCTTCGGCAGGCGCAGCGCGGCGGCCACGGCGGGCTCGGCGAAGTGCGCCTGGAACGCCGCGATCCACGCGTAGCTGTTCGCAAACGGCGCATCCGCAGGCAGCGGCGGCACGGCGTTGACGTGCAGGTGCTCGTGCGCGTTGATCAGGCCGGGGAAGATCAGGTGGTCGCGCAAGTCGATGCGCCAGGCCCGCGCGGCCAGCGAGGCGCCGATCCTTGCAGCCCGGATCGGCAGCGGCGCGTGCGAGATGCCGGCCGGCGCGACCGTGATCGCACGGCACAGGCTGATGTCCAGCGCGGCCTGTAAGAGCCTGTTCACGATCTCTCCGTAGCTCGCGTTGCCTTGCCGTGGCCGTCAGGTGGTGGCGCGTGGCGCAGCGCCTGCCTGGCTGGCAGGTCAAGCCGCGCGCTGCCGCATGGCGGCCACGGCAAGGCAACCCCTGCACCCATCAATTCCGGGGCCGGGTCTGTTTGCCCACATGCCGGCGTCATCACTCGGTCGTGGACGGACGTCCACTCCTTCGTTCTTCCTTGGCCTGCACGCAAACAGATCCCGGCGCGGGCCACGGAGAGATCGCGAACAGGCTCTAAGAAACCCATGGCGTCAGCGCCGCCGCATCACGATCAGGAAGTGGTCGCCCATGTCGCGCAGCAGCGGCAGCGCGCCGAGGCGGTCGTCGAGCCAGCCCAGGCATGCGCAGCGGCGGCGGTGGCGGCGGTAGTAGTCCACCAGGTAGGGCGGCGGCAGGAACAGGCCGAGCGCGCGGTAGCCCGCCAGCGCGAACTGCCCGGCGAAGGCGCGATGGAATTCGCGCGGCAGGTAGTAGCTGGTCCAGATCGTGTGGCGGTTCATGCCCACCGCGGTGACGCCACGCGCGGCGCGCACGCCGGCCCGCCGGAAGCGTCCGCGCAGCACGTAATGCACCAGCTCCCATGGGCAGATCCGGCCGATCACCGAGAACACCAGCCGACCACCCGGCCGCAGCAGGCGCGCGCATTCGGCCGCGACCGCATGCAGGTCCGGTGCGCAGTTCAGCGGGCCGAAGTTCGAGTAGATGCCGTCGAACGCGTCGTCGAGCCGGTCGAGTTGCTGGATGCCGAGGTGCGCGGTGTCGACGCGCGCCTCCATGCCCGCGGCGGCGGCACGCACCTGCGTGCGGGCGACCATCTGCGGCGACCAGTCGGTGGCGACGACCTGGTAGCCGCGTCGCGCGAATTCGATCGCGTCGAGGCCGGTGCCGCAGCCCAGGTCGAGCAAACGTCCACCGCCGGGAAGTTCGCGACACACGGTATCCCACAGGGTCGCGCGCATGCGCTGGATCAGCTCGTTGTTGCCGCGGGGGCCGTCGTAGTCGGCCGCCACGCTGTCGAAGGCGCGCTGCGTGTCGAGCAGTTGCGCCTCGCTCAAGGGCGCCCCTGATCGATACCGGCGAACGCCGTGGCCGGGTTCGACCGGGCACCCTGTTTCAAGCCCGTGTTGTCCACTCATGTCGAGTCGGTCCCTGTTGCACCCAAGCGCAGCTCGTTGATCGCCACCATGGCCAAGGACAGTCGCCGGCCGGCGGCGCCCGTCGCAGTCAATGTTTCTCGACCCGCTCGATAGGTGCTGCCACGAGCGGATTTGGTTGAGTGGCTGCGGAAATTTCGGGGACGATTCAATCCAGCTTCAGTCGCAGCACCGGCCAACAGCTGTCGGCCAACCAGCTACGACAGCTGGCGCCGCCGCAGCTCGTCGACCTGTTTCCCGAGCTTTCTACGCGCTATGGCGTGCTGCTCCAGTTCAAGCTGTGGCTGACCTTGCAGGATCAGATCACCGCGTTGGAGCGCTGGATCCGCAACGATCTGGCGCGACCGGATCGGCTGATGCGCCTGCAGAGCGTGCCGGGTATCGGGCCGGTCCTGGGCATGACCATCCTGCTGGAGAGCGGCGCGATCGAGCGCTTCGCCTCGGTGGGTGACTACGCTTCGTATTGCCGCATGGTCGAGAGCGTGCGGCTGTCCAATGGCAAGCGGAAGGGCACGGCAATCGCAAGTGCGGCAACCGCTATCTGTGCCGGGCTTTCATGGAAGCGGCCAACTATGCCGTGCGCTACGACCCGCTCATCCGACGCTGGTACGAGCGCAAACGCGCGCGCAAGCATCGCGTCGTCGCCATCAATGCGGTGGCTCATAAGCTTCAGACGCTTCAGAAGGGTCACGACCATCGTTACCATGTCGGACGCAGATAGGCACTAAACCGCCACGCTATTCAAAACCGGAAGATGTCGTGCCCTTATCCATGATTCTCGAGAAATGGCATTAGATTGTAGTTAGCAATAGAGCCAGCAAGGTCGACTGGAGACACGCCGTGTTTATTCTTTTGGTTCTTATCTGCACCAAAAGAAAGAAGCATCTCTATTATTTGACCGCGCCCCTTAGATTCAAAAACAGCCTCTAAAAGAGGCGAATTTCCTTCAATGTCCCGCGCATTCACTGCACCTCCATTTTCAATAAGATTACGAACCATTTCAGGCTGAAAGGATCTAATAGCAAAGTATAGGGGGGTTTCAAATTTTTTATCCCTTGCATTGACATTTGCTCCACATTCTAGCAATGCATTAGCTAATTCCAAATCACCATCCTGTGCGGCATAAAAAAGAGCCGTCCTTCCTAATTTATCTGGTTCATCAACATTCCACCCCTGCTCAACAGCATCAAGTAGATCATGTAGATTTTTATCCATAATTGCCTTATGGATTTTATTTTTAATGTTCATAGACAGCCTCCGAATCTTTTAGTTCATAAGCGTGACTCCTGTTTGATGAAGGGTCTTCCAACTGATACAAATTTGGATTGTTCATCCTATCATTAAACTCTTTTTGTGTAAGACCCTCCTGCTCGGCCTTAGCTTTTTCGCGCCAAAACTCATGTCCTCTCTTATGCCCAAAATCCGGCTTTCCATCGATCGGCCTTTTTGTATTAGGGTCGATCGCCCTCCCATCCGCCATTCGCGGGGCATCCTCTTCTACTGGCCGCCGCGTACCCACTCGGTTGTACGGCCTGCGCAAATAATTGGTCCTCGGTTCAACCAAGGAATTCTCATAAGATACTTTTGCTTCCGCAACCTGCTCGATCTTAGCCGAATCCACGTCCACGCCGGGTGCAGCGCACATTTCTGCCGAAGCATATTCCTGCCTAAACGTAAAACTTAAATCGCTCTCACCCCCTATTCTTACAAAAGGCGAGGCCTCGACCAAATTGGGCCCAAGCTTAGGATCTAGAACCTCCTCTAACTCTCTTCGAGTTTCTTCGGCCGGCTCGTCTGCTCTGCCGTCTGGATCGACACGAATGACAGGATTATTACTTGCATACGCATACATGTTGAAGCTGTAGACATTCCCCGCCGCCGGCCCCACCGGATCCGGGCTCAAAAACCGCCCGATCGGCTGATAGTACCGCGCCTGCATGTACACCAATCCCGTTTCCCGGTCGTTCACGTGTCCGGTGTAGCCCGGTCCATCCGGCGCCGTACCCAGCGCCAAAGTGCCATACGGCGTGTAGTCGTAGGTCGCGAGGATCATTCCCTGCGCGTCCGCCTTCACCAGGGGCGTGCCTTGCGGGTCGGTGTAGACATAGGTCACCGTGTCCGTCTGCGCGTGGACCGCCTGCATCCCGCCCAACCACAGGCCGAGCAGCAGCAGGGCGCGCATCGCTTGCATGGCGGTCTTCATGGCGTCCCTTCCCCGGTGGTGACCTGGTTGGCCGCGGTGCCGCCCTGTTGCGGCGTCTGGATGGCGGTGAGCGGCGCAGCGCCGCCAGAGTGCAGCGTGACCGACTGGATCGCGCTCCAGCCCGAGCAGCCCGCGCTGTTGCAGGCCTGCAGCTGGAACTCCACCTGACCGGAGTAGAAGATCAATTCCGACCAGGTGGTGCCGGTGCCGGTATAGGCCTGGTCCCATGTGGTGCCGCCTTCGCTCATCTGCAGCTGGTAG
>Ga0068856_100000482_pt1 | contig 44183 bp, 45 predicted proteins | sample KBSCornC62_FD_66595 | JGI IMG/M metagenome (GOLD analysis project Ga0068856, IMG submission 66595) | Corn rhizosphere microbial communities from Kellogg Biological Station, Michigan, USA - KBS Corn C6-2 | ecosystem: Host-associated > Plants > Roots > Rhizosphere > Soil ...
GAGACGGTGGCCGCGAGCTCGTACGGGAGGACCTTCACCACGACGGTGCGACCAAGTCCGTTGTCGCGCGCGACGAACACCGACGACATGCCGCCGCCACCGAGCTCTCGCTCGAGAGTGTAGTCAGCGCCCAGCGTGCGCTGCAGCTCGTCGCGTAAGACAGTCACATGGATGCGGTGAAGCGGCGGGACAAACCAACTTACGTCCCGCTCACCACTTGAGACAGCGCGACGGGCGAAAAGGATCGCGTCGGGCGTGCATTCTTACCGAATCTGGACCGGCGGGTTCCCGTCACCCCGCCCGTAAATCCCGCACCTCGCAGCCCGCTTCGCACCCCAAGCGATCCCGATTATATTCCCTGCTCACGCGAAAGACCGCCTCTCGAGGACGCTGATGGCCGAACACGTCGATCGTTACATCCCCGCCAATACGAACTCCGGGTGGGGTATCGCCTCGCTGATCATCGCGCTCGTGATTCTGTGTATCGTCACGGCGACGTACATCCACAAAGAGAACTACAAGCACCCGACCGACCCGACCTGGCACGGCGTCGGGTCTGGCGATGACGCACAGGCGCCGATTCACACGGCCGAACATCCCTGAGCGCATTCAGTCGAGACGATATGGCGGGACCGCTTGGTCCCGCCTTTTTTTATTGCCGTGAGCCATCCCTTTCTCTACCGCCGCGCTACGTCGTCCGACGAGGCCGCGCAGCTCCTCGGCGAGCCGGGCGCCGTGGCGCTCGGCGGCGGCACCGATCTCCTCACCGCGATCGCGGAAGAGATCACGCTGCCCGACAGGCTCGTGGATCTCCGGACGATTCCGGGACTCGATCAGATCGAAGTTCTTGGCGACGAAACCGTGCGCGTCGGCGCGGCGGCGACGATCGCGACACTTGGCTCGCACCCGTCGATCCGCGAGCGATACGCCGTGCTCGCGCAAGCATGCGACGTGGTCGGAACGCCGGCGCTCCGCAACATGGGCACGATCGGCGGAAATCTCTGTCAACGGCCGCGCTGCTGGTATTTTCGGCGCGCGATTCCGTGTCTCAAGAACGGCGGTCCATCGTGCCCCGCGGTGCACGGCGAGAATCGGTATCTCGCGATCCTGAACGGCGGTCCCTGCCATGTCGTGCACCCGTCGGATCCCGCGGTTGCGCTCGTGGCGCTCGGCGCGCGCATCGAGATCGCCGCGGTCGGCGGAACGCGCGAGGTGCCGATCGCGGACTTCTTCGTGCTGCCGTCGGAGTGCATCGATCGCGAGACCGTGCTGCACCCCGGCGAGTTCGTCTCGGCCATCCTCCTGCCGCCGGAGACGGCCGGCGGCGTGCAGCACTATCACAAGCTGATGCAGCGCGAGGCATGGGACTTCGCCCTCGCGAGCGTGGCCGCCTGCCGCGACGCGAATGGAGACGTCTCGCTGGTGCTCGGCGGCGTGGCGCCGCGGCCCTGGCGCGTGAGCTCCTCGGTGGAAGAAGACGTCGCCTCGGGCGCGGCGGGCGCCGGCCTGGACGACGAGAGCATTGCCGCCCTGGCCGAACGGGCGTTGTACGACGCCGTGCCGCTCTCGAAAAACGGCTACAAGGTGGAGCTGGCGGCGGCGCTGCTCCGGCAAGCCATTCGCGCACTGGTATAATAAAACACGAAAGCCCGGCGGCCGTGCCGCCGGGCTTTCGTCGCCGGATCACTTCGACAGCGACAGATTGATCGGGCCGGCGTTGAGCCAGACGTAGTCGATCTTGCCGTTGTTGTTTTCGAGCTGCGCGTACCGGAAGCGCAGGATCACGCTGCTCTGGTGCGCCGCGACCGCGGCCTGCAGGATCTTGGTCACGTCCACCTGAATGGTGCCGAAGTTCGCCGACGCGACGGCGACGGCGTCACTTGGCACCGTCCCCTCGTCGAGCGTGAAGCCGCTCGCGCTCTCCACGTAGAGCGTGCCGAGCGTCCAGGGCGAGTTGAAGGACTGCGAGACGTCCTGGCCGACGGTGAGCGACGCCTGCTGCACCGTGCTCCCCTGCGCGATACTCGAGAGGTCGTAGCTGACGAGTCCCTCCAGCTCCTTGTCGCCGGTCTCTTCGTGATCGCCCGCGACGGTGATGTCGCTCAGCGTGTCGATGCCGCCCGTCTGCAGTCGCTTGAGCGACAGGCGGACCGCCGGATTCACCGTCGCCGTCGAGGTCGTCCCCGCCTTCGTGACGATGGTCGCGGTGCCGCGAACGCCGCTGATCGTGGCGGTCACGGTGGTCGCACCAGCGGACTTCGCCGTCACGACGCCACCGCTCGAGACCGTGGCAATCGTCGAGTCGCCGGTCGTCCAGGTGGCGGCCGGCGCGCCGGCGAAGACTCTGCCGTCCGAGCCGTAGGGCGTCGCCGTGAACGTCGCGGTGCCGCCTACGACAATCGATGCCGTGTCAGGCGAAACGTCCACGCGCTGTAGCGTGACCACCGGCGCGTTCACTGTAATCGCCGCCTGACCCGTGATGCCCTTGATGGTGCCGGAGATCGTCGCGGTTCCCGCTCTTTTCGCGGTCACGAATCCGCTGCTCGACACCGTGGCGATCGTCGAGTCGCTCGTCGTCCACGTGGGTGCGGCCGGATTGGTCATGAGCGCGTTGAACTGAGAGTACGATGTCGCGCGCAGCGTGACGGTGTCGTTGACGGTGAGCGTCGCCGAGCCTGGAACGATGACGACGCGCGTGAGCACGGGCGCCGGGAGCGCGACGGTGACGGTGTCCAACCCGAACACGTCGTCAATCTCCGCTCTGACGACCGTTGTCCCCACGCCGATCGCCTTCACGACGCCGCTCTGCGACACGTCGACTATGCTCAGGTTGTCGGACGACCAGACTGGCGCGATCGCTCCCGTCATCGCGTTGCCGCTCGAGTCGTAAGCGACGGCTTTCAGCGTGATCGTGCTGTCGAGCATGAGCCCGACCGGGCTCGGGCTGACGACGACTTTGGCCGGCCCTTTGTGCGTATTGGGATCCACCGTCGCGTCATTGGTGGTGCATGCGGCCGCGGCGAGTGCGGTGGCGAGACCGATGAGCAGGGTGGACGCTGGACGCACGAGCGCCCGGCGAGCGGGATAGGGAGAAGAAAACGGCGTCATTTTCCTTCCATTGAGTGTGAGACGGGGAGGCGATCGTATGTTCGCCCATAGAGTACGATGGAGTGGGAAACTAAACGCATGTATCAGCCCCGTTGCACCCCCGCGCGATCGCGAGCACTCCGTCCGCGTTTTGCATGGTTCTCGAAACCCGACTATTTTTATCTGGTTGGTGCTGTCTTCGCGAAAATCGGCGCGGCACAGGCCTCCGGGCGGGCGATCGATCCCGCAACCGAGTCACAGAAAACGAGTTATGAGCAGCTCCATTGAATCGCTGATCAGCCGCGAGTACCAGCACGGCTTCGTGACGGAGATCGAAGCCGACACGCTGCCGCCCGGCTTGAGCGAAGAAATCGTCCGAGCGATCTCAGGCAAGAAGAACGAGCCGCCGTTCATGCTCGAGTGGCGGCTGAAGGCGTATCGCCGCTGGCTTTCCATGAAGGAGCCGCATTGGCCGAACGTGACCTACGGTCCGATCGACTATCAGGCGGTGAGCTACTACTCGGCGCCCAAGACGAAGAAGCCGCTGGGCAGCATCGACGAGGTCGATCCGGAGCTGCTCGCGACGTACGCGAAGCTGGGCATTCCGCTCAACGAGCAGAAAATGCTCGCCGGCGTCGCGGTCGACGCGATCTTCGACTCCGTGTCCGTGGGCACGACGATGCGCGAAGAGCTGTCGAAGCACGGCATCATCTTCTGCTCGCTTGGCGAAGCGATTCGCGAGTATCCGGCGTTGGTCGAGAAGTATCTCGGCTCCGTGGTGCCGTACAGCGACAACTTCTTTGCTGCGCTGAACAGCGCGGTGTTCTCCGACGGCTCGTTCGTGTACGTGCCGAAGGGCGTGCGCTGCCCGATCGAGCTCTCGACGTATTTCCGCATCAACTCGGCGGATACGGGACAGTTCGAGCGAACGCTCATCATCGCGGACGAGGGGGCGTACGTCAGCTACCTCGAGGGGTGCACGGCGCCGAAGCGGAGCACGAACCAGCTGCACGCAGCAGTCGTCGAGCTCGTCGCGCTCAAGGGCGCGACGGTCAAGTACTCGACCGTGCAGAACTGGTACGCCGGCGACAAAGAGGGCCGGGGCGGCATTTATAATTTCGTGACGAAGCGGGGCAAGGCCGCCGAGAACGCGAAGATCTCGTGGACGCAGGTGGAGACCGGCAGCGCGATCACGTGGAAGTATCCGAGCGTGATCCTGCTGGGCGACAACTCGGTGGGCGAGTTCTACAGCGTGGCGGTGGTGAACAACCACCAGCAGGCCGACACGGGCACGAAGATGATCCACATCGGCCGCAACACGAAGTCGACGATCGTCTCGAAGGGCATCTCGGCCGGCCAGGGGAACAACTCGTACCGGGGCCGCGTGCAGGTGCTTCCGAAAGCGACCGGCGCGCGCAACTACACGCAGTGCGATTCGATGCTCGTCGGCAACCGCTGCGGCGCGCACACGTTCCCGTACATCGAAGTCGGAAACAACAGCGCGATCGTGGAGCACGAGGCGAGCACGTCGAAGATCGGCGAAGATCAGATCTTCTACCTCAAGCAGCGCGGGCTGAGCGCCGAGCAGGCCGTGTCGATGATCGTGAGCGGATTCTGCAAGGAAGTGTTCAAGGAGCTGCCGATGGAGTTCGCGCTGGAAGCCCAGGCGCTGCTCGGCATCACGCTGGAAGGGAGCGTGGGGTGACGACCGTCATCCCGAGCGACCGAGCGCAGCGAGGGAGTCGGGGGATCCGGGCTCGCGGCGCACCGCGCCCGGATCCCTCGACTCGCTTTGCTCGCTCGGAATGACAATTTGAGAACATGCCACTACTCGAAATCAACGGCCTTCGCGCCAACGTGGGTGATAAGGAAATTCTGAAGGGTCTCGATCTCGCCGTCGGCGCGGGCGAGATCCACGCGGTCATGGGACCCAACGGCTCGGGCAAGAGCACGCTGGCGCAGGTGCTCGCGGGCAACCCGGCGTACGAGGTGACCGGTGGGACGGTCACATACGACGGCAGGGACCTGCTCGAGATGCAGCCGGAGGAGCGCGCGCAGCAGGGCATCTTCCTCGCGTTCCAGTATCCGGTCGAGATCCCGGGCGTGTCGAACGCGTACTTCCTCCGTGCGGCCTACAACGAGATCCGGAAGGCGCACGGCGAGGACGAGGTCGACCCGCTGGAGTTCGCCGACATCATGGACGAGAAGCTCGCGCTGGTCGACATGGATCCGTCGATGCTCAATCGTTCGGTGAACACCGGGTTCTCGGGCGGCGAGAAGAAGCGCAACGAGATTCTTCAGATGGCGGTGCTCCAGCCCAAGCTCGGCATTCTCGACGAGACCGATTCCGGGCTGGACATCGATGCGCTCCGGATCGTGGCGGACGGCGTGAACACGCTGAAGCGCCCGGACAACGCGACGATCGTCGTCACGCATTATCAGCGTTTGCTCAACTACATCGTGCCCGACTTCGTGCACGTGCTGGCGAACGGCCGCATTCTCAAGTCGGGCGGCAAGGACCTGGCGCTCGAGCTCGAGGAGAAGGGCTACGACTGGGTGACGTCGGGGCACGTGAGCATGGGAGCGGGCGCGTGAGCACGTCCGTCGTCGTGGGAAGCCCGGTCGAATCGTACGTCGCGCCGTTCGACGAGCTGGTCGGCGACGCGTCGGCGCCGGCGTGGGTGCAGTCGATGCGCCGCGCGGCCTTCGACCGCTTCACCGCGCTCGGCTTCCCGACCACCAAGAACGAAGACTGGCACTTCACGAGCGTCGCGCCGATCGCCGACTCGGAGTTCGTGCTCCTCGCGGCGAAGACCGGAGACATCAAGCGCGACGAGCTCGCGGCGTTCTCATTCGCCACCGGCCAGACCGCCGCGTGGTACACGATGGTGTTCGTCAACGGCCGTTTCGCGCCCGAGCTCTCCGACTGCGCGAAGCTGCCCAACGGCGTCAAGCTCTGGGATCTCGCGTCGGCGTGGACCAAGGCGCCCGACGTCGTCGACCGCATCGGGAAGATCACGAGCTACGACCTCAACGCCTTCACCGCGCTCAACACGGCGTTCATGCACGACGGCGCCGTGGTGCAGATCGCGAAGGAGACCGAGGTCGATCGGCCGATTCATCTGCTCTTCATCACCGACGCCAACGCCGCAAAGGGCGTGATGCACCCGCGCAACCTGATCGTGCTCGGGCGGCACGCCAAGGCGACGGTGATCGAGAGCTACGTCTCGACGAGCGAGGCGGTGTACTTCACGAACGCGGTCACCGAGGTCTCGGTCGCCGAGGGCGCGACGCTGCGGCACTACAAGATGCAGCGCGAGGCCGCGCGCTCGTTTCACGTCGGCACGATCGAGGCGAGCCAGGCGAAGGACAGCCACTACGTCTCGTTCTCACTCGCCACCGGCGCGGCGCTGTCGCGCACGAACGTGTACACCACGCTCGGCGGCGAAGGCGCCGGCGCCACGTTGAACGGCTTGTACATGCTCGGCGACGATCAGCACTGCGATCATCAGACGCAGATCGTGCACGCGCAGCCCAACTGCTTCAGCCGCGAGTTGTACAAGGGCGTGCTCGACGGCCGCTCGCACGGCGTCTTCAACGGCAAGGTGTACGTCCACCCGATCGCGCAGAAGACGGACGGCAAGCAGACCAACAACACGCTGCTGCTCTCCGACACGGCGCAGATCGACACGAAGCCGCAGCTCGAGATCTTCGCCGACGACGTGAAGTGCACCCACGGCGCGACGGTCGGGCAGATCGATCGCACGGCGCTCTTCTATCTGGAGAGCCGGGGTATCTCGCGGCCGCTGGCGCGGCGGCTCCTCACGTACGCGTTCGCCGCCGACGTGCTCGAGACGCTCGAGGTGGACGAGATTCGCCAGAGCCTCGAGACGGCCACGCTCGAGCGGTTCGTGTGATGCCCACCGCGCTGTCATTCCTCGACTCGTTCCGTTCGCTCGGAATGGCGTCATGAGCTCGGAAGCGCTGTATCAGGAGCTCATCCTCGAGCACAACCGGAAGCCGCGCAACTTCCGAGAGATCGAGAACGCGGATCGCACGATCGAGGGTCGAAATCCGCTCTGCGGCGACCAGCTCACCCTCTGGGTGAAGATGGACGGCGATCGCATCGCCGACGCCGCGTTCAAAGGACAGGGATGCGCGATCTCGAAAGCGTCCGCATCCCTGATGACGACCGCGGTGAAGGGAAAAACGCGCGCAGAAGCCGAGGCGCTGTTCGATCGCTTTCACAAGCTCGTCATGGGGCAGCTGCCCGAGAGCGAGCAGGCGTCGCTCGGATCGCTGCGCGCGCTCGGCGGCGTGTCCAAGTTTCCGCTGCGCGTGAAGTGCGCGAGCCTAGCGTGGCACGCGCTGCACTCGGCGCTGGAGAATGACGAGCGCGAAGTCTCCACGGAGCGCGAGGGCCCCGAGCCACCGCCGTTGGAGGGCGCGTGAGCGAGTTCGAGCATCTCGCGGACGTCGCCGATCTTCCGGACGGCGCGCTCCTTGGCGTCACGCGCGCCGACGGGACGGAGATCTGCCTGTTCAACTTTCGCGGCACCATCGGCGCCGTGGGCAACATCTGCACGCACGCAGAGTTTTACATGTCGGATGGCACGCTGCGGAACGACGGCACCGTGGAGTGCGCGTGGCATGGCGCGCGATTCGATTGTCAGAGCGGACGCGCTTGCCGTGGGCCGGCGGAAGATCCGCTTCCGGTGTACCAGGTGCGCATCGAGGGTACGCGCGTGCTCGTCGGACCGCCGGCCGAGGTGAAAGCCGCATGATCGTGGATCGCGCGGATTTTCCGCTGCTCGCGAACCATCCCGAGCTGCACTACCTCGACTCGGCCGCGACGTCGCAGAAGCCGCGCGCGGTGCTCGACGCGCTGCTCGATTACTATCGTTGCGACAACGCGAATCCTCATCGGGGCGCGTACACGCTCTCGGCGCGCGCGACGGAGCGATATCATGACGCGCGTGCGCGAGTGGCGCGGTTCATTGGCGTCCGCGACATGGACCGCGTGATCTTCACGCGCGGGACCACGGAGTCGCTCAACCTCGTCGCCACGGCGTGGGGCTACGCGAACGTGACGGCGGGCGACGAGATCGTGATCACGGGGATGGAGCATCACGCGAACTTCGTCCCGTGGCAGCAGCTCGCGCGCAGCGTCGGAGCGAAGCTGCGCATCTGCGGGCTGACGGCGGACGGACGGATCGATCTCGACCAATTTCAGGCGCTCGTCGGGCCGAACACGAATGTCGCGGCGTTTGGGCATGTCTCGAACGCGCTCGGAACGATCAACCCGATCGCCGAGCTCAGCGCCATTGCGCGTCGCGTCGGCGCGCTGGTGGTGTGCGACGGCGCGCAGGCCGCGCCGCATCTGCCGCTCGACATCGACCACCTGGACGTGGACTTCTACGCGTTCAGCGGCCACAAGATGCTCGGGCCGATGGGGTGCGGCGTGCTCGTGGGCAAACGCGAAATTCTCGAGCAGATGCCGCCGTACCAGACGGGCGGCGACATGATCGAATACGTCGCGGACGAGCGCAGCACGTGGAACGTGCTGCCGCACAAGTTCGAGGCGGGAACGCCCAACGTCGGCGACGCGGTCGGTCTCGCGGCGGCGTGCGAATACCTGGATGGAATCGGCATGGCGAAGGTGCGCGAGCATGAGCGGACGCTGACGGCGTCGGCGAGCGAGCGACTGTCGGCGATTCCCGGTGTGCGCGTCTACGGGCCGCCGGCCGCCGATCGGAGCGGCGTGGTGAGCTTCACGGTCGACGGGATTCACCCGCACGATCTGGCGACGATCCTCGACGAAGGGCAAGTTTGCGTACGCGCCGGGCATCATTGTGCGCAGCCGTTGATGCGCCGGCTCGACATTCCCGCCACCGCGCGGGCGTCATTCTACATCTATAACACCGAGGCCGACGTCGACGCGCTGATCCGGGGCGTGGAACGGGCTCGGGAGGTGTTCGGCTGATGTACGCCATCGCGATCATTCGCTACCGCCGGCCGCTCGAGGAAGTGCAGGAAGTCACCGAGCAGCATCGCGCCTACCTGCGCGATCTCAAGGATGAGGGAACGCTCATCGCCTCGGGGCCGATGGATCCGCGCACGGGCGGGATCCTCTTGCTGAGCGTGCCCGACGACGACATCACGTCGTGCCTCGACCGAGTGCGCGACGGCGATCCGTACGTCACGTTCGGGTTGGCGCAGTACGAGCTGATTCCGTGGGCGGTGGGGATTGGGAAGGACGAGCTCGATCGGATCGCGGCGGCGACGACGGCGTGATGTGATGGACCGCGGAGTGCGCGGGGGGCGCGGAGAGATCCGCGATAAGAGATCGTTAATTACTCACGTGGCAATGATGATTCTCTTCCCCCTTCGATGACTCTCCGCACCTCCGCGTTCCCCGCGGTTGAAAAGTGCGCCCTTATCTGACTCCCGCCAGCGCCGCCACGATGAGCGCGGCCCACTGCGGGCCGAGGTAGCCGGTCGACCCGTCGGCGTACCACTCGCCGAGCGCGTGCGCGTTTCCGCCGGCACCTCCGCCGCCGATCCGAATGGCCGGAATGCCCAGGCTGATCGGAATGTTCGCGTCGGTGCTCGACGCGCCGGTGGATGATGTGAACCCGAGCGCCTTCGCCGCATTTAGAGCAGTTTGAACGATCGGCGCCGCGTCGGACTGACCGCCCGTCGGACGAATGCCGATCGTGTCGATGACGAGCGAGAGCTTCGCCTTCGCGGCGCGCGGACCGGTCCACCGATCGTTCTCGGCGTCGAGCGCCTGGCGGAGGATGCGTTGGATCTTCGCATCGACCTCGTCGAGCGACTTCACGTCCTCCGAGCGCATGTCGACGTCCATCGAGCCGCTCGCCGAGATCGAGTTGACCGACGTGCCGCCCTGGATCACGCCGACGTTGAACGTCGTCTTGGGCTTCGCGGGCACCTGGATGTCGGCAATCGCGGCAATCGCGCGGCCGAGCGCGTGGATGGGATTCGGAATTCCGAACGCGCCGTAGCTGTGGCCGCCCGGCCCCTTGTACGTGACGTGATACCGATGACTGCCCACCGCGCGACTCGCAATCCCGAGTCCCGCGTCATCGACAGAGATGAAGTAGTCGATCTTTCCCTTCATCGACTTCTCGAAGATGTAGCGCATCCCGCGCAGATTCCCCGCTCCCTCTTCCCCGACGTCGCCCACGAAGTACACCGTGCCGTTCGTCTTCACGGCGGCCTTCTGTAAGGCGCGCGCGACGGCGAGGACCACGGCGAGTCCGCGATCGTCGTCGCCGATACCCGGCGCGTGGAGCGTGTCGCCCTGCTGCTTCACGGTGACGTCCGTTCCGGCGGGAAACACGGTGTCGAGGTGCCCCGCGATCATCACGGTCGGCCCTTTCCCGACGCCGGGCCGCTCGGCGATCACGTCTCCGACCGAGTCGATGCGAACGTTGGCGAGACCGAGCGCCTCGAGGCGTTTCTTGTATTCGGCTGCTCGTGATGATTCTTTAAACGGCGGCGACGGAATGCGCGTGAGCTCGACCTCCTGCTGCATCGTCCAGGCGTTGTCGGCCTTGATGATGTCGAGCGCGGAGCGCACCGCGGGGTTCGTGGCGGGGAGCGGTGATTGGGCGGCGAGTGGCGCGGCCGCGCACAACAGGGCCAGCGCAGCAACGAGGCGATATCTGAGCATGGCCGCGAAGCTACCGGGACTTCCGCCGGCACGCCATCGCCCGCCGCGCCGAATTGCGCCGTTCATGACAATGTCGTATGTAGGAGCACGCAAACACGCGAACGTCACGGCGAGGGTTCGATGCCAGATTCGGTGACTCGGCCGCACGACGGCGATACGGCATTTACTCCCGGACCGCCCGGCCCCGAGCGCGACGAAATCGGCGCGCTTGCCAATCGGATCGAGCTGATTCGCGATCAGGTCGATGCGCTCCAGACCAGCGCGGCGCCCGCAAAGCTGCGCTGGTTCCAATGGGCCGGGAGTGCGACGAGCGTGGTCTCCCTCGTTGTCACGATTTCGATCGCCATCTGGGCGAACCGGCTGCAAGCGAGAAAGGATGTCTCCGCGGCCGCCGCATCGGGCTTGGACCAACTCACCAAGGTCACCTCTGACCTGGTCGCATTGCGGTCGGAGGAGAACACGGCGTTCAACACACCAGGCGCCAATCCCAACGCGTACGCGACAGGCAGCGCAATCCGAAACGCGAAGCGACAGGTGTTGTTGGACGAGGCGGATCGGCTCGTCCAACGGCTAGGCTCCGGGGTCAGTCCGCAGATCTTGCTGACGCTCGCGAGCGAGTAAGAGCTCGACTCGCGATTCGCGACGGCGCGGTCGTATCTCCAGCGACTCGTGGGGAGCACCGATTCGACGGTCACCCGCGTTTCCGGGCTCGAGAATCTCGCGGCGTTGTACGCGCTCTCCGGCGTGCCGTTCAGAAGCATCGACACCGCGCACGCGTATTGGAGCAAGGCCGACTCGCTCCTGTCGACGCGCGGCGACGAATACGCGCGGTCGCAGCGCCTGTGGATGTACGAATCACATCTCGGCTCGGACTTCGCGGCCGGGTATCACCGCGATGAAGACACCGTCCGCAAGCGCGCAATGGAGGCCATGCACTCGATCTCTCCCGTGAATCCCGCGCGGGCCGCGCTGCTTCAACAACTTGCGCAAGTTCTGAATTTGGCGGCGTTCACGCTCGACTCGACGGGCGATGTCGGCGGGCTCGCATTCGGCGCCTTGCCGGGGACGTGGCTCCTCACGTTCGATGATGATTCTTCAAAGCACGGCACGCTGCAATTCACAGCCGGCCCGGATCCGGCGCACCTCTTTCTCTCCTGGGAAGTGCGTTCCGGCGGACAACTCAAAGAGAGGCTGATGGGCGCCGCCGCACGTGTTGGTCGGCTGCAGCTCGAGGCAGACTGGAATGGACAGACGGACTTCGGACAGTTCGGGACGTTGGTTCAGAGTACGGGCGTACTCACGTTTCGCTTGCGTCCGGGGAATGTCTTACACGGCGAGATTCTGCCCTTCGGTCTCCAACCACACGCGTTCACGATTGCGCGTCAGTCACCGTGAGCCCGTCAACACAGATGCACCGCCATCGCCTTGAACCCGGCGACCACTTCGCGGCCGGTCTCGAGCCCGAGCTCGCGAACCGATCGCGCCGTGACGGCCGCGACGATCGGCGTGCCGCTGGCGTCGATCGTCACCTTGGTGAGCGCGCCGGCGGGGACGATCTCCACGATTCGTCCGCGAAATTGATTCTGCACCGACGACATCGACGGCTCCGCCGAAATTGAAATTTCCTCGGCGCGGATCACGGCGTGCGCCGGGCCGGGTACGACATCGCCCAGTGCATAGAACGTGAGTCCGCCGGTGGTGAATGCGACGGCCTGCTGCACCATCGTCTCACCCGTCCCGGCAACCCAGTCCGGCGCCTCGGAGCGAATCGGCTGCGCGTGTCCGGCGAACACGTTCTCGGCGCCAAGAAAGTCCGCGATGTACGGCGTGGCTGGCTTGCGGAATACGTGTTCCGGCGTGCCTTTCTGCACCACGCGGCCGCGGTCGATCACGATGGCGACGTCGCCGAGCAATCCCGCTTCCGCGAAGTCGTGCGTCACGTGGAGCACGGTGAAGCGCCGCTCGTAGTACAGCGTGCGCAGCACGCGCCGCGCGATGTTTCGGGTGCGCGGATCGAGCGCACTGAATGGCTCGTCGAGCAGCAGCACTTCCGGCCGGTGCGCGAGCGCGCGTGCGAGCGCGACGAGCTGCCGTTCCCCGCCGCTCAGCGATTCCACCGAACGCTCGAACAAGCCGTTGACGCCGAATCGATCGCAGAGATCGTCGACGACCGCGGCGTTCGTCGCGCCGTACTCCACGTTCGCGCGCACACTCAAATGTGGAAACAAGTATGCGTGCTGGTAGACGATCGCGAGCCGGCGCGCCTCCGGCGGCGTCCGTGTCACGTCCTCGCCGCCGAGGACGATGCGGCCGGCGGTGAGCGGCACGACGCCGGCGATCGTCTCGAGGAGCGTCGTCTTGCCGGCGCCCGCGGGTCCGACGACCACGCCGTATTCGCCCTGCGGCACGTCGAGCGTGACGTCGGTCAGGCGAAAGCTGCCATTCGCGGAGCTCACCGCACGGAGTGAGATCACGCCGATACGCTCGTCATCCGAACTGTCATCCGAAGCGTCATCCGAAGCGACGCTCCACGCGCAGAGCACGCAGCATCACGAGCGGAATCAGCGCGAACACGACGAGCACCGCGGCGACGGGCAGCGCTTCGTCGAGTCCGTAGCTCGTGAATCGGTCGTAGCTCAGCACGCTCGCGACTTTCGGATTGTATGTGAGAATCACGACCGCGCCGAACTCGCTCACGGCGCGCGCCCACATGACCACCGCGGCCGCGGTGAGTCCGCGCGCGGAGAGCGGGAGCGTCACGCGCGCGAACGCGCGCCACGCGTCGTCACCGAGTGTGCGCGCGACGGACTCGAGTCGCACGTCGACGCGCGCGAACGCCTCGCGCGCCGCGCTCACGTAGAGCGGCGCCGACACGAACAGCATCGCGCAGGCGATGCCGGTGGTCGAACCGGCGACGCGGAGTCCCGCCTGATACAGCGCGCCGCCGACGGTGCTGCCGCGGCCGAGCACGAGGAGCAGCGCGATGCCCGCGACCGGATGCGGGATGACGAGCGGAAGATCGGTGAGCGCCGCGATCACGGACCGTCCGGGGAACGCGCGGCGAGCCAGGAGGTACGCGAGCGGTGTTCCGCCGAGAATGCCGAGCAGCGTGGCGATCGTGGCGGTCGCCGCCGTGAGGAGCAACGACGAGCGGAGCTCGTGGTCGGACGTGAACGTCGCGAAGCCGCGCGATCCGCCGGACGCGACCAGGCCGACCACCGGCCCGAGGATGAACAGCAGAAAGAGCGACGTTAGCAGCGCGGCAACAATCGTCACGAGCGCGCGTCTGGCGGGGCGGGTTTCCACGGTGCTCGAATATCGGAGACTCGCGCGGGCGCTACAAGCGCGCGCCGGCCGGTTGAGGAGCGCGCGGGGGAACGCGCGCTTGCGAAACTTTCACCATACGGCGACCGTCTTGACGATGGCTGCGGCGCAGGAGTCGTACTTGTCCTACGTTAGTAGTACACCGCGCAGCCGACCCTCCCCTCCTCCCCCCCATGTCTGACCTCGCGATCGACATTCGCAATGTCGTGAAACGGTATGAGGAGCACGTCGCGGTGCGCGACCTGTCGCTCCAAGTGCCACGCGGATCGGTCTACGGTCTCCTCGGCCCCAACGGCGCCGGAAAGACCACCACGATCCGCATGATCCTCGACATCATCCTGCCCGACGAAGGCACGATCACGCTCTTCGGGCAACCGAACACCAGCGTTGCCGTGCTGGACCAGCTCGGCTATCTGCCGGAAGAGCGCGGACTTTATAAGAAGATGCAGGTGCGGCGCGTGCTCACGTTCCTCGCCGAGCTCAAGGGGCTCAAGCCCACCGAAGCCGCGCGGCGCATCGACCAGTGGCTCGACCGGTTCGGGCTCATCACGCCGGAGAAGGATTGGGGCGAGGCCAAGGTCGACGAGCTCTCGCGCGGCATGCAGCAGAAGGTGCAGTTCATCTCCACGCTGCTGCACGATCCCGAGCTCGTCATTCTCGACGAGCCGTTCAGCGGACTCGATCCGATCAACGCGCAGGCGCTCAAGGACGCGGTCCTCGAGCTCAAGCAGCGCGGCAAGACGGTCATCTTCAGCACGCACGTGATGGACAACGCGGAGCGCATGTGCGACTCGGTGTGCATCATCGCGAACGGGCGAAAGGTGCTCGACGGCAATCTCGCGGAGGTCAAGCGCGAGGCCGGCACGCGCAATGTCGCGCTGGCGCTGAACGGCGGGGCGCACAACGGCGTGGGGGAGATCCTGCGCGATACGCGGCTCGTGTCGAAGCTGGACGACACGAACAATTTCTTCGAGCTGGAGCTCGCGCCGGCGGCGGACGCGCAGGTGCTGTTGCGGCGGCTGGTCGACGCCGGCGCCTCCATCGAACGCTTCGAGCTCGTGCAGCCGTCGCTGCACCAAATCTTCCTGCAGCGTGTCGGCGCGAGCGGCGTCGAGACGGGGATGTCAGGTCATGGCTAATAAAATTCTGATCGTCGCGAAGCGCGAGTATCTCGAGCGCGTGCGGTCGCGCGCGTTCGTGATCATGACGCTGCTCGTGCCGGCGCTGATGGCGGGCGTGATTCTCGTGCCGACGTACATGGCGACGCGCGGCGGCGTTTCCGCGAGCTTCCGCCACATTCGCATTCTCGACGCGACGGGCGCGGGGCTCGGCGATCGCGTGTCGACCGTGCTCGCCGCGGACACCACCTCGAAGGACACGACCTCCGGACCGTTCGTCGTTGCCGTGGCGCCGGGGCAGCTCGCCGCCGCGGAATCGGCCGCGGTGCGCGACGTCATGAAGCCGAAATCGCTGACCGGCTATCTCGTGCTCGACGACAGCACGCTCGCCGGCAAGCGCGCGCGGTACGCGGGCCGGAACGCCTCGTCGGTCACCGAGATGGAGAAGCTCGAGTCGGCGGTGAAGCAGTCGGTCATGATGGTGCGACTCGAACACGAAGGCGTGAACAAGCAGACGATCGACGAGCTCGCGAAGTCGAAGCTCGAGCTCTCGTCGGAGCGGCTGACGGAAAAGGGGCGCGGCGGCTCCGGGCCCTCCGGACTGTTCGCCGGCGTGATCATCGGCCTCATGCTGCTCATGGCGATCATCGTCCACGGACAGAACGTCATGCGCGGCGTGCTCGAGGAGAAGACGAGCCGAGTCGCGGAAGTGGTGATCTCGAGCATCAAGCCGGAATCGCTGCTCGCCGGCAAGGTCCTCGGCGTCGGCGGTGTGGGGCTCACGCAGATCGTGGCCTGGATCGGGATCGGCGGCTATCTCGTCACCTTCTTCATGCCGCTGTTGACGAAGAACGCGGGCGCCGGCGGAGCGATGTCCGCGGGCGCTGCCCCAACGGCGATGGCGTTCGCCGGGATAAGCCCGGGCGTGCTCGGCATCTCGATCGCGTACTTCCTGCTCGGCTTCGTGTTCTACGCGACGCTCTTCGCCGCGGCGGGGTCGATGGTGAACAGCGAGCAGGAAGCACAGCAAGCGGTGATGCCGGTGATGCTGCTTCTCATGAGCGGATGGATCTTCGTCAGTCCGGTGTTGATCAATCCGAACAGCACGTTGGCCGTGGTGCTGTCGTGGCTCCCGTGGTCGTCGCCGATCATCATGCCCATTCGCATGGGATTGGCGGCGGTGTCGCCGCTCTCCGTCATCGGCTCGCTCGCGGTCGGGTTTGTGGGATCGTGCGCCGCCGTGTGGCTCGCGGCGCGGATCTATCGCGTGGGCATGCTCATGTACGGCAAGAAGCCGAGCTTCGCGGAGCTCGCGAAGTGGATTCGCTACGCGTGAGTCACCTGACGCCTAGATTGCGCGGTGTATGTACGACGCCGCGTCGCTCGCGCACCTGCTGCCGCATCGGTATCCGTTTCTGCTCGTCGATCGGATCGACGTGGTGGACGCGGGCAAGCACGTCGTCGGCACCAAGCGACTGACGGCAGGCGAGTGGTGGGCTCGCGGGGATGCGCGCGAGCCCATCCCCGCGATGCTGGTCCTCGAGGCGCTCGCGCAGACGAGCGGCGCGATCGTGCGCGATCTCGCGCCGAGCGGCTCGGCGACCATCGCCTACTTCATGGGCGCCGATCGCGTCCGCATACGCGCGACGGCGCGGGCCGGTGACGAGCTTCGCCTCGACGTGACGGTCAGGCAGTGGCGCCGCGGGATCTGTCGAACGCACGGCGTCGCATCAGTGCACGGCGACGTGGTGCTGACGGCCGATCTCACGACGATCGTGCGGCCGGCGTAAGCGCGCGTAGCGCCAGCAAGGCGTCACTTTCTCCCCCTTTCGAGCGTCGTTATACTGTTCCCGCCGACGCTGGCCGGGGACGGCGCCGAGCGCATCGCGCACGGTCCAACGTCACTCCGCATCCAGGCACCGACCGGTGTCCAGCGACCCACCCACCGCCGATCCTTCGCAGCAGCCGCGCATCTTCGGCCCATTGGTCGATGCGCTGCGTGATCGGTATGCGGTCGTGCGCGAGACGGGACACGGCGCGTCGGCGACGGTGTATCTCGCCCGCGATCTCAAGCACGATCGGCTGGTCGCGCTGAAGACGCTCAACCCCGACGTGAGTCCGACCGTCGGCGAGCGTTTCCTGCGCGAGATCCAGGTCGCGGCGGGCATGCAGCATCCGCACATCCTCCCGATGTACGACTCGGGCATGGCGGACGGACGGTTGTACTTCGTGATGCCGTTCGTCGACGGCGGCTCGCTGCGGCAGCGGCTCGAGGCCGAGCCGCGCATGCCGGTGGTCGAGGCGCTGCGCGCGGCGCACGACATCGCGATCGCGCTGGCGTTCGCGCACGAGCAGGGCGTGGTTCACCGCGATGTGAAACCCGAAAACATTCTGTTCTATCACGGGCACGCCTGCCTCGCCGACTTCGGCGTGGCGCGCGTGATGGAGCAGATGGACATGGGCGTCACCGGCCACGGGATGATCGTGGGCACGCCCGCCTACATGAGTCCCGAGCAGCTCACGCACGGCGGCTTCGACGGACGAAGCGACGTCTACTCGCTCGCCTGCGTGTTGTATGAGTCCCTCGCGGGCGTGCCGGCGTTTGCCGGATCGACGCCGCAGGAGTTGCTGCGCAAGCGGCTCAAGCAGCCGCCGGACCCGCTGCACGTGCACCGGCCCGACGCGCCGCCGTTCGTTAACGATTTGCTCATGCGCGCGCTCGCCCCCGCGCCCGACGGCAGGTTTCCGGACGCGCGCGCATTCGCCGAAGCGATCGACTTCGCGCTGCGCGATATCACGGGTCCGCGCCGCTCCGGACCGCGCCGGGTGCTCGGGCCGATGCCGCGGCATCCGCTCGCCTGGAGCGGCGGGGTCGTGCTCGTGCTGGCACTCACGGCGCTCGCCGCGTCGCCGATCCGCTCCTCGATGATGGCGCGGCGCGCGACGGCGATTCCGCTGAACACCACGACATCACTCGGCCGCGCCGAGACGCTGGAGCTGGACCGCGAGACGGGAACCGACGCGTACCGGCTGGTCACCGCGGAGCTCACGCGCGAGCGCGGGACGCTGCACGGGCGCGACTCGCTCCGCGCGGAGGGCTTGATCGCGCTCGGCGAGCGGGCGTACCCGCGGGCGTGCGAGATCTTCGATCGCATGCGGGCGACGGACTCGCTGGACGCACAGGCGTGGTTCGGCCTGGGCGATTGCATCACGCTCGACTCCGTGGTCGTGCCGGATCGGAGCAGCCCGTCGCACTGGCGGTTCCGCACCGGGTGGAGCGGCGGCGTTCACGCGTATCGGCGATCGATGAGCCTGGATCCGTCGATCTATCAGCGGATTGGATATCAAACACTCTCACGGCTGCTGCCGACGACCGCGACGTTCCTGCGCGGCGGGCGATTGGCGGGCGAGTCGGGGATGACGTTCTTTGCGTTTCCCTCGATGAGTGGAGATACGGTCACGTACGTTCCGTATCGCCCGGCGGATTTCGCCGTGGCGAATCCACTAACGATCGCGGCGCATCAGCCGGACGCGCTTCGGCAGAATCGGGAAGCGCTCGCCGATTTCGCGCGCGATTGGGTCGCGGCTGCACCCAAGAACGCCGACGCGCTCGAGGCACTCGCGATCGCCGAGGAGGCGCGCGGACTGCTGGGAGATGCCGACGACGGCGCCGAGAACGCGCTTCGTCGCGCGCGGGCGGCGGCGCGTGCGCCGGAACGCGCACTGCGGCTCGCATCGATCGAGGTCCGGCTGCGCGTCAGACGCGGCGAGCTCGAGTCCGCGCGAGCACTCGCGGACTCGTTACTGGACGCGCACGCTGGCGCGGTCGATTCGCTATCGATCGATTCCGCCGACCGGTTGGCCGCTCTCGCGGCGCTGACAGGTCGCGTTGAACGGGCCGCGGCGCTTCGCGCGCGCTCGCTCGCCGAACACAATGCCTCACAGGAGATCGCGCCGCCGCTCGGACTCGTCTCGGCGCGACTGCTCGAGCGCGCCGCCGCCGGTGTCTGCGATTCCATCCCCGAGATCATGCGCGGGCTCGACACCTTGTTGGAGAGCTATAGCCAACCGAATCGCCGCGCGGCATTGCGCGCGCAGCTCGTGGGACGCGCAAAGTGGCTCGCCTTCCCGTGCGGTGCGCGAGTGGCCGACGACGCTCCACCCGTGACTCCGATCGAACGCGCACAACGCGAGCTGACCGCCGGCCGATCGAGCACCGCGCGCGCGATCCTCGATTCGGCCGAGTCGCGACAGCGGCTGGCTTTACCGGGCGAGATCTCGCTCGACTACACCGTGCAGGAGAGCTGGATTCGCGCGGCGGCCGGCGATACACTGGGCGCCATGCATCATCTCGATCGCGTATTGAACGCACCGTCGACGCTCGGACCATACACGCTTCAGGATGATGCTCAAGCCGCGGCGCTCGGGCGCGCCTTCGCGTTTCGCGCCGAGTTGGCGGCGCGCACGGGCGACGTGCCCACGGCGCATCGCCGCGCCGCTGACGCGCTGACTGTCTGGGAGCATGGCGACCGCGCACTCGCGCCCACGCTCGCGCACCTGCGCGCGCTCGCGGGGCGCGGCAACTCGCAGTAGGCAGTTTCCTTCCGCGGCCCTGCCGCTCACGAAAAACACAACAGGAGAGTCCAAGGTGATGAAGCCTTTGGGATGGACAAGCGCGTGTGCGCTACTGCTGGGACTGCTCGGCGCCTGCACCGGAGAGAAAAAGGCGGCGGCGACCGACACGAGCGCGAACGCGACCGCGAATGCCAGCGCCGCGAGCGCCGCGAAGATCTCTATCGCGCCGCCCCCGGGCGAGCCGGGCGCCCTCTCCAAGCCGCTCGCACAGTATTCCGGCGATCAACTCTATGCGCTCGCTCACGGTTTGAATTTCACCGGCGGCGTGTCGGCGAAGCGCAAATGCCGAGGCAATCCCGCCTGCAACGGCAGCGCGCCCACGATGTCGACGAGCCTGCGCGTCGATGCGGTGTCCGGCGAGGATTCGCTCTCGACGGCGCTCCCGGGAAACGGCGTGATCGCCGCTCGGGTCCTCAATCGGGGGCAGGCGGCCGACAGCATGTACTCCACCCAGCCGGGCGCACAGTATGAGTATTATCTCATCGTGTACCCGACGGCGGCGAACACCGCCACGTGGTCGCTCGAGGAGTTGGCCTCCGCCGCCGGCCAGCACAGCCATCACACCGTATCGACTGGCGTATTCAAGGGCTGTAATCATCCGTTCGTCCACGGCGCCCGCGCCAACTTCAAGACGTGCGCGCAGGCCGCCGCCATGCATCAGACCGCCTTCAGCGCGATGGTGCAGAACGATATCAGCGATCCGCCCATCTGGGTGGCGTGCGCATACGGCTGCTGTATCGCTGGGGCTTCTTCCGATTCATGAGGGCCCGGCGGGGCAACCACCCTCCGGCCGCGGGGTACTAATGGTCGGAGGGTTTGCCCATGACACACACATCACGTTTGGTTCACGGGCTGGCGGGCGCGGCACTGACGATCGCTGCCCTCGCGGCTCCGGCGAGCGCGCTGCCGACGGGTCCCGCGCGTCCGGTGAACGGACCGGTTCGCGTCACGGATCGTGACATTCAGGCAGTGAATCAGAAGATCGCGAGCGCGTACGGCGACCTCGCGAACTGGTGGCAGAACACGTTTCGAGCGATGGGTGCGAGCTTCGCGACGCCGCACATCGCGCGTTACGAGGGCCGCGTGCTCTCGGCGTGCGGCGTGATGGCCGAGGACAACGCCGAGTACTGCCCGAACAACAATACGATCTACTACGACGAGGTCTTCGTCGCCGGGATGCAGAAGACGGCGGCGGACGCGCTCGGCACGGACGGCGACATGGCCGCGGTCGGCATCATCGCGCACGAGATGGGACATGCGGTCGCGATGCAGCTCGGGCGCGAGTACCGCGACTCGTACTCCAACGAGGCGACGGCGGACTGCCTCGCCGGTGCGTTCGCGCAGCACGCGCAGCAATCGGGCGAGCTCGAGAAGGGTGACATCGACGAAGCGTTCTACGGCATGTCGCTCTCCGGCGATCCCACGCCGCAGCGCACGGGGAACCGGCGGGTCGACGCGATGATCCAGGCGAGCCTGGCGCGGAGCAGCCACGGCACGCGCGACCAGCGCATGAACAACTTCAAGACGGGGCTGGATGGCGGTCCCGCCGCCTGCCTCGACCGGCAACCATAAAACTGGTATACCAGAACGCGAAAGGCGGAGCGGCCGATGGGCGGCTCCGCCTTTCTTTGTGCGAGTACGCGTCAGTCGGCGCGCGCCGGAACCGTCGGGGAGCCGTTCATTCCCGATGATGCCGTGGCGCCGATCGCGCCCTTGAGCTCGTTGACCCAGCCGTCCACGCGCGTGTCGAGCGCGGAATGCACGCCGGAGACCAGCGACGCGACCATGTCGTCGAGCGCTGCGCCGAGCTTGCCGCTCGCGCCCTTGGTCGCGGTCACCGTCGCCGCCGCCGCTTTCACGTCGGCGGCGGATCCGCTGAGCAGCACGCCGGCGCCCACCGCGAGCGCGAGCGCGGGCCACGGGTGGTCGCGCACGAGCTCGACGACGTTCAGCTTCCGCTCGAGCTCATCGAGCGTCGTCGACATGCGTTCGCGCGTCAGCTCGATGTCGCGCCGGACGTCAGCCGTTGTTTCAGCCATTCCTTATCCTCCTTGAGCGTCGTCATCGTTTCGGCGGGCGCAAGCCGCGCCGGCGACAGCAGGCGCAGTCCGCGCCTCGCAAAGATCGCCGCGATTACCCCGGCGATGACGAACACGATGAGTGCCGCAACCCAGTACAGATCCGCCGGAAGCCATTGATCGCCGATCAGCAGCACGATGCCGGTGAGCAGCGCGAGTCCGCCGAGCAGCGCGAATGTCGCACCCATCGCGACCATGGCCGTGCCTTTGCCCACGCCGGCCACGATCTCGCCGACCTCCAGCCTCGCGAGCTCGACTTCCCCCCGCACGAGCGCGACGCTGCCGTCCGCGAGGTCGCGGAGCAGCGTACCGATGCCGCGACCTGCGTCGTGTCCGTCCAACCGCATGGCGCCTCCCTTACTTACGAACGGCTTTGCCGATCAGATAGCCCACGCCGACCGCGAGAAGCAGCGTGCGCCCCGGGTGCTCGCGGACCTGCTGCTCGATGCTCGTCTTCACGCCGTCGAGATCGGCGTCGCGCAGCCACTGCGCCGTCGCGTCCATTCCGGTAGCGACCTTGTCGCCGACCTGCGCCATGCGTCCGTCGTTCGAGACGGCCATGCTGCCGCCGCTCGTCGAAGCCGCGAGCGAGCCACTCGGCGCGCCCGCACGCTGACGGACGCGGTCGGCGCCCGACTCGAGCGCGCCAGCAAGCGATTCCTTGAGATTCCCCGCGCGCTCGCGCACGGACGATCCCACGTCCGCCAGCTTGTCCTGGGCGGACCCGGCGAGATCACGCGCGCGATCGGTGATCCCCTGATCCTCGGTCGTCGATCCCGTGGCCGATTCGTTCGCGGTGCCGGCGCCGTACCCCTGCGTGCCGGACACGTTGCCGGTATTTCCGAAACCGCCAGCCGTCGAGCCGGCAGACTCGCTCTGCGCCGAGTCGCCCGGCAAAAAGTCGTTCCGTTCCATGACTCCGCTCCTCCAAAGGTGGCGCGGCCAGCAGTGCAGACGATGTGCCCGGGCGCACCCCGGCCGCGGGTTGTTGGCGATTCGCCGGACGACGCGGCAGCTTTGAGGCGAGTCAACGCCAACGCCCATGCCACGAGTTACTAATTCTCTCATAGCCGCGTGCCTGGTCCTGACGGCTGCCTCCAGCCGCGCGCCGGCCCAGCGCGCCGCCGACGCCGCGTCCGCCGAATCACCAGGGCACGGCAGCGTGCACGAAGACGTGTTCCACTCGGACGCGCTCGACGCGACGAAGCACGTCGTCATCTATCTTCCGCCGGCGTACGCCACGAGCCCGACGCGCCGCTTCCCGGTCGCGTACTATCTCCACGGCCTCGGCGGCAGCGAGACGGATTGGGTCTCGAAGGGCGGCATCGACGGCGCGGCGGATTCGCTCTTCGCGGCCGGCACACCCGAGATGATCCTCGTCATGCCCGACGGCGACGACGGCTGGTATACCACGTGGACCACTCAGGTCCCGTACGCCCAATGTGCCGACACGCTGCACGTCGAGTCGCCCGACCGGTACTGCGTCCGGCACGAGCGGTACGACGATTACGTCGCGCGCGACGTCGTCGCGTACATCGATGCGCACTATCGCACGATGGCCGATCGCGCACACCGCGGCATCGGCGGGTTGAGCATGGGCGGATACGGCGCGCTGAGCATCGCGCTGCACTATCCGAACGTGTTCGCGGCGGCGGCGAGCCACTCGGGCGTCGTCTCGCCGATGTACGTCGGACCGCATCCGTTCGCCGCGCCCGTTCGCTACGGCGGGAATGCCGAGCAGATCAAGCCGGCCGCCGGCGGCTTCTGGCCGCGCTACCTGCTGTACTGGGGCACGGACACCAGCCGCTGGGCCGAAGCCGATCCCGCGCACGAGGCGAAGCGGCTACAGCAGAGCGGCGGCACGATGCCCGCTCTCTTCTTCGACTGCGGCAAGAGCGACGGATTCGTCGATCAGAATCGCGCGCTCGACGCGGCGCTCACCGCGATCGACGTACCGCACGCCTACGCCGAGTGGGCGGGCGCGCACACCTGGCGGTATTGGAGCACGCACGTGCGCGAGAGCCTGGCGTGGATGGGACAACGCATCGGACGCTGATGGGCCGAAGGTGGCTCGCACCGGTCATCGTGCAGCGCGCCGCGCGGTGATGAGCACCGCGATCTCGTCCGGGCGCGGATTGATGAAGTCCAGCCGTACGCGCCCGTCGGGGAGCTTGCGCACGGTGGCCGGAACCGAGCTGTTGGTGAGGATCCAACCGGCGGGCAGGACAACGGCGTTGGCGGGGCGTCCGAACGAACGATCCCAGACCAGCTCGTCGCCGACGACGGTGTAGCGCACCGAGTCGGTGTACGTCTCGTACATCCGAATGCGCGTGGAACCGTCTTGCGGCACGGGCGCGAAGCGGAAGACGACCGCCTCCGACGCCGGAGTCACGTCGCGGATCGGCAGACCGGCCTGGGTGATCTGAGCGCCTTTCAAGATCTCATATTTGAGCTCGTCGCCGGTGTCGAGGTTGCGCGCGTGCGGCGCCGCGACGCTGCTCCCGGCGCGGACCTCGTTCACGTACGTGCTCACGCCCGCTCGCGTCTCGGTGTAGTCGTGGTAGAGATCGAAGGCGTGCGTCTCCGGCTGCCGGAGCTCGTAGACGATCTCGCGATTCTGGTGCGCGCGCTCGCTGAGGCGCGACTGCACGGTCGAACGTTCGGCGTGAAGACCGTGCGCCGGCACCGCGCGCAGCGTGAGCGGCGCTTCCGACGGCGCATCGTTCCAGAACGCGATGCCCACGCGCCCGTCCGGCTCCTGGAGCACCTGCGACGGCACGTTGCACGCGATCAGCTCGTATCCGGCCGGAAGCACGACGGCGTTGCGCTTGATTCCGAGCGGGCGCGCGAAGACGATCGTGTCGCCGCGGACGAAGTAGCTCGCGGCATCCTCGTACGTTTTGACGATCAACATCCGGCCCTCGCCGCCATTCGCGGGCACGGGACGCGCGAGCGTCACGCGAATGTACGTCTGCGACGTGTCGCGATTGCGCACGCCGCCGGCCTGCGCGACCGCGCTGCCGACGACGTCGAACGCGAGCGGCTTGCCGGTCGCGCGATCGAACACGCTCTCGTCGCTCGCGACGCTACCCTTGCGAATGGGATTGAAGTAGTAGCGCGCGCCGGGCGTGGTCGCCGTGACTTCGTATATGATCTTGAATTTCGCCGAGCCGGGCGCGAGCAGCTCGTAGCGCGTGTACGCGTCGGCCTCAGTTTGCGGCGGCGGCTGATGTGCGATCTGCGCCTGCGCGGCGCGGGTAACCGTGGCCGCGATGACGATGACGAGCAGTCTGCGCATGAGCCCCCCTGGGCGCGGTGTTCGGCGCGGAAGCTACGCTGGGGGGAAGCGGGTCGCCACGTTTGCGCGGCGAGCGGAGGGGGGCAAAAAAACGAACAGGAGTCAGGCGATGCGCATGATTTCCCACCCACCCCTCATGACGCAAACCACCTGAACTCCTGTCGTTTTTTGAACAGCGCAGCCACCGAGTGACGTTTGGGGGGCGCTCAGTGGCGTACCCGAGAAGCTATTACGATGTTCGCATTCAGTGGGTAAAGATTTCACAAAGACTCACTCGCTCGATTCGACTTCGCCGGCGGGAACCTCGGTCGCGGGAAGCTCGAGCGAGAAAATGCTGCCGCCGCCGGGACGAGCCGCATGCTCGACGGTGCCGCCTTGCAGCTCGGCCAGCGTGCGCGCGATGGAGAGTCCCAGCCCGGCGCGTCCCGTATCGGGCGCGGCGTCGGTCGCGCGAAAGAACGGCTCGAAGATACGCGCGGCGTCCTCGGCGCGAACGCCGGGCCCGCGATCGGCCACTGTGAACACGAGTCGATCGCCGTCGCGCCGCGCGCCGAGCTCGATCGGCTCGCCGGCCGGCGAGTAGCGCGCGGCGTTCTCGAGCAGATTGCAGAGCACGCGCAGCGATTGAGAGAAGTCGAATTGCCCGACCAGCGCCGGACTATCGAGATCGATCACCGTGCGGAGCTGGCGATCGCCGAACAGGCCGCGCGTCTGCCGCACCGCGGCGCCGATCAGATCTTCCGCCGTGTTGAGCTCGGGCACGACGGCGAAGCCGCCGCCCTTGAGCCGCGACAGATCGAGCAGGTCGCTCACGAGGCGCGTGAGCCGGTCGGCCTGCTCCTCGATCGCCCCCGCCGCGGTGTTGCCTTGCATCGCCGCGCTCTGCGCGAGGGCCTTGATCGTGGTGAGCGGCGTGCGCAGGTCGTGCGACACCGAGGCGAGCACGATGTCCTTGAGCCGGTCCGCCTCGCGGAGCGCTTCGGCGTGCTCCGCCTCGGCGACCAACCGCACGCGGTCGACCGCCAGCGCGGCGTAGTAGAGGATCGCGTCGAGGAACCGCCGCTTCGACGGCCCGATCTGCACCGGCTCCTCGGCGGCGAGCCGCAGCACGCCGACGACGCGGCCTTGTACTGAAAGTGGTAAGAGTAATCTGGTAATTCGCTCGCTCGCCGGCGGCTGCGGGTCGTCGGGCCGCGACGTGCGGGAGCGAATCACCTCGCCGTCGAAGCGGACCCACGAGATCACGCCGGTGTCGACGACCGACTGGAGGAGCGGCTCCGCGGCGGCCTGCTCGCGCGCGCGGCCGCGGCGGAAGCCACCCTCCGGATTCCACGCCACGATGTCGCACTCGTTCATCTCGAGCGTCTGCCGAATCACGTCAGCCACCTTCGCGAGCGCGTCCTCGGCGCGGCCGGCGCTCAACGTCTCGGAGCCGAGCCGCGCGAGCGACGCCACTTCCACGGCGCGGCGCTGCGCCTCCTCGGTCTGGGCTTGGGCGCGCGCGAGGAGCTGCGTCGACACGATCGCCGTCACGAGAAAGGCGATCAGCGCGACCCAGTCGAGCGGCTTGCCGACGGTGATCTCGCCGAACGGCGGCTGGAAGTAAAAATCGATCAACAGCACGCCGGCGAGCGCGAGCGTCACGCCGAGTGCGCGTCCGCCGGTCGCACTGCCGCCGAGGACGATCAGCAGGTACACGAGGACGACGTGCACCTGGGTGAATTCGCCGCGCGAGCTTTCCCCGCCGGCCACGATCATGAACACCGTCGCAGCCGCCATCAGGCCGAGCCAGAGCAGCCAGGTCAGCGCGCGGCGTCGTGAGGTCACCGCGGCAGCTCTACCCGATACCCCACGCCTGGTTCCGTGATGATGATCTGCGGCGACGCGGGATCGATCTCGATCTTGCGGCGAAGATTCGTGATGTGCACGCGCAAATATTGCTGCGGACTCCCGAACTCGCGATCCCACACCGCGTCGAAGATCTGCTGATGGGTGAGCGTCCGGCCGGCCGACCCGAGCAGCGTCGCGAAAATCTGCCACTCGATCGGCGTGAGATGGATCTGCCGGCCGTACCGCGTGACCTTGCGCGTGACCGTATCGACGAGCAGCCCGCCGATCGCCACGGGCGTGGCGCTCGCCGCCGCGCTCGCGAGCGATTTCGCGCGGCGAAGCTGCGCCCGCGCGCGCGCCGCGAGCTCCAACACGCTGAACGGCTTCGTGACGTAGTCGTCCGCCCCCGCGTTGAGCAGATCGACTTTCTCATGCTCCGAGTGTCTCGCGGAGAGCACGATGATCGGCACCGCCGAGCGGCGCCGGATCTCGCGGCAGACGTCCACGCCCGCCATGTCCGGCAGTCCGAGGTCGAGCAGCACGAGCTCGGGCTGGCCGGTCACGGCGGCGCTCACGCCGGCCGCGCCATTCGCGGCTTCGTCGACGTTGGAAGCCACTTCGCGCAAGGCGTCGCGCACGGCGTGGCGAATCTGCGGCTCGTCGTCGATGACGAGAATGCGATCAGCGTCAGGCATGTCTCACGGTGCGTCGAAAAGACCCGGATCACCAACAGACCACGCGTCAAAGGTGCGGCGTCACAGTCCGGCTCGCATCCGCATCCACAATTCTTAACGTCGCTTTGGCGCGCCGCCGCGGCACGGATTCTGTCGTGCTTCTCGCCATGCGAACTCGGATGATCATCGCTCTCGTATTCGCCGCCGCGATCCTCGCCTGCGACCAGGGAGCCGCGCCGCAGCTCGCCGGACTCGGCGGAACGGGAGCGATCTCCAGAGGCGGCACCAGCAATGACACGATCCAGCCGCTCATCGTCAACCCTGGCCAGCTCCAGCTCGCGCTCGGCGCGACGTTCCAGTTGACGACGAACGCACCCGCCTCGCTCCAGAATCAGGTGCAGTGGAATTCGCTCGAGAGCACGATCGCCACGGTGTCGGCGTCCGGGCTCGTGAGCGCCGTCGCGCCGGGAACCGCGACGATCGTCGCGCGGTACTCGTTCGATACGACGCGCGCCGCGACCGCGACGATCAACGTGGTCGGAACGCCGAATACCGGCGACCGAGCGGCCAGCGCGGGTGGCGTTTCTGGAGCACCGTGATGAAATCGCGCACGAACACGCGGCCGCATCAATCGCGGTCGAGCACTCATGCATCGCGCGGCACCAACGACGGCGCGCGCGAGCACTACCGCCGCGAAAAGGCGCGCCGCGCCAAGACTCGCGGGCCGGATGAGGAGCTGCTCGCCGCCGCCAAGCGGGAATACCTCGCGCTGCTCGAGGCCGAGGCGGCCAAGGGCAAAGGCGGCCGCCCGAAGAAAAAGCCGGCCGCGCCCAAGCACGAAATCGACGCCGAGAACGACGCGGAGAGCGACGAGACCGAGGAGGAATGACGAGCGACGCCGTCGTCACTGGCGAACGTCGCGCGAACCACGACCGCCGCGTCGAGCGGAGCCGACGCACGCTCGAGCTGCTACTCGACACGGTCTTTCGCCCGGGACACTGGGCATCGGCGCTCGCGTACGCGAGCGGACTGCAAGGCAGACTTCAGGTCTCGAGCTCGACGATCGATGCCGGGCGCGCCGCGCGCGGTGCGCGTCCTCTGCGAATCGCCTTCGCCTCGGATTTTCACGCCGGCGCGACGACGGATTCGCGTCTCCTCACCGACGCATGCGAGGCGCTCGCCGGACTCGAGCCCGACGTGCTCCTCCTCGGCGGCGACTTCGTCTCCGTGCGCGCGTCGTACATCGAGCGACTCGCGCCGCTGATCGCCGAAATCCCGGCGCCGTTCGGAAAATTCGCCGTCCTGGGGAATCACGACCTCCGCGCGAATCGCGCCGAGGTCGTCGCGGCGCTCGAGCGCGCGGGCGTGTCGATGATCGTGAATCGGAGCGTGATGCTCGACGCGCCGTTCGCCGACGTGGCGATCTCCGGTCTCGACGATCCGACGCGCGGCGATCCGCGTCCGGACTGGACGTCGCGCGACGATGAGACGACGCGAATCGTGCTCATGCACTCACCCGACGGACTGCACGCGATCGGCGATCGCCCGTTCGATCTCGCGGCGTGCGGCCACACGCATGGCGGCCAGATCACACTGCCGAACGGCCGCGCGCTCGTGGTGCCCAGCGGAACGTTGAGCCGCCGGTTCTGCCGCGGGATTTTTCGACTGTCGGACGCCGGCCGACCGCGAACGCTGCTCGTGAGCCGCGGCGTGGGCTGCAGCACGATTCCGGTGCGGCTGTACGCGGCGCCAGAGGTGCATTTGTGCTTTATTATCTGAGTGCGTCTCGACCGAAAGCTGCTCCTGATCGCGCCCACGATCGTGCTCGTCTGTGTCGTTGCCGGTATGCTGTATGCCGCCGCCGAGCTGCACGTGCTCGCCGCGGTCGGCGACAGTTGGCAGGCGCGCAACGACTTCGTCGCCGCCGTTGAACGCGGCGAGAAACCGCTCGCCGAGCATCAAGCCATCGACCTGCTGCATTACGCGTTCGAGGTGGAAGCCAAGCGGACGGCCGCGATCGTGGCGATGCGCGATCTGTTGATCGTACTCGGCGGCATCGGAGCCGCGTCGTGCATCGTGCTCGCGTTTGGCGTGCGCGCCGTGCCGCGCGAGCATTGGCCGCGGCTGAGCCTGGGACGCAGGCCCGCGCCGTGAGCATTCGGCGGCTCCTCGCGCTGCTGCTGGCCGCGAGCGGGTGCCGGTCCGCGCAGGCCGCCGCCCGATTCGCCGCGGCACCACCGCCGGTTCCCGTGGTCCGCTTTCGATCCGGAACGACCGCCTTCTCCACCTACAGTGGCATCGACGATTCGCTCACCGCGGTCGTGCGCGACTCCGCCGCATGGACGCAACTCTGGCAGCGCATTCAGCGGCCGTTCTTCCCGAGGCCGTCCGCGCCCGCGGTGAACTTCTCACGCGAGATGGTGGTCGTCGCGGCGCTCGGCCGACGTCCGAACGCGGGGTACGACATCGTGATTGATGGCGCCGAGCGCACGCGCGACGGCGTCGCCGTCGACGTGCTCGTACGCAGTCCGGCCCCTGGCTGCCCGGTCGAGGCGGCGATCACGCAGCCGGTCGATCTCGGGCGCGTGCCCGTCACCGATGGACCGATCAGCTTTCGCGAGCGCCACGTCTCGATCCCATGCGACGCACGGTGATCGGCGGTACATTGCGCACCTGGCTTCTGGGACCCGCCGGAGATCGAACATGACCAGATCACGAGCGCTCGCCATCGTCGCGGTGTTGAGCGTGCTTGCACCCGCTGTCGGGCGCGCGCAGGACTGCCGCGGCTGCGCGGCCGACGACACGGCCCCGCGTTCGCACATTTTCCCGGCGATCGGTGTCCACGTCGGCGCGCCGCAGAAAGCCTCCGCCGCGGTGGGAGTGGTACTCGGCGAAGACTGGCAGCGGAACGGCCGCGACCACTCGCGCAACGTCGCGCTGTTCGCCGAGCCGGGACTCGGCGGCGGACGCGCGTCGCTCTCGTATCTCCGGCACGGCTATGGGAGCTTTGGCTCCGGCTTTGGCGTTGGCGCGACCGTGCTGCGCACGTGGAAAGATCCGTGGACCGTGAAGCCGAATCTCACCTTCGTCGGCGCGGACGTGCTCCTCTGGCCCGTCGTGTTCATCGGCCCGCGCGTGGGCGCATTTCGGCTCGTGTCCGGCAACGGCGGGCAGAAGAAGTGGCTGTTCACGTTCGATGTGGGCTTTGGGGTGTGAGCGAGCAGCGACTTCCTCGACTACGAATTGTTCGAATTCGACGAATTGAGCGAATTCTTAAGGGACAGGGGATGTTGGCAAACCACCCGGTAGAATTTCGCTTGCCGTCCGAAGTGCAGAAGGATCCCCAGTTCCAGGTTCATCGCTCGTAGGTAGTTGTATAGCTGGTTGGCAGCTTCGGCGTGCAACCGCTCTGTTGCTTTCGCTTCGACGATCACTCGGCCGGCAATCAGCATGTCGAGCCGCTGATACCCGAGTACCGTGCCCTTGTAGTGCACTGGCACCAGCACCTCGCGCGCGACCTTGATTCCCGCGCCGCGCAATTCCTGCTCGAGCGCGCGAACATAGATGTACTCGAGAAAACCAAACCCGAGGGTGTTGAACACGCGGTAGAACGCACCGATGATTTCGTGACTGAGCTCGGGCTCGATGATGTCATTTCGACGAAGCGACATTCGCCAAACTCGATCAATTCGCCGAATTCGTAGTACGAAAGAATTTCAACCATAACCACCCCGACGCAGCTCGCGGGGCGACGAGCACGAATGACCCACCGCATCTACTACACGGACGCATACACCACCGAGTTCACGTCGACGATCGTCGAGCGATCGGAGGACGGGACGCGTGTCTATCTGCGCGAGTCGGCGTTCTACCCGACGTCGGGCGGGCAGCCGCACGACCTCGGGACGATCGCCGGCATCGAGGTGACCGACGTCGTCGACGAGGAAGAGCGCGTCGCGCACGTGCTCGCGCGGCCGCTCGTCGATGTGGCCGGTGACGTCCGCGGAACGATCGACTGGGCGCGGCGGTTCGATCACATGCAGCAGCACACCGGGCAGCATCTCCTGTCGGCGGTGTTCGAAGATCTGTTCGGGTTCAAGACGATCAGCGTCCACTTCGGTCCGGAGTCGGCCACGCTCGATCTGGATGCGGAGATCGTCACACGCAAGCAGATGCTCGTCGCGGAGGAGCGCGCGAATGCGATCGTCGCCGAGGCGCGGCCGGTGACCGTGTCGTTCGAGGACGCCGCGACGGCAACGGGACTGCGCAAGGCGTCCGACCGCACGGGGACGCTGCGCATCGTCACGATCGCCGACGCAGACCGCAGCGCGTGCGGAGGAACGCACGTGCGATCGACCGCCGAGATCGGCGTCGTGCTCGTGCGCGGCCTCGAAAAGATCCGGCAGGCGACGCGCGTCGAGTTTCTCTGCGGACAGCGTGCGCTGCGGCGCGCGCGCCGTGATTATGAAACGCTCATCTCGATCGCCGGCGCACTGTCGGCGTCGATCGACGAGGCCGCCGGACTCGTTGGCGCGCAGGCCGAGCGCCTCAAGGAAAGCGAGAGCGCTCGGAAAAAGCTCGCGCAGGAGCTCGCGGTTTACCGCATGCGCGAGCGCTACGACGCGGCGCCGCCGAACGCGAATGGCATCCGCGTCGTGGTCATCCGCGACGCCGCATCCGCGGACGAGCTGCGCGCGCTCGCGCAGGCGGCGCTCAACCTTCCGCGCGCCGTCGTAATCGGCGCGTTGAGCAATCCCATATCGGTGCTCCTCGCCGCCTCAGACGACAGCGGCATCAACGCGGGACAGCTCCTCAAGGAGCGGTTGACCGCGGCGGGCGGCCGCGGCGGCGGTGGGTCTCGCCTTGCCCAAGGAAGCGCCCCCGACACGGCCGCGCTCGAGCGCATCGTCGCCGATCTCGTCAACGCGTTCGGCTGAACGCGTCGCGCCACACCTCGTCGACCGCATCGATCATTCGCTCTGCGCCAAGCGTGTCGAGATTGCGCGCGGGATGCTCCACGCTCTTGCCCGTCGTGCCGTAGAGTCCCCACCGCTCCGACGTGCCGGCGAGATACATCGCCACGCTCGGCTTTCGGAACGCCGACGCCGCGTGTGCGATGCTCGTATCCGGCGTGAACACGAAGTCCGATGTCGCGACCAGCGCGAACGCGTCGCGAATGCCCGGTGTTCTGACGAACACGGCGCCGCCTTCGCGCGCGATCCGCTCGCCGCGATCCGACTCCGCCGGAGCGGAGAGCACGCGGAACACCGCGCCTGGATCGAGCTCACGAATGTGGGCCATCACGCGCACGTACCGTTCGTCCGGCCACAGCCGAGCCGGCGTTCCGGCGGACACGTTCACCAACACGCGCTTGCCGCCGGCGTGTGTTCCCCAGATCTCGTCGGCGCCAGCGCGTTCCGCGTCGGTCAACGCGATCACCGGCTGGCGCTCGACGGTGGTGGGATCCACGTCGAACGCGCGCGCCAGCGCGGTGAGCAGATCGACCATGTGCGCGCCGGCACGCGTATCGGGCGGAACGGTCAGCGTGAACGCCGCATCATTGCCACGCCCCGAGATGCCGACGCGGTGGCGCGCTCCACTCGCTGACACGAGGAGCAGCGTCGTGAGCGACGGCGCGGTGATCATACAGTCGACGACCGCATCGTACCGATTCCGCCGCAGCGTGCGCACCGTGGCGAGATAGCCGCCGAGGCGCTTCTTGTCGAAGACAATGACCTGGTGGACGTAGTCGGCCGCGTCGAGGATCGCCGCGTTCGCCGGCGACGCGAGCACGTCGAGGGTGATGGTGGGGTGCGACCGAGCGATGGCGCGCATGACGCCGGTGGAGAGAATCATGTCTCCCGCGCGGTCGTGCCGGAGGAACAGAACGCGGTGCGGCCGCGCCGGCCAATCCGGCCGCGCGGGAGCGCGCCGCATCAGCCGGACGAGCACCCGGATCCACAACGCGCGCCACCACAGCTCCAGCCGCTTCAGTCGCATGTAAGGAAGTTATTCGGACCACGGCGCTGCGCCGCGGGCGGTCGGAGGCCTCGGCTATTGGAACCAGCATTGGCAGGGGCGCGTACACGTTCCATAATTCTCATGGGCGCCGCCTGCGTGCCCGCTGCCACCCTCCTCATTCCCGAGGTCTCGCTCGTGATCCACTCCGTTCGTCAGCGGACGTGGCGGTCGCTGGCCGTCTCGCTGATCGTGCCGCTCGCCGCGGCCGGCGCGCAGACGGGCAAGGCGCAATCGGCCGCGTCCATCCGCATTCCTTACGAGAAGTACACGCTTCCGAACGGCCTCACCGTGGTGCTCTCCGAGGATCACTCGACGCCGACCGTCGCCGTGGAAGTGATGTATCACGTTGGCTCCAAGAACGAGCATCCGGGGCACACGGGCTTCGCGCACATGTTCGAGCACGTGATGTTCACGGGCTCGGGGCACGTGCCCTACGGGCTGCACGACAAGTTCACGGAGGGCGTGGGCGGCGGGAACAACGGCTCGACGAACAACGACGAGACGCAGTACTACGAGACGATCCCGTCCAACTATCTCCAGACCGCGCTCTGGCTCGAGTCGGACCGCATGGGGTGGCTGCTCGACTCCCTCGACCAGGCCAAGTTCGCCGCGCAGCGCGACATCGTGAAGAACGAGCGCCGGCAGCGCACGGACAATCAGCCGTACGCGCGCGATAACGAAGTGATCATGATGACGATGTTCCCGTCGCCCAATCCGTATTCGTGGCCGGTGGTCGGCAAGATGTCCGATCTCACGAACGCGACGGTCGACGACGTGAAGCGATTCTTCCGGCTGTACTACGCGCCGAACAACGCGACGCTCGCCATCGTCGGCGACTTCAATCCCAAGCAGGCGAAGGCGTGGGTCGCTCACTACTTCGACGACATTCCGCACGGCCAGCCGATCACCCGTCCCAAGCCGATGGCGTCGCCGCTTCGGGGCGAGCGCCGGCTCACGTTCGAGGATCGCGTGCAGGTGCCGCGGCTCACCATCGCGTGGCCGGGCGCCGATCAGCACAACCCCGATCGCTTCGCGCTCGATGTCATGTCGTCGATCCTCACCGACTCGCGCACGTCGCGTCTCACGAAGGCGCTCGTGTACGATCTGCAGAGCGCTGCCTCCGTGCGCATGTTCTCCGGCAACGCCGAGCAGATGGGCGACATCGAGGTCGCGGTGACGCCGCGTCCGGGACATACACTCACGGAGCTCGAGGGGCAGGTCGACTCCGTGCTCGCCCAGTTCAAGCGCGAAGGTCCCACGGCCGACGAGCTCACGCGCGCCAAGGCCGGCTTGCAACTCGGCTTCCTCCAGAGCCTGGAGAGCGATCTGTTCAAGGCGATCACGCTCGCGAGCGACCAGACCGTGTACAACAACCCCGGCGAGTCGTTCGAGGTTGATTACCCAAAGACGCAGGCCGTGACCGCAGCCGACGTGAAGCGCGTGGCGAACAAGTACCTCACCGCAACGCGCATCGTGCTGAGCAACGTGCCGCTCGGCAAGCCCGAGCTCGCGTCGCACGCCGACAAGAGCACCGTCGTCACCGACCCGTACACTGAAACGGCCACGGAAGGGGGAGCAAAGCGATGATTCCGCACAGGATTCGCGCGAGCATCGCGCGCGGTACGCTCGCCGTGGCGTTCGTCGCAGCCAACGCCGGCGCGCAGCAGTCGCTCAAGTCGTCGTTCGACCGCACGGTGATTCCAACCGCGGGTCCGGCGCCCGAGCTGCACATTCCGCAGTGGACGACGACGAAGCTGTCGAACGGCGCCGAGATGGTGGTGTCGGAGCGCCACGAGCTGCCGCTGGTCTCGTTCGAGATCAGCTTCGTCGGCGGCGCGAACCAGTACGATCCGGCGGACAAACCCGGCGTCGGAACGTTCACCGCCGGCACGCTGCTCGAAGGGACCACGCATCGCACCGGCGACCAGATCTCGAACGCGCTCCAGCTGCTCGGCTCGCAGCTCTCGACGCCGAGCGTCGCCGCCGAGAGCGGGCGACTCACGTTCGAGTCGACCGCGAGCAAGTTCGTCCCGACGCTCGACATCGTCGCCGACGTCGTGGAGAACGCCACGTTTCCCGCGGCGGCGATCGAACGCTACCGCGCGCGACAGCTCGTCTCGCTCACGCAGGCGCGCGACCGGACGACCTCGATCGCGGCCAGCGTCTTCCCGAAGGTGGTCTACACCGCGGCGAGCCCGTACCGCCGCACGATGACGGAAGCCTCGGCCAAAGCGATCACGCGCGACGATATCACTTCTTTCTACAAGAAATACTATCAGCCCGGCCACGCCGTCATCACGGTGGTCGGCGACGTGAAGCCTGACGACGTGAAGCGCGAGGTGGAGAAGGCGTTCGCGAGCTGGGCGGCGGGCGGATCGATGCCGTCGTTCGATTACCCGGCCACGCCGGCACCCAAGGCGACGACGATCTATCTCGTCGACAAGCCGGGCGCGGCGCAGTCGACGTTCACGATCGGCGAGCCAGGCCCGTCGTACACCACGCCCGACTACTACGCGACGGCGGTGATGAACGAGCTGCTCGGCGGATTGTTCCAGTCGCGCCTCAATCACGACATCCGCGAAGTGAAGGGCTACAGCTACGGCGTTGGCTCCGCGTTCTCGTTCGGCCGCGGTCCGGGGCCGTTCCGCGCCGGCGGCGACATCGTGACGGCGAAGACGGACAGCGCGCTGATCGAGTTCATGAAGCAGCTCCGCGACATTCGCGGAGCGGTCCCGCCGAGCGCGGACGAGCTCTCGCAGGCGAAGGCGAGTCTGGTGCAGAGCCTGCCGGAGCGGTTTTCGTCCGTGGGCGGCGTGAACAACGCCATCGCGCAGATCTACACGATGGGGCTGCCACAGGATTGGTATCAGCGTTTGATCAAGGGCGTGGGCGCGGTCACGTCGGAGGACGTCGTGCACGCGGCGCAGCAGCACATCGATCCCGATCACCTCGCGATCGTCATCGTCGGCGACCGGGCAAAAGTGCAGGAGCCGCTCGCGGCGACCAAGATCGCGCCAATCATGCTCCTCGATCTCGACGGCAATCCGATCCCCACGCGAACGCAGCCGTGATCGCTCGCTCCTAGCCTTCCGCTTCAGCGAGGGCGGCGCCGCGATCCGGTGCCGCCCTTTTCACATCTCATCGTTCGGCGGCCGCGGCCCGCGCCATCGATCATCCGCACGAGGTCACACGTGAGTACGTCGACGTCGGAAAGCACGGAAGCCTTGTCGCCAGTCACGTCGTCCGCGGACGACGTCGGTCTGTGGGACGCGATTCGGGAATCGCTGCGCGGATCGCATCGCGATTACACCGAGGGCTCCGTTTCGCGCGCCATCGTCCTGCTCGCGATTCCGATGGTCCTCGAGATGGTGATGGAGAGTGTATTCGCGGTCTGCGACGTGTTCTTCGTCTCCAAGCTGGGCGCGAGCGCAGTCGCGAGCGTCGGGCTCACGGAGTCGTGGCTCACGATCGTCTACGCGCTCGCGATGGGGCTGGCGATCGCGGCGACGGCGATCGTCGCGCGCCGCACCGGCGAGCGTGACCGCGAGGGCGCCGCGCGGTCCGCGATGCAGGCGATTCTGCTCGGCCTCGCGATCGCGGCGATACTCGGCGTGCTCGGAGGAACGCTCGCGCCGCGCGCGCTGCACCTGATGGGCGCGGCGCCGGACGTGCTGGCGATCGGCTCGACGTACGCGCGCATCATGCTCGGCGGCAACATCACGATCGTCATGCTGTTCCTGATCAACGCGATCTTCCGCGGCGCGGGGGACGCGGCGATCGCGATGCGCGTGCTCTGGCTGGCGAACGGCATCAACATTGTGCTCGGACCCTGCCTCATCTTCGGGCTCGGGCCGTTCCCGCGGCTCGGCGTCGCCGGCGCGGCGGTCGCGACGAACATCGGCCGCGGCACCGGCGCGCTGTTCGCGGCGACGCGGCTGTTCCGCGGCAGCTCGCGCATCGAGATCCATCGGCGCCACGTGCGCGTGGACTTCGGCGTGCTCGGCCGGATGCTGCGACTCGGCTGGTCGGCGTCGGTCCAGCTCCTCATCGGCATCGGAAGCTGGATCGCGTTGATTAGAATTCTCTCAACATACGGCAGCAACGCGCTCGCGGGCTACACCATCGGCATCCGGATGGTGATCTTCGCGCTGCTGCCCTCGCAAGGCATCGCCAACGCGGCGGCGACCATGGTCGGCCAGGCGCTGGGCGCGCGGAACCCGGAGCGCGCGGCGCGCGCCGTCCGGCTCGCGGGGATGTACAACATGGTCGTCCTCGGCGGAGTGGGCGTGCTGCTCATGGTGTTCGCGTCGTCGATCGCGCGCTTCTTCACGACGGATCCGGCCGTGGTGCCGCACGCCACGAATTGTCTCCGCATCGTGGCGACCGGCTTCGCGTTTTACGGCTGGGGAATGGTCTTTGGACAAGCCTTCAACGGCGCCGGCGACACGTGGACGCCGACGTGGCTCAATCTCGTCGTGTTCTGGCTGTGGGAAGTGCCGCTTGGCTACTTCTTGGCCAAGCACGCCGGCATGGGCCCGCGCGGCGTCTACGTCGCGATCGCGGCGGCGTTCTCGACGTACGCCGTGGCGGCGGGCGTGCTGTTCGCGCGTGGGGGGTGGAGGGGGAGGGTCGTGTAATGGACCGTGGACCGTGGACCGTGGACCGTGGACCGTGGACCGTGGACCGTGGACCGTGAACTACGGACCACGGACGAATCGCCACTCTGTGAGGGGCAAATGCTCCGCGGCGACGCGCATCGGCGAATATCCCATCCGCCGCACTGCGGCGGTCACTTCGTCCACGTACTGCGTCGGCGCGTCGAGGGTCTGGATGTAGTCGCTCGCCCAGAGAAACTGGTCGCCGCGCACGTAGACGGCGAGCGCGCCCTCGCTCGCGGTGCCGTCGATCGCGAACGCCGTGAGCGCGCCGCCGGCGAGTGGCAGCGAGTCGTTCACCGCGCGAAAGCGCATCCGCGGCGCGTGCGCCCGTTCCCGCTCGAGCGCGTCGGGTGCGCGCGTCCACGTGCGACTCACGACGCTGTCGAGAAACGCGCGTGATGAGCGGTGCGAGATGATCGTCGCGCCGCGCGCCACCCAGAAGCGAACGCCGGCGATGTGCGGCCATGCGAGATCTGTGACGACGAGCGCGATCGGGTGGCGTCCGGGAAAGAGTTTCGCGATCCACGCCGAGTCGGCGCGGGCGCGCGCCTCGCCTTGCGTCGCGTCGAAGACGAACACCGTGTCGCGCGCGAGTGTCACCGCTTCGGCGTAACCGCGATTCCGGAGCAGAAACGTGGTCGCGCTCACGCGAATCGTGTCGGGCGTCGCGGGGGCGAGGAACGCCGCGACCGTGGGAGTCATTGGAGTCGCGACGGCGGGCAGCGTGAGCGACGGCGCGCTGTCGCGCGGCACGAGGTCGACTCGGCCAAAGCTTCGCGTCACGTCGTCCATGCCGTCGACGACGCGCGTCGCGGTGCCGGGGACGTGCGCGTCCGCCGCGCGGAGCCACGTCGCGTACACGTAGCGCACGTCGACCTGGCCCCAGAGGTAGTGCGGCTCCGTGCGCTCGAGCGCGACGGGATAGTACGTCTTGGGGTCGATGAGCAATCGCTCGACGCCGCGCGCTCCCGGCCGCGAGAGAACGATGCGCGGATACTCGCGGAAGTCGCAGCGCTCGACCACTCGCGCATCGCGGGACGCGATCCAGTCCGAGAGCACCGCCCACACATCGAGCGGCCGCGTCGCCGCGAGGGTGCCGTGCACCTGCACGCTCGGCACCAACCCGGTATCCACCACCGCGTACGACGCGAGTCGCCCACCGAGTGTGGTCGCCGCGCCGCCGCCGTACCCGCCGACCATCGTTTCGGATTGTCGAATGCGATCGGCGCCGGTGGACGCGTCGAACCACTCGGTGATGCGCGTCGCTTGGAGGATGTACGGCGGCTCGTACGGCCGGTCCGATTCGTATGCGTGATTTGTGATGTCGGTCGCTTCGACGCGAAGCACGCGGCCGTTCGCGCGATCGAAGCCGATGGCGTGCGCCGCGCGCGCGAGCACGGCGGCCGCGTCGCCGGTGGCGGGCACGCATCGCGGTGCGCCGGCGATCGTAGAGAGGAGGAGCGCGGTGAGGATCATGCGTCAACATCGATCGCGCGCGCCGGAGCGCAATCGCATTGTCGCCAGCGGCGCGAACGATGTCGTGAACGGTGCGCGCGGAAACGACAACGGCAAACCGAGGAGGTTTGCCGTGATCGCGTTACGGACCTTTCTTGGCGCCGCCGCCGCCGCTTGGCGCCGCCGCGCCGCCACCCGAAGCACCACCCGCCGGCGCGCCCGGCGCGTTGATGTCGATCTTCGTCGTGTTCGTGCGATGCAGCCCACCGCCGAAGACGAACCAGGCGATGACCGCGAGCAGAATCAGCACGATGATCGCCCACACCCATCCGCCGCCGCCCGATCCCGTCTCCGGCGTCTGCTGGATCTGTACGTCTGCCATGACTCCTCCGTGGAGAATTCGTCGCGCGCGTGCGCGACCGAGCAGGCCTCATGATCCGACGGAGCTCGGACGCGGCCTGGCGGGCTCTCCATTGCGCGGCGCGTGCCATCGCGCCGGGCAGAGGCCGGTTTTCGCGCGCGAGCCGCTACAGCAGCCGCTTGTGCCGCTTCCGCCGGCGCGACTTGGCCGAGCGCCGATGCGGCGCGCGCGGCTCGATCGCGTCGAGCGCGATCTCCGCGGTATGACGCGAGACGTTCCAGCGAATGCGGTTCCGCTTCGCCGCCTGAATCTGGCGGAGGCGCGCTGCGACTTCGTCGAGCTCGGGGCGCTCATTTGCCATGCGTGTCATCCTCCCGGACGGCGGCCGCGACGGTGCATATTCCGACCTTACGATAATCACCTCTCCTGCCATGTCGCACACCGCCATCGATTCCGCCTTCACGACGCCGCCGGCCGCATCGCCGTCGCTCGAAGAATTCTGGATGCCCTTCACCGGCAATCGCGCATTCAAGCGCGCGCCGCGCCTGCTCGTCTCGGCGAAGGACATGCACTATACCGCCGCCGACGGGCGGCAGATCCTCGACGGCACCGCCGGGCTGTGGTGCGTGAACGCCGGGCATTGTCGCGAGCCGATCACCGCGGCGATCCGCGAGCAGGCGGGCGTGCTCGATTACGCGCCGCCGTTCCAGCTCGGCCATCCGCTCGCCTTCGAGCTCGCGCAGCGCGTGGCGGCGATGCTGCCCGGCGACCTCGATCACATCTTCTTCGGAAATTCAGGCTCGGAGGCGGTCGACTCGGCGCTCAAGATCGCGCTCGCCTACTGGCAAGCGAAGGGTGAGCCGCGGCGCGCGCGGTTCGTCGGCCGCGCGCGCGGCTACCACGGCGTCGGATTCGGCGGGATCGCGGTTGGCGGCATCGCGGCAAACCAGCGCCAGTTCGCGTCGCAGCTTCTTCCCGCCGTCGATCATCTGCCGCACACGCACGATCTGGCGCGCAACGCGTTCGCGCACGGGCAGCCCGCGCATGGCGCGGAGCTCGCCGACGCGCTCGAGCAGCTCGTGGCGAAGCACGGCGCGGACACGATCGCCGCCGTGATCGTCGAGCCGATGGCGGGATCGACGGGCGTGCTGATTCCACCGGTCGGCTATCTCGAGCGGCTCCGCGCGATCTGCGATCGCCACGGCATCCTGCTCATCTTCGACGAAGTGATCACCGGCTTCGGGCGTCTGGGCGCGCCGTTCGCCGCGACGCGCTTTGGCGTGCAGCCGGACATGCTCACGATGGCAAAAGGGATCACGAACGCGACGGTGCCGATGGGCGCGGTCGCGGTGCGCGGCGGGATTTATGATACTGTGATGAACGGCGTGGCCAGCGGGATCGAGCTCTTCCACGGCTACACGTACTCCGGCCACCCGCTCGCCGCGGCGGCCGGCCTTGCGACGCTCTCGCTCTACGAGACCGAAGGACTGTTCGAGCGCTCGCGGGCGATGGAGCCGCACCTCGAGCGTGCGGTGCATTCCCTCCGCGGCGCTCGGCACGTGATCGACGTGCGGAACATTGGCCTCGTTGGCGCGGTCGAGCTCGAGCCGCGCGACGGCGCGCCGGGCGCGCGCGCGTTCGAGACGTTCCTCAAGTGCTTCGAGGCGGGCGTGCTCGTCCGCTCGAGCGGCGACAATATCGCGATCTCGCCGCCGCTCATCGTCAGCGAGGCCGAGATCGACCGAATCGTGACCGTGCTGCGCGACGCGATCCAGCGAGTCGAATGATTCGCCGGCTCGCGTTTCTCGGCGCCGCGGCGTTCGCTGCGGCGTGCACGCTGCAGGAAGCGTCGGATCGCGCCGACTCCGTGGCCTCGGTGGCGCAGCGCGGGCCGGCGCGCGGCTACAACCCGAACACGTACCAGCCGCCGGTGGTCGACAGCACGCCGGACGATCCGTTCGAAGCGTCCGTGTACCGCGGGCTGGCGCTGCTCACGCACACGCACGACAGCCTGCCGGCGTACGATCCGAGCAGCCTCAATTGCACGAGCTGCCACCTCGACGAGGGGCGGCGGCCGAACGCGGCGCCGCTCGTGGGTGTGTTCGCGCGCTATCCCAAGTTCATGGACCGGAACGGCGCCGTGGTGCCGATCGAGGATCGCGTGAACTACTGCTTCACGCGAAGCCTCGCCGGCTCCAGACTCCCGAGCGACTCGCGCGAGATGCAGGACATCGTCGCCTATCTCTCCTTCATCTCGCGGGGCGTTCCGCAGGGCGAGCACGTGCGCGGCGAAGGCTTTGCCCCCATGCCGGCACTCACCGGTGATTCGGCGCGCGGCCGGCAGGTGTTCGTCGACAACTGCGCGCGGTGCCACGGCAACGGCGGCGCCGGCATGGGACCGATTCCTGCTCTCTGGGGCGCGGCGTCGTTCAGTGTCGGGGCGTCGATGGCGCGCCAGGAGCGCGCCGCGTCGTTCATTCGCCACAACATGCCGTTCGACCGTCCGGGCCTGCTGACGGACGGCCAGGCGTTCGACGTCGCGGCGTACATCACGTCGATGTCGCGCCCCGACTCGCCGGGCAAGGAGCAGGATTGGCCGAACGGCGGGGCGCCGGCCGACGTGCCGTATCAGACCCGGGGACACAGGGCGTTCCGTCCGCCGCGGGTGCTGCCGCGCACGACCAACGCCGCGGCGGCGCTCGTGCCGGTGCCGGCGTCCGTATTGAAGCAGAAGTGAACTGCTGATTTTTGAATGAGCGAACAATCAATCTCGCGCCGTGCGCTCCTGGCCGGCGCCGCGGCCGCGGCCGGTGGTGCGCTGCTCGGCGGGCCGGCGGCGGATGCGCAGCAGGCGCCGGTCGTGCCGGCGGATCCCACGAAGCAACCCGGCGCACCGGTCACCGCCGTCGGCGCGCGGTCGCCGTTCGTGCATCCGGAGCGCGCGCCCGTCGGGCAGATCACGGGCACCGCGCTCACGCCGCTCCAGGATCTCGCCGGAACCATCACGCCCGCCGACCTGCACTTCACGCGCATTCACAACGGCGTGCCGGCGATCGATCCGGCTCGGCATACGCTGCTCATCCACGGTATGGTCGAGCATCCGCTGGAGCTCACCGTGGCCGAACTCCAGCGCTTTCCGTCCGTGTCGCGCGTGCACTTCATCGAATGCTCCGGCAACGGGCGCGCCGCGTACCACACGCCGTCCCCGGCCATGACGCCGCAGCAAGTCGACGGGATGACGAGCAACAGTGAGTGGACCGGCGTGCCGCTGTCCACGCTCTTCCACGAGGTCGGGCTGCGGCACGATGCCGATTGGTTCCTCGCCGAGGGCGGCGATGCGTCGCTGCTCGCGCGGAGCATCCCCGTGAGCAAGGGGATGGATGACGCGATGATCGCCTGGGCGCAGAATGGCGAGCCGCTGCGTCCCGAGCAGGGCTTCCCCATCCGACTGCTTCTTCCCGGGTGGGAGGGCAACACCAACGTGAAGTGGCTTCGGCGCATCAAGCTCGGGAGGGCGCCGTTCATGACGCGGTGGGAGACGGCGAAGTACACCGATCCGCTTCCGGGCGGGAAGATCCGGCAGTTCAGCTTCGAGATGGATGCGAAGTCGATCATCACGTCACCGGCTTACCCGCAGCGACTGAGCGGCACGGGATGGTGGCCGATCACGGGTCTCGCATGGAGCGGCCGCGGACGCATCACGCGGGTCGACGTCAGCACGGACGGTGGCGCGACCTGGCTCGAGGCCGAGCTGCTGTCACCGCTCACGCCCAAGGCGGTGGTCCGCTTCCAGTACATGTGGCAGTGGAACGGCGATGAGCGTTTACTCATGAGCCGAGCGGTGGATGATCAGGGCTATGTGCAGCCGACGATGGGGCAGTTGCGCGCCGTGCGCGGTCCCGGCACGGACTACCACTTCAACGCCATTCGAGCGTGGCGGGTCGCTCG
>Ga0068856_100000486_pt1 | contig 44040 bp, 75 predicted proteins | sample KBSCornC62_FD_66595 | JGI IMG/M metagenome (GOLD analysis project Ga0068856, IMG submission 66595) | Corn rhizosphere microbial communities from Kellogg Biological Station, Michigan, USA - KBS Corn C6-2 | ecosystem: Host-associated > Plants > Roots > Rhizosphere > Soil ...
CAGGCTCCGACGTGTCCGAGCGAATCCAAGCCCTCAACCGCAAGCCCGAGCTGACCATGAAGGAGGCGGAAGAACTGTACTTGCTACAGACCCGCCAGACTCGCCGGGCATCTTAAAGGATACCGACAATGGCACTTCCTACCAATACCCTCGCCACCTATGAGGCGATCGGCAACCGCGAAGACCTCTCCAACATCATCTACCGCATTTCTCCGACCGACACGCCGTTCATGTCGTCGATCGATCGCGAGAAGGCGACCGGCGTCAACCACGAATGGCAGACCCAGGCGCTCGCTGCGGCTTCCACTGGCAACGCCCAGCTCGAAGGCGACGACGCGACCACCAAGGCGGTCACGCCCCGCGTTCGTCTCGGCAACATCTGCCAGATCTCGACCAAGACCGTTCGCGTGTCGGGCACCCAGCAGGCCGTTCAGACTGCCGGCGTCCCCAACGAGTTGGCCAATCAGGCCATGCTTGCCGGCCTCGAACTGAAGACCGACATCGAATCGCAGATGGTCGGCTCGAACCAGGCCAAGAACACCGGCGCCGACGCGACCGCGCGTGTGTCGGCTTCGATCCTGTCCTGGATCAAGACCAACACCGACAAGGGCACGGCCGGCGGCGCGGCTGACCCGTCTGCGGCTGACGGTACGGGCACCCGTACCGATGGCACCCAGATCGCGTTCACGGAACAGCGCCTCAAGAGCGTTCTCCAAAAGTGCTGGACGCAGGGCGGCAAGCCGGGAACGATCATGCTCGGCGGAGGCAACAAGCAGGCGTTTTCGACCTTCACCGGTCGCGCCTCGCCGATCGAGGAAACCAAGTCCAAGAAGATCGTGGCTTCGGTCACGGCCTACGAGTCGGACTTCGGCACCCTCACGGTTGTCCCGAACCGCTTCATGCGCACCCGTGACGTGCTCGTGCTCGAAATGGGCAAGTGGGCGCAGGCGCATCTGAACGGCCGCAGCATGGTCAACCTGCCGCTGGCGAAGACCGGCGACTCTGATCGCCGCATGATGCTGTCGGAATACGTGCTGGTTGCCCGCAACGAGAAGGCATCTGGCGGCGTGTTCGACTGCACCGTTCCCACCTGATGACATCGGGGCCGGGTAACTCCGGCCCCTTTCATTTCCTTTGAAAGGATACCCCGATGGGAACAACTGACAATTTCGACTCTGCGGCGGCTACCCGCGCGATTGCGACCATGACGCAGCCCGTGCTTCTGGCCTCGAACGGCGGCGCACGCAATCTCACCCTCGACCAGCAGTCGCCGTTCACTGGCCGCTATCGCTTCCCGACAATCAACGGCAACCTCGGCACGCTGTCCTCGCTCGGCACCAACAAGACGATGGTGGCCGGTACGACTTGGGTCGCGGACATCTTCATCCCTCTCGCCAGCGTGACGCTGACTGGGATCGGCGTGCTCAACGGCGCCACTGTCGGTACCGACAAGGGCATTGTGTCGCTGTATGACAGCACCGGCGCGCTGTTGGCAAACTCGGCTCTTGCCGGTGCAACGACCTCCGGCGCGAATACGTTCCAGCAGTATGCGTTCACCGCGACCTATTCCACGATCAAACCGGGTCGTTTCTTCGTGGCCTACCAGTCGAACGGCACCACGGACACGGTTCGCACGATTGCGACCGCGACTTGGATCGATGTGCTCACGCAGTCCAACGCGGGCACGTTCGCCACACTGCCGGCGCTCACCCCGCCCACGACCTTCACCGCCGATCTTGGCCCCGTGGCCTACGCCTACTAATCGGAGAGACCAATGGCCATTCCTGGCAACCATCCCTTCCTCAAGGAAGCTTTCGAGACGATCTACTGCTCGTCGATCGGCGGCACGCCGGTTTCGACGTACATCCGCGCGCCCTTCAACTGCCGTATCGGTACCATGAGCGTTACCCCGCACGGCGCGATCACGACCGCCGATTGCGCGATTGCGGTCGCGGTCAACGGCACCGCGAATTCCAACCTCGCAGGCACTCTCCCGGTATCGGGCGCTGCGGCTGGTACGCCGGCCGTATGGACTCCGCTGATCCCGACTTATGTTGCGGAAGGTGACATCATCAAGTTCACGCCTTCCGGCGCCTCGGGATCTTCGATCGCGGCCACGTTCGGCATCAACTTCATCGCGGGCTAAGTCCAATGACGCAATACATTGGAACGGCTCAGTGGGGCACGGTCACAAACCAGGCCTACACGGGGACGGCTAGCGCGGTTATCGCGGTGAGCGCCGGCATTTTTAAGGTGCGACTGCTTTCCACTACGGACTGTTACGTCCGCACGGACGGGGTGACGGCCACCTCGTCGAACGGTGTTTATCTGCCTGCCTTGCAGGCGGAATATGCCACGGTGAGGGGCGGGCAGGGCATCACGGCTGTACAGGTCTCTGCCGGCGGCACGCTCCAGGTCACGGAGTGCATGTAGATGCTGCAAACCCGCATCCTTCTCGATAGCAACGGCCAAGACCTCGCCGTCGAGAACGTGCAGGATGTGGAGCCGATCCTTGAGCAGAACAAGGTGTTGCGCACGCTGGACCAGACCAAGACGGACGGGATGAAGGAAGTTGCCGAAATCCCCAATGTGACGTTGATCCAGTGGTTGAATGAGGAGCATGCGCGGGGCAACGGAAACCTGCGCCTGTTTACGCCCGAGTTCGACGCGATCGTGAAGAAGAAACTGCAAGATCCCGATTGGGCCTATTTGCGCACAGACAAGCCTGCGTTGATTGTCGGCTGGATGGGGTTCGGTAGCTGATGGCACTTGCATCATACGCCGATCTACAGGCACAGGTCGCGAACTGGCTCGCTCGCGACGACCTGACGGCGTACATTCCTGACTTTATCACGCTGTTTGAGTGCGCAGCAATGCGCAGGCTCAAGGTCAGGCTTCAGGAAACCACGACGACGCTAACGCCATCATCCGGCGTTGCGACGCTCCCGAGCGATTATCTCGGCTATCGTCGCGTGACGTGGACCGGCTCGCCCAACCACGATCTCGATTACGTCGCGCCCAATATCTGGTCTGAGACGTACCCGCTGGATGGCGGCGCTTCGATCCCCATTGTCTTTACGATCGAGGGGACCAATCTCCGCGTTGGGCCTTCTGACGACACATCGCTGACGTTCGATTACTTCCAGAAGACGGCCGCAGTCTCGTCCTCACTGAACTGGCTCTATACCAACCATCCCGACGCCTATCTGTTCGGCACCCTCTGCGAGGCCAACGCCTTCATCAAAAACGCCGACAAGGCTGTTCTTTGGAAGGCCCGCCGCGATGAGGTGTTCCAGGAAATCGCCATGCTTGACTTCAACGAGCGTCAGGGCATGGCAATGCGTGTGATGGGTGTGACGCCCTAATGCCGCTGCTCAAATACGGGGAATGGCTCCCCGACACGACCGACTATGAGAGCAGCACGGTCTACAACATTCAGAACGTCGTGCCGCGCGGGGATGGCTATGGCCCGTTTCCGAGCTTTGCGGCGGCGACCCAGGCTCTCCCTGCGCCGTGCCGCGGCGCCTTCTATGCGCTGAAAAACGACGGCTCGGTTCAGGTCTTCGCCGGCACGTCGAACGGTCTCTATCGGCTCGACAATACCGCGCTGGGCTGGATCAATGTCGGCCGCGTCTCGGACTGCACCATCAGTAATGCCAGCCCCGGCGTCGTCACGATGGCGAACAGCTTCGTTGCCAACGAGCCTGTGCAGTTTCAGGCGGGATCTGGCACGCTTCCGGCTCAGATCGTCGCTGGTACGACCTATTACGTGCTTTCATCTGGCCTGTCCGGGTCGGCGTTCAAGGTCGCGGCAACTCCGGGCGGGACTGCGATCAACACATCCGGCGGGTCGGGCACGGTCAAGTGTACGGACCATTTCGCCGCGCTGAGTTCTAACGCGCAATGGCAGTTCGCGCAGACCGGCAATCTCGTTTGGGCGACACAGGCCAACGATCTGCTCCAGGTGTTTGATTTGACCTCCGCGACGGCATTCTCGAACTCGCTGGGAAGCCCGCCGCAGGCCGCTTACATCTCGGTCGTCGGCCGGTTTCTTGTGCTCTCTGGGCTTCTCTCGGCACCCTATCGCGTGCAGTGGTCGGGTCTTAACAATTTCAACGCCTCGACCTCTTGGGACAACGCAACGCTAAGCTCCAACCTTCAGGACTTCCCTGACGGCGGTATCGTTCGCGGCGTTGCTGGCGGCGAGTTCGGGTATGTGTTCCAGGATCAGGCCATTCGGCGCATGTCCTATATTCCTGGATCTGCGATCATCTTCCAGATCGAGCGCATTTCGGAAGACATGGGCCTTTATGCGCCGTATTCGATCGTTCGGTCCGGCTCGACGGTGCTGTTTTACGGCAACCACGGCTTTCACAAGATCGAGCCGGGCAGCCTTCCTACCCCGATCGGCCGCGAGAAGGTTGATAGGACGTTCCTGACCGATCTCGACAGCTCCAACCTGCAACTGATGATTGGGGCGTCTGACCCGCGTTCGACGCGCGCCTATTGGGCCTACAAATCGACTGCGGGCAGCGCCGGGCTGTACGACAAGCTGATCGGCTACGACAAGGTTTTGGACAGGTTTTTCCCCGTTAGCATGATCGGGGAATATCTGGTTGGCATCTCGCAGACGGGCCTGACGTTGGAATCGCTCGACACGCTGTCTTCGTCGATTGATGCTCTTACGTTGACCTTGGACGCGTACTCGACGGCGGTCCAGCCCGAAATCGCTCAGTTCGACGTTGCTCATAAGCAGGGCTTCTTCCGCGGGTCGAACCTGGAAGCCACGATCGAGACGGCGGAGCAGGGCACGGACGGGCAGCGCATCTTTGTGAATGGCTTTCGGCCGGTCACTGACGCTGCGACGTTTTACGGGTCGTGCTCTTTTCGTGAGACGGTACAGACAACGCCAACATCCACGCCAGAAATCGCGCGCAACTCGCGAACGGGCCGATGCGACATGCGCAAGTCAACCCGCTATTCCCGGTTCAAGGTCCGCATTCCCGCCGGCACGGTCTGGACTTTCGCATCTGGCGTTGAGCCCGACATTTCGATGGACGGTGAGACGTGAGCATTTACGTCCCCGGCACACAAGAAAAAGACCTATCCAAGGTCATCATGTCGCTTCAGGCTGTCATTGCCGAGCTGACGCTGATCGAAGGTGTATGGACTGACTTCACGCCAACGTTCTCGTCATCCAGCGGAACGCTGACAACCAAATCTGCCTCGGGCCGCTATAAGCAGATCGGGAAGACCGTCTTCTTTACGATCAAGGGCGTCATTACCACGAACGGAACGGGGTCTGGCTGGCTCCGCTTTACGCCCCCGGTCGGCGGGCTGAGCACAGGCAATTGGAATTTCGACGCCTATAACGTGACCGACAACGTTCTGCTGATGTCGCGCTATCTCGTTGGCTTGACCAGCGCAACCAATATCGACGTTTTCAAAACAGACGGCTCATATCCGGGTGCTGACGGCAAGACCTACATTCTCAGCGGGCAATATGAGTCCAACTGAGCTTGTGTGCGTTGACCCGGCGTGCATTCGCGATGTCTGGCCGCACGCAAGAGACAAGATCAAGCGTGCGATCGAAGCAACCGGCCTTAGTGCCTTCGAGGACATCGAGGACGGTGTTTTTGCAGGTGAGCAGCTTCTATGGCTGGCGTGGGACGGCAGCGAGATCGTGGCTGTCGCGACAACCCAGATCACCAAGCCACTGAGCAAAGTTTGCACACTGACAGCCTGCGCCGGGCATGGCCGCGAGCGTTGGCTACCGCTCTTTGGACAGATCGAGCAATACGCAACTGATGAAGGCTGCTCCTCAATGCGGATCTTCGGCCGCAAAGGTTGGGAGCGGGTGCTGACCGGCTACACGTCGAAGCACGTAATCTTGGAGAAACCCCTTGGGCGGACAGTCTAGCTCTACCTCAACGCAGCAGTCCACGACTGCGCCTTGGACCGCCGCGCAGCCCACGGTTACTGGCATCCTGAGCCAGTTGAACGGGTACATCCCACAGACCGGGATCAACGGCGCTCAGACCGGCGCGCTCAACACGATCGAACAGAACGGCGCCAACGTCGGCCAGTATGCGCCAGCGATCCAGAATTACACGTCCTCGCTTCTCGGCGGCGGCGGCGCGATGGGCCAGGCCGGCAACGTCAATCAGAACTATCTCGATTACCAGAAGGCCACGCAGCCGCTCGCGTCGAACACGGACTATAACCCGTACAACACGCCCGGTCTGTCCGACGCGCTGGCCACGATGAAGAACGACATTTCCAGCTCGGTCAATGGCCAGTTCGCCGCTGCTGGGCGGGATATGTCGCCAGCCAACACGACGGCTCTTTCGCGCGGTCTTGTTTCAGGCATGGCTCCCGTCCTGACCTCGCAGTATAATCAGAACGTCAGCAACCAGCAGGGCGCGGCCGGCAATCTCTATAACGCCGGCAACACCAACGCAGGCATCCTGTCCGGGCTCCAGCAGCAGGGCTTGGCGAACCAGGGGGCGGGCGTCTCGGCGATCGGTGCCGGTCAGGACGCGCTCAATTCCGGCGCGACGAACACGCTTGCTGCGGAGGCCCAGCGCCTTGGCATCCCGCTTCAAAACTTGGGCATGCTCGCCAACATCGGCGTTCCCATTGCAGGGCTTGGCTCGCAGTCGAGCGGGACGGGCACGCAGACGAACCAGATGTCAGGCGCGCAGCAGTTCGCGACGATCGCGGGCGGCGCTGGCAATCTCTTCAAATCCTTCTTCCCGACTGGATTGTAATCGATGGGGCTCCTCGACTCCCTCTTCAGTTCAAATACCTATGGCGGGCAGGGCGGCTTGCTCGACTTCCTGCGCACGGCGCAGGCGCAGAACGACCAGTACCAGCCGAGCGCAGGCTTTCCGGCCGCGCCGTCTCAGCGTTTTGACGCCGCGTCATTCGACCCGACGACCTATGCGCCGAGCCAGCCGAACAACCCGATTGCAGTCGGTGGCTATCAGATGCCGCGCATTGGCAATGCGGATCAGTTCCAGCCGCAGCAGGCCATGACGCCGCCGAACGCTCAGCCCACGCAGGGACAGCTTCCGCAGGGCGCGCCCGCTCAGCAGCCGATGCAGCAGCCCATGCAACTGCCGCCCGCGCTCGGCGGCAACGGTGGCGGCTTCAATATCAGCAATCTAGGCCGCGCCTTCAATCCAGATGGCCTTATTGCCCGATTGACCGGCAACGACTCGCGCTCGATCACTCAGCAGAATCTCAAGGCGCAGTACGATTCCCTGGTGCCGATGCTCGGGCCGCAGAAGGCATTGCTTGCAGTGATGAACCCGGAAGCGGGTAAGACGCTCATCAATGAGGCGCTGACCAACAAGGAAAAGTATCAGGTCGTCAGCGAAGATCCGTTCGCCGGCAAGAAGTATGGCTTCGTCAATGAGCGCGAGCAGACGGTGAACGGAAAGCCGATCGATGCTCAGAATACCGCAATGGGCTCGGGCTCGCCTCTCGCTGACATGGAGAAGGCAAAGGCCGCTGGCGTGCAGGGTGAAGCCCTGTATGATTATTTGCCCAAGCAGATTGCCCCGATGGTCAAGGCCATGATCGAGGGGAGGCAGCCGCTTCCGAGTGGGGCCGCGATGCGCAATCCGGCCACGCTCGCTCTCATCGACGCCGCCCATTCGGTCGATCCGACCTTTGACGCAACATCATGGGGCGCTCGCGCTGCCGGCGCCAAGGACTTCACGTCCGGCAAGAGTTCCGAGATGGTGCGCGCCGCAAACCAGACCTTGGCGCACGTCGGCTCGTTACTCGACTCCATGGACAATCTGCACAATCGCAGCGTGCCGGCTTGGAATTACATTGCCAACGCGGCGAACGAAGCGACCGGAGGAGGTCAGCCCGGCGCATTCCGCACCAACGCTCATGCCGTCGCAGAAGAGATGTCCAAGGTCTTCAAGGGCGCGAACCTCTCGGACTCGGAAATCCGGCATTGGGAGCAGAACCTTTCGGAGAATATGTCGCCTGAGCAGCAGAAAGCGCAGATCGCCAAACTCTCGGAATTGCTTCACGGCTCGCTTGCAGCCCTTGAGGAAAAGCGCCTTGCAGCGATCGGCCCGATGGCTGCGGCCAAGGCTGGCCCCGTCATCAAGGAAGAGGGCCAGAAGGTGCTTGAGCGCATCGACAATTGGCTGAAGGGCAACGGCGGCGCGCAACCAGCGTCGGCTGGCGGCATCCAGGAAGGCGCGACCGCGACCAACCCGCAGACGGGCCAGAAGATCACCTTCCGCAACGGGAAATGGCAGTGAGCGAACTTCCTCCGGGTTTTGTGCTGGATCAGCCCAGCGCTCCGGCGCTGCCGCCTGGTTTTGTGCTGGACAATCCCGGCATGGCCGAAGACGCCGCCAAGAGCGTTGGGTCAGGTCTCGCCAGCGCGACCGTTGGCGCGATTGGCGGCCTTGGCGATATCCGCGAGCTTGCGTCCAAGGGCGTGGATCTTGCGGGCCAGGAGTTGGGCGTCGATCTGTCGCCCGTCAAAACAGCCGCGTCCGCCGCGTCGCGTTTTATCCCGCCCCTTGGCATGGCTGCCATGGCGCCGACCTCGGCCGACGTAAAGTCAACCGTAACCGATCCGATCGTCTCGCCGGACTATCAGCCGCAATATGAAACTGGACGCCTTCTCAAGAAAGGCGCCGAATTCGCGCCCAACATGCTGATAGGTGGGCCAGATGGCCTTGCGGCTCGGTTCATGACCAACGTTGCCGCACCTGCTATTGGCAGCGAGATTGGCGGACAGGTCGGCGGCCCTCTTGGCGAGATCGCGGGTGGGCTAGTAGGGGCTGGTGGCGCTTCTGCCGCGGCTCGCAAATTCCAGGCTATGGCTGCCGCGCGACAGGCCCAGAAGGCCATTCCGTCCGCTGAGGATTTGCTGAAGTCCGGTTCTCAGGGCTTCGAGGCTGTCAAGGCGTCCGACGCGATTATCAAGCCCTCGACCGTCGAGCAGATGGCGAAGGACATCAAGACCGAATTGCTCAATGACGGCAAGCACCCGACCAGCGAAGGACAGGCTGGCATCTTCAACGCCCTCGACCGTCTGGAGGCCATGGGTAAGTCAGGTGGTGGCGTCACCACCAAGGACATGGAAGTCATCCGCAAGAACCTTGTTGATCAGAAGACAAGCATCAATCCGTCCGTTTCGCAGGCCGCTCGGCAGGCAACCGAATCGTTCATGCAGAAGTATTCGAACCTCGGACAGAACGATCTTCTGCACGGTTCGAACCCGTTTCCGACGCTCAAGAACGCCATTGGCGATTGGGCGGCTGGTAAACGGTCGAATACCGTCATGGGTAAGGTCGATCTTGCCAACCTGAATGCAGGAACGGCAGGCAGCGGGGCGAACATCGATAACGCTATGAGGCAGGCGGTCAAGCAGCTCGCCCGACCTCAAAATAATACGAATGTTCCGGTCGCCAAAAGGCTCGGCTTCAACAATCAGGAAATTGACGCGATCAAGAAAGCCGCAACCGGCACGGTGACGGGCAACATCGCGCGCTATATTGGCAAAGCCGCGCCTACGGGCATTGTTTCGGGTGCGTTGACGGGAACGGCTGGACACGCTGTTGGCGGCCCCATCGGCGCTGTAGCGCTTCCTGCCGCTGGGTATGTTGCGAAAAAGATCGGCGACCTGTCCACCAAGCGCGCAGTTTCGGCTTTGGATTCTCTGGTGCGCTCCCGATCGCCGCTTGCCGCTCATGTCGCGGCACAATTGCCGCCTCAAATTGTCAACCAGTTGCCATCAAAGACCCAGCGCATTCTACAGACTTTGACGATCGCCGCGCCGACAGTAAGCCAGCAGATTGCTCAGCCCCAAGGTCAGGCCATAGGCCAACCCGTAACCCAATAGTCCGGCGACGTAGCCGTTGGGCGTCCAGTGCCATGTCACATTCGACGCCATCACCGCAAACATGATCAGCATCTGAAGGCAATACCACCACATGGGCTTGGTTGACTCCATCATCGGCGTAGAGAGCGGCGGCAATCCGAACGCCACCAATCCTAATTCGTCGGCATCGGGGCTCGGTCAGTTCATCGATAGCACTTGGCTTTCGACCATCAAGCAGGCCCGGCCTGACTTGGCACAGGGCAAGTCCGACGCTGATCTGATCGCCCTGAAATCCGACCCGCAGCTCTCGCGGGAAATGACGGAAGCCTACGCCAACCAGAACCAGGCCATCCTATCAAGGGCGGGAGTACCCGTCACCCCCGGCACGACCTATTTGGCGCATTTCGCCGGGCCGGGTGGGGCGGTCAAGGTGCTTCAAGCCGACCCGAACGCTCCCGTCGAATCCGTGCTCGGGGCGGCCGAGGTCAATGCCAACCCCTTCCTGCGTGGGATGACCGTGAGCGGGCTACAGGCGTGGGCCGACAAGAAGATGGGCGGGAGTGCCCCTCAACCACAACCCGCACAGGCGAGTCCCGCAAGCCCTCCTGGCGCCCCTCTGGTGCTGCCGTCCGCTCAGCCACCTGTCTTCCCGCAGGCCGCTCAGGCCGCCCCGCAGGCGCCGCAGCAGGCCCAGCAGGCCGATAGCTCCTACTTCAACCAGATCCCCGCCGAGACGATCCAAGCCCCGCAAATCCAGTTCGCACAACGGCGGCCGGTCAATCTTGCCGGGCTTCGCAACATGCTGGGCTCCCGAGCCCCTATTTTCCCGAAAGGCTGATAGATGACCACGACCGGCGTTAAATCATGGTCTCAGACGGCGGCGACCAACGCCACTGCGGATTCGTCGGTAAATTGGTCCGAGGGCCAAGCCCCGTCCAGCATCAACGACTCCGCTCGCGCCATGATGGCGAGTATGGCGAAGTACCGGGACGACATTGCCGGCGCGATCACGACGGGCGGCACTTCGACGGCCTATACGGTTTCGAGCTATCAGACGTTTCAAAGTCTGTCAGAGATGGGCGGGCAGATTATCGCCTTCACGCCGCACACGACGAACACGGGCGGCTCTCCGAACGTGACGCTGAATGTGGACAGCCTTGGCGCGAAGTCCATCCAACTCAGCCCCGGCGTTGAGCTGCCGGCGGGCACCCTCGTTCAGGGCTCGCCGTATGTGGCGCTGTACAATGCCGCGAACGGAGTATTCTATCTCCAGAACTTCTTCGGCAATCCGTATAATGTCCCGATCGGCGGGCTCATTCCGTACATCGGGTCAACAGCGCCGAATTCGAGTTTTGTATTGCCTTACGGTCAGGCCGTCAGTCGATCCACCTACAGCACTCTGTTCGGCATGGTAAACACGGCCTTCGGCGTCGGTGACGGGTCAACCACGTTCGGCCTGCCGGACTTCCGGGGTCGTATCATCGCCGGCAAGGACGATATGGGAGGCTCTGCCGCGAGCCGGCTGACCTCGACTTATTTCGGCACGTCTGCCGCTGTGCTTGGCGCAGTTGGAGGCTCGGAAAGCCACACACTGACGAGTGCGCAAATGCCGACCCACTCACACGGCGTCAACGAAAGCGCGCATACGCACGGCGTCACTGGCGGCAACGGAACGCCCTGGGTGGGCGGCGTAGGTTCTTCAGCTCAGGGCGGCAGCACTTTCGCGATGAACACCGGCAGTATCACGCCCGCCTTGACAGGCATCACTATCCAAAACGCAGGTAGCGGCGGGGCTCACAACAACGTGCAGCCGACCATCATTTGCAACTATATCCTGCGGATTATCTAGCGAACTTGAACCAATCCGCGCCGCTGTCTTCCATCGTGTAATTGTGGTGAGCGGCGACGAATTCGCCCCGATCAATCCTCTGGAAGTCGTATGCGACTTTCTTGCGGGCGCCAATTTTCCCAGGCCCGTTGTCTCTCAGCCGAGATATTTGGGTCTCTGAGCCGCTGCCAAGAAAAAGACGATGCCAAAGCATCTGTCGTGCCCCGACGCCGCAAAGTGCTCGCACGATGGAAAGGGGCTCTGGGGTGTATTGCAGAGCGCCATTTGAGTGGACGACCTCGACACTACCGAGCCAGCTAGCCGCTTCGTCAATGCTGGTGAAAAATCGGAGTTGGCCAGTTTCAAGTTCACGCGCTCTCGCGACCATCGCGGGGGTTTCGACAACGGCCCAGCGTATCGCGATCGAGTGTCGCTTCGCGTCTTTGTAATGCCGGCCGCAGGCGCCGCCAAAGTCCAAGACTGAGCTGACACCCTCCATGTCAGGCCAAGGCTCGACAGGCTCATAAGCGAGAGTCTTTCGGAAGACTGTCTCGACAAGTTCGGGGTGCTCATACCCCTGCAATGTTTCGACAGGCAAAAATTTGAATAGCCGCTCCAGCATGGGGCGAAAACCTACCACCGCAACCGCAGGTCTATCAATGGCAGACTTCGCCTCTGCACTCACCCGCCTATGGCCCAACGGGGACCAGAAAATCCCCGGCCTGCGCGCCGGGATTATCGCTTCTGCGCCCGCTGTCTTCGCCAAATACGGGGTGAAGGACGCGCTCGTTCTGGCGCACATCATGGCCCAGATCAGCCACGAATGCGGGGCCGGTCATGACGTGGTGGAGAACCTGAACTACACGGCCGAGCGGATGGTGCAGGTATGGCCGAGCCGATTCCGGACGGTGGCCGAGGCGCTGCCCTTCGCCGGCAACCCGAAGGCTCTCGCCAACAAGGTCTACAACGGCCGGATGGGCAACCGGCTGGGCTCGGACGATGGCTGGAATTTCCGGGGCCGGGGTGGGTCGCAGACGACAGGCAGGGAGGGTTACGAGCGCGTCGCCAAGCAGACCGGCCTCGATGTCGTCAACCATCCTGAGATCCTGATCGACCCTCAGCACTTCCTCGAATGCGCCGTGTCGGACTTCATCAACTGCGGCTGCATGCCGTTCGCGAAGGCGGACGACATCAAGGAAGTCACGCACAAGCTGAACGGCGGCTACATCGGCCTGGCTGAGCGCTCGGCGTGGCTGGCGAAGTGGAAGGCTCAGGCCGTGCCGGTCCCGATGGCGCCGATGATCATTCTGCCGAAGTCGTCCACGCCGCCCGACGTTCCGAAACCGCCCTCGATCACCAACCCCTCCAAGGGCTCGATCGGTGCGTTTATCGCCTCAATCTTCAACGCCATTTTCCGAAGGAAATAGCATGTTTGCAAAAATCAAAGCCTACTTCTCCGACCTCTGGGCGAAGGTGAAGGCGGACGTCGCCAACGCCATGGCATTGCTCAGCACCATCTTTGGCTCGATCCTTACCCATATCGATGCCATCGCCGCGACGCTCGGAGACCCCAACCTCAACGCTCAGATGGCGACCGTGTTCGCGGATGCGAAGTGGCTGGGTAAGTGGATGCTCACGGTTGGCATCCTCGCGGCTGTCGCTCAGTTCAAGAAGCTCGTTCAGACGCCGACGAAGGACTAAGCCATGTGGACGGCAATCCTATCGTTTCTCGGTGGCCCTGTCATCAAGGGGCTTATCGATGCCTACAACGCCAAGCTCAAGGCGGGCAACGTCGATAGCAAGATCGCGGCCGATCTGGCGGCAACCGAGATCGCAGCGCAGACCGCCGAGACGCAGGCGCAAACCCAATACCGCATTGCCGAGTTGGGTTACTGGTATGAGCCCGACAAATTGATGGGCTACTGCGTCGCGGCCTATTTCGCAAAGCTCCTGATTTGGGACAAGGTTCTAGGGCTCGGCACGACTGACGCGCTCGCTGGCTTTGCAGCGGTGACGGCAAATCTCGTCGTGTCGTTCTACTTCGCCAAGCGCGGCTTTGAAAACGTGGCGCGGATTATCAAGCGATGAGCCACGAAAAGACGGATACCACGATCCTGTTGGACATCTATCAACGCCTTGGCGGCATCGAGGCGAAGCTTGAGGCGGTCGAAAAGCACGAGCCGCGCATCGTAAAACTTGAACGGTTCGAGGGTAGAGTAGGAGCCTACATCTGGCTCGGCGGCTCCGTTGCGTCCGGCGTTCTCTTTCTGCTCTGGGAGGGCATCAAGTACGGGATGGACCAGTGGTTTCATCGCTGATCCTGCTTCTCGCTCTCTCCGCTCCCAACATCGATTGCTCAAAGGTCCGCTTCTACGTCCACATTCTCGGGGAGCGCGGGGCTATCGCGCTTGCTCGCAAATGGGGCGCAACCGAGTCCGACATTGAAAAGGGGAAACGGTGTCTTTTGAAAAAAGATTCTTAGCGGCATGATCGCCATCATCGCCGTGCTGTGCAGCCTGTCCTCTCCGTCAGACTGCCACGAACAGACCGTCACCACCTCGGACTTCGAGAACATCTCGCTCCAATCCTGCCTGATGGGCGCTCCGCAGCTTGCCGAGTGGATGAAGGAGCATCCGGGCCAGAGGTTGGCAGGGTGGAAGTGTGTCATCGGCAAGCCAGAGCGGAGGGCATGACCATGTATTGTCTTGTCGGACTTGCGGTTCTCTATATCGCGATCGGAGTCGCCATGGCGTTCGTTCTGAAGCAGACGCCATACATGGAAAATCCATTGTGGACGATGATTTTGCTTTGGCCTCTCTACTTGATCATGGGGATTTAGGGTTGCCGGCAACCAAGAGCGGTAGGGCCGCCCCGAAGTGCTCGGATGATGAGTTCATTGCGCTGTTCGACGCAGTAGGCGCCACCAAGACAGCCTCAATTCTGGGAGTGCAGGAACACAACGTCTACAAGCGACGCCGCAGGCTGGAGGCGCATTTCGGACCGATTTCGTCGCCAACCAGGCCGCGGGCAGCCGTTCCGGGGCGCTACCCGGTGGTTCTGAAGCACGCGACAGTATTGGTCGGGAGTGATTTCCATATCTGGCCCGGCGAGCCTTCAACCTGCCTCCGTGCCTTCAAGAAGTTTGTCTCTGATATCCAGCCGAACGCCATCATTTTGAACGGTGACGTGATGGACTTCCCTCGCATCAGTCGGCACCCGCAGAATTGGGAGAGCGCGCCGGACCCGCGGGAGGAGATCGAGGCCGCGCAAGACCACCTTGACGATATCGTTAAGGCCAGCAAGCGCGGCACGCAGAAGATTTGGACGCTGGGAAATCACGACGCGAGGCTGGAGGCTCTTTACGCCAACTCAGCTCCGCAAATGCGCGGGATGAAGGGGGTCCATTTGGCCGACTTCTTTCCGCTCTGGCAGAAGGCTATGTCCTGCTTCATCAACGAAAACGTCGAGGGCGGGGCGACGATGGTCAAACATCGACTAAAGGGAGGGCAGGGCGCTACCAGGGCGAACGCGCTCAACTCCGGCGTTAGCATGGTCACGGGGCACCTCCATTCGCAGAACGTTCGACCGATTTCTGACTATCGTCGCTTTGATCGTTATGGCGTGGATACTGGTTGCGTGGCTGACAAAGAGCATCGGGCGTTTACGTACACGGAAGACGCTCCGCTCGATTGGCGATCTGGATTCGCGCTCCTGACCTATCGCGATGGGCGGCTGATGTATCCTGAGCTTGTGACCAAGTGGGACGACAAAACCGTGCAGTTCAGGGGGCAGTTGATCCGTGTATAAAATCAGTGAAGTGGACGGCCTCGAAGAGGAAGACACGCTAGCGGAACTGCACGGCTTGACCTTCCTGGATGAAGCCGGGTTGCCAGACTTTGAGCAGGGCCATTGGTGGCTATGCTATCGAGACCGTAAGCCTGTTGCCTTCGCCGGCCTGGTGCCATCAATGTTCGCGAATTGTGGGTACTTCAATCGCGTGGGCGTTCGACCTGAGCATTCCGGCCATGGGCTTCAGTTAAGGTTTATGCGAGTGCTGGAGCGCAGAGCAAGGGCGAATGGCTGGCGGATGATCGTGTCTGACACGACAGACAACATTCGTTCGGCGAATAACTTCATCCGCGCCGGGTATCGCCTATATGAGCCTGAGACCAAGTGGGCGTTTCCGCACTCGCTATATTGGAGGAAGGCGCTTTGAACGCGGTAGACCTGATCATGAAGGCCGGAGAACTCGTCGGCGGTGCTCGCGCCGAGACCCACGGCGACAAGCATCGCAACTTCCAGCACATCGCCAACTACTGGAATGCCCATCTCGCCACCAAGAACGGCGCTCCGCTTACCGCTGAAGACGTTGGCCTGATGATGGCACTCCTCAAGATCGCCCGCACCAAGTGCGGCCAGCACAACGACGATGACGCAATAGACGCGATTGGCTACATCGCCTGCGCTGGCGAGATCGCCTCGGCCAAGCGCTAACACCTGTCAACACCCTGACCTGACCGGCGGCCCTTCGTGGCCGCTTTTTGCTGCTTGGAGCAAAACGTGGGGAACATGGGGACGAGCCGGATCGGCGAATCCGAACGTGGTAAAATGCTCTGATTTGCATCGGGGATGATCATGGACCGCTTTTGGCAGAAGGTTGAGAAGACGGACGGATGCTGGAATTGGACCAGCGCCAAGCATCCGAAGGGGTACGGGCTGTTCTCGATCAAGAACCGCAACCAGCGCGCTCACAGGGTCTCCTATGAGCTTTGTAAGGGGCCAATCCCGGAGGGGATGCAGGTTCTCCACGAGTGCGACAATCCGAGCTGCGTGAAGCCCGAGCACCTGTTCCTCGGAACGAACGCCGACAACATGGCCGATAAGGTCGCCAAGGGTCGGCAGGCGCATTTTTGCCCCGGCCGGGGCGAGGACTCACCCACGGCAAAACTTACCACCAAGCAGGTTCTCGCAATTCGGGAAGCCGTTGGCGTCCCGCACAAGGTATTGGCGGCCGACTACGGGGTGTCCCGCCGTCAGATCGAAGACATCAGGGCGCGGCGCGCCTGGAAACATCTCTAGGAGTACGACAATGGGATTTGGAAGGATGGGGGCGAGGGGAGGGTTTGGCTCTTTCTCTGTCCTTGGGACAGTGCCACCGGCAATCTCGGTGAGTATCCCGACTGCGAACCTCGTTTCGGCGTTCTCGGCCATCAAGGTCAACGGGTTCAGCGGCAGCGGCATGACTGTCCGTCGCTCAGACGGATCGACTCTTGATATCGGCTGGGTGGGGAATCGGATCGACAAGGCCGCAGCGGACGCATTCGCGGCAGCTTCGGGCAGCGCCGACAAGGTGACGCTGACTCTGCCGAAAGCCTATGACCAGATCGTCGCGACAGCGAATGATATGGCGCAGGCCACGGCTGGCAACCAGCCGCTGTTTTCCTCGCTGAACGAATGGCACGGCATCCGGCCCATCACTTCGGATCGCACGACCTCGCGATGGCTGACGGGCGCTGGAACGCTTTCCCTCAATCGTAACAGCTTCACCATCTATCTGGTGATCGCGCCTCGGACCTCTTGGTACGATCAAACGTTTTTTGACCTGATCGACAATACTCCAACGTCGATCGCGGTCTGTACCGCGCTCAAGGCCAACATGAGCACGGTTGGAAACGTTGCGGTGCCAATGGCGCGCAATGCTCGTTCAGGCATTCAGGTCATCGCGTTTTCGAGCAACGGAACGTCGTGTATCACCCATGTTGCCGGCACGACGACCACGGTTGGTAGTGCCATGACCAGTGCAGCTATTACCAACCTTGGCATCGGCAAGACAGTAGGCAATAAGCCGTCTGGAGCCGATGTCTTCTTTGGCGCGGTCTATAGCACAGGGCACGATTCAACCACCATACAGGCCACGGCTGCGGCTCTGAGGGCGTCATTTTCAATTACCGACAGTTTCACGAAAAGGCTTGTTGCAAGCGGCTCAAGCCTCGGCATGGGCGTCGGATCGACCAATAATCAAACGTCGTGGTATCAAGCCGGCTTTGGCACGGCGAGCCTCCCGGATTGGGAACTAATGAACGTCGCAGTTTCCGGCGAGACACAGGATCAGGCCTATACCGGCCGATCCAAGATGACGGCGCAATACTCCGCATCCTTCTCCAAGTGCATGGCCTATATCGGCTCTGCGACGAACGATTTCGCAGCAGCGGTTTCTTACGCCGATCAGGCAACCGCGGAAGCGGCGGCGACCACCCTCTACAACAATACAACCTTGCCCTTTGTCTCAGCGCTGAAGACCGCAGGATTTGGCGGCGTTGTCGTCGCTACGACGTTCGCGCGGGTGGCCCTCACGACCGCCAACTTTACCGAATATGCTCGATTGAAGCATAACCAGCTCGTGATCGCAGGCGCCGCAGCGAACGGCTACGTGGTTTCGGATCACGCTGGGGACTCCAGGCTCCAAAATTCCGCCGACACGACCTATTTCAATGCAGACGGCACGCACCTCACGAATGCGGGGTATGCCGTCGTTGCGTCGCTCGATAGGCCGGCGGTTTTGTCGCTGTAGTCCACTCCCTTCAAGAAGCCGAACGCGCGAACTCCTGCGCCTGCTTCTTGGCGGTCTCCTGGGTGACCCTCTCGTTCACCGCGCGTCGGCCGGCGTTGTCGTCCCAGTAGAAGTATTCGCTCTTTCTGCCGTCCGCAAAGCGCACCTCGAAGCTGCCCTGGTCGGCAATGACCGAGTGCCGGATGATGCGGATCGGCTTCTCGCTCACAGCCGCAATAGGCTCCACGCGATCACGCCGAGCGCGATGGCAGTCATGCAAAGAATCGTGCGGCGGCCGATGCGGTTCATGGGTGCCTGCCTTCTCAGGGAGAGCGGGGATGAGGGGGCTCGGAAGCTTTGTCTCCGTCTATCACGGTGAACAGTTTTCTTTTCGCCAATTTCGGGTCGGCCGGAAGCCCGTTGGGCGTGCAGTTGGCGGCGAGCAGGATGTCGGGATCATTACCCGGTATACCAAGCCCTTCGACTGCGACATTGATTAACGCATGCAAATAGCCCTCTTGGGAAGGACTGTCAGGCGGATCAACCACGAAGAGTTTCAGAGCATCTCGAACGTATCTCTCAATATTGTTCATGCCGCATCTCTGTGTTATGGATTGTATCAATTCGGCTACGGTCGAAGGGAGGGGGGTGCCCCGCCCGGACTGCTACGAGTTCGGAATTAGCGGCCTAGAGGCGAAAGTTTCTGGGCCGCTCTCATTTTGGAGCGAGGGCCGGGGATCGAACCCAACCGCCGATCGTCCCGTGTCCTGAGACACCTCAATCCCGCCGCTCATGACGGCGTTTCTTAATCGGACGTGACGCGTCGCCAGACGCCTCGCATTAAAAATCACTTCAGCGCTCCTTGCCCAGCAGCGTTCTGGTCCTCAAGCTCATCGACGATCATCTCGATCGCATCCAAAATATAGGGCATGTGGCCCTCTTTAGCCGCCGCATGACGCACCCTGCGGATCAATTCTCGAAGCCGCATCATACGATCTGCGTGGGTTAATTCCGACATATGAGCCATCTCACTTCCCCTCTTCGCTTATCGTCGCCAGTGCCCTAGCAGGGCTCGACCGCTCGCTTCCCACCCCGGCTTGCCTTCGAGTCCGTGGTAATCGCCCGCGCTTTGGCTAAGCGCCATAAGGCTCCCACAAACTGGTCTGGCTCACGGGCCATAGCCTTGTCCGTCGGCCTGCTAGAACCTCTCTTACGCCTTCTGCTCAAGATCTGGGAGGCGGGGAAACCGAGCCGCCGCCGGCATTGATGTAGTCGCGCTGCCATTTGTCGATATCCAGCGGGTCAACCCGACCGGACTTAGCCATGCCACGAAGGATGAGCCATAGCGCGCGAAACAGAAACGATTCTATACGAGAAATTTGGTCCATCTCATCCCCTCTGTTCGGTCAGGATCGGCGGGGAAACGTGTAATAGCCGACCGCAGCTATTGCCGGTATGGAGATCATCATCCAGAGGAAAACAGCCCTTGAATCCGGTCTCCATATCGGAAGATCATGCGCCCACTCGATGTCCCACATAATGAAAGCGCCGGCCGCATACATGATCGCGGCGACGAGGGCGGCGACGCAGATTGTTCTTGCGATCTTCATGAACGCTCTCCATTCGAGACCTTGAGTGCCCTGATGCGGTCTTGGATACCGCGCAGGACTACTCGGCAGCTGCGGCCCGGGGCCACTTCCTGGGGTCGACCATCTTGACCAGATGATTTGCGCACCCTTGGCAAAGCTCGTATTGGCCGCCTGAGCCAGTCACACCTCCGGTGAACTCGACTCGGGCGGTTGTCCTCCTGACAAGATCGTGGGGCACCTCGCGAGCGCACCCGTCGCAGATGTATTTGACGGCCATCCTTCATTCTCCTTTAGTTGGTAGCTGGTGCTTCGACGTGAGTGTGGATGTGGGCTCAACGCGCTGGTTCCATTGCTTTCCGGAATTGGGCCACGTCTCATTGCTTTCGAGGCGGCAACCGCATTCTGAGCAAGCCACGATGCACGACTGGCGATTGTTTCCCATGCGCTCAAACTGCGCATATCCACCGCAGAACGGGCACGGTGCGAGGTCAACCAGGCTCATCGGTAAGTCCTCGGGATGAACAGCACCAGGATAGGCCAGAAGAACAGTGAGACGAGATTGAACAGCCATACGCGCCCACGGATCGCGAACGTCGGGCCGGTAAACATGGCGCCGATCGGAACGGCGAAATAGATGGCTAAGAAAATCCAAATCACCTCAACGCTCCGATACTGTGATCGACTCCAAGCGCGATGCGTGCTGCTGTGATCCCCCTGGCCTGCCCAGCGCGGTCCATCTTCTCGTACAGTGCCTTGCGAGCCAGATAGAGAGCTTCGCCGGCCTTGGTGCTCCTGTCGCAGCCAACCATCCAGAGAAGCCCATAGGCAAGTTCTGCGGCCTCACGGTCGGTCATGCTTGGGCTGATAACGCTGTCGGCTTCGATCATTGGTGCCTATCCATCGTTTGTTTCATCCAGGAACATATCGACTTGCCGACTAGCATCCTCAATGCGACGGCAGGCAATGTCGAAATACTTAGGTTCAATCTCGATGCCGATGAATCGACGCCCGGCCTGCAACGAGGCGACGCCTGTTGTTCCGCTACCCATATATGGCTCAAAAATCGTCTTCTTGGTCGTCAAAGAAACGCACCAGAGCATTACGGAAACTGGCTTTTGCGTCGGATGAACCCGAGGTTCCTTTTCTCCTGCGCGGCAAATTCCGTTCCAAAGATATCTTTTCAGCCTCGCAGGTCCCTTGAGATTAGACCATGCCAGTTCGCAATCAGCGAAGCTGTTTGAAACCATTCCGTCGCGCTTGTCCCAAACCAGCCAAGACGAAGATGCCGGCAGCTTATCGCTGTAGTGATTTGCGCCCCAAAGGATAGCTTGATCAAATTGTAGCCATGGCGCTGGGTCAAATGGCTCATTATCACCCGTAACCGTCTCAAACATTCGTTCAATGCGTCTGTTCGATGACGGCCTGCCGGTTGGCAGCGTGGAGCCGCCAGCCCCTTTCCGGTAGCTGATGCCGTAGGGCGGATCTGAGACCAAGGCAATATCTGACAGTGGGCCAAGCGTCGGAAGAATCTCCCGACAATCGCCGAGATATAGCGTCACGCCTTCGGCTATGGTCTCAACCTTGGTCACTCGCACTCCTTTGAGGAAAGCGCCGGGGTGCCGGCGTCCAGGTAATATCTCAGGAACCTGCGCATCACGTAATCGATCGCGGCGTCCTCGTAGGCGCCACCTAGGCCGCGCTCCATGACTGCCTTGAACGTTACGGCTGGAGGGGCTTTATCCATAAGCGGAACGTGATCCAGCAGGCGCAGCTTGCGAACCTTGGCCAGCGCGATCTCATAGGCGTCTTCGTTGACCTTCATGTGCTTCCTCGGTGATCTGAAGGAATCGGGGTGTTCGCTAGATCAAGCAGCACGTCGGCGTGGCATGGCTCTCCGACCTTGCACCAGCAAGCGAGGTTCTTACCGCGGAGGCTGGGCAGAGCTTTTAACACGGCGTTCGCGCGCTCGCTGCCGAGCATAAGCCAGCGCTGGTACATCGCGCGCTCAATCGGTTTCGGCAGCGGATTCCCGAACATGCCAGGGCGACCGACGTAAACCGTGTTCGGCGGCATCCGCCAGCCCGGCGTGCGCTTGCGCTGGATCCGCTCAGGCATCGCTACCTCCCTGCTGTGCCGGAGGCAATGAAAGTGACATTGGCTCGTCAGAGCGGACCTCGCACCAGAACTCCTTTCCATCTGGAAGCTGTGTCCAGAGATCAAAGCTTTCTGACGAAAGGTCCTCGACCTCCTCGCCATCGCAGTCGATATAACCAGCGTCATGGCGCCAATACATTCTGGCGCCGGAGCCGTCATTGAAGAGGACGACGAACCTGCACCCGATCGGAGGCGGCTCCTCGTGGAATGGTTTCCAATCAGGCATTGTCGCCCCCGGTCTCTTGCGCCTTTCCCACAGCAGCTTGGAGTACAGCTTTCGCCTGGACGATCTCAGGGCTGACGCCGAGGCCGGCGTGTTTATTGAGAACGTCGGAGAGCGCCTTCACCAGCGCCTCGTGATTGTTCACAGCCTTGACGATGAAGGCCGCGTTGGCGGCGAACTCCTTGTCATCCACGTAGCGGGGCTGCATCGCGACGGCATAGGCGTGGCCGGGCCGTTCCATGCGGTAGATCGAGCCGTTGTGAGCTTGATCGATCGATTTTGCGTGCCAAGTCCAAGGCAACGCACTGTGCTCAGCCATTTTGGTCCCCTGTGTTGCTTTGATGCGAAGGAAGCGCTGAGGCTCAACCGTACATGCTGCAAAGCAGCCACTTCGGCGGCTGCCACGCGATGCCGTTGGCCTCCGGCTTGTCTTCCGGTGCCGGCCCGTGAACGTACTCACACATGAGCCGGTGAACCTTCAGGTTCTTAAGGCCGTACAGCCCGTATCCGTTCTCATTGCGGGAGAACGGCCAGAGCAGGCACCAATCTTTGTGCGGATAGTCCAAGTGCTCCCGCAGCCAGCGGGAACTCCGGCCTACGGTTCCGATGCGGTCCAGGACGGATGATCGCGAGACGGTCATGCGGCTTCCCTCATGATTGCTTGTCCGATTTGGAACGGGATTTCTGGCGCGACGGAGTTTCCGAGGGACCGCATTCGGTCCACCCATCCGGGAAGCCCATCATCGCTTCGCCAAGCTCGAGCGGTACACGCTTGCGCTGCAAGTTGAGCCTGACCCAGTCGGTCATCGTCAGCCCATCGGAAATATTGCGGTACGGCCGGCTGCCGTTCGTCACCTGGCGCGAGTCTGCTGCGACGAGGGTAGGCAACAATCCACATTCGGTCGCGCGTTTGGGGAAGCCCGACGACGGAAGCCGGTACGCAACGCCATTCCGCGTCGTACCCGATCGAGGCCAAGTCTCCGAGAACCGTTCCAAGCCCTCGATGAAGCAGGTCTGCGACGTTCTCCACGATGACGTAGCGGGGTCGAAGGCCGCGAATGAGTCTGAGGTATTCGCTCCAAAGTCCTGACTTGGCGCCGGCGAGCCCAACCCGGGGACCGCTGGAAGAGATGTCTTGGCAAGGGAAGCCGCCACAGATGACATCGATTGCGCAGATGTTCGTGGCGTCGAGCTCGGTGACATCGGGGAAGATTTGGACGCCAGGCCAGTGCTTGGCGAGCACTCGACGGCAGAAAGGGTTGATCTCGCAGAACGCGACGGTTCGCATTCCGGCTCGTTCGAGCCCGAGTGAGAAGCCGCCGATTCCTGAAAATAAGTCGAGGACATTCACGTTTTCAGCCGTTTGTTGTGCAAAAATATGGAGTTACGCCCTGCTGGAGAGGGAGCCGTTACCCCCTCCGCGCCGATTTCCGCTTGATCGACCGCGCCTGCATGCGCCGGCTGAGCGGCGTGCGGCGACGAGCTGAAGGAGGCTTGATGCCGTTGCGGGCTCGGTGGCTGGAGATGAGTTGGGAGAGGGTGAGGGGTTTCATTGGTTCACCTCGCTACTGCCCGTGACGTCGCTCTGAGCGGTCACCCCGGCCTCACTGGATGCCTTGGCTTCGCGCTTGCGCCGCAGGCGGTCATCGTTCAACCACTTGATCATTTCGTCGGGCGTTGAGCTGTAGCCACCGCCCCAACCGATGATCTGTCCGGTATTGCCGCCGACCGCGACCACCATCATGTTATCGGCGTGGTGGCACTCTATGACCTGGGTTTGCCCAGCCACGTAAGGCGCGCGGATGTAGCGCTCGTTCGGATCGTTCAACTTCGCGCGGATCGCCGCGACAAGCTGTTTGCCAAAGTCTGGCGTGTTTTCGATCCGGTCGAGCTGATCGACCAAGACAACGACGGTTGCATTAAATCCCATTGCCCTCTCCTTTGGATGCAGAGAGAGCGGCGGGAGGAGCAGGGAGATGCATCCAGTGGGTGGGCTGCTCCGGCTCTGGATCGGCTTGATCCAATAGCTCGTCAGCCCAAAGCCAAAGCGACTCGTCGCCCTCACACCAAACCATGCGGGCCTGCTCGCCATTGAAGGCCCAAATCTCTCGGTCCCTCGGCGCGGTCTCGATAGGCTGCCACGGCATACTCGGTGCCGGGGTGACTATCTCAGGCGCCGGGGAGCCAGAGACGGCGCGGTGATCCAAATCCCTTCCCTCAGTGAGGGAAGCGGGAGGGGTGGAGAGACGGATTGCCCGCAGGTCTGGGGAGAATTCAAACCAAGGGTCCCCAGCATCGCAGCCGTAATCGTTGTATGCTCCGTGCTTCTCGGGGTCGTATGGCACGGCCACGATAAGCCCGAGGGATTCAGCCTTCTCTTGGATGGTCCCGCCGTCGAGATCGCCGCCTTGCCACGACCCTTCCTGGAGAGCCCAGCGAACGAAAAGCGCGCAATTCACAGCGGTCTCGCTCGGGGTGGTGACGGGGGAGGCGGACAGCGCGTCGGCGGCGTCGCCGCATAGGGTCTGGTATGTCTGTTCTCGCAGTCCGCCAGCTTCAGCGGCGCGAAGCCTTTGAATGAGCACGGCCACGTTGGCGGCTTCTGACGGGCTGGACCGCTCGCTTCCCATGTCGGTCATGACGCTGCCTCCGACAGAGCCGCGTCGTCACAGTCATCCTGCCATTCGCGGAAGCTTTCCTCCGCATGGGCCAATGCCTCGCGCCCCTCGTCTGAGGAGAACATGACGAGGAACTCTCGCATCTTGCCTTCGCAGCGGAACCACTCCCCGACCGAGCGGTATTCGTCGAATAGGGCGTGGTAGGCGGCCTCCATCTTGCGGTCGCCGGGCATGACGAGAATGACGTAGCCCTCATGAGGACAGCCCCGGCAAACCGTGTCAGTCCTGCTCAGCCAGTCGGTCGAAAACCCGATCTTCACCAGGCCGGCGGAATAGACGAAGTACACATGCGACGGCGCGGCCATGAGCGCCGCAATTTCACCATCGCGATTGCGGGCGCTTGGTGCGGGCGCCGCCGAAACTTCCTCTTTAGCTTCAAAGGTGCTCATTCGCCCTTACTTTCGTGTAAGGGCTTGGTGGGATTAGAGGATTTGACTTCTGCCTCCCCCACCAGCCCGTCACTATGTGGTTGGTTTGTCTGAGTATTCTGCGCTTTCGCCCGCACTTTTACAAGTGGTGCGGGCATAGAATTTAGCTTTTCCGCCGCTTGTTTCGCCAATTTCGCGCGGTTTGCCGTCCGGGTGTAATGGGCCGCCATGCGCCCGCCGGACCAGCCAAAGATGGCCTCAAGCTCGGCCTCCGTCGCGCCGTTCTCGACCGCAATGGTGGCTGCGATCTTCCGAACGCCATGGGCGCTCTTATTCACACCGGCCGCGCTGGCGGCCTCTGAAAAGACGTTGCCGAACGATTCCTTGGTGAAGGAGCGCCCGCGCTCGCCGACAATCCACGTATCGCGCCCGCGCGGCCCGGTCAGAAGCGACCGCTGCAACACAGTCAGCATCGGAATGATTACCGGCGTCCCGGTCTTCTCCGTCACGATTGAGATTATGCCGTCTTCGTCAACGTGCCGGTTGCCGACCGCAGCGGCGTCACCACGGCGCAAGCCCGTGTAGAGCAGGACATCGAGCCACACCCGCTGAGGCGTGCCAGGTTGCCACCGCTTCTGATAGGCGATGACGTCTTCCTTGGTCCAAGCGACGAACCCGGCGTTGCGGCGACGCTTGGGCGGCTTGACGTCCGCCGTTGGATCTTTCCGAACGTGCCCGCGAGCCATTGCCCATCGGTACAGCCCGCGCATCGTGTCCAGAAAGTTGCGAGCTGCGGACGGCGTGTCGGCGCGCTTGTCGAGACCGGCGACAATATCGTCGCTGCCGATCGCGCCGAACGCCTCGGCGCCCGCGCTCTTGAGGACGTGCAACATGATATTTTCGCGCTGCCGGCGTGTGGCTGAGGAGAGGGCCTGCCATCCATCGGTCTTGCGGTAAGCGTCCCACAGCCATTGCAGGGTGCCCGCCGTCGCCTGCCCACGCTGGGGCAGCTTGCCGGCAATCGCGGCATCATATTGAGCCTTGAAGTCTTCGGAGCCGTACTCGCCACGCAATCGATAGCGAGGACCGCCGCGCTTGCGGACGTAGTACACGTCCTTACCGTGACGGTTGCGTTCTTTGTGAAGATGTGGAGGCCTGGGTCTGGGCATGGCGGCGATCAAAGGACAATCCTCCGCCGCTCCGCAACTTCCTTTTCGGCCGGTTCCCGCTGTTTTGTCGGTTGCGGCTCGATGAGGATTGTGCCGTCGCGGGTGATCTTGACCATGCCCGCGCCGCACTGCTGCGCCGCGCGGATGGCGCGCGCCACATCAGCCTGGGTCACGCGGGCAGGCGTTCGGCTCATCACTCACCTCTTGCGGCAGCGAGAGCGGGGCGGGTTCACCTCGCCACCGAGCAAGCCGCTCTCCAGTGCGGTCACCCCGGCATCGGTGGATGCCGTTGCAGAGGTTTGGGCAGGATCGGGGATGTGCTCAGCCGGCGGGAAGTTGCTGATGATGTCGGCGATTTCGTCGGCATATTCTTCCGTGCGGAAGTAGCGGACAAGCTCGTCGCGTGAGAGGATGTCGCCTTGGGCCGGAATGCCAGACTTAACACGGCGATTCCAAAGCTCGCGTGCGCTAGGCTCTCCGTCCTCGATCTGAGCGCCGCAATCTTGGCAAGCGACCCAATCGAAATTCGGGAGGTCATGGATGTTCGTGCTACCGCAGAACGGGCATGGCAAAATTGGTGCCGTCTCTCCGGCTGTCACGTCCATATGCTCAGACGTTGCAGTCAGGTCCGCGCCTGACGCGCCTACTCGAACCTCGGGGGATGCACATTGGGCGGTCCCTCCGCTTGCCTTTGGTTCTTTCGCTTGGGATTCATGGTCGGAGATTTCCTGATAGCCGTTGGCATCGCAATCCGGGCAAGCTGCATAGTCCGAAAGCAATCCGGGCTCGAAGATGTGGCCCGACCCCTTACAGCGTTCGCAGCTAATCGTTGCAGGCATCACTTTCCCCCACATTCGGTGAAAACTCGGTTGGCGCGTGCCCACGTCCCCAATTGCTGCTTCACGGTATGGGTCTGCGGATTGGCAACCATAAATCCGTGCGTCGCCGCGTCGAAAGCGTCGGCCTTCTCGCGCAACTCCGCTGCGCGGGGATGGCCGCTATCTGCGAGCGCGTGCATCTTGATCGAAAGATCGGTCTTTACGACCGCACTTTTCCTCTCAGCGGAGCGCGGCGTATGACCCTGCGGGGTGACCGATAGGTCTCGCGGAGCCACGCTGTTTCCTTGATCCATATCCTTCATCACGCCCCTCCATGCTGCTCAGCAGGAAGACACACCGCAATAAGCGAAAGACCCGAAAACATCGCGACGCCAACCAATAGCGGCCATTCGAGCCATTGCGATGCCGGAAGCAAGAACGATGCGGTAAGCCCGACGATCAGGACGCCACCAGCGGCACGGTATAGCTTTTCGCGATTCCGATCTGACTTGCCGCCGGTCGCGCCGCCGTTGGCGACGAACCAGGCGCTCATGATCGTGGCGACAGCGAGGACGATTGCGAGGATGGTCATGGTGCATACGCCAGCGTCGGCGCTCCCTGATGCTGCCAGTCCCAGATGAACCAGGCGTGATTGAATGATGGCGAGCCCTTCGAGTCCTCGAACCAGCGAATGCGTTTGGTGAGAACCACCTTCTTGCAGAAGGCCGGATGCTCAGCGAATAGATAGCCGCGCGTCTTGGCGTGGTCGAAGTCAGTTCGCAGAAGCATCGCCACGATCCCGCGCCCAACGCTTCCCAGCGCCCGTTGCACGAACTCGGTGGCAAGCTCGTAAGGTGGATTGGTAATGATGGCGTCGGCACCGTCGTGGATTGGGCACTTCAAGAAATCTGCCGCATAGCAGAGCGGGTGAGGCTCAATATCGGACGCCACGACCCCGCATCCCCACGCGCCAAGCACGTTGGCCATTTTTCCAGAGCCGGCGGCTGGCTCCCATATGAGCTTCGGAAGGCGCGGCAGATGAGGCCGCAGAGCTTCCGTAGCCCAAGCCGGTGTCTCGTACAGGTCGCGCTCCTTGCGCTCGTAACCGGAATCACGCTGGCTCATAGCCTGTAGCTCCCAGCAAAAAAGACGAAGAGGGCAACAAAGGTGACGATCCCAAGGATGGGAATGAGGGCGGTCATGACCGGGCCAAGAGTTGACGCAGGACTTCGAGATCCCGGCTGAATTGATCGTCGGCAACCGTGCGGTCGGCTGGCTTGATGCCGGCGCGTCGCTGTTCTTGCCAGTCTGCCAGCAAGCGATTGGCCCGCTCCTGCGAGGTTTCAGACGGCAGCGCAAGAATGATGGCCGTCATTGTTCGGCCTCCGGTTCGCTGCGCCGTTCCCAATCACAAAGCGACGCAGTGGGCTCGTCGAAATCGAACTCGCCGGCCTCGAATTTCAGCTTGGCTTCAACCGCGCTCGCGGCCTCGACAACCGCGTGCCCGTCGAATGTGAAGCGTCCATGCACGATGAACTGCATCACGCCACCTCATGGCACACGAACGACCGCGCCACCCGCGTCCCCAGCACCAGCTCGACCAGATGGTATTGCCAGTAGGTCAGCGGCTCGCCCTGGTGCGCCCAGCGGTTCGAGACTTCCTGCATGATCTCGCGGGTCTGGTCGCGGCACGGGCCGCCGACCGTGAATCCGACGACGGAATGCAGGCTACGGAGCTTGCTGGCCTCGCTCGCAATGAGATCGATGACCGCCTTGCGGTCCATCTTGTACGGCTCGTCCGTGTAGACCCACGGGCTGGTGTGGGTTCCGCAGAAGACGATGAAGCGTTCGGCGCTGAGGTCGATGACGTCTGAGGGCGGGAGGTGCTGGGTCATTTTGGTCCCCGTCGATGCCGTGTTCGATGGGGGAAACCTATAGGACTATTCCTACAGGGTCAATAGGGAAAATCCTATCGAACTAAAAAAAGTTGTCCCGGCGGGCGGCGCTGCGCGCCCTACCGGGCGGAATAGTTCCCTACGGTCACATGGCATACCTGCCATTCCGACCGCTTAAGGCTGAAGGATCTTTTGGGGTTGTACTGCTTCACATGCCAGGTCTCGTCAGTGAAGCGGACCAGCTCTTTGATGCAGATTGTCACCGTACCGTCGTCGGCATGAGATCTAAAGATGCAAATATCGCCCGATCTAGGAGGGAGATGAGGGTTCACCAATGCGGTGGAGCCCTCGCGCACTGCCGGGTGCATAGAATCCCCGGACACGATCATTCCGTAGCCATCACGAACTCGTAACAGCGGCGCCGGCCTTACCACCCAATCAACCGCACGATCGGTCACAATCAACGCCCCCCGTCCACCCTGGGCCGTACTAAAGACGGGCAAATCAGCTTCACCAAACAGTTCAGCGCCCGGTTTTATTTCCAGATCTTTGCGCGCGTCGGGTGCCACTTTATCCTGTGTTAACGATTGCACAACTCGTCCTTCTACGGGGTGTGGCTTATGGTTAACGGTTCCATGACGTAGCGAGCTTTCTGCAACGCCGAGAACGGAAGCGAGAGGCTGGCGCACCTTCTCTGGCAGCTCAGAGGGCACGCCGCGCTTTATGAACTGCTGCAAATAGGCGTGGTTTTTCCCAATCTTACGGGATAGTTCCGCAAGGTTTGTACCGCTGTCGGCGGCCTTCTCTAGAATCAATTTTCGCACTGCATCCATACGCAGGGTTGTAGGAAATTCCCTATTTGGCGTCGAATAGGATTTTGCCTCTTGCGAGCGTAGGAATAGTCCTATATGTTGCTGATCCATGACGCACTCTGAGCAATTTCTAGCTGAAGTCGAAGCCTTCCTGAGCCGGGCCAGTATGAGGCCCACGGCCTTCGGGAAGGCTGCACTGAATGATCCGAGCTTCGTGCGCGACCTCCGCGCCGGACGGAAGCCAAATCTCGGCGTTGTTGATCGCGTCCATGAGTTTATCCGCCAGCATGACGCGAGCGCCGCGGCATGACCCATTGGCGCCAACGGAATTCAGTCCCGGCCGCTACCCCCAATTCCTCCCGGCGGTCGGCCAACTCTGGCGCTACGCGCCAGCCTTCTATTCGTGAGGGCGAGATTGCCGGCGGCGTTCTTTTCGTCGGCATCTTCTTCCTCGTTCCGATCCTCATCGTTCTTTGCATTCGCTTCGCGTGCCTGACGTTCGTTCCTGAGCTTGTTCAGCATTAGCGCCACATGCCAGCCGATCGTCTCCCATCGCGTGTTCATTGTTGTGTGTCTTTCGGGGGTGTTGCGTCATGCATGGAGTATTCGCCAAACGGGTTCAGGAGGCCAGAAATGTCGAACGCGCGATCGTGCAGGGCACTGCACGAATGTGCAGTCCGAATTTCGGGAAGGTATGCAAGGCGCTTTGGCCGTTGAAAACAGCGGAAAATCTCGCGTCGCTGGTCGGATGTTCTGTACGAGCGGCGGCTTACGAGATTTCCGGTGAACGCGAGCCATCAGCATTTTCGCTGCTGGTCGTCATGAACGAAATTGTCCCGAGACGAGAAAGCCCGCCGCATCACGGTTCGGGCAAGTAGGAGGCAGGGGATGCACTACAACTCCAGACGTTGGACTGTCGAAGAGACGGCTTCACTGAAGCAGATGAAGGCTGACGGCTACAAAAACAAGGTCATCGCCTTCAAACTCAGCCGGACTGAGATGTCTGTGGCCGAGCGCTGGCGCTGGATCAACAAAAGTGAGGAGTTGAAGGAAAGGCGCCGTCTCCAAGTTCATCAGAACAGGCAACTGTGGCGATCCAATCAGGCCGAAAATATCGTCACACGATCCTTTCGAGCCGTGCCGGAGGTGCTGGCCGAGCGAGACTATCGCCTCTCCCTGCCGCGCACCATTGGTCAGATCGTTCTCGGCGATCCTCCGCCCGGCTATTCGGCCCTGGATCGCAAGAGGCAGGGGTTGCCGGTATGACCATCATATTGGGTATAGACCCCGGCATCTCCGGCGCCGTCGCATTCTACTTCCCCATGGTCCCGTCGCGCATCGCCGTTGATGACGCGCCCGTGGCCGGCGGCGAGATCAACGGTTATGAACTGGCGCGGCTAATCCGCATGCACCGCCCGACGCTCGCCGTGATCGAGCGCGTCAATGCCATGCCAGGGCAGGGCGTCAGCAGCAGCTTCAACTTCGGCCGGTCCTATGGCGACGTCCGCGGCGTTGTCAGCGCATGTGACGTGCCCATGCATTTTGTCACGCCGCAGAAGTGGAAAAAGCATTTCGGCCTGTCGGCCGACAAAGACGAAAGCCGGTTGCGCGCGATCCGCATGTTCCCGAACGCAGCCGAGAGTTTCAAGCTCAAGAAACATGACGGGCGGGCAGAAGCGGCGTTGCTGGCGCTTTATGGCGCCGAGGTCTTGCTGAAGGTGGCGGCATGAAACTGGAGCGTCACAGCCCTTCGTCCCTGAATCTTTTCTGCGCGAGCCCCAGCATGTTCGTGCTGGAACGCGTGCTCGGCGTGCGTCAGCCAGTAGGGTCTCCAGCTCATAGAGGGACAGCGGTCGAGGACGGCGTTACCCACGGGCTCATGAACCTGACGGCCGATATCAGTGATTGCGTCGCTGTGGCCCTGAAGAAATACGACACGATCTCGGCGCTCTCCGCCGACAAGCGGCGCGAGGATTACCGATCGACTATTCCCAGCATGGTCGAGACTGCGCTGCAAGAACTCCGCCCCTATGGCACGCCATCGCGCTGCCAGGGCTTCGTCGAGTGGAGGCCAAACGGCCTCGCATCTCCCATCGTTGGATATTTCGACTACGAATGGGAGCAGCATGGCGTCCTCGTTGATCTCAAAACCACGGAAAAATTGCCGTCATCGATCAAGGTCCCGCACGCCCGCCAGGTGGCCCTCTACACCCAATCAGACAACGTGGACGCGCGCCTGACCTATTGCACGCCAAAGAAGAAGGCGACGTATCGGCTGGAGAATGTTCGCGAACATCGTACCGCGCTGCATCAGATTGCGCTGCGAGTTGAACGGTTCTTGGCATTGTCCGATGACCCCGAGTTCTTCACGTCAATTACCGCGCCGGATTACGAGTCCTTCTATTGGGGAGGACCCGCGCGGCAGATCGGATACGACCGCTGGAAATTCTAGCGGCGTTTGGCATGCCGTCTGCCTGAATGGCGGCTTTGTTGGAAGAGGGAGAGCCCAGATGGGTCTCGGATTGAGCACTGGTGGAACAGGTGGCGGAGATATCCAGCCGTACATCAACTATGACGCAAAGGCAGGAAGAATGTTCCGTGTCGATCGTTCTCAGGGCGGCGACGGAACGTGGCAGACGGACAAGGTGGAGATCACCAGCACCGTGCAGATGGTGATGGACCTCGCCAACATCCGCGTTGGCTGGATCAACTACACCACGCAGGGGCCGGTTCGTAAGCTGGTCGTGCTCGGCAAGGAGCCGATCCCGCCGCGGCCGGACGACAAGACCGCGGAAGGCAAGCCCGCCTTCAAGCAGGGGTTCGAGGTCAATCTTCTGCTCGACAAGAACAGCGGGGGCGGTGGTCCGCGTGTGTTCGGTTCCGCCGCTGGCTGCGTGATCGAGGCTATGGACGCCCTGCACGATGCCTATTCGGCGGCACCGGAGTCCAAGTCAGGCAAGCTGCCGATCGTCAAGATTGCCGGCGTGCAGCCGGTCAAGGCCGGCCAGTCCACGAACTACAAGCCGACTTTCGCAATCGTGAACTGGATCGACCGGCCCCAGCCGCTTGCTGGATCCGGCGCCCCTGCGGCTCCCGCGTCTGCCCCGGCCACCGGCTCGACTGTTGTGCCCCCTCCTGCACCGCAGCCGACCGCGATGGCCGACGCTTCTGACTTTGGCTGAACCCCGGAAGTCCACGACAACGACCGGGCCTGCTGCGGCCCGGTCAGCTTACACAGCATCACGATAGAGTCATCAGTTGCGTAGGAGGTTCTTTGGTCAGAGGCAGGAAGAATGAACGCCGTGGTTCAGCCGATTTTCACGCCGGACGTGACAGCCATGCGGCTGCACGTCGAACATTTGTTTGGCGGGTATCTCGACGGCTGCCATGACGGCCTGATCGAGCTTTCCTGGACCGACACCAAACCTGATCAGGCTGGCCGCTACCGGCTGGCCAACGCCAAGCTGTTCGGAACCGACAAGTTGGACGATCTTGTCGATGAGGCCGCGCGTCTGAACGCGCAGCCCATGTGCAACGTCTATATCGGCGCCGCGCTCCGCCACCCCGACACAGCACCATTCGGCCGCGCCCAGGACCGTGACGCATGGGCCTTGACGTGCGCCTACGTTGACCTCGACGACGCTGAAGCCGCCACCAACGCGAAGGACATTTACGGGCTCGATAAGCCAACGCTTGTTGTCGTGACTGGCCGCGCGCCCCACACACGGGCGCAGCTCTGGTGGAGGCTGGAAGAGCCCCTGAAGGACGCCAACCACTGGCCGACGCTCCTACGTGGCTTTGCGGCCCGTCTGCATGGCGATTCCACAGTAACAAACCCGTCCCGCGTCATGAGGCTCGCCGGCACGATCGCGTGGCCGGTCAAGCCGGGGCGTACCGTGGAACTCACTTCTATTGCCCCTCTGCGCGAGCCTGGAGCCCGCGAATATTCGCCCGAGCATTTGGCGCAGGTCTTTCCGCCGATCGCTGGCGGGCCTCCCGTGGCCCAGCCAACGCATATCAACCACACCACCAATTCCCTTGGCCTTGCCGACAAGATCAGCGACGGCCGCGAAGCCTATATGCGGGATACCATCTCAGCCTGTCTGATCGAGCTGATCGGGACAACCGGATCCTGCCCGACCGCGCAAGAACTGAACGACGCGGCATGGCCACAGTATGAGCGTAAGGTAGATCTGACCCGAGGCGGCCGTGGTGCCGATGAGTTCGCCCAGAAGTGCGCCTACACGGTCACCAGGTTCGAGCGGGGAGACATCCGCGGTATCGAGACGCTGGATAAAGCGATCGAGGTTTACCAGCGCAAGGAAGCGCGGAAGCCGGCGCAACCCGCAGCGCTTCCGCAACCAGCCGTTCAGGCCACAGCAATCAAGACGACGAACTTTCTCACTTTGTTGACTGAAGACGTCCCGGAAGAGCCCGACATGATCGAGCCTGGGTTTGCCGGGCCCGGTTCGTTTGTCCTCATTGCCGGCCCACCCAAGGCCCAGAAATCGTTCCTTCTTCAGGAAATGTTGGTAGCGGCCGCAACCGGCGGCGCTTTCCTGGAGGGCACGTTCAATTGCACCCGTCCGCTGCGCGTCTTTTACCTCCAGGCCGAAATGAACCGGAAGCTGCTGCGCAAGCGGGCCCGGGAGTTCAAGCTACTGACAACGGAAGAAAAGGGGCTGCTGGCAACCAACCTGATCGTGTCGGAGCGCTTCCACATGATTCTGAACGAAAACGGAGTCAAACTGGCCGTCGAAACCATCAAGGCAAGCTTCCCCGGGGAACCGCCGGACATCATTGCGGTAGATCCGCTCGCCAACGTCTTCGACCAGGACAACGAGAACGACAACACCCAGCTCATGCGGTTCCTGACCGGACGCATTGAGGCTGTACGCCAGGCCATTAACCCGAACGCCGCGGTCGTGATGGTGCACCACGCTACCAAGCGCAGCAACGAAGATATGGCCCGGGATCCATTCATCGCCATCCGAGGTGCCGGCGCGCTGCGCGGCTATTACGACTCGGCGATCGTCATTTTCCGCGCAGGTGAAGAGACCAAGGCACGCAAAGTGCACTTCGAATTGCGAAGCGGAGAATCCCCCGAGCCCATGACCGTGGAATTGGTCAATGGCAGGTTTGTGACCGTCTCAGAGAATGCCAGTTCGATTGACAAGCCGATGGCTCGGCAAATGTTGGCTGTCCTTAGGGAAGCCTGGAATGCCGAAGAGCCGCTGTCGATGCATCCGCAGTCGCGAAAGGATGGGCGGTTTGCCGTGTTCAATCTGTCGGAGCAGTTCAAGGTCCGCGCCAAGGAGGTCGATAAACTGCTCAATCAGTGGATGCTCAACCGCGTGGTCGTGATGCGTCCGAGGGTTTCTAGAGGCCGTCCAGCGGGGCTCGAAGTGGTCGGTTCGATCGATTGATACCGTGCACAGCAAGCACAGAAGGGGGTCGCAAGTGTTTGAAATGATTGATGCACAGAAGCGGCACAGAAGCTGCACCAAAGCACAGAAGGGGGTCGCAAGTGTTTGGAATCGTTGAATGCACAGAAGCACTGCACAGAAGCATATATATATATATCCCGCTGCGCTTCGCAGCGCGCGGGAATATATTGCTCGGGCAAGCCTCTCTTGGCGGGAGACTTTGATGGCGAAAACATCCGTTTCCCCCATCGACACCAGACCGCTTGGCGGGTCCCACTCATGGGCGCGCAGCAATGGCACCTACATCTCGGGGCGCGCCTACATCGACGGCGCCGACGAGACCGCCTGCGAGATGGAGGCCAAGTGGGGCGCTGACCGATTGCGGCTTCTGGTCTCGCCCGAGCTGCGGGAGAAGTTCGACCGCCAGCGCTACCTGTTCAACCAGGCGATCTGGCATGGCGACCTCGAAGCGGTGCGCCGGGAGTCAGGCCGCATGGTCAACGCCTGGCTGGCGCTCGATGCTGCCGCGACTGCCGCCGGCAAGGTGGGGCTGTCGCCGAAGGTCTGGGAGATCGCGGACGAGGGCAGGGTGATCGCGATCGTCCCGACCGACCATGACGCTGCGGCCGTCAATGCCGATGGGCGCGAGGTCGTGGTGTACACGCTCGAAGAGATCGGACGGCTGTTGCGTGCGTACCCGGATATCGCGGTCGCCAAGCAGGTCTTCCCTGGCGCGACCGTGAGTGAAATCCGGAAGTCGGTCGAGGATCCCTTGAATGCGATCCCCGACACCAAGGACGATCTGAACGACGAAATCGGATTTTGAGGGGCATCACATGAACGCACCAACCCGCCGCATCACCGGGAAGAAGCGACAGCCATACGACCCAGCCGCCCACGACCGAAGGGCAACGGACCTGCTTCGGAATGCTCAGGTGGCTCCGATTGAGGTGGACGACCCCATGGAGCTGGGGGCAAAGCTGATCGTGATCCGCTCGACGCGGGATGATCCTCTCGGAGACATGCACGCCCGCGACCAAATCGACGAGGCTCAATATCACGCCGGTAGGGCGTTCCAGCACGACTTCGAGACGGCGGAGCGAGGACCGAGGGCGATCGATCCAAGCAAGGAAGCGGTTGACGGTGGAGTGATGCCAGAACCGATTACGGAGGCCCAGCGTCGCGCGGCGCGGCAACTGGCTGTCGTGTACCGTGCGCTCGGCCAAGACGGCTCAGCGATCGCCCACGAGGTTCTGGTGCATGGGAAAACGCGGTCGCAGATTGCGGCGTCTCGCGGACTGGTTGGCGAGAGGTGGGAGAAATACTACGGCCTTCGGTTTCGGGAGTGCCTGGATTGCATGGCGGGGATTTACGGTTTTACTATGGTGGGACGTGGGCAAGGAGCGCTGAGGTGACCGAGGATTTGATCGCTCTGGTTTCCATTGGAGTGGGTGCCTCGATCGGGCCGTAATCACCAGCCTAGTCGGCGGCCCGTTCTTTTAAAGAGGCGGCAATGACACTAAAGCAACTTTGGTCAATTGTACGTGGTCGCCAAACCGGCTTCCGCTGGGCCAATATGTCGTGGACCTTTTATCCGGATGGCGATCCGATGAACAAGCGGGAGCCCCACATGAGCGATATCGCTGAGCGACTGCACCAGATGATGCTGCGGCCGGGCTTCCAGAGCCGCGAAGATCAGGAAACTTTGCTTGATGGTAGAGCCGCAATATTAGCTCTTAGAGTCCTCTTGGGTGAAGCCCTCAGTAGCCGCGCCCCCGATTATGTAGAAGTCGAGTTCCCGGGATGGTCGGAGCGCGTCAAACGCATTCTGGTGCAAGCAGAAAGAAAGTGATCACGGTATGAGCGACAATATCGTCAATCGACTTCGCTTCGATGCCGCTCGCGTTGAGCTAGGTTTTTCGAGGGGTATCGCCATGAACATGGAAGAGGCGGCCGGTACGCTTGAAAAGCTGCAAGCGGTCTACGAAGCGGCTCGCGGCCTTTGCCACGGTCACGACTGGAACGAAGGCACACAGGCCAAGCTACATGGATACAGGAACAAGCTGATCAAGGCCGTGGACGCCATTGAGAAGCTACCCGACGCGGCCGGTGTGTCGATCTCGGCACCTCCCCGCTCTCCCTGAGACCACGCTGCGGCGCGGTAAACCGATCTGTGTAATTCCAGTTGACAGGACCAGTAACTCAGGTGCATATTGCCATCGTCGCAAGAGTTTTGGTTCGACCATGTAGCTTGGGTATTGAGGCTACCGCGCTTGCCCGCTGGCTGGAGTAGAAGCCAGCTACCAGGATCGCCAAATTAGCCCGCCCAGAGGAATCTGAGGCGGGCTTTTCCGTTCGCGCGGCGCCTTTGAGCAAACCAAGTCGCTGCATCTCCCCTGCATACGGCCGATTACGTGCCGAGAGCGCTTAACTGCCGGGCAGCCGCGCGAAACCAACCAGGAGCCCACCATGTCCAAGAAGCATTTGAAGCGCCTCGCCAAGAGGATCGCGAGCGGGAAGGCTGTTATCGTCGCGCACAAGGGCAAGGTTTATCCGTTCAAGGCGAAGTGATTTGGGGACAATGGCCAGCGGAGCAAGCGGCTCCGTCACGACTGGTGATCAGAGACCATTTTCCGAGCCTGACGGATTCAGGCAAAGCGAAACAGGAGAGCCAAGATGGCTTCTGTCGATAGCACTTCCGACGCCCGCACCGTGAACAACACCATGCGGCACGCTTACCGCGTTCTGTCCGACGCCGAGAAGGCGAACATGTCCGCGATTAAGGATAAGGGCCTTGAATTTCACGACCTGATCGCCGGCATGGGCAACAGCCGCGAAATCTCGCTTGCCAAGACCAAGATCGAAGAAGCGGTCATGTGGGCCGTCAAGCACATCACGGCTTGACCCTATGGAAATGATCAAAAGTCCGCTCTCCAACACTCTTGAGCAAAACGAAGCCGAGCTGCGCGCGTTTGATAGCAGCCGCAAGCCGGAGTCTCGCACGTATTCACCAAATGGTGCGCGGGAAGTGGCAAGGCGGCTGCGGCAAATGGAGCGCATCAGGTCGAAGGCGGAGGCTTAGCTGTGGATCACGCGATCACCGTTGGCAATGTGGTCATGGTTGGCGGGATCGCGCTGACCGTTATTACAGTTTGTGGCTGCGCCCTTCTGGTGCTCAGCATTCTAAACCCGTTCCGCAGCGGCCACTAGCTCCAAGCACACTGCCAGCGCACTTCTCCGTGCCAGCTCCGAGTCGAACTGAGAGTAGTCCCCAAATGATCGTCTTCGACTTCCCCTCCATCAACCGCAAGCTCAACTGCCAAGAGCAGAAAGCCGAGTTCGAGGCGAAGCACCCCAAGTCAGAACCTCCGGTCTACTGGCCCATGTACGGGGTAGGCGTTGGCGGCATTGCTCCGTTCATCGCTCCTGACAGAGATCCGGCTTAGACCCATCACGCAAATGTCTAAAACTCCTACCGATATCCGCTCTTTGGCGCGCAGTCATACCGAAACGGCCATATCTGCTTTGGCTGGCATTGCGCAGAACGGCCAGTCGGAAGCGGCGCGGGTTTCTGCGGCTGTCGCCCTACTCGATCGGGGCTGGGGCAAGCCCGCTCAGCCGGTTGATGGGGACGGCGAGGGCGGAGCTATCCAGCTCGTCCACAAGATCGAGCGCGTGATTGTCCAGTCTTCAAATCAAGACGGCTAAGGTATTCGAGCCGCTTCTTCACCCGTCCCGCTACAAGGGGGCACATGGAGGGCGCGGCTCGGGAAAGTCCCACTTCTTCGGCGAACTTGCGGTTGAGGACGCGCTAAGGGCGCCTGGCGACTTCGGTGAGGGCCTGCGGATGGTGTGCATCCGAGAGGTCCAGAAGGACCTAACGCAGTCCTCCAAGCTTCTGATCGAGGACAAGATCAGGCGGCTCGGTCTGACGGAAGCGGACGGCTTCAAGCCATGGAATGATCGGATCGAGCTGCCCAAAGATGGGGTGGTGATCTTCAAGGGCATGAAGGACTACTCGGCGGACTCGGTAAAGTCGCTGGAGGGCTTCCACCGGGCCTGGATGGAGGAGGCGCAGTCGATCTCGGCGCGCTCGCTGTCCTTGCTGCGGCCGACAATCCGGTCTCCAGGATCTGAGATTTGGGCAAGCTGGAACCCGACGCGCAAGAGCGATGCGGTCGATGATTTCTTCCGTGGGCCGCAGGGCGCCCCGAAGGGCGCAACGGTGATCCAGGCCAATTGGCGGGACAATCCGTTCTGGACGGCAGAGCTTGAGGCTGAGCGCCAGATCGAATTAGAGCGCTATCCCGAGCGCTACGACCACACTTACGAGGGCGGATATGCCTCGGCCTTCGAGGGTGCTTACTTCGCCGGCCTGCTCTCAGAGGCCAAGCGCAAGGGCAGGATAGGGGTTGTCGCGGCGGACCCGTTGTTGCCGCTGCGTGCCTTTATCGACATCGGCGGGTCTGGTGCGAATGCCGACGCCTTCACCATCTGGATTGTCCAGTGGGTAGGGCAGGAAATTCGCGTTCTCGACTATTACGAAGCGATCGGCCAGGTGCTCGCCTATCACGTCGCGTGGCTTCGGCAGAATGGCTACGAAAAGGCCATCCTGTATCTGCCGCACGATGGCGTCAACGAAAACAATATCACCGGCAAGCGTTACGAAGATCACCTTCGCGAGGCTGGCTTCGCTGTAGAGCCGCCTGTCAAGAACCAGGGCAAGGGCGCCGCCGCAATGCGGATCGAGGCGCTGCGCCGGCTTGGCCCACAGCTTTGGTTCAACGAGACAACCACGGAGCCCGGCCGTCAGGCATTGGGCTTCTACCATGAACGGAAAGACGAAACGCGCAATGTCGGACTTGGGCCGGAACACGATTGGTCGTCGCATGCCGCGGACGCGCTGGGCCTGATGGCGATTTGCTATGAAGAGCCGGGCAGGGCTGCGAACTTCAATCGCCCCATCAACTACCCGAGCATGGGCGTAGCCTGATGCCCAAGATGTCAACGCTCGACGTGCAGACCGCGTTGAGCGCGGAAAAGGCCAACGCGCTGGCGGCAATCACGGCTGCGCAACTCGCCGAAGACCGTGCCCAGGCTATGGCCTACTATCTCGGTGATATGTCGCAGGACATGCCGAGCCAGGCCGGGCGCTCCAAGGCCGTCTCGACGGACGTTGCCGACACCATCGAAGGCCTGATGCCGAGCCTGATGGATATCTTCGCGGGCTCTGACGAGGTTGTCAGGTTTGAGCCTGTCGGCCCTGAGGATGAGGAGGCGGCCCAGCAAGAGACTGATTACGTGAACCATGTGTTCATGCAGCAGAATCCCGGCTTTATGGTGCTGTACGGCTTCGTCAAGGACGCGCTGTTGTCCAAGGTCGGCATCGTCAAGGTTTGGTGGGAGGAGCGCGAGGAAGAGCAGCGCGAGACCTATTACGACCTGACGGAAGAGCAGTTCATGGTGCTGTCGCAGGAGGTCTTGCAATCGGACGGCGCGATGAAGATCGTTGAGCACACGGTCAACAACGAGCCGGAAGCGAACGAGCCCAGCGAGGCGACGAGCTGATGGACGCGATGCAGCCGGCCACGTTGGCTCAACCACCTATGCCGGCGCCTGTCACGCACGACGTTACGATTGTCACGACCAAGAAGCTCGCCCAAGCCAAGGTGATGGGCGTTCCCCCGGAAGAGTTCGGCATCGAGCGCGGCGCACGCAGCATCCGGGACTGCAATTACTGCTTCCATGAGGTCGTGACCAAGACCGAAGCGCAGTTGATCGCCGAAGGCTTTGACGAATACGATGTCAAGGGCCTCGCCAGCTACGAGGGCAATACAGAGGTCGAAACCCTGACGCGCGATAGCGTCCAGGAGCACTATTTCACGATCGGGGCCGATAGCGCCAACAGCGCTGCAAGGCTCGTGCGCATCACCGAGCACTATATGCGCATGGACTACGAGGGCAACGGTCGCCCTTGCCTGTATCAAGTCATCACGGGCGGAGAGCGCGGGCAGATCCTCAAGCGAGACGGTAAGCCCGCGATTACCCCGTTTGACGCGATCCCATTCGCGGTCACCACGCCGGTCCCGATTACGCATCGCTTCTTTGGCCGCTCCATTGCTGACCTCGTGATGGACATCCAGCGCATCAAGACGGCCATTTTGCGCGGCGGTCTCGATAACCTTTACCTGCATAATAATCCTCGCGTCGAGGTGGCCGAGGCCAACGCCGGGCCTAACACGCTCGATGATTTGCTTGTGAGCCGCCCCGGCGGCGTGGTGCGCACCAAGACAGCCGGCGGCTTGAATTGGCAGGTTGTCCCCGACATCACGGCGTCAACCTTCCCGATGCTCCAGTACATGGACGCACTCAGGGAGCAGCGCACGGGGCTCAGCCAGCAATCGCAGGGGCTCGATGCCAATGCATTGCAGAATCAGAGCGCGACTGCGGTTGCTCAGGTGTTTTCGGCCTCGCAGATGCGCATGAAGCTTATCGCGCGCATCATGGCCGAGGGCGTCAAGGACTTGTTCTCGTTGCTGCATGGTACGATCCGCAAGCACGGCCAGCAAGCCCAGACGGTCCGCCTTCGCAATACGTGGGTCAACGTCGATCCGCGCAATTGGAAGACCCGCAACGACATGACCGTTAACGTGGGCCTTGGCAACGGCGGCAAGGCCCAGCAGTTCGCTCAGACCATGGCGATCGGCAATTTCCAGAAGGAATTGCTGATGGGCGGCAAGGCCAACCTGGTGGACGACAAGGCGCTGTACAATACCGGCGCCGAGCTAATCAAGATCATGGGGCACAAGAACCCTGACAAGTTCCTGAACGATCCCGACGCCAAAGACCCGCAGACCGGGCAGCCGTTGCACCCGCCCGTTCAGCCGCCGCCAGACCCCAAGGTGATGGCGATCCAGGCGCAGGCGCAGAACGACCAGCAAGAGCTGAAGATGAAGGCCGAGCTGGACAAGCAGAAGGCGCAGGACGCCGCCCAACTGGCACAGTTCAAGGCCGAGATTGACGCCAAGCTCAAGATCATCGACGCGCACATGAAAGCGATGGAGATGGAGCGCAAGGCCAAGACCGACCAGCAAGCGCATCATGCCAAGATCGCGGAGGCTGTGGTTGGTGTTGTTGCCGACGCCCACAAGCATGACATGGCGATGGCGCATGAGCAGCAGGTGCACGACCAAAAGCTTGAGCAGGCCGACAAGGCGCACGAGGCCAAGCTTCAGCAGATGAAGAACGCCCCGAAGCCGAAGGCCGGTAAATGAGCGACGAAGACGCGCTAACCAGAGCCGCCACAAGAGCCGTCAGAGCGCAAAGCCTGCTTGATAATGAACTCCTGCTCGAAGCGTTTAGCGGGCTGGAGGACGCCTATACGAAGGCGTGGCGCGCAACTACGATCGAAGACGTGTCCGGCCGGGAAAAGCTGTTCCTGGCAATCAATATCGTGGGCAAGGTCCGCGATCACCTCAATGCCGTTGTGAGCAATGGCACATTGGCGGCGGCCGAATTGAAGGCCCTCGCCGAAACCTCCGAGCGCAGAAAGCGCTTCGGCATCATCTAACACAAGGACAATTTATGACGACCGAAACCGCCTCGCCCGTCGAGGGGATGTCTTCCGTTGACCTCCCCGCAGACGCTCCCGAGAGCTTCAATTCCGTCAGCGAAGCCGCCGCCTATTTTACCGAGCTTCAGGAGAAGCGAAAGAATCCACCTGCTGAGAGCGCCGAACCGGCGACCGCAGAACCCGAATTGGCGCAAGCCAACGACGACCCGGCCGAGCCGGCTCCCGTCGAAGCCACCGAGGATGCCGAACCGGAAGCCCAACTTCCGCCCATCGAGCCGCCGAGGTCTTGGACTCAGGCAGAGAAGGAACGCTTCCAATCCTTGCCTCGCGAGACGCAGGAATACCTGCACACTCGCGAACAGGAGAGGGAAACCGCCCTTCGCCGAAGTCAGAACGAAATCGCTGAACAGCGCAAAGCCATCCAGGCCGAGCGCGAAGCGGCGGAAAAGGTAAGGCAACAGTACGAAGCACAGCTTCCCGCGCTCATGAGGGAACTGGAGAGCGTCAACCAGGCGCAATTCAGCGACATCAAGACGATGGAGGATGTGGTCAAGCTCCAGGCTGAAGATCCGTTCCGTTTCCAGGCGTGGCAGGTGCATCAGATGCGCATGCAGGCCGTAAAACAGGAAGCGGACAAGGCCGCGCAGGAAAACCAGACTGCCGAGCAGACCAAATGGGCCTCACACGTCCAGGAGGAGAACGCAAAGGCGGTCGAGTTCATCCCGGAGCTTGCCGACAAGGCCAAGGGCGAGGCGCTGACCAAGCGTGTTGCCACTGAGCTGCTTCCCGAATTGGGCTTCAAGGATGGCGAACTCGCCGATCTCGCGACTGGCAAATCGAAGCTCTCGATTTACGACCATCGCGTGCAGCGACTCCTCGCCGATGCCGTGAAGCTCAGGGACATTCAGAAGGCCCCGAAGGCTATTGCCGCGAAACCTCTTCCTCCCGTTCAGAAGCCCGGAACGTCCAAGCCCGCAGGCTCCGACGTGTCCGAGCGAATCCAAGCCCTCAACCGCAAGCCCGAGCTGACCATGAAGGAGGCGGAAGAACTGTACTTGCTACAGACCCGCCAGACTCGCCGGGCATCTTAAAGGA